>Ga0265798_10000101_pt1 | contig 165798 bp, 142 predicted proteins | sample P3T30metagenome_FD_192430 | JGI IMG/M metagenome (GOLD analysis project Ga0265798, IMG submission 192430) | Plant litter microbial communities from East Loma Ridge, Irvine, California - P3 T30 | ecosystem: Environmental > Terrestrial > Plant litter > Unclassified | place: USA: California... | reverse complement strand
CGAGACCGGCAAAATCGTTCCAAGCCGTATCACTGGTACCAAAGCACGTTATCAGCGTCAGCTGGCCACCGCTATCAAGCGTGCCCGCTTCCTGGCCCTGCTGGCCTACACCGACAGCCACGGCCGCTGAGACCAGGTAGTCGACAAAACGTAACAAGGGATAGAAAGCATGCGTGCCCTGGCTGAATTCATCATGCGCGGCCGCATGCAAGCCACTCTCGTAGTGGCTGGATTTGCGGCGTTGCCGCTGTTGTTCTGGTTGAGTGCTGCCGCGGGTTGCCTTGTGCTCCTGCGACGCGGGTTCAGTGATGCCGTTGGTGTCCTGTCCTGGGCTCTGCTGCCGGCTTTGGTCTGGTGGTATTTCGGTGAACCGCGTACAGCCATGGTGCTGATCGGGTCACTGAGTTTGGCAATGGTTTTGCGTGCCAGCGAGTCCTGGGTCCGTTTGCTGCTGGTCAGCGTAGCGCTGGGTGTGGTGTATGCAGTGGTTCTGGGCACGGTTTTTCGCGAACCCATCGAAGCAATGTCGCAGGAGTTGCAGAAACATCTGCCGACAATGCTGGCTGGGCTCTACGAGCAGTTGAGCGTAGAAGAGCGAACGCGTCTGGGAGCGCTGATTACACCAGTCCTTAACGGTTTGATAGCGGCTGTGTTGCAAATCGTCAGTGTGCTTTGCCTGATGCTTGGGCGGTACTGGCAAGCGTTGTTGTACAACCCCGGTGGCTTCGGGCGTGAATTTCGCGCGGTGAAGCTCCCGCGGGTAGCTGCGTTACTGCTGTTGGTGTGCATGCTCGTGGGGCCGAATTTCGGTCCGCAAGTTGCGATGCTCACACCGCTTTGCAGCGTACCGCTGGTATTCGCAGGTCTGGCCCTGATTCATGGTCTGGTGGCTGAAAAGCGCCTGTCCAGGTTCTGGCTGGTGGGGATGTACATCACGCTGCTGGTGTTCATGCAACTGATCTATCCGTTGCTCGTGGTGATAGCCATTGTCGACAGCCTGATTGATTTTCGCGGTCGCCGGATATCGAAAGATTCCGGCAATGGTCCTGCGAACGGTGAAGGTTAAAAGTTAAGAGGATTTCCACATGCAACTGATCCTTCTGGAAAAAGTCGCCAACCTGGGCAACCTGGGCGACAAAGTAAATGTTAAGGCCGGTTACGGTCGTAACTACCTGCTGCCTTACGGCAAAGCAACCGCTGCAACCGCTGCCAACGTGGCTGCGTTTGAAGAGCGTCGTGCTGAGCTGGAAAAACTGGCTGCAGACAAGAAAGCATCTGCCGAAACTCGCGCTGCCCAACTGGCTGAGCTGGAAGTGACTATCACTGCCACTGCTGGTGATGAAGGCAAGCTGTTCGGTTCGATCGGTACCCACGACATCGCTGATGCACTGACCGCCTCCGGCGTTGAAGTTGCAAAAAGCGAAGTTCGTCTGCCGAACGGCACTATCCGCAACGTTGGCGAATTCGACGTAGCTGTGCACCTGCACAGCGACGTAGAAGCGACCGTACGCGTTGTCGTAGTGGCTGCTTAAGCAGTACATAATCGTCTGGCGGCCTTGCCGTCAGAGGATTAACATCGGGCACGATCCTGTTTACAGGTCGTGCCCTTTGTATTTGTGCCATCCCCATTCTGTAAACCTCGAATTCAAGTGGCCATGAACGAAATCTCCAGCCCCGAGCAATACGATCTGCAAACCGCTGCCCTCAAGGTGCCCCCGCATTCCATCGAGGCCGAACAGGCTGTACTCGGTGGTCTGATGCTGGACAACAACGCCTGGGAGCGCGTGCTTGATCAAGTCTCGGATGGTGATTTCTATCGACATGACCACCGGCTGATCTTTCGGGCCATTGCCCGATTGGCCGACCAGAACAGCCCGATTGACGTCGTCACTCTCGCTGAGCAACTGGACAAGGAAGGGCAGACTTCTCAGGTCGGCGGCCTTGGCTACCTCAGTGAGCTTGCGAAAAACACCCCGTCGGTCGCCAACATCAAGGCGTATGCGCAGATCGTTCGTGCGCGGGCCACGTTGCGGCAGTTGATCGGTATCAGTACCGAAATTGCCGACAGTGCGTTCAATCCGGAAGGCCGTACCGCCGAAGAGATTCTTGACGAGGCCGAGCGCCAGATCTTCCAGATTGCCGAGGCGCGTCCCAAGACGGGTGGTCCGGTCAGCGTCAACGACCTGCTGACCAAGGCTATTGATCGCATCGATACGCTGTTCAACAGCGACAATGCGATCACTGGGCTGTCCACCGGTTATACCGATCTCGACGAAAAGACCAGTGGCATGCAGCCGTCTGACCTCATCATCGTGGCAGGTCGACCGTCGATGGGTAAAACCACCTTCGCCATGAACCTCGTCGAGAACGCCGTGTTGCGCAGCGACAAGGTCGTCCTGGTGTACTCGCTGGAGATGCCAGGCGAATCGCTGATCATGCGTATGTTGTCGTCGCTTGGCCGTATCGACCAGACCAAAGTGCGTGCCGGTCAGCTGGACGACGACGATTGGCCGCGGCTGACGTCGGCGGTCAATCTGCTCAACGACCGCAAGCTGTTCATCGATGATACCGCCGGCATCAGCCCTTCGGAGATGCGTGCGCGGACGCGGCGTATCGTCCGTGAGCATGGCGACATTGCCATGATCATGATCGACTATCTGCAGTTGATGCAGATCCCGGGTTCGAGCGGTGACAACCGGACCAACGAAATTTCCGAGATTTCCCGCTCGTTGAAAGCGCTGGCCAAGGAATTCAACTGCCCGGTCATTGCGCTGTCGCAGCTCAACCGCTCCCTTGAGCAGCGTCCGAACAAGCGCCCGATCAACTCCGACTTGCGTGAGTCAGGAGCGATCGAGCAGGACGCCGACGTCATCATGTTTGTCTACCGGGATGAGGTTTATCACCCGGAGACGGAGCACAAGGGCATCGCCGAAATCATCATCGGCAAGCAGCGTAACGGGCCTATTGGTACAACGCGGCTGGCGTTTATCGGTAAATACACCCGTTTCGAGAACCTGGCGCCGGGCAGCTACAACTTCGACGACGATTAAAACCTTCGCCTTGCCGGGCGGGTTTTGAAGCAGCCTTGCTGGTGTACATCAGCAAGCGTGTCTGATCATCTATTCCGACCACTGTCGTCGGATTTGATCAAAAAATGTGCTATATTCCGCGCCCGCGATTTTTCCAACGTGCAAACGTAGGTCCTGAACATGCAAGCAGCCAAGCCGTTATTTGACTATCCCAAGTATTGGGCCGAATGTTTCGGACCAGCACCGTTCCTGCCCATGAGCCGGGAAGAGATGGATCTGCTTGGCTGGGATTCCTGCGACATCATCATCGTGACCGGTGATGCCTATGTGGATCACCCGTCCTTCGGTATGGCGATCATCGGGCGCCTGCTCGAATCCCAGGGCTTTCGTGTCGGTATCATTGCCCAGCCCAACTGGCAGTCGAAAGACGACTTCATGAAGCTCGGCGAGCCGAACCTGTTCTTCGGTGTCGCTGCTGGCAACATGGATTCAATGATCAACCGCTACACCGCGGACAAGAAAATCCGTTCCGACGACGCCTACACGCCGGGCGGCATTGCCGGCAAGCGTCCGGACCGTGCCAGTCTGGTCTACAGCCAGCGCTGCAAGGAAGCCTACAAGCACGTACCTATCGTGCTGGGTGGCATCGAGGCTTCCCTGCGCCGCATCGCCCACTATGACTACTGGCAGGACAAGGTTCGCAACTCGATCCTGATCGACGCCTGCGCCGATATCCTGCTGTACGGCAATGCCGAGCGGGCAATTGTCGAAGTCGCCCAGCGCCTGTCCTATGGCCACAAGGTCGAGGACATCACCGATGTGCGCGGCACCGCGTTCATTCGTCGCGATACGCCGCAAGGCTGGTATGAAGTCGACTCAACGCGCATCGACCGTCCGGGCAAGATCGACAAGATCATCAACCCGTATGTAAACACTCAGGACACCCAGGCGTGCGCAATCGAGCAGGAAAAGGGTCCGGTTGAAGACCCCAACGAAGCCAAGGTGGTGCAGATTCTTGCCAGCCCGCGCATGACCCGTGACAAAACAGTCATTCGCCTGCCGTCGGTGGAAAAGGTTCGCAACGACTCTGTGCTGTATGCCCACGCCAACCGCGTGTTGCACCTGGAAACCAACCCGGGCAATGCTCGTGCGCTGGTGCAGAAGCATGGTGATGTGGATGTCTGGTTCAACCCGCCGCCCATCCCGATGACCACCGAAGAAATGGACTACGTGTTCGGCATGCCATACGCACGCGTTCCGCACCCTGCGTACGGCAAGGAAAAGATCCCGGCCTACGACATGATCCGCTTTTCGGTGAACATCATGCGCGGCTGCTTCGGTGGCTGCACCTTCTGTTCGATCACCGAGCACGAAGGCCGCATCATTCAGAACCGTTCTGAAGAGTCGATCATTCGCGAAATCGAAGAGATCCGCGACAAGGTCCCAGGCTTCACCGGTGTGATTTCCGACCTCGGCGGGCCGACGGCGAACATGTACCGCATCGCCTGCAAAAGCCCGGAAATCGAATCCGCCTGCCGCAAGCCGTCATGCGTGTTCCCGGGTATCTGCCCGAACCTGAATACCGATCACTCGTCGCTGATTCAGCTGTACCGCAGTGCGCGGGCGTTGCCGGGCGTGAAGAAGATCCTGATTGCATCCGGCCTGCGCTATGACCTCGCCGTCGAGTCGCCGGAATACGTCAAGGAACTGGTGACGCACCACGTTGGTGGTTACCTCAAGATCGCGCCGGAGCATACCGAGGAAGGTCCGCTCAACCAGATGATGAAACCGGGCATTGGCAGCTATGACAAGTTCAAGCGCATGTTCGAGAAGTACACCAAGGAAGCAGGCAAGGAGCAGTACCTGATTCCTTACTTCATCGCGGCCCACCCGGGCACCACCGATGAAGACATGATGAACCTGGCTTTGTGGCTCAAGGGCAACGGCTTCCGGGCTGACCAGGTGCAGGCGTTCTACCCCTCGCCAATGGCCACTGCCACGGCCATGTACCACTCGGGCAAGAACCCGCTGCGCAAGGTCACGTACAAGAGCGACGCTGTAACCATCGTCAAGAGCGAGGATCAGCGCCGTCTGCACAAGGCCTTCCTGCGTTATCACGATCCCAAAGGCTGGCCGATGTTGCGCGAAGCACTTGAGCGGATGGGTCGTTCCGATCTGATCGGCTCGGGCAAGGATCAACTGATCCCGCTGCATCAGCCTGCGACCGACAGCTACCAGAGTGCTCGTCGCAAGAACTCGACGCCGGCTGGCAGCCACAAGGTTGCCAAAACCGCGAAGACCACGCTGATCCAGACCCAGCACACCGGCCTGCCGCCTCGTGGCAGTGACGGCAGCAAGCCCTGGGACAAGCGTGAAGAGGCCAAGGCCGCTGCCATGGCGCGTAACAAGCAGGCGGCGAAGGAGCGTATGGATGCAGCCAAAGGTGGCAAGGGCAAAGGCGGCAAGCCCGCTCGCAAGCCTGTGGTCCCGCGCTGATAAAGGCATCAGCCAGCCGCTTTTGCCTCTGAGGCTCGATGATCTTCAGGGGCAGTATTGGCTGGGAGGCCGCGCAGCAAGGTCTTTTGTATGACTTCCCGCCGTTCAATCTGGGCATCGAACTCGTGCGTGTAAATCACAAGCCTGCGACTGGCAGCGACGCTTGCACGTAATCCGAGACTTTTCCATTTCAGTTGGCTGGATGCGTAATTCGAGACGCCCATGCCGATTTTCACCGCCAGCTCTTTGCTTGGTATGGCTCCCTTCACCCAGGCCATCATGCTCGCAGTCAACGTAGAGGAGGTGGCGGTGCCACTTCGTGCGACAAGTGTGGCCTTGCCAGCACCCTTGACCAACCTCGCCACACCAGTGGTCAACTTTCCTATTGGGCCGATAAAAGGTAGAGAGTAGAACAGCAAGCCCAGCATCCCGCCCCTCATGCGTAATCGCTCACCGGACAGAATTTCCTGGATTTCATGCCAGGGTGTCATCGCAAGCAGAAAGTTGCCAATGATCGCTCGAGCAGTGGGCTTGCCGTTATAGCGCTCTACCGTCGTGACTTCGTTGCATTGGTCGTAAAGCACATCGGTGTTCACGTAGAACAGGTTGTGGCTGATCGAGTGTCCGATGGCCATGCAACGCTCAGAAAACGCAGCCAATGGCGCTTTGTCGTCCGTTGCGGTGATCGGCGCCGGGAAGCGGATTCCGATGACTTCTGCGATCAATGTCGCGGCGGCGCCTGCTCGAGGCTCCCGGCCCTTAAGGTATGCGTCCTGATCAAATGCCAATTTTCTTCCTGCGCTGATCTCTACCGAGTTGTGCTGCGAGGGCCGTCCCTCGGCGTCAATCCAGGACGAAGGTATCGGGATGCGTCCCCAGGGAACCGTTGTGAGCAAACCACCTTCTGGCAGTGTGATCAGGTCCGGACGATGACGAATGATCATCCTCAGCGGAAACACTTCGTAGTAGGTGGTCGTATTCAGATAAGTCGCCTTGATGATGAATCCAGCTCGACCCCTTAGGGGCTCTCGATGGGATTCGTTTTCAGAAGCCGCTCGTATGTCCTGGGTAGGCAGCCTTAACGACAGCAGCGTCACTTCGCCGTTTTCAATCGCGACACGGTGCTTGAACGGCAGCCGAACCAGCATTTTTCTGATCAATGTGGCGTAGGCCAGACGCGCATTGGACAGATAGCGTTGAAAGCTGTCGTTATAGGATTCCGGCATTGGCGGCATAGCGTTGTACAGCAGCGTCACTTCAAAGAGTACATGAGACAGGTTGCCGTCATGTGGGTTACCGGGCGCACGCCAGTCCTCGATTTTCTCTCCAGACATGTAAACGTCCAAAATGGAAAATGCTTCATGTTTTATGCCGTAAGCGTCATAGGACAAATGTGAAAGAGAGTACGTACCGTGCGGGTCACGATAGACGGGGGGATAACTCTTGGGCACCAATACAAGGTTCGGGCTCAGGGGCATGGGAAGATGTCGATATCCTGCTTCTTCAAGCTGAGCAGCTATCTCGGGTGTCCGCGTCGCGCTTTCGATGTTTGCAAGGGCCATGGCTCTGCGTTCCGGAGCGGGCTTGGCCAGCGTATCAATGGCTTGCAGTATCTCGTCTTCGGCGCGTTCAAATGCACTGGTTACCTGTTCGACTTCCTTGATTGAATACAGACGATCGGCTTGCAGGCGCAGGTGCCCGTTGGCCTGAGCCCAGGTGAGCAGAGCCGGTATCCGGGTCACTGCGTACGCCATCTGCTGTTCTTCGGTCTCCATTGTCTTGCTGAACACTGCGGGCAGGTTGGTCAGGTCCTGGAAATTTATCCAGCGCGATGAGCCGAGTTCGAGGATTTCCGCCAATTTGACCCCATGTTGAACATTCACCCACACCTCGCTACTGGCGTAGGGGAGGTCGTCGGGAATATCGCTGATCAGCCATTCAGGATGGTGGTTGAACGCAACCACGAAAGTCGCAAGGGCCGCTTCGTTCAAAGAGGATGCCTTGCCGGTTGCGATCATGTGGCGATGGATATCTACAAGAATATCTGCATGGCTTCGTCCCCAGTTGTCCGGTCGGGCGATCTCGTAACCTGCGAAATGACCGAGTTGCAGATTTTCCGGGCTCTGGATATCAACACTGATGGCATGCCACAGCACCCGGTCAGTCAAGGTGAACAGCGGTTCAAGCGGTTCGCTTTCAGACCATTCCCATTTTTTGAGTATGGCCTTTGCCAGCGATTGTGCCTCCTCGGACCTGATCACCTGGGTGAGCAACGTCACTGGCGAAGTGCGAATTTGCAGTGCTGTTCTGGATGCCAGTACTGCTGCGCCGAGCCTGCCCAACAGGCTACCGCCTCCGGTACCCAGATAGTCAGCGCAGACTTGGCGCATGTCCCAAACATTCTGGGCGCCAAGCAGGGTGGCGATGCCGTTCGGATCCAGTAAACCCAGCTCTTGGGTGGCCCGTACTTCGGCCAAGGCCTCCAACAGGGATGTGACACTCGCGGTGTCTGGCGATTCCGGTAGCGACATGCCGTAATTGCAGCGCAGCATCAGCGCGAGACTTACGCTGCCATCCGTGCGTGCGGGTTCCTCGAGTGTTTCATTCTGCTGTCGGCACTGACGCAGCACCGAAGGCTTAAGGCCGCTGTCGATCACAGGGGTCGGGGGGGCGTCCTCATGCAGCACTTTGATGGTGTCATCCGTATCAATGAACCAGTGACCGGTTGTGCTGCCGGCCAGTGCAAGTCGGCTGTTGAGTTCTGGCGTCTGGATCTGATGGAGCCCCGCGACCATTTGCAGGCAGTACCTGCCGAAATCAGACTCTGGATGGGGAATGATTCGCGGCTGGGTCAGGTCGGTTATGGCGGTGCCGGGGCGCATGCTTTCAAGCAGCGCCAGGCGAGTTGCTTCGTAGTCTGCTCTTTCGGCGTGGGTCAGCAGAAAATCCTGAATGGCGGCTGGCGGGAGCGTTTCTGCCGCCACAGGCCGCAGGATGAAGTTGTGTTGGGTCATCGCATTGTTTTCCGTTCTGAAGGTTTAAATCAGGACGGGATGTAGCCAGAGACAAGTGCTTGAAGTGCTGTGATTAAATATTACCGACCCGCGCCGAGGTTATTATCCCCGGACGCTTCATTTCCGTGCGACCCTTGCACGGTCGGCCGAAGCTGGCGCGATTTTGGTGCCGTGCTCGGATGAGCAGGCTTTGCCAGCGTCGTTGGCGCATGACTTTGACCCTGGTGGCATAAGTCTTGCGCGGCTCAATTACCGTTCAGGCTCGCAGGAGGCACGCCGTGTCGATTCATATTGCCTTGCACCATGTCACGCATTACCGCTACGACCGCGCGGTTGAATTGGGTCCCCAGATTGTTCGCCTGCGTCCGGCTGCCCACAGCCGTACACGTGTGCTGTCCTATTCGCTGAAAGTGCTGCCTGAAAACCACTTCATCAATTGGCAGCAGGATCCACAGGGCAACTACCTGGCACGCCTGGTCTTTCCTGAAAAAACCAATGAATTCCGTGTTGAAGTCGATCTGGTCGCCGAAATGGCAGTGTTCAATCCATTCGACTTCTTCCTTGAGCCCTATGCCGAAAACATCCCGTTCACGTATGCGAGCGAAGAGCAGCGTGAGCTGGCGCCTTATCTGGAAAAACTGCCGCTGACACCTCGCTTTCAGGCCTACCTGGACAGCATCAGCCGTGAGCCCATCCCGGCGATTGATTTTCTGGTCGGTCTCAATCAGCGACTCAGCCAGGATGTCGATTACCTGATCCGCATGGAACCTGGTGTGCAAACGCCGGAGTTCACGCTTGAGAATGCGTCTGGCTCCTGCCGCGATTCGGCCTGGCTGCTGGTGCAACTGTTGCGTCATCTAGGCATGGCCGCGCGGTTTGTGTCGGGTTACCTGATCCAGTTGAAAGCGGACGTCGAGGCGCTGGATGGACCGTCCGGCACTGACGTCGATTTCACTGATCTGCATGCCTGGTGCGAGGTGTATCTGCCGGGCGCCGGCTGGGTCGGGCTCGATGCGACGTCGGGCCTGTTTGCTGGTGAGGGGCACATCCCCTTGGCGTGCAGTCCCGAACCGTCCTCTGCAGCCCCAATCAGCGGGCTGGTCGAGCCGTGCGAAACGAATTTCAGCCATGAAATGTCGGTTGAGCGCATCTGGGAAGCGCCACGCGTCACCAAGCCTTACACCGAGGAACAGTGGCAGGACATTCAGGCGCTGGGTCGACAGATCGACGCTGATCTGGTGCGCGACGATGTGCGCCTGACCATGGGCGGCGAGCCGACGTTTGTCTCCATCGATGACCGTGATGGAGCCGAGTGGAACACCGCCGCGCTGGGCCCAAAAAAACGTGAACTGTCAGCCGAGCTGTTTCAACGCATGCGTGCGCACTACGCGCCGTTGGGGATCGTGCATTTCGGGCAGGGCAAGTGGTACCCCGGCGAGCAATTGCCGCGCTGGTCGCTGAACTGTTTCTGGCGCAGGGATGGCAAGCCGGTCTGGCACAACAATGCGTTGATTGCGGATGAAACCCAGGATTACGGCGTGACCGGCGAGCTGGCCGGGCGTTTTCTGGCCAGCGTTGCCGAGCGCTTGAAACTGCCAACCCGTTTCGTTTTCCCCGCCTACGAAGACAATTTTTACTACCTGTGGCGCGAAGGTGCGTTGCCGGTCAACGTCACCGCCGAGGATTCCCGGTTGGGTGATGAACTGGAGCGAGCTCGTCTGCGCAAGGTCTTCGAGCAGGGGCTGGACAAGGTCATTGGCCAGGTGCTGCCGCTGGCACGCACGGCCAAGGGTGACCGCTGGCAGAGCGGCCGCTGGTATCTGCGCGACGACCACTGTCGTCTGGTGCCGGGCGACTCTGCGCTGGGCTATCGACTGCCATTGGCATCGCAACCGTGGGTCAAGGCGGCCGAATACCCGTTCATTCACCCGACCGACCATAACCAGGAGTTTCCTGAGCTGGCCGACAGCGACGCTCTGGCCGCGCAGTCCATGTCATCCAACGTGGATGCCGAGCGCTCGCCGAAGCTGGACGAGTCGGCAGACTGGCTGACGCGTACCGCGCTGTGTGCTGAAGCGCGTGAAGGGCGTCTGTACCTGTTCATGCCGCCGCTGCAAAAGCTGGAGGAGTACCTGGAGCTGGTCGCGGTGATCGAGGCCACGGCCGAAGAGCTGAAGTGTCCGGTATTGCTGGAAGGCTACGAGCCGCCGAGTGATCCACGCTTGAGCAACTTCCGGATCACGCCAGACCCTGGCGTGATCGAGGTCAACGTTCAGCCGTCCGCAACCTGGGATGAACTGGTTGAGCGCACCGAGTTTCTTTACGAACAGGCGCGGCTCACGCGTCTGACTACTGAAAAATTCATGATCGACGGTCGGCACACTGGCACCGGCGGCGGCAACCACTTTGTCCTGGGCGGTGCTACGCCAGCCGATTCGCCGTTCCTGCGTCGTCCCGATCTGCTCCGCAGCCTCATTAGCTACTGGCATAACCATCCGTCGCTGTCGTACCTGTTTTCAGGGCTGTTTATCGGTCCGACGTCTCAGGCGCCGCGCATCGACGAGGCACGCAACGACTCGCTCTACGAGATGGAAGTGGCGTTTTCGCAGATGCCCGAGCCAGGCGAAGAAGTTGCGCCATGGCTGGTTGACCGGTTGCTGCGCAACCTGCTGATCGATGTCACCGGCAACACCCATCGCGCCGAGTTCTGTATCGACAAGCTGTATTCACCGGATGGTGCCACCGGGCGTCTGGGTCTGCTTGAGCTGCGTGCGTTTGAGATGCCACCCCATGCCCGTATGAGCCTGGCGCAGCAGCTGCTGCTGCGTGCGCTGGTGGCGCGGTTCTGGCGCGAGCCATACGCGCCGGCCAAGCTGGCACGCTGGGGCACCCAGTTGCATGACCGTTTCATGCTGCCGTACTTCATCGAGCAGGACTTTGCGGACGTGGTCGCCGACCTCAATTCGGCAGGTTATCCGGTGCGCGCCGACTGGTTCGCTGCGCATCTGGAGTTTCGCTTTCCGAAGGTGGGCGATTACGCGGTCAACGGCATCGAGCTGGAGCTGCGTCAGGCGCTCGAGCCGTGGCATGTGCTGGGCGAAGAGGGCTCGGCGGGCGGCGCAGTGCGCTACGTCGATTCGTCATTGGAGCGTTTGCAACTGCACGTCAAAGGGCTACCGCCGCAACGTTACATGTTGACCTGCAATGGCGTTCCCGTGCCAATGCAGCCGACCGGACGTGTTGGCGAATTCGTCGCAGGCGTACGCTATCGCGCATGGCAGCCTGCCAACTGTCTGCAACCCACCATCGGCGTGCATGCGCCGCTGGTATTCGACCTGCTCGACACCTGGATGCAGCGCTCGCTGGGCGGCTGCGAGTATCATGTTGCCCATCCGGGCGGGCGTAACTACGAAACCCTGCCGGTCAACGCCAACGAAGCTGAAAGCCGCCGCATGTCGCGTTTCTTCCGCGTTGGTCACACGCCTGGCAAATTGGTCGTTCCGTCGCTCAACATTAACGACGAACTGCCGATGACGCTGGATATGCGTCTGCATTGAAACAATGCTCTGTGAGTCAGGTGCGCACGGATGTGACACCTGACCGCACTTGTCTGAAGTCCTTAAGTTGCCTGCCGAGCCCTCCATGCCCGACCTGCTTGACCGTTACCCGCTTTCCGAGGGTACCTACCATGAAATGCTCGACGCCGAGGGTGCTGTTCGCCCGCACTGGCGCCGCTTGTACGAGCATATGCAGCGCAGCTCGCCAGCGCAGTTGACACAACGCCAGGCGTTGTTGACGCGGCAAATTCAGGAAAACGGGGTCACCTACAACGTTTACGCCGATCCCAAAGGTGCGGACCGGCCGTGGGAGCTTGACCTGCTGCCGCACATTATTCCGGCAGACGAGTGGGAGCATGTTGCGGCTGGCATTGCTCAGCGCGCTCGCCTGCTGAACGCTGTGCTCGCCGATCTTTATGGTCCGCAAACCCTGATCGCCGAAGGCCTGCTGCCTGCCGAGCTGGTGTTTGGGCACAACAATTTTCTGTGGCCATGTCAGGGTGTCAAACCGCCGGAAGGCATATTCCTGCACATGTATGCCGTTGATCTGGCGCGCACGCCCGATGGGCGCTGGTGGGTCACGGCCGACCGGACTCAGGCGCCATCGGGTGCGGGTTACGCGCTGGAGAATCGCCAGAGCGTGGCGCGTGCCTTGCCGGAAACCTATCGCGATCTGCAAGTGCGGCATCTGTCGGGCTTCTTCGGCACGCTGCAGCAGACCCTGGCGCGACAGGCGCCTACCAGCACCGAAGCGCCGCTGGTGGTGTTACTGACACCGGGCCGTTTCAACGAAAGCTACTTTGAGCACCTGTATCTGGCGCGGCAGCTCGGTTATCCGCTGGTTGAAGGCGGCGACCTGACAGTGCGTGACGCGACGGTCTACCTCAAGACCCTCAGTGGCCTGCGTCGCGTGCACGCGATCATGCGTCGCCTTGATGACGACTTTTGCGATCCCCTTGAGCTGCGTACCGATTCGGCCCTCGGCGTGCCGGGGCTGCTGGAAGCTGTGCGTCAAGGCAACGTGCTGGTGGCCAACGCGCTGGGCAGCGGGGTTCTGGAATCACCGGGCTTACTGGGCTTCCTGCCCAAGATCAGCCATTACCTGTTCGGCGAAGAATTGATCCTGCCGTCAGTCGCCACCTGGTGGTGCGGTGAGCCAACAGTGTTGGCCGAGGCACTGGAAAAACTGCCCGATCTGTTGATCAAGCCTGCCTTTCCGTCTCAGCATTTTGCGCCGGTCTTCGGCCGGGATCTGAACGAAGAACAACGCAAGGCCCTGGCCATGCGCATGCAGGCGCGTCCGTACGCGTACGTCGCGCAGGAGCTGGCGCAGTTGTCTCATGCACCGGTCCTGCAACCCGATGGATGCGGTCTTCAGCCGCGGGCCATCGGCATGCGCGTCTACGCTGTCTCAAGCCTCGATGGCTATCGGGTACTACCGGGCGGTCTGACGCGTGTAGCGGCTGATGCCGATGCAGAAGTGGTGTCCATGCAGCGCGGTGGGGCCAGCAAGGACACCTGGGTGCTGGGTGAGCGATCCCACATTGGTGACGCGTGGAAAGGGCAGCGCCCGCTGGGTGTCTACGACCTCATTCGTCGCGACCCCTATCTGCCGTCACGCGTGGTGGAAAACCTGTTCTGGTTCGGGCGCTACTGTGAGCGCTGCGACGACAGCGCGCGTCTGTTGCGCATCATGCTTACGCGGTATGTCGACGATGACGACCCTTTGGCTTTGCAGGCCGCCGTGTCTCTGGGCGAGAGCCTGGGCATGCTGCCTGAAGCCGAAGAGGGCGAAGAATTGAAGGACCGTCTGCTGGTTGCCCTGCTGGGCGATGAGTGGCCGTTCAGCCTGCGTTCCAACCTTCAGCGCTTGCAATGGGCCGCCTCACAAGTGCGCGGCAAGCTGTCCAGAGAAAACTGGCAGGCATTGGTCGAGTTGCAACGTGACGCCGTGAGCCTGGAAACCGAAGAGCCGGATTTCGGCGAATTACTGGATTTCCTCAACCGACTGGTGATGTCGCTGGCGGCGTTGTCCGGCTTTGCTCTGGACGACATGACTCGCGACGAGGGCTGGAGCTTTTTGATGATCGGACGCCGCATCGAGCGGCTTAAGTTTCTGAGCACAAGCCTGGCGGCGTTTTTGCGTGGCGCGGCGAGTTCGGAGCAGGCAGGGCTTGAGTGGTTGCTGGAACTGGGCAACAGCAGCATCACGTATCGTTCGCGCTACATGGCCGTCCCGCATCTGATCCCTGTGCTCGATCTGTTGCTGCTGGATGAACAGAACCCGCATGCCGTCCTGTTCCAACTCAAGCTGGTGCAGCGCTCGTTGCGGCGTCTGAGCGACAACTTCGACGCGCCACGCGACAACAGTCTTGCTGTGCTTGCGCAGCGCCTGGCCAGCTTTGACCTGGGCAGCCTGGAAAACCCCCTGTTCGGTCAGAGCAGTATTGATGCCGTGCTCGATGGGTTGGCGGACTTGCTGCAAAACATCGCGGAGAGCAGCGGGCTGGCGTCCGATCGTCTCGCCTTGCGCCACTTTGCCCATGTCGATGATGTCAGCCAACGCACGGTGTCCGTCTGATGAGCGCTTTCTACCAGATATTCCATGACACGCATTACAAATACGACAGCCCGGTATCCCTCGCCCAGCAGTTGGCGCATCTGTGGCCACGCAGCAGCCAATGGCAGCGCTGCACCGAGCAGGAACTGGAAATCCTGCCCACGCCCACCACGCGCCGGGACGAGCTGGATGTGTTCGGCAACCCGCTGACCCGTCTGGCATTCGAGCGTCCGCACGATGAGCTGCAGGTCAATGCAAGATTGCGCATAGAGGTGCTGGAGCGTCCTTTTCTGGATTTCAATCTGTCGCCGGAATGGGAAGTTACCCGTAGCGCGCTGACCTATAGTGCCAAGCCGCTGACGTTCGACATTCTGGAAGCCTGTCGTTATCGCTTCGAGTCGCCCTATGTGCATTTGAAACGCTCGTTTGTCGAGTTCTCGCAGGACTGTTTCGCGCCAGGACGCCCGTTGCTTTTGTGCGTGCAGGCGTTGATGGAGAAGATCTTTACCGAATTCACCTTCGACGACGAGGCGACACAGGTCGCAACGCCGTTGGTAGAAGTGCTGGAGCGTCGGCGAGGCGTGTGTCAGGACTTTGCACACTTGATGCTGGCGTGCCTGCGTTCCCGTGGCCTGGCAGCACGTTATGTCAGTGGTTACCTGCTCACTCAACCACCGCCGGGCCAGCCTCGTCTGATTGGCGCGGATGCTTCGCACGCCTGGGTTTCCGTGTTCTGTCCGGCGTCAGGCTGGGTTGACTTCGATCCAACCAACAACGTGCAGCCAGCGCTTGAGCACATCAGCCTGGCCTGGGGACGCGACTTCTCGGACGTCTCGCCATTGCGCGGTGTCATCCTCGGCGGCGGTACTCACGATCCCGAGGTCCGGGTAACGGTCATGCCAGTCAACGCATGAATTGGAGCTGCATTGAACCGCTGTCAGGCTGCATGTCTGACGCGGTCATAAGCATCGTGCGGACAACGGGCGCTGGCGCCGCAGGCATAGGCGGCAAGCAAACTGCGAAACAGGCTGTTGAGCGGCATGATGATCTTTCCGTTTTCAGAGTGGGCAATGCAACGATGTTAAGCTGGGCTGCCCGGCCTGGCTGTTTGATAGATTCGATGGCCTCGATAGTCGGTTACCTGCCTTAATGAATACCGGCGGAACCTGGCCGGGCATCAGGCACTCTTTACTCGACTTACAAAGCATCCTGCCCTGGAGATTCAAATGATCCGCAAGCTTGTAGCGATTTCTCTGTTGACGTTGGCGAGTGGTCATCTGTTCGCTGCTGAATGTTCCACGACGATCGATTCGACCGACCAGATGATGTACGACAAGAAGGCTATTGAGATCGACAAGAGCTGCAAGCAATTCACCGTCAATCTGACCCACTCCGGCAGTCTGCCGAAGAACGTGATGGGCCATAACTGGGTGCTGAGCAAAGAGGCTGATGCCCAGGCGGTCACCACTGACGGCATGAGCGTCGGTATCGACAAAGGCTATCTCAAGGATGGCGACACCCGCGTGATCGCCCATACCAAACTCATTGGCGCCGGAGAAAAGGACTCAGTGACGTTTGATGTTTCGAAGCTTGATCCGGCCGAGAAGTACCAGTTTTTCTGCACGTTCCCTGGGCACATCAGCATGATGAAGGGCGCCGTTACGCTCAAGTAATGCAGGACGCCATGATTTTTTTGGCGCACTTGAGTCAGTCAGTATTCGCGAGCAAACTGCCCCCACTGCTATTTTGAAATGCAAGAGAGCAGGGGCGGTCCGTTTGCTCGTGAATATGATGCTACATGCACACCACCTCAGGCGATGGTGCGCCTGATCAGGGCGCGTACGGCAACTCACGTTTGTGCTGAGTCTTGGCGTAGGTCTCGCAGACGATCTTGAACGCTTCTTCGCGCACTGGCTGGCCATGCAGGAAGGCATCGATCTCGGAGTAGGTGACGCCGTGCGAAGCTTCGTCCGGCTTGCCGGGTGACAAGTCTTCCAGGTCTGCCGTAGGCACCTTCTCGACCAGTGATTCCGGCGCACCGAAGTGACGCGCAATGGCACGTACCTGATTTTTGACCAGGCCGCTGAGCGGCGCAATGTCACACGCACCGTCACCGAACTTGGTGAAAAAACCCATTACCGCTTCAGCAGCATGGTCCGTGCCGATCACCAGGCCACCGTAGGCACCTGCGACGGTGTACTGGGCGATCATGCGCATGCGTGCCTTGGTGTTGCCGAGCACGAAATCCACAGAGCTGGCAGGCAGTCCTTCGAACGCCTTCACTTCAGCGGCCAGGGCCTTGACGCTTGGGCCGATGTTGATGGTGTGGCGCTCGGTCGGCTCGATGAAGTCTACCGATGCCTGGGCTTCGTGCTCGTCGGCTTGCACCACATATGGCAAGCGTACGGTGATGAATCGATAGCCTTCGTCGCCGGTGCTTTCACGCAATTCCTTGACCGCTCGTTGTGCGAGCAGCCCGGCGGTCAACGAGTCAACCCCGCCGCTGATGCCCAGCACCAGCGTCTTGAGCCGTGCGTTCTGCAGGCAATTCTTGATGAACTCGACGCGGCGGGCGACTTCGGCCTGCAGAGCGTTCTGATCCGCGAAAGGTGGCTGGACCTTGAGCTGTTCAGCAATCTGGCGCTGTACGGCGTGCATGATTCACTCCTTCTAAAGGGGACAATTCAAACGGGTTTTTCAGGCAGTGGCAAATCCGGCACTTTGAACACATGCCGCAGATAGGCGACAAAGTTCGGGTCCTTGCATTGCGCCTTGCCTGGCTCATCAGAAATTTTCGCGACAGGCTGCCCGGCACACGCTGTCATTTTCAGCACCATATTCATCGGTGCGATGCCCGGTATGTCTGCGGTCAGGTTAGTACCTATACCGAAACTGACATTGATGCGGCCGCGCAGTGCCCGGAAAATCTCCAGTGCCTTGGGCAGATTCAGACCATCGGAGAACACCAGGGTCTTGCTCATCGGGTCAATGCCAAGCTTCTGGTAATGCGAGATGCATTTTTCGGCCCACTTGACCGGGTCACCGGAATCGTGACGCAGACCGTCAAACAGCTTGGCGAAGTAAAGATCGAAATCGGTCAGAAATGCATCGGTGGTGATGCAGTCGGTCAGTGCAATCCCGAGTAGCCCTCGGTATTCGCGTACCCAGCAATCAAGGGCGGCAATCTGGCTGTCGATCAGACGAGGTCCCAGTTGCTGGTGAGCCATGATCCATTCATGAGCCATGGTGCCCAGCGGCTTGAGATCGAGCTGACGCGCCAGATGGACGTTGCTGGTGCCGACGAACTGGCCGGGGAAGTCGTGCTTGAGCACCCCAAGGATTTCTTCCTGAACCCTGTACGAGAAACGCCTGCGGGTGCCGAAGTCGGCCACCTTGAGTTCAGCCAGTTCATCCGGCGTTGCATTGCTGCTCAGCCATTCGAATTTATCGTACAGACGTTCGCGGGCCTGGCTGAGCAGGATTTCAGGGTATCGATGACGATTGCGGACTTCACTGACAATCGCCAGCAAAGGCACTTCGAACAGAATGACGTGCAGCCAGGGGCCGTGCAGGCGAATGCACAGTTCATCGTTTTCGATGCTGGTTTTCACGTAGCGGGTATTGAAGCGGAACAGCCCCAGAAAGCGCAGAAAGTCGGGTTTGATGAAGGTAATGCGCTCAAGGAAAGCCAGGTGCTCGGGGCTTAACGACAGCTCGCACAGCAACTCGATCTGGTGCCTGATCTCGTCCAGATAAGGACGAAGATCTTCGCCGTTGCGACAACGAAACTCCCACTCTACGTCCACGTTGGGGTAGTTATGGAGCACGGCCTGCATCATTGTCAGCTTATAAAAATCGGTATCGAGCAGGCTTTGCACGATGCGATTCGAGAAGGCGCTCTCGCTCATTGATGTTGGGTCTCCAGAGCAGCCTGATTACGGTTGGCTCGCGACTTCCTGTCTGGTGCCACGGAAAGCTCACGGCCTGCAGGTGGGCATTGTCGCCCTTAATTCGTCGGCTGATCCAATTGTTCCAGCATCCATTGCAGAAAAACCCGGATCTTGGGGACGTCGGCGGTGTGTTCCGGATAGGACAGGTAGTAAGCGCTGTTAGTGCTGGGCAATGCGTGGTCCCAGGCAATCACCAGTTTGCCGTCGGCCAGTTCCTCTTCGACCAGAAAGCGCGGCATCAATGCCACACCGCAGCCGACCTGTGCCGCGCGAATACACATATAAAACGTTTCAAAGCGCGGGCCATGGTAGCTGTGGTCAGTGTGATAGCCCTGGCTTTCGAACCAGTCGTGCCAGGCCTGAGGCCGGAAAGCGTTTTGCAGCAGCACCAGCTCGCTCAATTGGGTCGGGTCGGTAAAGGGCGTCTCCGGCATGCTTTCGGGGGCGCAGACCGGGATCAGCTCTTCGCCGAACAGCTTCACGCTTTCCGCGCCAGGTATCGCCGCCTGACCGAAATAGAATGAAACGTCGCACCGGCCTTTGATGAGATCGTCGGACTCCTGCTCATTGAGCAGGTCGAGGTGGATGTGCGGATGACGCAACCGCCAGCCTTTCAAGCGCGGCACCAGCCACCGGGCTCCAAATGTCGACGGGGTCGAAACACGCAGCACTTCGGTATCGCCGCCGTAAGAGCGCAGAAAGTGAGTGGACATTTCAATCTGCGAGAGAATCTTGCGCACTTCCGTCAGGTACAGCCCACCGGCAGGGGTCAGTTGCAGGCGGCGACGTACTCGCTGAAACAGAAGATGCTGAACCAGCTCTTCAAGCTGGGCCACTTGCTTGCTGACTGCGCTTTGGGTCAGGTTCAGCTCTTCTGCCGCGCGAGTGAAGCTCAGATGTCGGGTCACCGCTTCAAAGCATTGCAGCGCGGCGATAGACGGCAGATGACGTTTGTTGAGCATGGTGCGGCTTCTCTTGTACGACACGCGAGGGCGGGGCGGGTGGATCATGAATTATCGGAATGATATCTCGCTTAAAGGTCGTTTGTTGGCTACGTTTTTGACCGCTATTACTACGTACAGGCCGGTGTGTTCGGATAATGATGGCAGAGGGTGTTTGACGACCCTCAGCGAGGCATGTGCAAGCTGCATTTTTTGCCGAATCCACTAGCCTCAAATGGTGCGCGTCGTAGCGCTTGCGCACCGCGCGTGTGCACTTCGGTGACGTGTGCGGTTACAGGTGGGTTGCCCATCTGGCAGCGCCGTGGTTGCGGTTCGAAAGAGTGCTGGTTGCTCTTTTTTCAGGCGGGGTTGCACCTCGCGCTGTTTAGACGGTTGCACGCCCTTTGCGCAAAGACATCAGGTCATTGAATGGCAAGAAAAACACGACATTTTTCAGAAAGGAAAAAGTGATGGCACGCGCCTTGCTCTGGGCAATGGCGTATTTGAATAATCGCGTAGTTGCTGTGCCCATTAAAAAAATATCCTCAGGAGCACCACTCATGTCGCATACGTTTTACAGGAAAGGCTTTCTGGCAATCGCAGTGGCAACTGCATTGGGCGTGTCTTCGTTTGCTCAGGCTGACGTAAAAATCGGCGTCGCGGGGCCAATGACTGGCGCCAACGCATCGTTTGGTCAGCAATACATGAAAGGTGCACAGGCAGCAGCTGACGCCATCAATGCGGCAGGCGGCGTGAATGGGGAAAAAATCGTCCTGGTGGCGGGCGATGATGCCTGTGAGCCGAAACAGGCGGTTGCCGTGGCCAACAGGCTGGTTGACCAGGACAAGGTAATTGGCGTTGTCGGCCACTTCTGCTCGTCTTCGACCATCCCTGCGTCCGAGATCTACGGCGACGCTGGGGTGATTGCCATCACTCCCGGTTCCACCAACCCTCAGGTCACCGAGCGCGGCCTGAAAGAGATGTTCCGCATGTGCGGTCGTGACGACCAGCAGGGTGTAGTTGCCGGCGATTACATCGTCGATGTGCTCAAGGGCAAGAAAGTCGCGGTTATCCACGACAAGGACACCTATGGCCAAGGCCTGGCGGACGCTACTCAGACTCAGCTGAAAAAACGTGGCGTTACCCCGGTACTGTACGAAGGTCTGACCCGTGGCGAAAAAGACTTCAGCGCCCTGGTAACCAAGATTCGTTCGACCGGTGCTGATGTAGTCTACTTCGGTGGTCTGCACCCTGAAGCCGGTCCTCTGGTTCGCCAGATGCGCGAGCAGGGCCTCAAGGACGTCAAGTTCATGTCTGATGACGGCATCGTCACCGACGAACTCGTTACCACCGCTGGCGGCCCTCAGTACGTTGACGGTGTCTACATGACGTTCGGCGCCGACCCACGCCTGCTGCCAGACAGCAAGGCGGTCGTCGACCAGTTCCGCAAGTCCGGTTACGAGCCTGAAGGCTACACCCTGTATGCCTACGCTTCGGTACAGGCGCTGGCAGCTGGCTTCAATGGTGCCAAGTCCAACAAGAGCGACAAAGCTGCCGAGTGGCTGAAAGCACACCCGGTCAAGACGGTGATGGGCGAGAAATCCTGGGACGCCAAAGGCGACCTGAAAGTCTCTGACTACGTGGTTTATCAGTGGGATGCCACCGGTAAATACAAGCAGCTCGACAAACAGAAGTAACACCGACTCTGATCGGCTGCGCCAGCCCCGGTGGGCGCGGCTGACAGGGTGATGGGCTGGCCCATGAGCGAGCCTGCGTCTCTTCTCTTTCTTTCGGACCTGTCGCCGTGCCTCACGAGGGCACGGCGGGCGGGGTTCCGAGCTGCCTTTCAGGCTTGTGAGCGTGCGTGATGGACGGAATCTTCCTGCAGCAAATGGTCAACGGACTCACTCTTGGGTCTGTATATGGCCTCATCGCCATCGGTTACACGATGGTTTACGGCATCATTGGCATGATCAACTTCGCCCACGGCGACGTTTACATGATTTCCGCCTACCTGGCTGCTATCGGTCTTGCGGTTCTCTCCTTCTTTGGCCTGGAATCCTTTCCGTTCCTGATTCTGGGTACGCTGATCTTCACCATTGTGGTGACCGGCGTGTACGGGTTTGTCATTGAACGCGTGGCCTACAAGCCGCTGCGCAACTCGACCCGACTGGCTCCGCTGATCAGCGCCATCGGTATTTCCCTGATCCTGCAGAACTACGCGCAGATCAGTCAGGGCGCACGCCAACAGGGTGTGCCTACGTTGCTCGAAGGCGCCTGGCGCTTCGAGATCGGTACCGGTTTCGTGCAGATCACCTACACCAAGATCTTCATCCTCATCGCCGCTTTCGTCGGCATGGGTCTGCTGACTTACATCATCAAGTACACCAAGCTTGGCCGGATGTGCCGCGCCACGCAGCAAGACCGCAAGATGGCGTCGATCCTGGGGATCAACACTGATCGGGTCATCTCCTACGTGTTCATCATCGGTGCTGCCATGGCTGCGCTGGCGGGTGTGCTGATTACCATGAACTACGGCACCTTCGACTTTTACGCAGGGTTCGTCATCGGTATCAAGGCGTTCACCGCTGCGGTGCTGGGCGGGATCGGCTCGTTGCCGGGTGCCATGCTGGGTGGCCTGATCCTGGGGGTTGCCGAGTCGCAGTTCTCCGGTCTGATCAACTCCGATTACAAAGACGTGTTCAGTTTCGGCCTGTTGGTACTGATCCTGATTTTCCGTCCCCAAGGCCTGCTGGGTCGCCCACTCGTGGCGAAGGTATAAGTATGTCCGCTCCTATCGCTAAACCCGTTGATATCAAGAAGAGCCTGATCGACGCGGTCGTTGCCGGTTTGCTGGCGCTGATCGTGTTTGGTCCTATCGTCGGCATCGTGCTGGACGGCTACAGCTTCAATCTGCAACCCACGCGTGTGGCCTGGCTGGTGGCCGTGGTCATGGTAGGGCGTTTCCTGATGAGCCTGTTCCTGCAGACGCCCAGAGGTGTCCGCATTTCGCAGAGTTTCGAAAGCTCCGGCTCCGGCGTGCATGTGCTCAAGCCGGATCATAAATCGAGCCTGTACTGGATCATCCCCGCCCTGATTGTCATTGCTGTCGTGTTCCCGATCTTTGCCAACAAGTACATTCTGACCGTGGTCATTCTCGGGCTGATCTATGTGTTGCTGGGGCTGGGACTGAACATTGTGGTCGGTCTGGCGGGTCTGCTCGACCTCGGTTACGTCGCGTTCTACGCCATCGGAGCCTACGGTCTTGCGCTGGGCTATCAGTACCTGGGGCTTGGGTTCTGGTCTGCATTGCCACTGGCTGCGATTGCAGCGGCGTTGGCGGGGTGCATTCTCGGCTTTCCGGTGCTGCGCATGCATGGGGACTATCTGGCCATCGTGACTCTGGGTTTCGGCGAGATCATTCGTCTGGTCCTCAACAACTGGCTGTCGTTTACCGGCGGCCCGAATGGCGTGCCGGTACCATCACCGACGTTCTTCGGTCTGGAGTTCGGGCGTCGCGCCAAGGACGGAGGTATACCGATCCACGAATATTTTGGCTTCGATTACAACCCGGACCTGAAATTCCTGTTCATTTATGCCGTGCTGTTCATCGTCGTGCTGGGTGTTCTGTTCATCAAGCATCGCTTGACCCGCATGCCGATCGGCCGCGCTTGGGAAGCATTGCGCGAAGATGAAATCGCCTGTCGCTCGATGGGGCTCAATCACGTACTGGTCAAGTTGTCGGCGTTTACCATCGGCGCTTCCACGGCGGGCCTGGCCGGCGTGTTTTTCGCCAGCTATCAGGGCTTCGTCAACCCGACTTCCTTCACCTTTTTCGAGTCTGCGTTGATTCTGGCCATCGTGGTGTTGGGCGGCATGGGCTCGACAGTGGGCGTGGTCATCGCAGCTTTCGTGCTCACGGTCGCGCCGGAACTGTTGCGCAGTTTCTCGGAATATCGCGTGTTGCTGTTCGGAATCCTGATGGTGTTGATGATGATCTGGCGGCCACGCGGCCTTATTCGCATCAGCCGTACCGGTGTGGTTCCGCGCAAAGGTGTGCTGGTCAAAGAAGGAGCCGCGCGATGAGCAATGAAGTGATTCTTTCCGTCGAGCACCTGATGATGCATTTCGGCGGCATCAAGGCCCTCAGCGATGTCAGCCTCAAGGTACGGCGCAATTCGATCTTTGCCCTGATCGGCCCCAACGGCGCAGGCAAGACCACCGTGTTCAACTGCCTGACCGGTTTTTACAAGGCCACGGGCGGCCGTATCGAGCTGCACACCCGTGACAAGACCACTAACGTGATCAAATTGCTGGGCGAGTCGTTTCAGGCCACTGATTTCGTATCGCCCAAAAGCTTTGCCAGTCGTGTGTACTACAAGATGTTCGGCGGCACTCATCTGGTCAACAGAGCGGGTCTGGCGCGCACCTTTCAGAACATTCGCCTGTTCAAGGAAATGTCAGTGGTGGAAAACCTGCTGGTTGCCCAGCACATGTGGGTCAATCGCAGCCTTGTCAGCGGGATTCTCAATACCAAGGGCTACCGCAAGGCCGAACAGGATGCGCTCAACACTGCGTTCTACTGGCTGGAAGTGGTTGACCTGGTGGACTGTGCCAACCGGCTGGCTGGCGAGCTGTCTTACGGGCAGCAACGTCGTCTGGAGATCGCGCGTGCCATGTGCACGCGCCCGCAGGTCATATGCCTGGACGAGCCTGCAGCGGGCCTCAACCCGCAGGAAACCGAAGCGCTGAGCGGTATGATTCGTCTGCTGCGCGACGAACATGACATGACCATTGTGCTGATCGAGCACGACATGGGCATGGTCATGGGTATTTCCGACGATATTGTGGTGCTCGACCACGGCAATGTGATTGCCGTAGGCGGGCCGGAGCAGATCCGTAACGATCCCAAAGTGATCGCGGCGTATCTGGGCGCTGATGAAGAGGAGCTGGTATGAGCAAGCCGATCCTCGAATTGAAAGAGATCGATGTGTTTTACGGGCCGATTCAGGCCCTCAAGAAAGTCTCGCTGTACATCAACGAAGGCGAAACCGTGAGCCTGATCGGCTCCAACGGCGCAGGCAAATCCACGTTGTTGATGTCGATCTTCGGCCAGCCGCGCGCGGCCAGTGGACAGATCATCTATCAGGGCACCGACATCACTCAGAAGTCGTCGCACTACATTGCGTCCAATGGCATCGCGCAATCGCCGGAGGGACGGCGGGTGTTCCCCGACATGTCAGTCGAGGAAAACCTGATGATGGGCACCATCCCGATCGGTGACAAGCATTCTGCCGAAGACATGCAGCGCATGTTCGATCTGTTCCCGCGCCTCAAGGAACGTCGCAACCAGCGTGCAATGACCATGTCCGGTGGCGAGCAGCAGATGCTTGCCATCGCCCGCGCGCTGATGAGCCGCCCAAAGTTGTTGCTGCTCGATGAGCCAAGCCTTGGCCTGGCACCGATCATCGTCAAACAGATCTTTTCCACACTGCGCGAACTGGCGGCGACCGGCATGACCATCTTTCTGGTGGAGCAGAACGCCAACCACGCGCTCAAGCTGTCGGACAGAGCCTACGTAATGGTCAACGGCGAGATCCGCCTGTCAGGCACCGGCAAGGAATTGCTGGTGAATGAAGAGGTCAGGAACGCTTATCTGGGCGGACACTGATTTCGTCAAAAGCTTGCCGTTCAAACAATGCGCCCTGGGTGTTTCATGCCTGGGGCGTCGTTTTTTCAAATTGTGGAAAACAATTTTGACGCGCTGTTTGCCTGCGACATAAAACCGCTGCAAATGGTTGTTTTGTCACGGTTTCGACTTGTTCAGGTTTACTGTGGATCCGACTGTTAATAACTTGGGAGTATTTGCCTGCAAGCCTTTATGCATAAGGCCTGTAGCGGAGTGGTCAAATATTGATCAGTGATTTTCAGGCGTCTTCTGCAGATATTTGTCAACAGCCGGAAGGCTGGTTGTTCATACAGTTTCTATATGCCTTCTGCCTGTGGATAAGTCTGTGGGCAAGCGTTGGAAAGAGTCAGGCAGACGTTGGCAGGACTGGGTTTCGGACCGCTGAGGCGTTTGTCTCGTCTGCACGTACCTTGACCAGGCTTTGCAAAGTCAAGCAAAAAACTTCTAAAGGTCGGCTGCAGGCCCCGGTTTGCGTGTCGCTCAGCGTTTTGAGTTGCCCCCAGAGTTTGTGTGCCTGACTGTGGATAAGGTGGGCAAAAGTGTCTGTAAGGCCCACCACGCAAGGCTTCGCTTGAGTTGTATGTTTTTTGTACAGAAGAGTGCGGATATCCGGATCATTTTGCCCTCAGGCTTGATCCAGAGCGTTCGTGACGGGCATTCTGCTGCCCTGCTGCGAACTTATTAACAGGCTGCGCTTTTTTGCGCCATGTCAGGAGAACGAGATGACTTCCACCGTATTCATTACCGGCGCTACATCAGGATTTGGTGAGGCGTGCGCCCGTCGCTTTGCTGAAGCCGGCTGGTCGCTGGTGCTGACAGGCCGCCGCCAGGACCGCCTTGATGCGTTGAGCGCCGAATTGTCCAGCCAGACCAAGGTGCACACGCTGACCCTGGATGTGCGTGACCGCGCCGCCATGGAGAGCGCAATTGCCGGGCTGCCTGCTGAGTTCGCTTCGATTCGCGGTCTGATCAATAACGCAGGCCTGGCGTTGGGTATTGATCCAGCCCCGAAATGCGATCTGGACGATTGGGACACCATGATCGACACCAACATCAAGGGGTTGGTCTACAGCACGCGTTTGCTGTTGCCTCGCCTGATTGCCCACGGTCGCGGTGCCAGCATCGTCAACCTGGGTTCGGTGGCCGGTAACTATCCTTATCCGGGTGGCAACGTCTACGGTGGCACCAAGGCGTTTGTCGGCCAGTTCTCGCTGAACCTGCGCAATGACCTGATCGGTACCGGCGTACGCGTGACCAACCTTGAGCCTGGGCTGTGCGAAAGCGAGTTCTCGCTGGTGCGTTTCGGGGGGGATCAGGCCAAGTACGATGCAACGTATGCCGGCGCAGAGCCTATCCAGCCGCAAGACATTGCCGACACGATCTTCTGGATCATGAACACGCCTGCGCACGTCAACATCAATAGCCTGGAGCTGATGCCTGTGAGCCAGACCTGGGCCGGTTTTGCAATTGATCGCAACCGCGGTTGATCAGGGAGTTGATCGTGCCGTGTGGGCACGATCAACCCTCTGAAGGCGTCGGCGGCGGGAAGGCGTCGACGAAGCGATTTTCAAACCAGTCCGCCAGACCGATGTAGCAGGTCGCAAGGTGATAGGGCGTGGTGGATGGCATGTCGCGGCGGCTGACCGTGCCGTCGCTGTCCACGCATTCATTCCAGCCTGTGGCATGCAGAAACCTCAGCTCGAATGCGACCAACTGTTCAGCCAGACCGGGTTCGCACTCTGGCCGCAACGCCATTGCACGCAGGTATTCGGCCTGCGCCCAGATACGTTGGGTGCTGTCGCGCACTGTACCATCCAGTTCCAGTGTCGCCGTGACGGCGCCAGTCTGTGCGTCGACGCCTTGCGCCTGAGCGTAGGCAAAAGCGCGAGTCATTGAGGCGTGCAGCGGCCTGCCATGCATTTCCGGCGAGGATTGCAGCAGGAAGAACCATTCGAACTGATGCCCAGGCTCATACCAGTTATCCGCAGCACCCAGCGGCTTCTCCAGCATTACGCCCGTGGTGGTGTCGACGAAGCGCTGTTGCATGTTGATCACCAGCCCGTCCATCGCTGACTGGGTCTCAGGGTCTGCGCGCACCGAAAGCGTGGCGAGATAAGCCTCTGCCAGGTGCATCAACGGGTTCTGCAAAGGACCGGTATTCAGTGACGTCCAGTCTTCATCCAGTTGCGATTCATACAGGCCTGCGCCGTCGGCAAAGCGTTCCTGCACCACGGTCAGCGCGGCATTGAGAACCGACTCTGCCAATGGGTCCCGCACCTTCGCCCAATAGTGTGCGCAGGCAAAAATGATGAACGCGTGGGTGTATAGGTCCTTGCGGCGATCCAGCGGCTTGCCCTGCGGATCGATGCTGTAGAACCAGCCGCCATGCTCGGCATCGTGAAAGTGCTGCTGCAGCGAGCGGAACAGGGCGCCCGCGCGCACCCTGGCGTCGACGACGTCAGGGTGGTCGATCAGGCTGGAAAACAGAAACAATTGCCGGGCACAGGCCATCGCGCGGTAGCGTTGCGCAGGCAACGGCTGGCCTGTGGCGTCGAGCGCTTCATAAGGCAATGCCAGTTGTGCGTTCCAGCCGGGCCCTTGCCAGAGCGGCACGATCACCCGCAAAAAATGCGCCTGCAAGGCTGCGAACACTGGGGTCAGTTCAGGCGTGGGGGTGGTGTTGGAAACGTGAGGCATCGGCTGTCGTCGCGGGCAGTGTCGAGATGCGCGACATGGTAGCAGGATTGAGGTGGCAGGACTGAGCCGGGCAGCTTGCGTTGAATAAGAGGCCGGTACATCCGCCAGGGATGTACCGGTTGCAACGCGTGAATCAGCCTGCCAGCAACCAGACACCGGTGGCGGCAGAGGCAGCACCCGCCAGACGCACCAGCGGTGCGGCCGCCTGCGGCAATACGCGAACGACCGCGTAACCGATAGCGTGCAACGCTGCGGTAGCGCCAACGAAACCGGCGGCATACGCCCATGGGCTGGACATGTCTGGCAACTCGAGGCCATGCGCGACGCCGTGGAACAGCGCAAACATGGCCGTTGCTGCAACTGCCAGCGCCAGTGGCGGACGAACGGCGAGCGCCACGGCCAGGCCCAGCGCCAGCACGGAAGCGGCAATGCCGCTTTCAAGCGCAGGCAGGTTCAAACCCTCGAAACCCAGCACACCGCCCAGCAACATGGTGCCGACGAACGTGCACGGCAATGCCCAGCGCGCAGCGCCTTGCTGCTGGGCGGCCCAGAGACCGACGGCGAGCATCGCGAGCAGGTGATCAAGCCCACCCAGCGGGTGGCTGATACCGGCAATCAGACCGTTATCACCATGACCCGGGTGGGCCAGGGCCAGGGTTGGAACCAACAGCAGGGCAAGGGCGCCAAGGGCTTTTTTGTAGTTCATCGGTAGACTCCTTAAATTTCCGGGTTCAAGCGGCTTCGGTGAGCAGGCCCTGGCGTTCAATGAAGGCAATGATCTGCTCCAGACCCTGGCCGGTTTTCTGATTGCTGAATACGAAAGGCTTTTCGCCGCGCATCTTGCGCGTATCGCTGTCCATCATTTCCAGCGACGCGCCTACCAAAGGTGCCAGGTCGATCTTGTTGATCACCAGCAGGTCGGACTTGCAGATGCCAGGGCCGCCCTTGCGTGGCAGCTTGTCGCCGGCCGACACGTCGATCACGTAGATGGTCAGGTCCGAAAGCTCTGGACTGAAGGTTGCCGACAGATTGTCACCGCCGGACTCGACAATGATCAGGTCCAGGCCTTCAAAGCGGCGGTTGAGTTGGTCGACGGCTTCTAGATTGATCGACGCGTCTTCGCGAATCGCCGTGTGCGGGCAGCCTCCGGTTTCGACGCCGATGATGCGCTCAGGCGCCAGAGCCTCGTTGCGGACCAGAAAATCAGCGTCTTCGCGGGTATAAATATCGTTGGTCACGACCGCCAGGTTATAGCGCTCGCGCAATGCCAGGCACAGCGCGAGCGTCAGGGCAGTCTTGCCCGAACCGACCGGACCACCGATGCCGACGCGCAGAGGTTGGCTGTTCATTGAGTTCTCCATGGATGCTTATCAGGACCGGAATAACCGGCTGTATTGACGTTCGTGCGCCATGCTCGCCAGTGACAGGCCGAATGCGGCGCTGCCGGCGTGATGGGCGTCTTGGGTTGTCGCGTTGATCTGCGCCTGTTGCAGTAGCGGTAACAGCTCGCTGGTCAGGCGCTGCGCGGCCTGCTGACCCAGTGGCAGGGTTTTCATCAGCACCGCCAGTTGGTTTTCCAGCCAGCTCCACAGCCACGCGGCCAGCGCGTCCTGCGGGCTTATATGCCAGGCGCGTGCCGCCAGTGCCCAGCCCAGAGCCAGATGAGGCTCGGCGGTTTGTTCGAGAAAGCGCCGTGCGAAACGATCCAGCTCCGGCAGGCCGTTGAGCAACTGTTGCAGGGAATAGCCCATCTGGCGGCTTTCCTGATGCAGTTCGCGGGTTTCCCGACTGGCCCGGTGTTGTTCGCTCACTTGCAGCAGTTGTCCCCAATCGCTTTCGGCTGCAGCCTCGCAATGGGCCAGCAGCAAGGGCGCTTCAAAGCGTGCCAGGTTGAGCAGAAGCTGGTCCCCGATCCATCGGGCCGCGCTGGGCGGATCGATGACGATGGCTTGCTCCACGGCCATTTCCAGACCCTGCGAGTAGCTGTAGCCACCAATCGGCAGCTGCGGGCTGGCCAGGCGCAACAGCGCCCAGGCGCTGTTCACGTGCGCACACCGAATTGGTGCAGACGTGGTGTATAGTTGAAGTCTTCTTCGCCTGCACGGGAATGGTGATGACCGCCGCCGTAAGCGCCGTGTTCCGGCTGGAACGGAGCCTCGATGGTTTCGGTTGTGGCGCCCAGTTGGTCCAGCATGGCTTTGAGTACGTAATCGTCGAGCAAACGCAGCCAGCCATCGCCGACTTGCAGCGCGACGTGACGGTTACCCAGGTGATAGGCCGCGCGGGTCAACTCGAAGGTGCTGCTGCACGTGACGTGCATCAGTTTTTCCGGTCGGGCGACCACGCGCACGATTCGGCCGTCTTCGGCACGCAGAAACTCGCCATCATGCAGGGGCGGCTGTCCGCGTTGCAGAAACAGCCCCACGTCTTCGTTTTCCGCACTGAAGCAGCGCAGGCGGCTTTTGCTGCGTGCCTCGAAGTTCAGGTGCAGCTCGGCGGCCCATTCGGCCTGAGGTTCGATTCTGTTGTGAATCACCAGCATCAGATAGCTTCCAGCCAATTACGATGCTTCAAATCAGAGCAAGGGGCTTGCCAACCGTGCACCTGGTAGGAAAAGACTGACGGAGCGAGTGTGTTGAGCTGCAGGTTCGCTCTTTTTTGGTGCGCTATTGGGTGGTCGCGCTGGTTTGGTGCGATATCTGCGGGGGAGTCAGATTGAGATTCTTTGGGAGTGTGACGTCAGTCAGGATGGGCATTGCTCTGCTGACGTTTGTAGCCGTTACCTGACCAGCGATTGCGGCAGCGATCATTCGTGACTACCAAGACCGCGCCAGTGGCGGGCGCCAATGAAGATGAAGCGCAGTTGTTGAGTGATCTTGGCCTGAGGCGTCAGGTGCGGTGCGAGCGAGGCGGGCGGAGGGTCGATCAGTTCAGGCAGCATGGCGAATACGCTTTTGACCACCAGGTCGGCAATGATCGACAACGCGTCGGCATTGAGATGCTGCCACTTGGGCATTTTTGCCAGGTCGGCGGTAAGGTCGGCGCTGATGCCTTCGCGCAGGGCGCCCAGTGCCTGACGGACCTTGAGAGATCCTCCGTATTGTTCGCGTGCCAGAAACAGAAACTGCGAGCGGTTGGCGGCTACCCGCTCCAGGAAGATCTTTACCGAAGCACGGATCAGTCCGCCCATGGCGAACTCGTTATGGCGCACCAGGCGAATGGTTTCGCGAAAGGTCTGGCCGACCTCGCTGACCAGTACCAGCCCCAACTGGTCCATGTCTTCAAAATGACGATAAAAACCGGTGGGGACAATGCCCGCCATGCGGGAGACTTCGCGCAGGCTCAGGCTGCCGAAACCCCGCCCGCTCTCCATCAACTGATGGGCAGCGTCCAGCAAGGCTCTACGGGTCTGTTGTTTCTGTTCGGCGCGGGGCAGCATGACTCAGACAACTGTGGGAATAGACTGGATCGTACTTTAGCAAATGCGCTTTGCCTGCGTCGAAGGGCTTTTGAAGCGGGCCAGGATGCTCAGACTCGTTGATACTGCTGAACCAGGCGGTCAGGGCCGTTTTCGGCAAGGCGATAATCGCGTTCGGTCGAGGTCGAGGCGTGACTGGCGGTTGCGAACACCGACAGCAACAGGCTCAGTAACAGATGAGGTTTCATGAGAGTGCTCCTTGCAAGAGCTTGACAGGGCATAGGCAGGCAATATGACGCCGGTGCTGCCTGTATAGAAGTTCATCCGCGTGATGGTGAAAATCGATAAAAATGATTGAGTCAGTTGGCTCAGCTACACCGTCTCGGTTATTTGCCCAGCCGAATCAAACCCTCGACGCGTTTGTCAGTCGAACAACCATGTCGTATTCAGCGCACCAGGGCCGGGGCGTTGTTTTCTGGAGAGTCGTGCATGACGCGCAGCCGCAAGTTTTTCGCCTGGACCGGCGCCACGTTGTTGGTGGTGTTGGCCATATTGGTCATCGTGATTGTCACGTTCGACTGGAACCGCATCAAACCCACTCTCAATGAAAAAGTCAGTGAAGCGCTGCATCGTCCGTTCGCCATCAATGGCAACCTTGATGTGCAGTGGTTGCGCGAGCCTGAATTGGGCGGCTGGCGAGCCTGGGTGCCGTCACCGCATTTCGTGGCCGATGATCTGACGCTGGGCAACCCCGAATGGTCGAAAACTCCGCAAATGGTCACCCTCAAGCACGTTGAATTCCGCCTTGCGCTGTTGCCTTTGCTGACACAGCGAGTGGTCATTCCACGTATCGACCTGACCGGCCCCGAGGCGCGGCTGGAACGGCTGGCTGACGGGCGTGCGAACTGGGTGTTTGATTTGCCCAAGTCCGACCCCAATGCTGAGCCTTCCAGATGGGTGGTGGATATTGGCGCGATCAAGTTCGACAAAGGGCTGGTCAGCCTCAATGATCAGACTCTGAATACCCAGTTGGACGTGGTCATCGACATGCTGGGCAAGCCGATTCCATTCAGTGAGATTGTGGGCAGCAAAGAAGCGAAGAAGGCTCAGGATAGAGGGGCGGTTCCGCAGGATTATGCTTTCGGCTTCTCCGTCAAAGGCCAGTATCACGGACAAAAGCTCAATGGTTCCGGCAAAGTGGGTGGCCTGTTGGCGCTCAAGGATGCGGCTCAACCCTTCCCGGTACAGACCGATGTGAAAGTCGGCGACACGCACGTGGTGATCGCCGGAACCCTGACAGATCCACAAAACCTGGGCGCCCTGGATTTGCGCCTGAAGCTGTCGGGCGCGAGCCTGAGCAATCTATATGCAATCACGGGCGTAACGCTGCCAGACTCACCTGCTTATTCCACCGACGGTCGCCTGATTGCCAAGCTGCATGATCCAGCGGGCGCCAACTTTCGCTATGAAGACTTCAACGGCAAGATCGGCAACAGTGACATTCATGGCGACCTCGGTTACGTCGCCAGCCAGCCACGTCCGAAGCTGAGCGGGGTGCTGGTGTCCAATCAACTGCTGTTCAGCGACCTGGCACCGTTGATCGGTGCAGACTCCAATGCCGCGCAGAAGAAGCGCGGTGGCGAGAGCAAGCAACCGTCCGGCAAAGTGCTGCCTGTCGAAGAGTTCCAGACTGATCGCTGGCGCGCCATGGATGCGGATGTCGAGTTCACCGGCAAGCGAATCGTCCAAAGCCCGGATTTACCGTTCACTGACCTTTACACCCACCTTATCCTGAACGATGGGCAACTGAGTCTTGAACCCCTGCGCTTCGGCGTTGCGGGCGGCAAGCTGGATGCTGATATCCGCCTCGACGGGCGTAGCAGACCGCTGCTGGGGCGCGCGAAGCTGTCGGCTCGCAACTTCAAGCTCAAGCAGCTGTTTCCAACCTTCGAGCCGATGAAAACCAGCTTTGGTGAGCTGAATGGTGATGCGGATATCACCGGTCGGGGCAACTCGATTGCGGCCTTGCTCGGCACCGCCAATGGCGAAATGAAAATGCTGGTCAACGATGGCGCGATCAGCCGTGGGCTGATGGAGATCGCCGGGCTGAACGTCGGTAATTACGTGGTGGGCAAGCTGTTCGGTGACAAGGACGTGAAAATCAACTGTGCCGCGTCCGACTTCGGCATCAAGGACGGGCTGGCCACCAGTCGCCTGTTTGTGTTCGATACCGAGAACGCGATCATCTACATCAGTGGCACTGCAAACTTCAAGACCGAACAACTGGATCTGGAGATCAACCCCGAGTCCAAGGGCTTCCGGGTGTTTTCACTGCGTTCGCCGCTCTACGTCAACGGTCCGTTTGCAAGGCCCAACGCGGGCGTGAAGTCCGGTCCTTTGTTGTTGCGCGGCGCAGGCATGATTCTGCTCGGCGCGACGGTCGGCCCTGCTGCCGGTCTGCTGGCGCTGGTTGCGACAGGTGACAGCGAGCCCAACCAGTGCGGTCCGCTGTTGCAGCAGATGCGCGAGGGCAAGGCGCCGAAAACTGTGAAATAGCGTCGTCGTCACCGCATGGGGGGCAGGTACAAAAAAGCCAGGACAGAGGTCCTGGCTTTTGCTTTCAAGCGCGTATTACAGGTCGTTGAGGATGTCCGCCATGTCATCGGCGTGCTCTTCTTCCTGAGCGAGGATTTCTTCAAAGATACGGCGAGTGGTCGGATCGGTGTCGCCGATGTATTGAATGATCTCGCGGTAGCTGTCCACGGCGATTCGCTCGGCTACCAGATCCTCGTAGACCATTTCCTTGAGGGTATTGCCAGCCACGTATTGGGCGTGAGAGTTCTTTGACAATGTGTCCGGGTTGAATTCCGGCTCGCCGCCCAGTTGCACGATACGCTCGGCCAGTTTGTCGGCGTGCTCGGCTTCCTGTTGCGCATGCTCCAGAAACTCTGCAGCCGCGACGCTGGCCTTCAGGCCGGACGCCATGTAGTAGTGGCGCTTGTAGCGCAGAACGCAGACCAGTTCTGTCGCCAGGGACTCATTCAGCAGACGCAGAACGGTCTCGCGGTCAGCATTGTAGCCTTCGGTTACCGCACCATTCTCAACGTTCTGGCGCGCACGCTGGCGCAAGCTGTTTACATCGGATAACTGTGGTGCAGAAATCATGGTTTATCTCCAGGTTCATCAGGTTTTTTGTGTCTCGCTCTATGTGTTGCGCGGCAAGATCACCCACGTTGTGAGTGACGAACGGCGAGAAAGTTTTATTGGATTTTTGCAGGGCGGGCGTTTGCCACTGTTGTAAAAAATATAAGAAACGAGCGCTGATCGCTGCGGTCCCAGCCTTGAGACCCAAATAAATCGTGGAGATACATAATGCTCAAGTTTCTGGGAAGCACCGTCGGCATCATCTTTCTGATCGGCCTGATCGTGGTCATCGCCCTGTTCAAGCTGGTTTTCTGATCGGCTCCACACTTGTGTGCTGAACAAACAAAAGCCCGGGGCATAATGCACCGGGCTTTTTGTTTGTAACGAGCCGCCTTACATGTTGGCTTCGTTTTTCTCACGCTGCTCGCAGGTCATGAAACCCTTGTTGGTCACACGGCCATCGCTGTTGAAGCTGACGTGGTAGACCTGCTTGTGACCGTCCTTGAACATCACGTAGTTGTTGCAAGTACCGGGATTGACCTTGCGGTCGATTGTCGTGGATGGCTCGCCGCCGATGGTCTGCACCTGCTGGCGGGTCATACCGTTCTCGACCTGCTTGACCAGCGGCTCGTTGCGATAGGTAACGTAGTCCACCGGGTTTTGCACGGTCGTGCTGCCACAACCGGCCATTGTTGCCAGTACGCAGGTTGCCGCGAGGATTCTCTTGTACATCGTTATTGCTCCACATGACAAAGGCCGGTCTTGGCCCGATACGGCTTTGAGCAGAGGACGAGGCAAAGAGTTCGATAAAGAGATGGCGATTAGGCAGTACTTGAATTGTCATGCTTGTGTGCAGTGTCCTGAGTACTGCTCATCGACAGATGTGTCTGTCGGACTGACCCGGCCAGGCATTGGGATGACTGGCGCAGGCGTATGACTGATGCAAAATTGACCACCTGAATATTCGTCTGCACGTTCCTGAAAGAGCGAGGTCAATCTGATGGCATGGTCGAGCGTTTCGGTCAGCACCCGGGCACGGTCATCGGGAGTGACGAAGCACTCGACCCTCTCGACATAGTCAACCAGGCCTTCGGTCTGGTAGGCAAGGGTGCAGAACTGTGCCTTGTCCATGGAATACACCGCGCGCTTAAGGCTGCCGGTCTCTAACTCAATCAGGCAGTAGTTCGTAATCAGCCGCTCCACTAAGACGGCCAGGAAGTGATGCGATGGGCGATAAAGAACTGTATGAAATCGAGTACACCCTGCTGGGCGAGCACCATGTAGATGTTATTGAAAACCTGGACGTGCCGATCATCGAGATCGTGCATGAACTGGCGCACAAGCATCAGGTAGAACTGGACGATGGTCTGCACAGCGACACCGGTCTGCCTCATGCAGCCGGCATCACGGATGTGTCGATACACAGCGTGGAGGTAGGCGAAAGCAGCGCGACTGCTTAACGGCGCTCTGTCCGCAGCGGGGTTGTCCAGCGTTCTGCGAGGACGACCCCGCACAAGGTCAGAGCACCGCCGAACAAGTGATACAGCGCCAGTTGTTCACCCAGCGTCACCGCCGCGATCAAGGCCGTGGCGATGGGCATCAGGTTGAAAAACAGCGTGGTACGGCTCGGCCCCAGCCGCATGATGGAGGTCATCCACAGCCAGGGTGCGAGCATAGAGGTCGGAATCGCCGCATACAGCACCATTGGAATATTGCTCGCGTTCAGGCCGGTCTTCGGCGAAAACAGGAACAGCGGCAACAACACGACAATGGCTACAAGAATTTGCATGTAGAGCAATTGCAACGGCGGCAGACGCAACTGCCATTTCTTCAGCAGCGTGCTGTAAACCGCATAAGCAGCCGCAGCAACCAGCACCAGCGCATCCCCGCGATTGACGCCCTGCGCAATCAGTCCCTCAAGATCCCCGGCCGACACCACCACAACCACGCCTGCGAACGAGATTCCGGCGCCCAGCAGCGCGCCACGGGTCAGCCGGTTACCGAGGCAGGCAATCGACAGCCCCAGCGCCATCATCGGCACCATCGACTGGATGATTCCCATGTTGGTGGCCGTGGTCATGCCCGCCGCGAAGTACGCCAGGCTTTGATAGACCGCCATGCCCAGCACACCCAACATGACGATCTTGCCGAGTACCGGCTTGATCGCCGCACGGTTGTTCCACACCGGCCTCAGCATGAACGGGGTGAACAGCAGCCCTGCCAGCAGCCAGCGGTAGAAGCCGATTTCGGCCGGGAAGATCACTTCGGACGCGGCTTTGGTGATGACCGTGTTGATCGACCAGATGAGGATAGTCAGCAGCGGAAAAGCGTATTGCATGAGAGGACCGGTACGGGAACGAGGCGTAATCATCCGCCTGTTTAAAGTCGCTGCCAATCGTGATGCTCGACCAGGCGTCATGCGTTGCAACAACTTGGCTACACTGGTCGGTAGTCTGCGCCGTCCGGTGCAGTGGATCTGGGGTGTCAAACGATGAAGAAACTCAGTATTCCTTTGTTGCTCGTTGGCCTGATGTTATCCGCTCACGGTTTCGCCGCTACTGCGCAGCAGAACAAAATGACCACCTGCAACGCAGACGCCAGCGCAAAATCGCTCAAGGGTGATGATCGCAAGGCGTTCATGAGCACTTGTCTGAAAGCGTCACCGCCGCCGGCAACACAGCAGGACAAAATGAAAACCTGTAATGCCACCGCCACCGCCCAGACCCTCAAGGGCGACGCTCGCAAGACTTTCATGAGCGATTGTCTCAAGAAGAAATAATTTTCCGACATGCCGGGATACACATCTCAACGGCTGCGAGTGCAGTAAACACTGTGCTCGCGCTGCATTATCGCGATGCCTTTCAGGCAGATGGTCGCTTCGCGTGTTTTGTGGTGATCTGATGACTGGTTCTCGGCTCCGAACGCTGGCAGACTGCCCACCTCTTCGTGTTGCCCTTTGAGGGTCTATGCCAACGTTTTCTGCGCGTCAGGTGTTAATAGCCAGCTGGATCCTCATTTTTGGCGGTTTGCTGTTGGTATTGCCCTTTAAGCTGCTGCCCAGCCTCCTGGCCGGGCTGCTGGTTTTCGAACTGGTCAACATGTTGACCCCCAAGCTGCAACGCCTGATCTCCGGCGAGCGTGCGCGCTGGCTGGCGGTTGCGCTACTGGGCACCATCGTTGTCAGCCTGCTGACGCTGATATTTGCCGGTGTCATCAGCTTCGTGTTGCACGAAGCCGAAAACCCTGGTGCTTCGCTGGACAAGTTCATGACCCTGGTGGATCGCGCTCGCGGTCAGTTGCCGCCGTTTATTGACGCTTACTTGCCCGCCAGTGCCGCCGAGTTTCAAGTGTCGCTCGGCCAGTGGCTGCAAAAGCATGTGGGCGAGCTGCAACTGATTGGCAAGGGCGCGGCGCATATGTTCGTGACCATGCTGATCGGTATGGTGCTGGGCGCAATCATCGCCTTGCAGCGCATTTCCCACGATCACGTCCGCAAGCCATTGGCAGCCGCACTGTTTGATCGTCTCTATCTGCTGAGTCGCGCGTTCCGCAATATCGTGTTCGCGCAGATCAAGATATCTCTGCTCAACACTGCATTCACTTCGGTGTTCCTGGCTGTGGTTCTGCCGTTGTGCGGGATTCACCTGCCGCTGACCAAGACCCTGATCATCATGACCTTCCTGCTCGGCCTGTTGCCGGTGGTGGGTAATCTGATGTCCAACACGCTGATCTTCATCGTCGGCATGTCGATTTCGATTTGGGTGGCCCTGGCGGCGTTGGGTTATCTGATTGTGATCCACAAGGTCGAGTACTTCCTCAACGCCCGAATCGTCGGCGGGCAGATCAACGCAAAATCCTGGGAACTGCTGCTGGCCATGTTGCTATTCGAAGCCGCGTTCGGCCTGCCTGGGGTTGTGGCGGGTCCGATCTACTACGCATACTTGAAGAGCGAGCTGCAGAAGGAAGGGCTGGTCTAGTCAGCGAGCCGGGCTCGCTCCCACCGAACGCACCGGTGGGAGTGAGCTTGCTGACGAAGAGGGCGGCAGGTTCACAGAAATGCCGGAGATCCACCGCTTGAGTCCAAAGCGATCACCTCGTACACCCGCCCATCACGTACTGTTTCGACCATAAGCGCTCGCGAGTAGCCTCGCCCCTCCGATGTGGATTCAATCCGCCCTCAGCCGTAGCGCTTTTTCGCCTCGATCGCCAGACCGCTGCCAATGCTGCCAAAGATGTTGCCTTCCACATGACGTGCTTTGGGCAGCATGGCTGAGACGCTGTTGCGCAACGCCGGGATGCCGCTTGAACCGCCGGTGAAGAACACCGTATTGACCTGCTCGACACCCACGCCCGCATCGTTCAGCAGATTCGTGACGCTGTTACGCACGCGTTCGAGTTGGGCATCGATCGCCGCCTCGAACATTGCCCTGCTCAGGTCAACGCTCAAACCTGCTTCCACGCGGTCCATCGGCACATGGCGGCTTTCTGCATGGGTCAGCTGGATCTTGGTTTCTTCCACTTCCATAGCCAGCCAGTGCCCCGCACGCTGCTCGATCAGTTTGAACAGGCGGTCGATACCGCCCGTGTCTTCGATGTCGTAGCGCATGCTGCCTAGTGCAAGCTGGGATTTCTGTGAATAAACAGCGTTGATGGTGTGCCAGGTCGCCAGGTTCATATGGTGGCTGGTCGGCATGTAGGCGCCGCTCTTCATGCGGCTGCCGTAACCGAACAGCGGCATGACCCCTTGCAGGCTCAACTGTTTGTCGAAGTCGGTCCCGCCGATGTGCACGCCGCCGGTGGCCAGAATGTCCTGATGGCGGTCATCGTGCTGGCGACGTTCGGGTGACAGGCGGACCAGCGAGAAGTCGGATGTACCACCGCCAATATCGACGATCAGTACCAGCTCCTCGGTTTCGATGGTGGACTCGTAATCGAACGCTGCCGCAATGGGCTCGAACTGGAACGATACTTCCTTGAAGCCAATTTTGCGTGCCACCTCAGCCAGCGTGTCTTCGGCTTCCTGATCTGCCTGTGCGTCGTCATCGACGAAGTGCACCGGACGACCAAGCACGACCTCTTCGAATTCGCGTCCGGCGGTGTTCTCGGCGCGCTTTTTCAATTCGCCGATAAACAGGCCGAGCAGATCCTTGAACGGCATGGCTGTGCCCAGCACACTGGTGTCGTGTTTGATCAGCTTCGAGCCCAGCAGGCTCTTGAGCGAGCGCATCAAGCGGCCCTCGTAGCCTTCCAGGTACTCATGAAGCGCCAGACGGCCATACACGGGACGGCGCTCTTCCATGTTGAAGAACACGACCGAGGGCAGGGTAATCTTGTCGTCCTCCAGCGCGATCAACGATTCCACGCCCGGACGTTGCCAGCCGACGGTGGAATTGGACGTGCCGAAATCGATGCCGCAGGCACGGGCCGGGGATTGGTCTTTCATGTCTTTTACGTTCCAGTCAAAAAACGGCCGCGCAGTTTATGTCAGTGCACGGCAATTGCGTAGCGCGATGCGTCGCTTATCCCGCTTTATCGGTATTTAGCGCCAAGGCTTGAACTGAGGCCAATCACCCCCAATCTTGATGGCATTCTCGGTAGTGCAGGTTGTCGAACCTTTGACCCGCGTGATATCGCGGGTGGCTATCGATACATTTTCGACGTTAAGCAATCCAAATGCCTCCGGATTGGAGGATGCTGGTCGTGACACCAGCGCATTTGGCTGTGCGGATAATTGGGATGGGTGATCGTTAGATGGACTTCAAAGACTACTACAAGATACTTGACGTGGAGCCGACCGCGGACGAGAAGGCGGTCAAGACTGCCTATCGCAAGTTGGCGCGCAAGTATCACCCCGATGTCAGCAAAGAAGCCGGCGCCGAAGACAAATTCAAGGAAGCGTCCGAGGCCTATGAGGTCCTCAGCAACGCTGACAAGCGCGCCGAATACGATGAGCTGCGCAAATACGGCCGTCAGGGCCGTCCTTTCCAGACGCCGCCAGGCTGGCAAAGCCGTGCCGGAGCAGGCGGCTTCGGTGAAGAAACCGCCGACTTCTCCGAATTTTTCAGTTCGATCTTCGGCGGTCGTCCGCAGCAGGGCGGTCGTACTCGTAATCCAGGACGCAAGGGTCAGGACGTGGAAATGGAGCTGGCGGTGTTTCTGGAAGAGACCTTGTCGGCGGAATCCAAGCAGGTCAGCTTCAAGGTGCCTCAGCATAGCCCCAATGGGCAGCGCATGAGTGATATCACCAAGACGCTGAACGTGAAGATCCCGGCAGGTGTGGTCGACGGCGAGCGCATACGGCTCAAGGGGCAGGGTGCGCCGGGCATAGGTGGCGGTGCCAATGGCGATCTGTACCTGATCATCCGCCTGGCCCCTCACCCGATGTTCGAGGTTGAAGGTCACGATCTGGTCATCACCGTCCCGCTGGCCCCCTGGGAAGCAGCGCTGGGCACAAAGGTTGCGGTCCCGACCCTGACAGGTCGGGTCAACATGACTATTCGTCCGGACAGTCAGAACGGCCAGCGTCTGCGTATCAAGGGCAACGGGCTGATGACCAAGGGTGGCGAGCGCGGCGACCTGTACGCTCAGTTGAAGATTGTCATGCCGCGTCAGACCGATGAAGCAACGCGTGCGCTATGGCAGAAACTCGCTGACAGCGCATCGTTCGATCCACGCGCACAGTGGGGCAACTGATCGATTTGGACGCCTGAAGAGCAACTGCGCTTCAGGCTCAGTTTTTCGGCAGCACCACTGTGAAGGTAGTGCCATCGCCGATGGTCGAAGTCACGGTGATGCTGCCGTTGTGGGCATTCACCACTTCCTTGACGATGAACAGCCCCAGCCCGAGGCTGGTCGAGTTGTCGCGCGTTTCGATGTTTTCTTCGGTACTGCGTACCAGCGGGTCGAAGATAGTGCCGATGGCGTCTTCCGCGATTGGCTTGCCTTCGTTATGAACCACCAGCTCAACGGTGTCCTCGCCACCCATGATCTTCACGGTGATTTCATGGCTTGAAGCGCCATGCTGCAAGGCATTGCCGATCAGATTCTGCAACAGTTGGCCGATTCGCCCGCTGTCCCAGTGACCCTGTGTATCACCTTCGACATTAAGCACTGGCGCCGAGCCTGGCTGCGCGGCGCTGGCTTCCGAGAGCGCCTCGCGACAGGCAATTGCCAGGTCCATGTATTTGCGCTCGACGGGCAGGCTGGCGCCCAGCCGGCTGCGCACGAATTCAAGCAGATCACCGACCATGGTGCCCATGTGTCGCGTGCTGGTCTGGATTCGGGAGATATAGACCTGCAATTTGTCATCGGCAGGTATCTTGCGAGCCAGCAGTTCGCTGGACATGCTGACCGCCTGCAGAGGCGCGCGCAGATCGTGGCCCAGAATCGCCAGAAAGATATCCCGTGAGCGCGCCACACGCTCGGCGTAGGCAGCAGTGGATTCAGCCAGCGCTTCATCGATTGCCTCGTTGAAGCGAATCACATCGCGGAAGTCGGCCAGTTGCGGCGCGGTCAGGCTGTCGACCCACAAGCGGATCACGCTGGCCCGCAAGTGCCTGAACTCTGACGTCATCTGCACCAGATCAAACCCCACCTCATGGCGCAATTCACCATGGCTGGCGGCGGCTTCATCAAGGCTCGGCGTCTTGTTCAGTTCTTCGCCCCTGGCCTTGGCGATCTCCTCGCTTTTGCTTTGCGACGTTTTCATGTCGCGCGCAGCGGCCAGCAGGATCGACTTGGCGTGATCGCGCAACTCGACACTGTTCATCGAGTCTGCGGCGGGTTTCAGGGTTCTGGCGAAGTCTTCCCATTCATCGACGATGCGATCCACATGGAGAACGATGAATTCGGAAAGGCGCATGGCCGGTTACCTTGCTGGGCTGGCGTTACTGAGATGGCGCATCTTACCGTCTTTACTCGACCCGACATACAGCGTGAACACTGTCATTTCTGTCAGTAGACGCTTTTTTTCGCCAGCCTATGGTAGGACGACAGGTTCATCGAGCCGAGGTCGACACCATGAGCGTTATTACCATTACTGACGAAAAACAGGTTGAAGAACAGATTGCGAAAAAACCAGCGCTGCTGTTGATAGAGTTCGGCCAGCCGGGCAAAGATGAAAAGGGCTACGATAATGAAAGTGCCCGTACTGCAGGTTTTATCGACTCACTTTCTATTGAGTAGTCGGGCAAAGTCGTGATGCTCCGTGTGCCTCACGACAGTGGCGGCGATATATGGAAAAAATACGCTATTACCGCTGTGCCTACCGTCCTGATTCTTCACTACGGTGAACAAAAGTCCAAAGAAGGCCACCATCTTCTCCCTTGGTACAGAGCGACGCTGAGTGACTTGCTGTCTAAACCGCAATCACTGTGAGCTATGGAGACTGTTCAGGGCCTTTCACCAGGAAAGGCCCTGAGGTGTCTAGAACAGAAAATACCGTTGCGCCATCGGCAGCACCTCAGCGGGTTCGCACCACAGCAGGACGCCGTCGGCCTTGACCTGATAGGTCTGCGGGTCGACTTCGATGTCCGGCAGGTAGTCGTTGTGGATCAGGTCTTTTTTCTGCACGGTGCGGCAGCCCTTGACCACGCCAATCTGTTTTTTCAGGCCCAGCGATGCCGGTACGCCCGCGTCGAAGGCTGCCTGGCTGATGAAGGTCAGGCTGGTAGCGTGCAGCGAGCTGCCGTAGCTGGCGAACATGGGGCGGTAGTGCACGGGTTGCGGGGTCGGGATTGACGCGTTGGCGTCGCCCATCAGGCTGGCAGCAATCGCCCCGCCCTTGAGAATCAGCGTCGGCTTGACGCCGAAGAACGCCGGACGCCACAGCACCAGATCTGCCCATTTGCCCACTTCGATGGAGCCCACTTCATGGCTGATGCCGTGAGTGATCGCCGGGTTGATGGTGTACTTGGCTATATAACGCTTGGCGCGGAAGTTATCGTTGCCGGGACCGTCCAGGGGTAATGGCCCGCGCTGTTTCTTCATTTTGTCGGCGGTCTGCCAGGTGCGCATGATCACTTCGCCCACCCGGCCCATGGCCTGGCTGTCGGAGCTGAGCATCGAAAAAGCGCCCAGGTCATGCAGGATATCTTCTGCGGCAATGGTCTCGCGGCGTATGCGGCTTTCTGCGAAGGCCACGTCTTCGGCGATGCTCGGGTCCAGGTGATGGCAAACCATCAGCATGTCCAGGTGCTCGTCAATGGTATTGCGCGTGAATGGCCGGGTCGGGTTGGTCGAGCTGGGCAACACATTGGGCGAGCCACATGCCTTGATGATGTCCGGGGCATGGCCGCCGCCCGCACCTTCGGTGTGGTAGGTGTGAATGGTGCGGTTCTTGAACGCGGCCAGCGTGGTTTCGACGAAGCCCGACTCGTTGAGCGTGTCGCTGTGGATGGCGACCTGCACGTCGTATTCGTCCGCGACGCTCAGGCAATTGTCGATGGCTGCAGGCGTGGTGCCCCAGTCTTCGTGCAGCTTGAGGCCAATGGCGCCAGCCTTGATCTGCTCGACCAGCGGGCCGGGCAAACTGACGTTGCCCTTGCCAGTGAAGCCGATGTTCATCGGGAACGAGTCGGCCGCCTGCAGCATGCGCGCCATGTGCCAGGGGCCTGGCGTGACTGTGGTGGCGTTGGTGCCGGTAGCAGGGCCGGTGCCGCCGCCGATCATGGTGGTCACGCCGCTCATCAGCGCTTCTTCGATCTGCTGCGGGCAGATGAAGTGGATGTGCGTGTCGACGCCGCCAGCGGTGAGGATCATGCCTTCCCCGGCAATCACCTCGGTCGCTGCGCCGACTGCAATGGTCACGTCTGGCTGGATGTCCGGGTTGCCGGCCTTGCCAATCGCAGCGATGCGACCGTCCTTGATGCCTACATCGGCTTTGACGATGCCCCAGTGATCGATGATCAAGGCGTTGGTGATCAGGGTATCAACCACGTCGGCCGCCATCAGTTGACCCTGGCCCATGCCGTCACGGATGACTTTGCCGCCGCCGAACTTCACTTCTTCGCCATAGGTGGTGAAGTCCTTCTCGACCTCGATCCACAGCTCGGTATCGGCCAGGCGAACCTTGTCACCGACCGTGGGGCCGAACATGTCTGCGTATGCTTGTCTGGAAATTTTCATCATCGATCCTTATGCAGTCTGGTCGCGACCTCGCAGGAGCGGGTCGAGCGGCGCAGGCACTGTGTCAAACGCTAGCGTCAGTCTGGTTGTGGCAGCCCGTTGACGAGCACGCCCGGTCCGCCTGCCTGTGTGCGACTTGCCTGGTTAATCCAGGTCGCCCATCACCCGACCGGCGAACCCGTAAACCTTGCGCAGGCCGGCGAGGTCTACCAGCTCGACTTCCCGGGACTGGCCCGGCTCGAAGCGCACCGCAGTGCCGGCCGGAATGTTCAGGCGCATGCCACGGCTGGCGGCGCGGTCGAAGGTCAGCGCGTCATTGGTTTCGAAAAAGTGAAAGTGCGAACCCACCTGGATCGGACGGTCGCCGCTGTTGGCAACGGTCAGGCTGTGAGTGCGGCGGCCGGCGTTGATTTCTATGTCGCCGGGCTGGATCTGGTATTGGCCAGGGATCATGTTGGTTGCCCCAAGGTTTTGAAGTAAATGGCGGTGGGTCGGTAGTGACCGTCGGGAGTGGCGCAATAATTGGGCAGCTCGCCGACGCGGGTATAGGCCAGAGAACGGTAGAACGCTTCGGCGTTGGAGCCTGCTTCGGTGTCCAGGTGCAGCAGCCCGCGCTGGAGTTTCACGGCGCTCTGTTCGACGGCCTCCATCAACTGCCTGCCCAGACCGCGCCCGCGCGCAGCAGGCAGAACCATGAGCTTCTGCACTTCTGCGCGATTAAGCCCGTTGGGCTTCTGGCACAGCGCAAGCTGGGCGCTGGCCAGCACGCTTTCGTTCTCGACCACGACCCACAGCAGCAGGTCGCCCGCCGCGATGTCGGTTTTCAGGCCGTCGCACCACTGGTGGGCCTGCTCCGTGTCGAGGTCAGCCATGAAACCGACCGAGGCGCCGTCCTGAACGGTTTCCAGCAACAGTTGCGCCAGACCGTGGCGGTAATGCGCGAAGCTTTCAGCGGTGACACGACGCAACTGTGCTGGGTTCATGACGGGCTCTCTAGTGAGGTTTAGGCGCTTGTGAGGCTGGCGCTGGTGCGCCGGGCGACAGGTCCAGTTGCATGAACGTCAGGTCCAGCCAGCGACCGAACTTGGTGCCGACCTGCGGCATCTGCCCGGTCGTCGTGAAACCCAAGCGTTCATGCAGCGCTATCGAGGCGGCGTTACCGCTCTCGATGGCAGCGACCATCATGTGCTTGTCACAGGCTCGGGCTCGCTCGATCAATGCGTCCATCAGGCGTGGGCCAAGGCCTTTGCCGCGTTGATCGGCGCGCACGTACACCGAATGCTCGACGGTGTGGCGAAAGCCCTCGAACGGACGCCAGTCGCCGAACGAGGAATAACCGGTGACCTCGCCAGCAGCATCTATCGCCACCAGAATCGGGTAAGCCTGCGTCTGGCGGGCGTCAAACCAGGCCTGACGATTGGCCAGGTCGACCGGCTGCTCGTTCCAGATGGCGGTGGTGTTGAGCACTGCGTCGTTGTAGATGGCGAGGATGCCCGGCAAGTCTGCGGGCAATGCATCGCGAATCAGATCGTGCATGACAGTCTCCTCACGCGATCGGCTGGTGCACGGTGACCAGCTTGGTGCCGTCGGGGAAGGTGGCTTCTACCTGGATCTCCGGAATCATTTCCGGGATGCCTTCCATGACCTGTTCGCGGGTCAGCAGGGTGGTGCCGTAATGCATCAGGTCGGCCACGGTCTGTCCGTCACGCGCGCCTTCAAGCAGGGCAGCAGAAATATAGGCCATGGTTTCCGGGTAGTTGAGCTTCACGCCGCGTGCCAGGCGTCGTTCGGCAACCAGTCCGGCGGTGAAAATCAGCAGCTTGTCTTTTTCGCGTGGCGTCAGGTCCATTGGGGTTCCGTGTCTTGTCATGAGTGTGGGTTCGCAGACCGCAATCCACGAACGCTGCACCGGGCGCTCTGCACCCGACTATCAGGTATTCCAGATTCTCGGCGTGACCGCCTCGCGCCCCAGCAGTGCCGGACGCAGGTGTTTCCAGACCTCAATCAACCAGGCTCTTGCGTGCAGGGCTTCGTGCGCCAGGCAGCGGGCCACGACCAGCCCCGGCAGTTGGGTCAGGTCACCGCGAACCGGGTTGGGCATGGCCTGTTCTCGGCAGGTTTCCAGCAGGTCGCTGCCCGCTTCACCGGTCATCAACAGGGTAGCGAACACAGTTCGGCCATCCAGTCCGATGGGCGAGTCCAGCAACCTGTCGCCGCCGATAATGCGTTGGCGCTCGTGCCAGATCAACGCTCCGTCACGACGAATATCCAGATGCGATTGAAAGTGCCCGTGTTCGAAGCGTTCCTGGCTGGCCGGACGCCCCAGCGCCACCACGTCCCAGTAGCAGAGCTTCGCGTCGCCGTGCAGATCGATACGCGTGGTCAGCTCGGCCTGGGCGTTGCTGAACACGATGGTTTCCTGAGGCAGCCACTCCAGGGTCGCACCCGGCTCGACGTTCAGGGTAAGGTCTTGAAAGGCCGGGCTTGCAGCGCGGTACCACTTGGCTGCGCCGGGGCTGGTCAACTGTGCCCAGGCGTTCGCGCCGACCGTTGCCGAGATGTCCAGCCGGTCGCCACCGGCAATTCCGCCCGGTGGGTGCACGATGATGTGTTGGCACACTTGCGGGCCTTCGGGGTACAGGTGCTTTTGTACCCGCAGCGGCCCTTTATGCCGACGCAGTGTGGGTCGCGTGCTGTCATCAAAACGGCCATAGCCCAGTTCCAGTTCGGCGTGCCAGCTGGGCGTGAAGAGGGCGGTGTTGGCAGGCAGATTCATGGCGTCTTCATAAAATGATCAAGGGGGTCACGATAGCGGATTGGCGCATCAAATGGTGACCAGGCCGCGCACGCCTTCAGCTTCCATGTTTTCGCCCCGGCCGTGCTGGACGATTTCACCGCGTGACATGACCAGATACTGGTCGGCCAGCTCGGCCGCGAAATCGTAGAACTGCTCGACCAGCAGGATCGCCATGTCACCGCGCTCGGCCAGCTTCTTGATCACCGCCCCGATCTCCTTGATCACTGAAGGCTGAATGCCTTCGGTGGGTTCGTCGAGAATCAGCAGCCGCGGACGGCTGGCCAGTGCGCGACCGATTGCCAGTTGCTGTTGCTGGCCGCCTGACAGGTCACCGCCACGGCGATGCTTCATCTGCAGCAGCACCGGAAACAATTCGTAGATAAACGCCGGAACCTCTTTGGCCTCGGAACCCGGAAAACGCGACAGGCCCATCAACAGGTTTTCTTCCACGGTCAGCCGACCGAAGATTTCCCGCCCCTGCGGCACATAGGCGATGCCGGCATGCACCCGTTGATGGGGTTTGAAGCCCGTGATGGCCCTGCCTTCCCACTGCACTGCGCCCTCTTTGGCGGGCAGCAGGCCCATGAGCACTTTCAGCAGCGTGGTCTTGCCGACCCCGTTGCGCCCTAGCAGGCAGGTCACTTCACCGACCTTCACGTCAAAGGACAGGCCACGCAGGATGTGGCTGCCGCCGTAATACTGATGAAGCTTTTCGACTTGGAGCATGGTTCGTTCCTCAAGGGCTGTTCGCCGTCGGCGCTAGCGCCCCAGATACACTTCGATCACGCGCTCATCGGCCTGCACGTCATTCAACGAGCCCTCGGCCAGCACGCTGCCTTGGTGCAGCACGGTCACGTGGTCGGCAATCGAGCCGACAAACCCCATGTCGTGTTCCACCACCATCAACGAATGCTTGACCGCAAGGCTCTTGAACAGCTCGGCGGTGAACTCGGTTTCAGCGTCGGTCATGCCTGCGACGGGCTCATCGAGCAGCAGCAACTGCGGGTCCTGAACCAGCAACATGCCGATTTCCAGGAACTGCTTCTGCCCGTGGGACAACAGCCCGGCGGGTCGACGCATCGAGGTGGTCAGGCGGATGGTTTCCAGCACCTCGTTGATGCGGTCCTGCTGCTCACCGCTCAAACGCGCGCGCAAGCTGGCCCATACCGACTTGTCGGTTTTCTGCGCCAGTTCCAGGTTCTCGAACACGCTCAAGGCTTCAAATACCGTGGGTTTCTGAAACTTGCGGCCAATGCCTGCCTGAGCGATCTGTACTTCGCTCATTTGCGTCAGGTCCAGCGTTTCGCCGAACCAGGCCTTGCCATGGCTGGGCCGGGTCTTGCCGGTGATGACGTCCATCAGCGTGGTCTTGCCTGCGCCGTTGGGGCCGATGATGCAGCGCAGTTCGCCCACGCCGATGTACAGGTTCAGATCATTCAGCGCCTTGAAACCGTCGAAGCTGACGCTGATGTCCTCCAGCGTCAGAATCGTACCGTGGCGAGTGTTCAGGCCTTTACCGGCACTTTTGCCCAGGCCCACAGCGTCGCGGCTGGTGCCAGCGTCGGAGTTGGGGGCCAGAATCGGTTCAAGCATGACGGAAGGTGTTGGCGTGGTTTTCATTGCTCGGTCCTCTTCTTCAGGACGCCAATGACACCCTTGGGCAAGTACAGCGTGACAATGATGAACAGCGCGCCCAGAAAGAACAGCCAGTATTCAGGGAAAGCCACGGTAAACCAGCTCTTCATGCCATTCACCAGTCCTGCTCCGAGCAGCGGGCCGATCAACGTACCGCGCCCGCCCAGAGCCACCCAGACTGCGGCCTCAATGGAATTGGTCGGCGACATTTCGCTCGGGTTGATGATGCCGACCTGCGGTACATACAGCGCGCCGGCCAGGCCACACAGCACGGCGCTCAACACCCAGACGAACAGCTTGAAGCCGCGCGGGTCGTAGCCGCAGAACATCAGGCGGTTTTCTGCATCGCGCAGCGCGGTCAGGACTCGACCGAACTTGCTTTGTGCCAGTCGCCAGCCGATGTACAGGCTCGTAACCAGCAACACTACAGTCGCCAGAAACAAGGTTGCCCGTGTCCCTTGTGAACTGATGCTGAAGCCCAGGATGCTGCGGAAGTTGGTAAAACCGTTATTGCCGCCGAAGCCGGTTTCGTTACGGAAAAACAGCAGCATGCCAGCAAAGGTCAGGGCTTGGGTCATGATCGAAAAGTACACGCCCTTGATCCGCGAGCGGAAGGCGAAGAAGCCGAACACCAGTGCCAGCAAGCCAGGCGCCAACACCACCAGGCACATGGCCCAGAGGAAGTTGTCGGTGCCGGCCCAGTACCATGGCAGCTCGGTCCACGACAAAAACGTCATGAAAGCAGGCAGGCCATCGCCCGCTGCCTCGCGCATCAGGTACATGCCCATCGCATAGCCGCCCAGGGCGAAGAACAGGCCGTGGCCCAGCGACAACAGGCCTGCATAACCCCAGACCAGGTCCAGCGCGAGCGCGACAATGGCGTAACAGAGAATCTTGCCCACCAGCGTCAGGGTGTAGGCCGAGACCTGCAGGCTGTTATCGGCGGGCAGCAGTGACAACAGGGGCATTGCCAGCAATACAGCCAGCACCAGAATGCCGACGGTCAGGGTGCCTTTGGGGCCGACCTTTTGTGCAGCGGTTACCATCAATGGCTGGCTCATCAGTCGATCACCCGTCCTTTCAATGCGAAGAGGCCTTGCGGACGTTTCTGGATAAACAGAATGATCAACGCCAGGATGAGGATCTTGCCCAGTACCGCACCAATCTGCGGTTCCAGAATCTTGTTCGCGATGCCAAGCCCGAAGGCCGCCATCACGCTGCCTGCCAGTTGCCCGACACCACCGAGCACCACCACCAGGAATGAATCGATGATGTAGCTCTGGCCCAGATCAGGGCCGACGTTGCCGATCTGGCTGAGGGCCACACCGCCCAGCCCGGCAATGCCGGAGCCCAGACCGAAGGCCATCATGTCGATACGCCCGGTCGGCACGCCGCAGCAGGCCGCCATGTTGCGGTTCTGGGTCACGGCGCGCACGTTAAGGCCCAGGCGGGTCTTGTTGAGCAGCAGCCAGGTCAGCACCACCACGAACAGGGCGAAGGCAATGATCACGATGCGGTTGTACGGCAGCACCAGGTTGGGCAGTACTTGAATTCCGCCGGACAGCCATTCCGGGTTGGCGACCTCGACGTTCTGAGCACCGAAAGCCAGGCGCACGGCCTGAATCAGCATCAGGCTGATGCCCCAGGTGGCGAGCAGGGTTTCCAGCGGGCGGCCATACAGATGGCGAATCACCGAACGCTCCAACGCCATGCCGATCAGGGCAGTGACAAAGAACGCCACCGGCAGCGCTACCAGCGGGTAGAACTCCAGCGCATTGGGCGCGTAGCGCTGAAACATCAATTGCACGACGTAGGTGGAGTAGGCGCCCAACATCAGCATTTCGCCGTGGGCCATATTGATCACGCCCAGCAGGCCAAACGTGATCGCCAGGCCCAGCGCGGCCAGCAGCAGGATCGAGCCCAGCGACATGCCGCTGAATGCCTGACCCAGTACCTCACCGATCATCAGCTTGCGGTTGACCTGGACCAGGCTGGTTTCGGCAGCGATACGCACAGAGGCGTCCGTTTCCACACCCGGCGCGAGCAGCGTTTCCAGGCGGGTGCGCGCCAGCGGATCACCGGTTTCACCCAGCAGGCGTACAGCGGCGAGGCGCACCGTCGGGCTGCTGTCGACCAGTTGCAGGTTGGCCAGCGCCAGCGTCAGGGCGGCATGCACACTGGAATCGGTTTCGCTGGCGACCCGCTGGGTCAACAGGTCAAGTTGCGCGGGGCGGGCGCTTTTCTGCAATTGCTGCGCGGCGGCCAGACGAAGCCTGGCGTCGGCCGCGAGCAATTGATGACTGGCCAGCGCGGTCTCGACCAGACCACGCAGCCGGTTGTTCAGGCGCAGTTTGCGCGGTTCATCAGGGGTTGGAGCATCGGCAGCAGCAGGCGCATCAGCGTCCACCGCGACATACTTTTCATTGCTTTCGAGCCAGGCTCGCTTGCTGCTGTCAGCGGCAACGCGACCATCGCGCAGGGCTTCGAGCAGTTCGACGCGTTCCGGGACAGGCTTGGCGGCCCAGGTTTCGAGCAGTTCGGCCTGTTGCGAAGAGCTGGCTGCAACAAAATCGCCTGCATCGCTGGCCTGCGCTGCAAACGGCAGCAACAAGCCGATCGCGACAATGAAACGAGAGAGGTAAGAGGGCATATCGATTGCCTTGGTTCATGGCGGTCCCCACGCATTGCATGGGGACACAGCCTGTGACGCTCGGCGTCACTCCATTGATTGCAGGACGCAGAGCGATCCTTGGTCAGTTCCCGGATGCCGCGCGGGAACTGATCAGTATCAGTTGCTCTTCACAGGGTGATCCGGCTTCTTGTCGTTGCCAGGGATGTACGGGCTCCATGGCTGGGCACGGATCGGCTCCTTGGTCTGCCAGACGACATTGAACTGACCGTTTTCCTCGACTTCACCGATCATCACCGGCTTGTGCAGGTGGTGGTTGGTCTTGTCCATGGTCAGCGTGAAGCCCGATGGCGCGGCGAAGGTCTGGCCAGCCATGGCTTCGCGTACCTTGTCCACGTCGGTGGATTTGGCTTTCTCGACCGCTTGTGCCCACATGTGGATGCCCACATACGTGGCTTCCATCGGGTCGTTGGTTACGGCCTTGTCAGCGCCCGGCAGGTTTTTCTTCTTGGCGTAGGCCGTCCAGTCAGCAACGAACTTCTTGTTGACCGGGTTTTCCACCGACTGGAAGTAGTTCCAGGCGGCCAGGTGACCTACCAGCGGTTTGGTGTCGATGCCGCGCAGTTCCTCTTCGCCGACCGAGAAGGCTACAACCGGTACATCGGTGGCTTTCAGGCCCTGGTTGGCCAGTTCCTTGTAGAACGGAACGTTGGAGTCGCCGTTGACGGTGGAGATCACCGCCGTCTTGCCGCCAGCCGAGAATTTCTTGATGTTCGCCACGATGGTCTGGTAGTCGGCGTGGCCGAACGGGGTGTAAACCTCTTCGATGTCGCTGTCCTTCACGCCTTTGGAGTGCAGGAATGCGCGCAGAATCTTGTTGGTGGTGCGTGGGTAGACATAGTCGGTGCCCAGCAGGAAGAAGCGTTTGGCGCCGCCGCCGTCTTCGCTCATCACGTACTCGACCGCAGGGATTGCCTGCTGGTTAGGCGCCGCGCCGGTGTAGAACACGTTAGGCGACATCTCTTCGCCTTCGTACTGGACCGGGTAGAACAACAGGCCATTGAGCTCTTCGAAGACAGGCAATACCGACTTGCGCGATACCGACGTCCAGCAGCCGAACACCACCGCCACCTTGTCCTGAGTCAGCAACTGACGACCCTTTTCTGCGAACAGAGGCCAGTTGGACGCAGGGTCCACCACGACCGGCTCCAGCATCTTGCCGTTGACGCCACCTTTTGCGTTGATCTCATCGATGGTCATCAAGGCCATGTCTTTGAGCGAAGTTTCGGAGATCGCCATGGTCCCTGACAACGAATGCAGGATGCCCACCTTGATGGTTTCGGCGGCCTGTACGGTCCACGTCAGCCCCATGGCGGCTATGGATGCGGACAAGGTGAAGGCTTTGATCAGGCTGCGACGCTTCATTGGACTGGCTCCATCATTGAGTTTTTTCTGGTTGGGCAGAACGACTGTCTACAGGCTTCTAAGCAAAGGCTGTGCCCAGCGCGAAAAATGCCGAGATGAAGCGGCGTGACGAGGCCGGCTTGAAGAGGGGCGCACCGATGCGGGGCGCCGTCGCAGGCGTGGTGCGTGTTTGCGGTCAGTGATGGTGCGCGCAAGGCGCAGAATGAAAAAAGCCGCCCGAAGGCGGCTTTAAAAACATTTGTATCGAGCGAGGCCTGAACCGATCAGGTGAGGAATTCATCACAAAACCGCCCGCCGATTTCAGGCCTCGCCGCGTGCAATTTAAGCTGCTGCCGAGGATTTAGCAAAGCGGGAAAAAACTATTCGATCAAATAGCCATACCACCACCAGCGAAACGCCTACCAACGGGAACGCAACGGCGATGCCGAACATGATCACAATCGCTGTTTTCCAGCGTGGCAAGTCGTGGCGCAACGGTGGTGCACCCAAGCCTCCCTGCGGGCGTCGTTTCCACCAGATCACCAGTCCGCTGACCGCGCTGAGCAGAATCATCAGGCAGGCAAGGAAGATCAGCAATTGGTTGATCCAGCCAAAAAACTTGCCTTCGTGGAGCATGACGCCCATCTCTGTAGCCTGTGAAACCAGGCTGTAATCCTGCCAGCCGACGTCGGCCAGTACCTTGCCGCTGTACTGGTCAATGTGCAGCGTTGCGTCGTTGCGCGGGTCGTCAGCAAACACCGACACCGTGAACACGCCTTCGGCAGTTTTCGGTGCGGTGATGCTGTAGCCCGGCTCGATCCCGCGCGCGCTGGCAATCTCGACCACCTGCTGCAGGGTGACTTTTGGCGCCGCAGGACCGGCTGACATTCCGTGTTGATGCATGTGCTCGGCATGTTCGCCGGTAGACTGCGGCATGGGCGTGTTTTCAAGCGCCCAAGGCACGGTCTGCGCGCTTGCGGTGTTCAGTTCACCTGCCAGTTGCGTGGATTTGGGCACGTCGGTCCACATGGCTGCGGGGAAGGTATTCCAGACCGCAGCGTACTGCTTGCCCCACATGCCAGTCCAGGTCATGCCGCTGAGCAGCATGAACAGCAGAATCAGCGATCCCCAGAAGCCCGTCACCGCATGCAGATCGCGCCACATTACGCGTCCACGTTGGGTCAAGCGCGGCCAGAGCACGCCGGCTGCACGGGTTCCACGCGGCCACCAGAGATACAGCCCGGAGATTACCAGCATGATGCCCCAGCCTGCGGCCAGTTCGATCAGACGATCGCCGAGCGTGCCAATCATCAGTTCGCCGTGCAGCGCCCGTGCAATCGCCTGCAGGTTTTTCGTAGCGTCCTGACTGCCCAGAATCGTGCCGCGATAGGGGTCGACGAATACATTCAGCTCGTTGCCTTGATCACGAATGACAAACTGCGCACTGCCTTCGGTACTCACCGGAGGGAAGTATTTGCTGATCGCGGCTTGAGGGTAGGTGCTCAGCACCCGCTGTTGAAGCTCATCGGCGCTGATCTGATGGTGCGACGGCGTCACGTTCAGCAAGTCGCCGTACATCAGGTTGTCCAGCTGCGGCTTGAACAGGTAAATGATCCCGGTGAGCGACAGCAGAATCATGAACGGCGCCACGAACAGACCGGCATAGAAGTGCCATCGCCAGGCAAGGTTGTAAAAAGAAACGGTGGGTTTTGACACGGTTGACGCTCCCGAATAGGGACAACACAGCACGACCCGCCCGCAGATCTGAGCTGCAGGAGGTCGTGGAATCTTTGAATTCACACTGTCTGGAGCGTTGGTGGTGCCCGACTTCGGGCATTGGGGAACACTGATCTTTGCGCATGTCCCTGCTGGAGAGCGGCAGCGAAGAAGTCTGCCGGTCGTGGCGGCGTGGCGGCGACCAGCACCAGCACTCGGGACAGTGCCGGGCAACTGAACAACAGCGTGCAGTAACCGCATTTGGCCCACAGCGCATGGTCGCTCATGCCTGCATCGACAGGTTTGGCGGCGGTGTTGTCGGCATGATGGGCGTGGCTGTCAGCCGGCATGTCCATCGAGCCGGATATCGAGTGAGACATCGAGCCTGGCATCGGCATGCTGGCGTGCTGATCCATCGGCATCGACTGGGAAACCAGTGGGCCGATAAAGATCATCAACATGGCGAACAGGCTCAGCCAGGCGCCTCGTGTGCTACGAGGGCTGACGGAAGATGATTCGCGATGCGGGCTGCTCAAGGTTGATCGCTACTCAGTGGGCGTGTTGAAGTTCGGGGGCCTGTTTTACGACCACAACCTGAACCTCGACATCCCCGGCTTTTTCAAAATGCAGGACGAGTGGAAAGCGCTCGCCAGCAATCAGCTTCGAGCGGTCTTTCAGATCGAGCAGCATGACGTGCCAGGCCATGGGCGCGAAGCTCACCGTGGCACCGGCTGGAACGTCAACGGCCGCTACGTGCTGCATTTTCATCAAACCGTCAGCATGAACATGCTCGTGCAGCTGCGCCTGACCGGCAATCGGGGTATCCACGCCGAGCAGACGGTCTGCGCTGTCGCCCTTGTTCTCGATGGTGAAATACGCCGCGACCGTCGGCGCGTTGGGCGGCAATGCCATGGACCAGGGATGACCGATCAGCAACGGGCCCGCTGTGTATTGATGGGCATGGGCGAAACAGGCAGGCAGCAGTAACGCGGCCAGCACGAGGGCTTTTTTCAGCATCGGGGTATCTCCGGTCAAACCAGTCAGGTGCGTTGCAACGCGAGGACAGCGGATCAGACCGGTGGAGAGGCTCGAGGATTGGCGCTCGGCCATTGCGGACGTGGTGGCGTGTGAATCAGGAAAATGGCAGGCGGAAAAGGTTCTTCCTCTAGGCGAGCAACCAAACCATGGGTGAAGCCAGACGGGATAACCACAAGCACCGAGCCCGAACAGCAAGGGCAGTGCTGCATCGCCAAATGGCGTGGTTGCTCGGGAATACTGTGCGGCGCCTCGCCCAGGGGAACCGCCACCAGACGCGTCCCGCCACCGCTACAGAACGTGCTCCACAGCGCCTGCTCACCCGAAGCCTGAGGCGTATTCGGTGACAGAGGCATGGCCAACAGGCTGAACAACACTGCAAAGCAGGCAATCCAGACCGATGTCGTCCGGCGTGGGGACATGACAGTTTCCGTTCTTGTTAGCGATAAACCCCGTCATTTAGCCTGAATCCAGGGAATAAGTAAAAAGGCCAGGCTGTGGCCGGGTGTCGCGTGCGATATGCGTCATGCCACAGGCCTACGCAATGTCATTCAGTGCCGGGCGCATCAGATCATCATGGGCAGGTCGCCTTCGCAAGCAAGCGCAAGGCCGCCCGGTGCTGTCCCGCGAAAGCATGGCTATTGTCCCTTTGCTCGCGAACAGGCGGGCTCGACGTTACTGCGCTAACGCACTCAGCACTTCTTCGACGCTCCACAGTACCCGGTCGACAGCTGGAAGTTCGGGGCGCTTGAGGATCAGGACGGGCAGACCGCGTTCGCGGGCTACGTCCAGTTTGGGTTCGGTGGAGCTGCTGCCGCTGTTTTTGCTGATCAAGACGTCGATATTGCGTTGTTCGAAGAGGCGACGTTCGTCTTCCAGCAGGAAAGGACCACGCGCACCGATCACGTCGCAGCGCTCGTTGCCAGGGTAGGGATCAAGTGCGCGCAGGGTCCAGAACTGGTGCGCCGGGATCTCGTCGAGGTGCTGCAGTGGCTCGCGGCCGAGGGTAAACAGTGGGCGTTCGAAGGGAGCCAGTGCTGCCACCAGCTCTGACCAGTCGGCTACTTCGCGCCAGTCATCCTCGGGGCCAGCCTGCCAGGCGGTACGGCGTAATGCCCAGCATGGAATGCCTGCCAGCTGCGCTGCGAGTGCAGCATTGCGACTGATTTGAGCGGCATAGGGATGGGTGGCATCCAGCAGCAGATCAACCCGCTGCTCGCGGATGAATTGCGCCATGCCCTCAGCGCCGCCATAGCCACCGACCTTCAAGTCACACGCAAGGTCGGTGGGCACCCGGCCCACGCCTGCAAGGCTGTAGATGTGCTCTGGCCCAAGCGTCCGGGCGATGGCCAGCGCTTCGGTAATACCACCCAATAACAGAATCCGCTTCATGATTGCCCCTCGGCCTGTTCAACGCCTGCGCGTCCGACGATACCGCCCTGGCGGTCAATGGCGAACACTTCTACCTGAACCTGGCCAGGCACCACACTACGGGCGAAATCCAGCGCGTGCTGGCAGATCGCATCGCCCAGCGCGATCCCCGCTGCGGCGCTCATGGCCAGGGCCTGCTGACTGGTGTTGGCGTCGCGAATCTGTTGCTGCAAGTGCTCGCTCGCGCCGACATCTGCTGCCCATGCCGCCAGTTGTGGCAGGTCGATGCTGGAGTGACGGCTATGCAGGTCCATATGGCCGGCAGCCAGTTTACTGATCTTGCCGAAGCCGCCGCACAGGCTCAATTTGTCCACTGGCACCTTGCGCAGATGCTTGAGCACCGCACCGACGAAATCGCCCATTTCGATCAGGGCGATGTCTGGAATGTTGTACACGCGGCGCATGGTGTCTTCGCTGGCGTTGCCGGTGCAGGCGGCGATGTGCCGATAGCCGTTGGTGGTGGCGACATCAATGCCTTGATGAATCGAAGCGATGTAGGCTGCGCAGGAAAACGGCCGGACAATGCCGCTGGTGCCCAGAATCGACAGGCCGCCAAGAATGCCCAATCGCGGGTTCATGGTTTTCAGGGCCAGGGCTTCGCCGCCTTCAACGCCAATCGTTACCTCGAAGCCACCGCGGTACGCCATCTCCTGCGCCAACTGCATCAGGTGCTCGGTCATCATGCGCCGAGGCACCGGGTTGATGGCGGGCTCGCCGACGTCCAGCACCAGGCCTGGGCGGGTCACGGTGCCAACGCCCGCTCCCGCCACGAAGCTTACGCCTGGCACAGCTCGCAGCCGGACACGGGCATATACCAGCGCGCCATGTGTCACGTCAGGATCGTCACCGGCATCCTTGAGCGTGCCTGCTTCGGCGAAGTCATCCACACGGCGGCAGAATTCCAGGCGCATCTGCACCTGTTTGCCTTTGGGCAAGACAATCTCGACCGCGTCGCAGGTCTGCCCGCCGAGCAGCAGCCGCGCCGCCGCCAGGCTGGTTGCGGTTGCGCAACTGCCCGTGGTCAGGCCGCTGCGCAGAGGGGCGGGCTGTTCTGCGGTTTCCTCACGCATCAGGGTTTGACCACTTCCAGCAAGGTGATCGGCAGCGCCTGACGCCAGGTATCAAATTCGCCCAACGGCTTCGCGTGCGCGACATGGATGCGGGTCAGCTCACCGCCATGCTTTTCACGCCAGGCCATGAGCGCCGTTTCGCTTTGCAGGGTCACAGCGTTGGCGACCAGACGGCCGCCGGAGCGCAACTGCTCCCAGCAGGTTTCCAGCACGCCGATCCGCGTCACGCCGCCACCGATGAAAATCGCGTCTGGGCGTTCCAGACCATTCAAGGCTTGTGGCGCGTGGCCGCGTACCAGTTGCAGGCCCGGCACACCGAGGGCGTCGCGATTGAATTCGATCAGCTGCTGGCGGCCTTCGTCTGCTTCAATGGCCATGGCACGGCAGGTCGGGTGGGCGCGCATCCATTCAATGCCGATAGAGCCACAGCCCGCGCCGACATCCCACAGCAGCTCACCGGGTACCGGGGCAAGGCGGGCGAGGGTGATGGCGCGTACGTCGCGCTTGGTGATCTGGCCGTCATGCTCGAAGGCGTTGTCTGGCAGGCCCGCAAGAGGGCTCAGGCGCAGGGCTGTCGCGTCGGCACGACAGTCGATTGCGACCAGATTAAGTGCTGCAATGTCAGGATTACCCCATTCGCTGGCCAATCCGTCGACGCTTCTTTCAGACTCGCCGCCCAAGTGCTCCATCACGGTCATCTGGCTGGGGCCGTAGCCCCGCTCACGCAGCAGGCCTGCGATGATCGCCGGGCTGCTGCCATCGTTGCTTAGCACCAGCAGACGCATGCCATGGTGGACATGGGCGTTCAGTGCTGCGACTGGCCGGGCGACCACCGATAGCGTGACCACATCCTGCAAAGGCCAGCCCAACCGTGCGGCAGCCAACGAGTAGGAAGAGGGTGCTGGCAGAACGCGCATTTCTTCAATGGCGACGACCTTTGCCAGGCTGGCACCCACGCCAAACAGCATCGGGTCGCCGCTGGCAAGTACGCATACCTCGGCGCCACGCTGTTCCAGCACCGGGTTCAGAGAAAACGGACTCGGCCATGCGCGGCGCTCCGCACGAATGCAGGGCGGCAGCAACGCCAGTTGACGTGGGCCGCCAAACACCTGATCGGCCTGCAACAGAGCGTGCCGGGCGATCCTGCCCAGGCCTTTGTAACCGTCCTCTCCGATTCCCACGACTGTCAGCCACGGTGACATGTACACACCTCAATCCGAACTTCCGACAGAGCGCCTTTTCATGCCTGCGGACAAAGCAGGCATAATACCGCGCCCAACGGGGTACAAGTGCTCTAATCCACGTCCAGTTCCAGCCAGTTCATACCGGGTGATCCATTGAACGAGCAGAAGTACGCTCGCACAGCCTCCGCAACGCTACGCCCCTCGGCCTGTCCGGGGTTGCTGCGTATCGTCCCGGCGCTGGACGGTGGCATCTGCCGAATCAAACTGGCAGGTGGTGTGATCCGTGCCGACCAGGCGGTGGCGGTAGCGCAGGCCGCTCAGGCGTTTGGCGGCGGCGTGATCGAGGCCACCAACCGCTCCAACCTGCAGATTCGCGGGATCGGGGCCGATCACGATGGCTTGATCGAAACTGTGATGGCGGCAGGTCTCGGGCCATCCAGTCCCGACAGTGACGATGTTCGCAACCTGATGCTCAGCCCGACGGCCGGGCTCGATCCACAGATGCTGTTCGATGCCCGCCCGCTGGCTGCGCAGATCCTCGAAGCACTGGAGACCCATCCGCGCTTTCACGAGCTGTCACCCAAATTCGCGTTGTCGCTGGATGCGGGCGAAGCACTGGTCATGCTGGACCATCCACATGACGTATGGCTTTCAGCGCTGGTACATGATGGCGAAGTGCTGCTCGGTTTCGGGCTGGCAGGTTGCCCCGCACATGATCGTCCGTTGGCCGCAGTGCCACTGACCGAGGGGCGGGCGCTGGTGGTCGCCTTGTTGGAGCTGTTTGTTGATCTGGCCCGGCCTGAGCAAACCCGCATGCGCCATCTGCTGGCCGAAGTCCCGGTAGAGGATATCCTCCGCCAGCTTTCAACGCGTTTACAGACGGAATTGCGTATAGATCCTGCGATCACCGGCTGGCAGCGCCCAGCGATTCAGCAAAACCGGCACATCGGTATTTATCCGCAGGCTCAGTCGGGTCTGGTGGCGGTGGGTGTCGCTGTGCCGTTGGGGCGTCTGAATACCCAACTGCTTTCGGCGGTGGCGCAACTGGCGCTTGATCAGGGCGACGGCACCTTGCGCCTGACCCCCTGGCAAAGCCTGTTGCTGCCCAACGTCCCGGCCGAGCGGGCTGCGGGCGTGATGGTGGCATTGCAGGCGGCTGGCCTGATCGGTTCGGTCGATCAACCGCTGGCGCAGATCGTAGCGTGCACAGGCTCTGCCGGGTGTGCCAAAGGGCTGGCCGACACCAAGGGCGATGCCCGACAACTGGCTACGCTGTTGCATGACAGCCAGACGGTGCATCTGACCGGGTGCAAGCGCTCGTGCGCGGCCGCTCATGTCGCGCCGGTGACCCTGCTGGCCGTCTCGCCTGGCCGATATGACCTTTATTATCGCGACGCAGCCCAGAGTGGTTTTGGTGAGCTGCGCGCGCGTGACCTTACTATTGAAGCAGTCGGTGCGCAGTTGAACGCCGACTCACGGAGCAACACTGCATGATTGACTACATCCGCGATGGTCAGGAGATATATCGCAACTCCTTCTCGATCATTCGCGCCGAAGCGCGTCTGGACACGATCCCTGCCGACCTGGAAAAACTCGCCGTGCGCGTGATCCATGCCTGCGGAATGGTCGAGGTCATTGAAGACCTGCGCTTCTCGCCGGGTGCCGGTACGGCCGGGCGCAACGCTCTGGCTGCCGGTGCGCCGATCCTGTGCGATGCGCGCATGGTGTCTGAAGGTATTACGCGCACCCGGCTGCCCGCCAATAACCCGATCATCTGCACGCTGCATGATGAAGGTGTGCGGGAGATGGCGCTGGAGCTGGGCAACACCCGCTCTGCCGTGGCTCTCGAATTGTGGCGGCCGCATCTCGAAGGCAGCGTGGTGGTGATCGGTAATGCGCCGACGGCGCTGTTCTATCTGCTGGAAATGCTCGATGCGGGCGCGCCAAAACCGGCACTGATTCTCGGCTTTCCGGTCGGTTTCGTGGGCGCCGCCGAATCCAAGGCGATGCTTGCTGCCGACAGCCGAGGCGTGCCGTTCGTGATCATGCAGGGCCGTCGTGGCGGCAGCGCCATGGCGGTCGCTGCCGTCAATGCACTGGCCACGGAGATCGAATGATGCAGGCACGCGGTCGATTGATTGGCCTGGGTGTCGGCCCCGGCGACCCGGAGCTGATCACTGTCAAAGCCTTGCGCCTGTTGCGTGAATCGCCGGTGGTGGCGTACTTCGTGGCCAAGGGCAAAAAAGGCAACGCCTTCGGGATTATCGAAGCGCACTTGCAGGATGTTCAGACCCTGATGCCGCTGGTTTACCCGGTGACCACCGAAGCACTGCCGGCGCCGCTGTCTTACGAAAAGGTCATCAGCGACTTTTACGACGAATCCAGCCTGCAAGTGGCAGCGCATCTGGATGCAGGCCGCGACGTGGCCGTGATCTGTGAAGGCGACCCGTTCTTTTACGGTTCTTACATGTACCTGCACGACCGTCTGGCCGAGCGTTACGAAGCCGAGGTCATTCCCGGAGTGTGTTCGATGCTCGGTGGCGCGTCGGTGCTCGGCGCACCGTTGGTGTACCGCAATCAGAGCCTGTCAGTGTTGTCCGGTGTGTTGTCCCATGAGGACCTGAAACGCAAGCTGGCGGACGCCGACGCCGCCGTGATCATGAAACTGGGCCGTAACTTCCACAAGGTCCGCGAAGTGCTGACAGAGTTGGGCATGGCTGAGCGTGCGCTGTATGTCGAGCGGGCCACCATGGCCAATCAGAAAATCGTGCCGCTGGAACAGGTCGACCCGATGTCGTCACCGTATTTTTCGCTGATTATTGTCCCCGGCGACAGGTGGCAAGGCTGATGACCGATCACACTCCGGCCATTGTCATTCTGGGCAACGGCAGCCTTGCCACGGCGCGGCGGATTCAGCAGCTGTATCCCGACGCGTTGATCCATGGGCTGGCTGATCGCGTGCAGGGCGCCGACAGCACCTACCGTGAGTTTGGCGCCACCCTGCGTCAGCTGTACCAACAGAACACGCCAATCATTGCCTTGTGTGCCGCGGGCATCGTGATTCGCACGCTGGCCCCGCTGCTGCTGGAAAAAGGCGCAGAGCCGCCCGTGCTGGCGGTGGCTGAAGACGGTAGCGCGGTAGTGCCATTGCTGGGCGGCCTGGGCGGTGTAAATGTCATGGCACGGGCTCTTGCGAGCGGCCTTGGCGTTGCGCCAGCGATCACCACCAGTGGCGAATTGCGCTTTGGCACCTGCCTGCTGAATCCTCCAGGCGGCTATGCATTGGGCGATCTCGAACTGGGCAAGCGCTTCGTTTCCGACCTGCTGTCTGGCGAGCCAGTTCGTATCGAAGGTGAAGCGCCGTGGCTGGCCGCTGCGCAATTGCCTGAAGACCCGCACGCTGAGCGGGCGATTCATGTGGGCTGTGCCTTGCGTGAGCCGTCGCTCAATGAATTGCAGATCTACCCACGCTGCGTGCTGGTGGCGGTGACGGCGATCACTGCCGAGCTGGCCGGGCAGGTCCGTGCGGCCCTGCGCGCTGCGCGTATCGCCGAACAGTCTCTGGCTTGCCTGTTGGCGCCTGAAACGCTGATGACCCATGAACAATTGCATCAGGCGGCCGCTGAGCTGGGTGTCTCGGTGCGCTTCGTCAGTGGCGCAGTGGCAAGCGACATGGCCACAGCTGCTGTGCCGCAATTGCTGCCTGCTGTCGAGGTCAATGGCGACATGGCGATCGCCATCGCGGCGCAGCCTCTGGACGTGCAGCAGATCGGTCGCGGCCGAGGGCGGCTGGCAGTGATCGGTCTGGGCCCTGGCGCGGCTGATTTAATGGTGCCAGCGGTCAAGGCAGAACTTGCCCGCGCCAACGATGTGCTGGGTTATGAAACCTATGTCCGCATGGCCGGGCCGTTCCGGGCTGATCAGGTGCTGCATTGCACTGACAACCGTGAAGAAATGATGCGCGCCCGGCATGCCTTCGAACTGGCGTCGCAAGGGCGCTCGGTGGTCGTCGTTTCATCTGGCGACCCTGGTGTCTTTGCCATGGCCTCAGCGGTGCTCGAAGCGCTGCACGAGTCCGCTGACCCTGAGTGGCACAACGTCGAGCTGGAAATCCTGCCGGGCGTCTCGGCCTCGCTGGCCACTGCCGCCCAAGCGGGTGCGCCACTGGGTCATGACTTCTGCGTGCTGTCGCTGTCGGACAACCTCAAACCGTGGGACATCATCGAAAAACGCTTGGACCTTGCCTGTCAGGCGGATCTTGCTCTGGCGTTCTACAACCCCATTTCCCGCTCAAGGCCGTGGCAACTGGGGCGGGCACTGGAAATCGTGCGCCAGCATCGAAATCCGCAAACCCCGGTCACACTTGGGCGCGACATTGGTCGTCCGGGGCAAACGCTGCGTGTCATCACCTTGGGTGAGCTGACCCCCGACCAAGTGGATATGCGCACCATGGTGCTGATCGGCTCGTCCCTTACCTGTGTGTTCCCTCGCAACGAGGGCGGAAAATGGGTGTACACCCCGCGCTGGTACGGAGCAAAACCGGAAAAGTGACCTCGGCAGCGTCGGTATCTCCTTATCGAGGTGTAAGGCGATACCGAAAGCCGATCAGCTGACGCCGACTGCGGGCGAGCCAATGGTGCATTGCCGCGAGTGAATCCATACCTGGCAGCCTCATCGGCGTGTAGCTGTTTTCCCGAACCGGTTTCAGAGCGTTCTCAAGCGCTTTGTTTGTGGGGCTGGAACAGGCGGTGTGGCAATAATCAGCCAGCCCATTGAGGCTTTACGTGCTCTCCCTCGATTACCTGCATTCAAAGACTGCCCCGAACATTCGTTTCGTTTAATTCGCTAGTCTCGGTGTGTCCATCAGGACTCATGAATTAATGGATTAATGAAATGAAACGGGAAATAGCGATCATGGATAACACCCCACAACTGCGCTACATCGCCGCCTGCACAGTGGCTGATGGCTCGCACTCGTTGGATGAGCAACTGCTGCAACAGGCTGCCCCTCTGCCATTGATGGGTCGTATGCCCATGATGCCTTCGAGGGTTGACGGCGCCGACGCGGGTGAGCCTGCCGACGCAGCGGTCGTCGGCGGCAACATCGTGGCGTTCGCGGAAGGTGTATCGCCTCAAAGCAAAGACGACGTGATGGACTCCTTGCTGCTTGCCACATTGGTGGCCAACAAGGCCTTCAACCCGGAGACGCAGGGTGACCAGTGGTACGGAAAATACAACGAGTCGCTTGCGATGATGGGCTGGTTGTCCAGCCACTGGCGCTACTCGCGCTACCGTGCAACCCAGAAGCGATTCAGCATGGATGAAGTCGGCCTGGAAATTCTGGGTTCGGCGATTGCGGCCGCAGCGCTGCCCGGTCCGGCCTCGATCGCGATGTTGAAAGTCGCCAAGGACGCGGTGACGGCCTTGAGCGCCAAAAAAGAACCCCTGCGACTGTTCGAAAAACAGGCCAAGACCCATCGTGGTGGCAGTTTTCGCATTGCCTCCTGCGTCGAGTCGGAGGGCGTCGTGAATCTGGCGATGGCCGGTGTCAGCTTCCAGGCGGACAGCGAAGTGACCAATGTTCTGTTCTGGGAGTGGCAGGACAGTCAGGTGGAAAGCTATCTCGGCGAAAACAGCCTGGTGTTCAACACCCGCGTCTATGCAGGCGTACGTGCGGCTGTTCAGGAGAAGTTGGGCGCTAACGCCAAGAGTGCGATCGCAGCGTTTGATATCTGATGCAAGTGTCTGGCGGAGGCGCTTTGCGCCTCCGCTCTCAGGATGAAAAGGAACGCGTCCATGGAGCAGGATTTCAACGGTGCCGTTGTCAACGCGGGCTGCCTCTTGTTTTTTCCTGAACAGCAGGAAATTGCGCAGCAAAGTGACGTGTTGGACTCGTTGCTGTACGTACAGCTGGCGGCCTTGAAAAAACACGAAAAATTTGTCGAATTCCCCAAGTGGAGTGAAACCTGGCTTACGGCGGCATTGCGGTTTGGCTGGGTGTTGAAAGCCAGCGAGCACGTCAGTGAGCCCTTGCCCCCGCGAGGCGCCGATACCGTGTGGGGGTGGACGAGCCGCGCGTTGGCCGGGCTGGTCCCGACCGAAGCTGTCGATCACGCTGAGCGGCGGTCGCGTGAAGCCTGGGCCCGGTTTCCTCAGCAAGAAGCGATTCATCTGCTCAGCAGTCAGGCAAGGGCGATCAATGCAGCCGCGCCTTCCTTGCTCGATCCGACGAGCCAACCCGATCAGACTCAGACCGTGGCGCTGCAAATCGGGTTTGTCGGTAATCATCGTAACCTGACTCTGGCGCAGCTTTACTTCACCACGCGTCAGCCGCTCACCTCAGGCTTTCTGTTTGAAACCCTGGCCTCGAACGAGATGTGCGGCAATGTCGAGTTGACCTGCTATTCGATGCGGCTGATGGATCAGGTGTATGCACAGTTTCGCGACACCTTCGATGCCAGCCTCTCTGCCAGGCGTCCCCTGTTATCGATGCGTCTTGCAGGGGCTGAAAATGGCCATGCTTGAGCAAGGCGTGCTATCTGGAACCAGCCTGGTTTCATTCGGCAAGGGCGTGTCACCTGAACTGCGGCAGGACGTTCTTGATTGTCTGCTCTACGCCCAACTGAAGGCTGATCAGCATCACGCTTCACGACGGTCGTGGCGGCCATGGCTGAGTGAATATCAAATGTCGATCAATGCCACTGGCGGTCGGCTCAAGGAGCGGTTGCCTGAGGACCGGGTGGAAGTTCGAGGGATGCGCGACCTCAGTCGGGTGCTGATGCGTTCCGGCGTTTACTCACCTGAGCTGCGCGAGCTGTTCGAGGCGTCACTCGAAGCGCTCATGACCAGCGAGCACGCCCAGACCTTTTTCAATTCTTGGTTTAAGTCTGGCCGCTCGGAAAGCTTCCAGTGGGCGCCGTGTACCCGGCACAGCGACGATGAAATCAATCTGATGGTGTGTGGCTTGCAACTGACCACATCGGCGCTGCGCCCCGGTTTTTTCTTTTGGCAAGTGTTGTCCGGCCTGATGGTGGTGGACATCGCAGGCGGCGCTTTCCTGTTCAGCCGCAAGGCATTCGATCCTTTTCGGGACGCGGTTGGGGAGGCGTTATCCCATCATGCGTCTGAACGGATCATTGAGCTTTGACGTTTGCGGCCAGAGTGGAGGACAGCGATGCATTCAATGACGAGCAACGCGTCATATCTGGGTAATGTGCCCAGCATGGCGGTTTTTCTGCCAGGGCTTTCGATTCAGGAACGTTCGGATATTCAAGACCTGCTGCTTGCGGCACAGCTCTTTGCGGACCGCCAGTTCGACTTCAGGGCGCAGTGGAGCAGCTGGATTCATTATTACCGCAAGCGCCTCGCCGCTCACGGTTTGCAGGAGGCCGGCCTGGTACTGGGGGACTCACTGGTGGTGAGCAGTGCACAGGACTTGAAGGCCGCGACGTTCAGGGTGTCAGGGCAGGATGATCTGGCCGAGATGGTCGGGCGATCGTTCACCGCGATGGGTGCCTACCAGGCTGCAGAAGCTTTTTTTCAGCGAGGTTTCGATCAAGGGCGTCTGGGCAGTTTTCAGGTCGCGCCCTGCAAGCAGCAAGGCTCGGATGCAATACAGTTATTGCTGTGCAGCATGCATTTGAGCGCTGACCGCTATTCGGCGGGAACCCCGCGGCTGCTGTTTCACTTCAAAGGGGGCACGTACCTGTTCAGCAACAAGACTTATCAGGCACATCGCGAAACGGTTGCGCGTTACCTGGATGGCAAGGCCCAAGGGCTCATACGGTCCGTCACTGTCTGATGAGTGACGATCAATTCCCGGCGGGTTGATGCGGTTGCGTCACAGCCTGCACGGGACTCTACTGCACCAGATAACCTCTTACACCAGTGAAGATGATCTGTGCCGCCAGTGCACACACGAACAGCCCCATCAGGCGGCTGACAATCTGCAGCCCCTGGTCACCCAAAATGCGCTCGATGCGGCTGGCGAGGAAGAGCACCACGCCCACGGTAAAACTGGCCAGCGCGATGCTCAGAATGGCGGTCAGTTTGTCATCCCAGTGCGGCTGGCTGACGCCCATGACCAGCAAGGCGCCGATAGTGCCCGGGCCAACGGTCAGCGGGATAGTAAGAGGCACGATCGTGACGTCCTGCTGGACGTTATCGGTCTGAACGGCTGATTTGCCCTGCGCCATACCCAGTGCCGAAATGAACAGCACGCTGCCTGCACCAATCCTGAACGCGTCGACCGTGATACCGAAAACGTCGAATATCACCCGTCCGAACAGATAAAGCAGCACGCTGGACACCAGTGTTGCGAGTGCGACTTTCCAGGCCAGCCGACGCTGCTCCTTGCGTGAGTGGCCGCGGGTCAGGCTGATGAAGCAGGACAGAACGAAGAACGGGCTGTAAAGCACCAGCATCTTCAGATAAACGCTGAACAGCACATGGAGCATGGTTTTAGCTCGTGACGGCAGGTGGGTGGCGTGAGAAGTCTATCAGGCAGAGGTGTCTCTGAGTCCGAGACGATCAGTTTCGCTGATACATGTCGCCGTCGGAGGTCAGCCCACGTACCTTTTCGCGTTGCGCCACCCAATGCTCGACCAGCTCTCGCAGTTGAGAAAGCTCGATAGGCTTGGCCATGTGCCCATCCATGCCCGCCTGACGGGCACGGTCCTTGTGTTCGGTGAGAATGTGCGCCGTCAGCGCCACAATAGGCGTGCGCACCCGCTGGTTACCCACTTCCCAGGCGCGCAATTGTTCCGTTGCGGAGAAACCGTCGAGGATCGGCATTTCACAGTCCATCAAAACCAGATCGTAGCGCTGGGCTTTCATGGCGCGAAGGGCTTCTTCACCGTTGCTTGCTGTATCCGGGTCGAGATTGAGCTTGCCGAGCATTCCCCGGATGACCTTGGTCGAGATGCTGTTGTCTTCAGCCACCAGAATCCGGAAGTCGCTCGGTACGCGCACTGGCGTGTTCAAGACCGGGTGTGAATTGAGAGCGATGACGCCCTTGTTCAATTGGGTCAGCTCATCCGCGAGCGTGGTCTTGAGGGTATAACCGGCTACCGGCTTGGCCAGGATGCGCTTGATGCCAGAGTTGCGCGCGATGATCTTGCTCGGTGCGTTGCTGATTCCGGTGAGCATGATCAACAGGATATCGTGGTTGAGACTCGGGTCTTCCTTGATCTTGGCAGCCAGTTGCATGCCGGTCATGCCGGGCATGTTCTGGTCAAGCAGCACGACATCGAAGTAATCGCGCAGATGCGCCTTGGTGCGCAGCAGCGCGAGGGCTTCCTTGCCGGAGGCCACAGCGCTGACGTTCAAGCCCCACGAGCTGCATTGCTGCACCAGCACCTTGCGGCATGTGTCGTTGTCGTCGACGACAAGGACGCGCGCGTCTTTCAGTGGGCTGTCGAGGTCGAGTGTGGGTTGTTCGAGGAGCTTTGCGTCCAGAGGCAGTGTCAGCCACAGTGTGTTGCCCTGAGGCCCGCCGTTCTGAATGCCGAATTCGCCGTCCATAAGTACGATCAATTGCCTTGCAATGACCAGCCCCAGGTGGCCGCCGAGCTTGCTGCTGGCGAGGAAATTCCGGCTGTGCAGCTCGGCATGCAACAGGTCGTCGCGTTCCTCGTCTGACAGCGATTCGCCGCTGTCCTGTACTGAAATGCGCAGCCGGGGCTTGCCGGATTTCGAGCTGTCGAGCGCAACGGCCAGAAGGATTTCGCCTTCCTCGGTTTTCTTCAGCGCATTCTCCAGCAAACTGAGCAGGGTCTGACGAAGTCGCGTCGGATCGCCGCTGATCACGCGCGGTACCAGCGGCTGTATCAGGCTGATGAGTTCGACCTGTTGCTGTTCTGCCTTGGCCCGGAAGATGTTCAGACAGTCTTCCACCAGTGCGCTGATATCAAACTGGACGTCATCCAATTCGATCTGCCCTGATTCCAGCTTGGTGATGTCCAGAATCTCGTTGATCAGCGTCAGCAGTTCGTTACCCGCGCTATGGATAGTGTGCACGTAATCGCGCTGCTTGACCGACAGGGGCGTGCCCAGCAGCAGTTCGGTCATGCCCAGTACACCGTTCATGGGCGTACGGATTTCATGGCTGATCTTGGCCAGAAACTCGGCCTTGGCGTTGATTTCAGCGGTGCTCGCCGCCTGATCGCGGCTGATGCTGAAACGGTCTTCGGTGATGCTGCGCTGACGCTCGCTCAAGGCGATGCTCATCAGCAGTCCGCTGATGCAGAAGACACACAACAGCGCCAGCAGCAGCCACTGCGGAGGCACCAGACTGAGCCATAACAGACCTGGCAGGACAACCATATAACCAATGTTGAAGGTGATCATGCCCATCACGAACAGGCGGGCCGAGCGGTAGCCTTTCTGCCAGTGCCACACCGAAACCGCCAGTATGCTCAGCGTGGTGATGGCAACCAGCACGAAAGTCAGGATGTTGATTGGCAGGTGGTCGTTGAACAGGACCAGTACAGCGCCGAGCGCCATCAGCACCGCGTTGCCCAGCAACAGACGATCCAGCGTCCTGACGTTGCGGTGCACGAAAAAACAATAGGTGTAGATAAGGCCCGCGACTGCGGCCATCAGTAACGCGATATGAGCACTGGGCGTTTGCGAAACATGCCAGGAGTCGAACGGACTGAGCAGGTTGAGCAATAACAGCGCACTGAGCCCCAGCAAGGCTTCGCAGCCAGCCAGCCACAGGTTGCTGCGCGAACGTGTGTGCCCGTAACGGGTCAGGTTCTGAACGATGAGCATGCCCAGCGCGCCAAACAACAGGCCGAACAGGAAAGGCTCGTTCTCGTTTGCAGCGCTCTCTATTGCGGGTTCCAGTGTGATGCTGGGGCGCATTTTCTGGTTGGATACCAGCCTGATGTAGAGGTCCAGTGGCTCGGCACTTTGCGGCACCGGCAGCAGGAAATCGTTGGATGGCAGGCGCTGATCTTCCCGAGGCACGTTGTTGCCGGTACGCAAGTGATCGACGAGCTGGTCGTCGTTCATGACGTACAGGTCGGCGCTGGCAAGGTCCGGAGCAAAGATGCGAAGCAGTTGTTCGTGCTGGCTGGGGTGCAGTCGGTAATGCAGCCATATCGCGCTGTTGCGGCCGGCGGCCACGACATGGTCAAGCTCGACAGGGCTGAATTGATTCTGGTAACGCGCAGAACGGATCTCGTCCAGCTCAAGCGTGGCCTTTTCGTCAAGCAGTGTCGCCCAGCCCGAACCATGCTCGGCATTTGCCGACAGCATGAAGAGCAAGGTCATCAACCCGACAGTTGAGGCAACGGCAATCCTGAGCCAGCGCAATATGAGATCCCTTCCTGAATGAGTGCATAGTGAAGCTGGGCAACGCCGGAACGACCGGCCAGCTCCTGCATTCAGGAGCCGGCCGGAAAGCTTACTCCTGGCTTTCACCGCGCTCACGGGCAATGGCCCGGTAGCCAATGTCCTTGCGATAGAAGCAGCCGTCCCAGTCGACTTTCGCAGCCAGCGCGTAGGCGTTTTCCTGAGCGCTGCCAACGCTGTCGCCCAGCGCTGTCGCACACAGCACTCGACCACCGCTGGTCACGACCTGCTCGCCCTGCAGGGCGGTGCCTGCGTGGAACACTTTGCCCGGCAAGGTTGCAGCAGCATCCAGCCCGTGGATAGCCACGCCTTTCGTGTAATCGCCAGGGTAGCCGCCAGCTGCCAGAACGATACCGAGGCTTGGCCGTGGGTCCCATTGAGCTTCGACCTTGTCCAGTGCCTGTGCCAGCGCTGCTTCAACGAGCAGAACCAGGCTCGATTGCAGGCGCAGCATGATCGGCTGGGTTTCTGGGTCGCCAAAGCGGCAGTTGAACTCGATTACCTTGGGGTTACCCGCTTTATCGATCATCAAACCAGCATAGAGGAAGCCTGTGTAAACGTTACCCTCATCTGCCATGCCTCTGACGGTCGGCCAGATAACCAGGTCCATGACCCGCTGGTGAACGTCAGCAGTGACCACAGGTGCAGGCGAATACGCACCCATGCCGCCGGTGTTCGGGCCGCTGTCACCATCACCGACGCGTTTGTGGTCCTGGCTGGTGGCCATGGGCAGCACATTCTTGCCATCAACCATGACGATGAAGCTGGCTTCTTCGCCATCGAGAAATTCTTCGATCACCACGCGAGAGCCAGCTTCGCCGAAGGCATTACCCGCCAGCATGTCACGTACCGCGTCTTCGGCTTCGCCAAGTGTCATGGCCACGATCACGCCTTTACCGGCTGCCAGGCCATCGGCCTTGATGACGATCGGTGCGCCTTTTTCGCGCAGGTAGGCGAGGGCAGGCTCGATCTCGGTGAAGTTCTGGTAGTCGGCAGTCGGGATCTTGTGGCGAGCCAGGAAATCCTTGGTAAACGCTTTCGAGCCTTCCAGTTGGGCGGCGCCGGCTGTCGGGCCAAAGCAGTCGAGGCCACGGCTGCGGAACAAGTCAACAACGCCTGCCACCAGCGGTACTTCCGGACCGACGATGGTCAGCGATACGTTCTTTTCAGCGAAATCGGCCAGTTGCTCGAGCGCCAGAACGTCGATCGCAACGTTTTCGCACTTGGCTTCAATGGCAGTGCCTGCGTTGCCCGGCGCGACGAATACCTTCTGCACGCGTGGATCCTGAGCGACTTTCCATGCCAGGGCGTGTTCACGACCGCCACTGCCGATAATCAAAACATTCATGTCAAAAACCTCGATGACGCTGATCTGGGAGGTAGCACGGTGGTTCATCGTCAGATGACCCCGCAGTACGAGGTCGCAACGGCTCAGGTGTATGCAGGCGGATGGGGCTTGGCTTCGGCAATTGCCAATTGGCAATGAGCGTCAGCGAAGCCCCATCCAGCGCAGCAGGCCTGCGGCAGTGCGGCCGTATCCTGTTTAGTGGCGGAAGTGGCGCATTCCGGTGAATACCATGGCAATACCGGCTTCGTCTGCCGCCGCAATCACTTCTGCGTCGCGCATCGAGCCGCCTGGCTGGATGACGGCGGTGATGCCGACCTTGGCTGCGTTGTCGATACCATCGCGGAACGGGAAGAATGCGTCAGAAGCCATGACTGCGCCCTGTACCTGCAGGCCCGCGTGCTCGGCCTTGATAGCGGCAATGCGCGCGGAGTTCACACGGCTCATCTGGCCTGCGCCGACACCGATGGTCTGACGGTTCTTGGCGTAGACGATGGCGTTGGACTTGACGTATTTGGCAACTTTCCAGGCGAAGATCAAGTCGTGGATCTCATGCTCGGTCGGAGCGCGTTTGGTAACGACCTTGAGGTCGGCAGCTGTGATCATGCCGATGTCACGGCTTTGTACCAGCAGGCCGCCGTTGACGCGCTTGTAGTCCCAGGCAGGAACGCGTTCGTTCCATTGGCCGCAGGTCAGCAGGCGGACGTTGGCTTTGCTGGCGACAATGGCCTGGGCTTCGGCGCTGACGCTCGGGGCGATGATGACTTCAACGAACTGCCGCTCGACGATGGCCTTGGCCGTTGCGGCATCGAGTTCACGGTTGAACGCAATGATGCCGCCGAACGCCGACTCGGTGTCAGTGGCGTAGGCCAGTTCGTAGGCCTGACGAATACCGCCTTCTTCGTCCGGGCAAACCGAAACGCCGCACGGGTTGGCATGTTTGACGATCACACAGGCTGGCTTGACGAAGCTTTTCACGCACTCAAGTGCGGCGTCAGTGTCGGCCACGTTGTTGAATGACAGTTCCTTGCCCTGCAACTGGGTAGCGGTGGCGATGCCGACTTCGGCAGGCTTGGCTTCAACGTAGAACGCCGCGCTCTGGTGCGGGTTCTCGCCGTAGCGCATTTCCTGAGCCTTGACGAACTGGGTGTTGAAGGTGCGCGGGAACTGGCTGCGACCTTCGGTGCTGAGGGTTTCAGCAGTCTGGTCGACGCTGCCCAGGTAGTTGGCGATCATACCGTCGTAAGCGGCTGTGTGTTCGAAGGCCTTGAGCATCAGGTCGAAGCGCTGAGCATAGGTCAGGCCACCCGCCTTGAGGCTGTCCAGCACGCCGGCGTAATCGCTGGCATTGACGACGATGGCGACGTCCTTGTGGTTCTTCGCTGCGGAGCGAACCATGGTCGGACCGCCGATATCGATGTTCTCGATGGCGGTCGGCAGGTCGCAGCCAGGCTTGGAAACGGTCGCTTCGAAGGGGTAGAGATTGACCGCAACCAGATCGATCGGGTTGATGCCGTGCTCGCTCATGATTGCATCGTCGATGCCGCGACGACCCAGGATCCCACCGTGGATTTTGGGATGCAGGGTCTTGACCCGGCCGTCCATCATTTCAGCGAAGCCGGTGTAGTCGGCCACTTCTACTGCCGCGACGCCGTTGTCGCGAAGCAGCTTGAACGTCCCGCCAGTGGAAAGGATCTCGACGCCCAGCGCTTCAAGCTCGCGGGCGAATTCGAGAATTCCTGTCTTGTCGGATACGCTGATCAAAGCGCGGCGGATCGGCAGGCGGGTAGTCTGGTCGGTCATCTCAATTTCCATCAAAAGCAAAAGAAGTCAGCAAAAAAAGGCGACCGCTATACAAGGTGGGTCGCCTTTTCTGTTTTGAATGCCTAAAGCAGATCGTACTGTTTGAGTTTCTTGCGCAGCGTGCCGCGATTGAGGCCCAGCAGCTCGGAAGCCTTCGTCTGGTTGCCCTTGACGTAGTTCATCACGCTTTCCAGAAGCGGAGCCTCGACTTCCGACAACACCAGGTTGTAGACGTCAGTGACGGATGCGCCTTCGAGGTGGGCGAAATAATTGTGCAGCGCCTTTTCGACACTTCCGCGCAGGGTCTGGCCCTCTTCGCTTGGCGTATTGAGGTGCTGTTTCAAATTGACGTTGTCGCTCACGGGTGTTGTTCCACTCACTAAAGTCTCGGTCATCATCGTCATGCGGCCACCTCTTTATCATTCTCGTTATCCGGGCCCTTCCAGCCTTGGCTGAAGAACTCCCGGATGTTGGCGCACTGTGCTTCCGTATCTTGCAAACGATTGAAGTGGGCGCGGAACTCCCTGGCGCCCGGCAGGGTTGCGAGATACCAACCTGTGTGCTTGCGTGCAATTCGCACGCCCATCACGTCCCCGTAGAAAACATGGAGCGCTGCCAGATGCTCTAGCAGAATACGTTCCACTTCATTCAGCCCCAGAGCGGGCAATGTTTCTCCGGTGTTCAGGTAGTGTTCGATCTCGCGAAAAATCCAGGGCCGCCCCTGGGCCGCCCTGCCAATCAATAATCCGTCCGCCCCTGTGGCGTGCAGCACGTGCCGGGCTTTTTCGGGTGAATCTATGTCGCCATTGGCAAACACCGGAATCGACACCGCCTGTTTGATCGCGGCAATCGTGTCGTACTCGGCTTCACCCGTGTAAAGGTCGGCCCGGGTCCGCCCGTGGACCGCCAGGGCCTGGATGCCGGCCTGCTCGGCGATCTTTGCGACCGTCAGACCGTTTTTGTTATCCCTGTCCCAGCCTGTGCGAATCTTCAGGGTGACCGGCACATCGACTGCGGCAACCACTGCCTGCAGGATCTCGTTCACCAGTTGTTCGTCTTTCAGCAGCGCTGAACCTGCCGCCTTGTTGCAGACCTTCTTGGCCGGACAGCCCATGTTGATGTCGATGATCTGGGCACCCAGTTCGACATTGGCGCGCGCTGCGTCCGCCAGCATCTGCGGGTCACCACCGGCGATCTGTACCGAGCGTGGCTCGGGATCACCTTCGTGGATCATGCGCAGACGCGACTTGCGGCTGTTCCAGAGGCTCATGTCACTGGTGACCATCTCCGACACAACCAGACCTGCGCCAAGTTGTCGGCACAGCTGACGGAAGGGCTGATCGGTGACACCCGCCATCGGGGCGAGAATCAAGCCGTTATGCACTGTGTATGGGCCGATGCGTACCGCCGACATAGCTTTACCTATCGTGGGGCCGAATCATCCACAGGCCGTGTAATACCGTTTCACACGGTCTGCGACGGCCCGCCCAGTCAGCCGCTTGCGCAACCGTCAGATCGAACCGAGAGTTTGAAAAAAGGGTGGGCATGATACCCGCTCTCGATGACTGGATAAAGGCTGAATTGGATAAAATCTGAACAGTTGTTTTCAGGTCGTCAAGGGGGCAATCCAGTGCCTCTATTACCGGAACTTCACCGATCCTGCTGTAATCATCGCGTAAAGAGCGATATCAGGACGATTTTTGGAGCGGTGTGTGCGATTGCAGAGCGTTCACTCGGGCGAGCGGAAGTTGAGGCTGTAATTGACGGCTTTGGCGCCGGGATCAAGGATGTCGAGTGCAATGTGAATCGGCGTCTGGGGTGGCATCTCTTCCTTGCCTGCCATTTCGCCGCTCAGGTATTCGCTGGGCTTGAACCGACGACTGGCGATCAGCTGACCGCTGGTATCGGCAAAACGCAGTTCCAGAAGGGGAAATGGCTGAGAGAACGGGGCGCGGTTGTAGATGATTGCGTCCACCACCAGAGCACCCTGAAACTCGGGATGGCTGCGCACCACCAGATTGCTGCTGCGCAACAGGGAGATTTCCACTTTGGACGGCACCTTGCAGCCAATCTGTGGGCAGACTTGCTGGAACAGCGGCCGGTACTGGTCCTGACGGGCCAACTGATCGAAGTGGTACCAGATGTACTGAGTCGCCAGGCCAGCCAGCGCGATCAGAACCAGCAAACCCCAGACCAGACGACGGCCCCATCTTGGTTTGGGGCGCTGCCAATCCAGTTGCAATGGGTCATCGGTCAGATCCAGCAGTGCCTGATCACGGACAGCCGGTTCGTTGCGGGCACGCTTGCCGCGTGGCTCGGGTTCAGGCTCGTCGTCATCGTCCGGCTCGTCGTCCACTGCCGACCAGCGTTCGACTTTTTCAGTCGTCAGAGGCTTGCGCGAGCTGATTGTCGGAGCCATCGGCTCGTCGTCAACCGGCTCGCTGATCAGAGACAGCGAAGGTTCGGTGCGATCGTTGTCCGAATGGTTCTCAAGGTCGTCGTGAATCGGTTCTGGATCGTCGATCACCTCGGCTTGCAGTTCGGGCAGGTGATTGACGTCATCGTTGTGCAGCGTGTCGACCCAGGCGGCCTCGTCGGTCTGCGCCGTGTCACGGCGCGCGCTCAGCGAATCTTCACCGGTATGGCTGGCCGTGTGCGGACGTCCGAACGTCTCGGGCTGCCGGGTTTCGCGCCGTTCAAGCCTCGCCAGTTCCTCATCCAGGTCCATGTTGTCCAGGTCCAGTTCACTGACCTGCCAGGGATCATCCTCTTCCGATTTTGGCGCAGGCGACGGCAGGGGTTTGGGCTCGGGTGCTGTATGAGCCACCGGCAACGGCGCCACTGGCGGAACGATTTGAGCAGGCGCCTGGTGAATCATGTCAGCGGCTGGAGCCGGGCTTGCCGGCATGACCTCTATGGGCTCGGCGGCAGATGATCCGGTTTGCAGTGGAGCCTGTGCGGTCTCTTCAGTCGCGCGCTGCTCCAGCAGTTGTCTGGCTGCGTTGAAGACCTGCAGGCAGGCTCCGCAACGGACCACGCCACGGGCCACGCTCAATTGGGCGTGGCTGACTCTGAAACTGGTCTGGCAGTGAGGGCACTGGGTAACGAAGCTGTCGGTCATGCTGCGGTCCGGTAGAGGCGGCGGTTAACGGCGACGGCCCGTGATGCGTACCCAGCCATCACGGTTGGCGATCGGGTCCAGATCGAATGTAGCAGCATAGGCAGCTGCCACCTCTTCGCCCTGTTCGGCAAGAATCCCGGACAGTGCCAGGCGGCCGCCGGTCTTGACCAGTGTCGCCAATTGCGGCGCCAGCGAAACCAGAGGGCCGGCCAGGATATTGGCGACCAGTACGTCGGCAGGTTGGCGAGGCAGGTCTTCAGGCAAGTACAGCGGAAAACGTTGCTCGGCGATGTTATTGCGTCCGGCGTTGTCGCGCGAGGCTTCAAGCGCCTGCACATCGATATCGGTGCCCACAGCCTGTTCCGCGCCCAGCAACAGTGCAGCAATGGCCAGAATGCCCGAACCGCAACCAAAATCCAGCACGGTACAGCCTTCCAGCGCCTGGCCGTCCAGCCATTCGAGGCACAATGCGGTAGTCGGGTGTGTGCCGGTGCCGAATGCGAGGCCCGGATCGAGCAGCAGGTTCACGGCTTCGGGCTCTGGCGCTGCATGCCAGCTGGGGACAATCCACAGACGCTGGCCGAAGCGCATCGGCTGAAAGTTGTCCATCCAGCTGCGTTCCCAGTCCTGATCCTCTATCACCTCGGCGGTGTGCTCGGGCAGCTCGGCGTCGGTCAGCAGGCGCAGGTGCGCCAATGCCATATCAGCGTCCGTGTCGGCTTCGAAGAGGGCGAGCAGGTGGGTGTGCGTCCACAGCGGCGTGGTGTTGAGTTCGGGTTCGAAAATCGGCTGATCTTCGGCGTCCATGAAGGTCACGGACACAGCGCCGACTTCGAGAAGCGCGTCTTCGTAGGTTTCGGCTTGTTCTGGGCTGATGGCGAGACGGACTTGCAGCCAAGGCATGGCGGATTACCTTCGATTCTAAAAGAGGTGCGGGTCTTGGCCGCAGGAAGCGGGCAAGTTTACTGCTATGCGCTGCAAACAACAAAGCCGCATCACTGCGGCTTTGTCGTTCTGCAACAGACTGGCTTATTGATTGGCCAGTTTATGTTCCAGGTAGTGGATGTTGACGCCGCCTTCGCAGAAGCCTTCATCACGGGTCAGATCACGATGCAACGGGATGTTGGTCTTGATCCCGTCAACCACGATTTCATCCAGAGCATTGCGCATGCGTGCCATGGCTTCTTCGCGGGTCGCGCCCCAGGTGATCACCTTGCCGATCAGCGAGTCGTAGTTCGACGGTACCTTGTAGCCACTGTACAGGTGCGAGTCGACACGTACGCCGTTGCCGCCCGGAGCATGGAAGTGCTTGACCAGACCGGGGCTTGGAACGAAGGTTTTCGGGTCTTCGGCGTTGATCCGGCATTCCAGCGAATGGCCCTTGATCACCACGTCATCCTGAGTGAACGACAGCTTGTTGCCAGCGGCGATGCTGAGCATCTCCTTGACGATGTCGATACCGGTGACCATTTCCGAAACCGGATGCTCCACCTGAACACGGGTGTTCATCTCGATGAAGTAGAAGCTGCCGTTCTCGTACAGGAACTCGAACGTACCCGCGCCGCGATAGCCGATGTCGATGCAGGCCTTGACGCAACTGGCCAGCACTTTGGCGCGTGCTTCTTCATCGATGAACGGTGCCGGTGCTTCTTCCAGAACCTTCTGGTGACGGCGCTGCAACGAGCAGTCACGGTCGCCCAGATGAATCGCCTGGCCCTGGCCGTCGGAAATGACCTGGACTTCCACGTGACGCGGGTTGGTCAGGTACTTTTCCAGGTAGACCATCGGGTTGCTGAACCAGGCGCCCGCTTCGGCACGGGTCTGGGCGGCAGCTTCGATCAGGTCTTCTTCACGGTGCACAACCCGCATGCCGCGACCACCGCCGCCACCGGCGGCCTTGATGATCACCGGGTAACCAACTTCACGGCCGATGCGCAACGCAGTTTCTTCGTCTTCCGGCAACGGGCCGTCGGAACCTGGAACAGTTGGCACGCTGGCACGCTTCATGGCGTCCTTGGCCGATACCTTGTCGCCCATCAGGCGAATGGTGTCAGCTTTCGGGCCGATGAAGGCGAAGCCTGATTTTTCGACCTGTTCGGCGAAGTCAGCGTTTTCAGCCAGGAAGCCATAGCCAGGGTGGATCGCCGTGGCACCGGTCACTTCGGCGGCCGAGATGATCGCCGGAATATTCAGGTACGACAGGTTGGCGGGCGCCGGGCCGATGCAGACGGTTTCGTCCGCCAGCCCCAGGTGCATCAACTCGCGATCTGCCGTGGAGTGTACAGCGACGGTCTTGATGCCCAGTTCTTTACAGGCACGCAAGATGCGCAAGGCAATTTCGCCGCGGTTGGCGATCAGAACTTTTTCCAACATCGCAGGCTCTCCCCGGTTCAAACGATAGTGAACAGCGGCTGGTCGAACTCAACCGGCTGACCGTTTTCTACCAGGATGGATTCGATCACACCGCTGGCTTCTGCCTGGATGTGGTTCATCATTTTCATCGCTTCGACGATGCAGATGGTGTCGCCTTTCTTCACGGTCTGGCCAACTTCGACAAATGCAGGCGAAGTAGGCGCCGGGGTACGGTAGAACGTGCCGACCATTGGCGATTTGACGACGTGGCCGTTCAGTTTTGGAGCCGATGGTGCTTCGGCAGCAACCGGAGCGGCGGCCGGAGCAGGTGCAGCAACTGGCGCTGCAACCGGGGCAGGCGCGTAGTACGGCTGTGCTGGAGTCTTGCTGTGACGGCTGATGCGTACCGACTCTTCGCCTTCACGAATTTCCAGTTCGTCGATGCCAGACTCTTCCAGCAACTCGATCAGTTTCTTGACTTTACGAATATCCATTAATCATCAACTCCCAAAGGGTCTGTCAGGTTTGGCAGCCGGTTCAGGCCACGTGGTCAGTATTTTGCTGCACCATTCATGGTCTGGCATTCACGGCCAGTTGTTCCAGGGCGGCCTCCAGGGCCAGTCGGTAACCGCTGGCGCCAAGGCCGCAGATCACTCCTACAGCAACATCGGAAAAGTAGGAGTGATGGCGGAAAGCTTCGCGTTTGTGCACGTTTGACAAATGCACTTCGATGAATGGGATGCTCACTCCCATCAGCGCGTCACGTATTGCGACACTTGTGTGCGTAAAAGCAGCCGGATTGATCAAAATAAAGTCCACGCCTTCATCGCGGGCGGCGTGAATGCGGTCGATCAATTCGTACTCGGCGTTGCTCTGCAGGTACATCAAATGGTGCCCGGCATCGCGGGCGCGCTGTTCCAGATCCTGGTTGATCTGGGGCAGGGTAATGGTGCCGTAGACACCAGGTTCCCGAGTGCCCAGCAGGTTCAGGTTAGGGCCGTGAAGGACCAGGATAGTCGCCATTGTGCATTCCTTTTATTGTCTGCGAGCGTTTACGCCCGGCGACTATGCCGGAAGGGCAATGGACTGTCCAGTTAACTGCAATAGCCAGCACGATGAGCGATATTCGCGCAAAGTTTGTGACTCCACGTCTAGATTTGGTCATTTACCTTGTTCAGGCGGTCAACCAACGCCGCAGCGTCGATTTCTCCCACTACCCGCACCTTTGCCAGTTCTTCACCGGTTTTACTGAAGAACAGCAATGCCGGAGGGCCGAACAGTTTGTAGCGATCCAGCAAGGCGCGCTGCTCTGCATTGCTTTCAGTCATGTCGAACCTGATCAGGCGATAGCCTGCCAACCTGCTTACCACATCCGGGTCCGGCAGGACTTCATGCTCAATGACCTTGCAACTGATGCACCAGTCGGCATACCAGTCGAGCAGCAACGGCACACCGGCAGTTCTTGCCTCGGCCAGAACACGATCAAGCTCAGCGGCGGAGGTGATCGTTTGCCATTGTGATGCTGTCGACGACGCTACCGCTGCGACATTGGTGGTTGTTTGTGCGCGGCCCAACGGGCGTGTCGGATCAGTCTGGCCAGTCAATGCGCCGTACCAGCAGGCAAGAGCGTAGACCAGCAGGACCAGGCCGAGGAGCTGAGCGAGTTTTTGACGAGATGTTTTGTTGGTGAATTCCAGCGTGCCCATGAACAGCGCGACGCCAGCACTCAGCAGCCCGACCAGCAGCAATGTGATCTGCCCCGGCAACACGCGACTGAGCAGACCGATAGCCAGCGCCAGCAGCAGCACGCCGATGGCGTTCTTGACGGTGACCAGCCAAGGCCCGCTTTTCGGCAGCCAGGCTGCGCCGCCTGTTGCCACCAGTAGCAGCGGCGCGCCCATGCCCAGGCCGAGCGCGAAGAGCTTCAGGGCGCCGCCGAGCGCATCACCACTGGCACTGATGTACAGCAGCGCACCGGCCAGCGGGGCCGAAACGCAGGGTGAGACCAGCAGGCTGGAGACCACGCCCAATACCGCAGCGCCCCACAGAGAGCCGCCTTCGGTCTTGCCTGCAATGCGATCCAGACGATTGCTCAGCGCCTGAGGCAACTTCAATTCGAATGCGCCGAACATCGCGATCGCAAATACCACGAAGAAAGCCGAAAAAGGCACCAGCACCCAGGCCGACTGCAGACGAGCCTGCAGATTGAGGCTCGCACCGAACATGCCCATCAAGGCGCCCAGCACCGCGAAACATATGGCCATGGGCAGCACGTAGGCCAGGGAAAGGCTCAAGCCGCGTAAACCGCCGACCTGACCGCGTAACACGACGCCCGACAGAATCGGCAGCATCGGCAGCACACACGGAGTGAATGTCAGGCCGATGCCCGCGAGGAAAAACAGCGCCAGTTCTTTCCAGTTCCAGCCTGCCTTGACGGTGGGCGCCGCTGACGTCCCGGTCGGGCTCGCGGCTACATCACCTATGGCAAGCCGTTCGGTTTCAGGCGGGTAGCACAGGCCCTTGTCGGCGCAACCCTGATAGGTGACGGCCAGCGTAAAAGGCCGTTCCTCACCGGGCTTGCGGGGCAGATCGATATCGAGGATGCCGTGGTAGACCTCTACATCACCAAAGTACTCGTCGTGTTTCTGCTCGCCCTTGGGCAGTTGTGCCGCGCCCAGGCCGATATCGGCAGGCTCGGTGCGGAACTGGAAGCGATGGCGATACAGGTAATAGCCTTCGGTGGCGACGAAGCGCAATTTGATCGACTGCGGTGTGGTTTCGATCAGGCTCAACTGGAAGGCCTGACGCACGGGCAGAAAGTCTTTGCTGTTATCCAGCGCAGCACCGCCCAGCGTGGGGGCAGGGCGACTGTCCAGCAGGCTTGCTCCAGAGGCAGGCAAGGCCAGGATCAACAGCATCAGGCATAGCAAACGGCGCATGGCAGTCCAGAGTCTCGGGGCACAAAGTTCGCGCATGATAACGGAGTGTTCAGCGCTGTGCTGGCAAGAGGTTTGTAAGGACCGATTTCAGGACCGCCCTGAGGGATCGCTCCTACTTTTCGGATGAAAAGCTGCCACCGGTCTCCCGATCGTAGAATGGAGGTATCGGATGCTTGTAGGTATCCAGCCAGCGTTGCAGGCTAAGGTCTCGTTCGGCCGGAGTGCTGCTTTGCTGTTTGGGCGAGGCCGCATTACCCCGTGCCTGGACTTGCAGCCACGTTTCTGTCTGCGTTTGATCAGGGTGCTGGCCCTGCTCGGCAGAGCCCCGGCGTTCCTCGGCCATCGCTGTGCTTGAAACGGTGGTCAACAAGGCGAGCAGCAAGGTGCGGCTGATCAGCATGCGCTTCATGGTCGTGCTCCAGATGGCTCTGCTGCGCGGTTTTCAATCGTTTCCCTACCCAGCATTGCGGCCACCTGTGGCTTGGCGACGGAGGTCCCGGCGGTATGGGGCTTGAGTTTTTCGGCGCGGGCCGTGGCGGCAGTGATCTGTTCCGGGGTCAGGCTTGCCCGCGAGGCCAGTTCGGCGGCTTGCGTCCAGTTGTCCTGATAGATCAGCAGCGTCACCAGATTCAGCGCTGCCAGCGTGTCTGACTGCTTGAGCTCCATGGCCGTCAGGAATTGAAAACGCGCCTGCTCAAGCTTGAGTTGGTTGAGGTACACCACGCCCAGATCGTTACGGATCTTTTCGTCGGTGGGCTCCAGTTTGCTGGCCCGAAGCAGGTGTTGCTGGGCCTGCACATTGTCGCCTCGCGCTACTGCCAACTGGCCCAGACCATGCTCGCCCTGGGCGGCCCGGCACGTGCCAAGCAGGCTGCGATACAACGGCTCGGCCTCGTTACTGCCCAGCAGACGCAGAACGCGCGCCTTGCGCAAACGCACTTCGCCCAAGGTGTCCGGCAGCCCTTCGAGGTTGGCGAGGCTGGCATGCAGGCGACCTTCATCGGCCATGTTCTGGGCGAGGTTAAGGACAAACTCCTGATCAGAGGTCAGCTTGGGGCAACTGCTTGCCTGCGTTGAACCCTGCATCCACAGAGCGCTACCGTCACTGGCGCAGCCGCTCAGCAGCAGAATCCCGAGTAGTGTGATGACTGTTTTCATTGCGTGACTTCCTTTTGATCGCATAGGCATTCAGCCGCCAAGTGCTCTGGTCAGAGCCGTAAAACTGGGGCCTGCCAGCACGATGAGCAGCGCCGGGAATAAAAACACCATCATCACCATCGACATCTTGGCTGACATTTTGGAGATGTATTCCTGCAGGCGGGTCACGCGCCGGTCATCAATCAATTGCTTGAGGGCCAGCAGTGATTTCAGTGCGCCGCCGCCCTGGTGTATCAGTTGATTGAGAATCACGCAGGTATCGCTGAACTCGTCCACCGCCAACAGCGCAGCGGTTTTACGCAGTTCCTCACCCAGCTCCAGGCCTGAGTCGACCCTTACCAGAATCACCCGAATCTCTTCAGACAAAACCGGCAGCAGATCGCGTGCCTCGCTGCTGAGCACCCGAAGTGCCTGCTCAACGGCCATGCCAGACTCGAACAGGATGCGCAGCAGCGGGATAAATGTTGATATTTCAACGACCACTTGTTTCTGGCGATGTCTGGCGTAGGCGGCCAACGCTCTTTTGGGCAGGATATAGCCAATACCCAGCGCAAATATCGGAGCGATCAAAGGGTGCGCTGCGTCTTTGAAGAACACTATCTGGCCCAGTACCACCACGGCCACCAACCCGGCTGGGGCGCCAATCTGGCAGGCAGCATACAGAGAGCGTTTGGTGGCGCGTCGCCAGCCGATACGGTTCAGCAGCACTTGTGTTTCCGAATCCAGACTGATGCTGCGCTGGCCCAGCCTTGTATCACCCAGTAGTCGTAGCCAGCTTCCAATGCGGCTTTCGCGGATCACCTGGCCTTTCAATCGCTGCGCCACCAGGCGCTCGTTGCGCCGTTGCCGGGCTATCCTGGTCAGCAGCAGGAATGCTGCTGCTATCAGTAACAGGGCGCTTAGCAGTAATTCCATGTCAGACGCTCCGCAGCATGCGCCACAGCGCAAGGCAGCCCAGCATCTGGAACACAAAGGCCAATATCAGCATGAGCTGACCACCTTCATCGTTCCACATGTGCGTGAGGTAGTCAGGGTTGACCATCAAGAAATAGCCCACCATCCCTATCGGCAGTACCGCGAGTACCACAGCGGTCATGCGCGTTTCACCTGTCATCGCACGTAATTGGCGGCCTGCCTGTTCTCGTTCACGTATGAGCCTGATCAGGTTTTCCATCAATTCGCTGGCGCTGCCTCCGTAACGGTTGTTGACGCGCAGGCCCAGCGCGAGCAGATGAAATTCATCGCGTTCATACAGCTCGGCAAAGTCACGGGCGGCGTCGGGCAAGCTCACGCCAAGTTGCACATTGCGCTCAATGCGGCTCATGCCCTCTTTAAGGGGCTGATCCGCGGCTTCTATACCGTGGAGGATGGCGTCAGAGAGTGTCCTGCCCGATTTGAGGCTGCGTACGGTATGGTCAAGCAGTTGCGGCAACTGCTCAACCATCCGTCTCACGCGCTTGCGAGACCTCCATGAAATAAACAGGCGCAACGCCAGAGGGGTGCCGATCAACCCTGCCACAGCTCCAAACCAGTCGAGCATGCCAAACCCGATCAGCACGATAAGGGCCCATATTGTCAGCACCATTCCTGCTCGCTCAGTCGGACGTCCCAGTCCAGCTCGAAGGAAGGCTCGGTCCAGATGAACCCAGCCTGGTTTTTCAATCGTCGGTCGAGTCTGTCCGGCATTCAGGCGCTGCAGCACCCGTTCATTGGCGCCAAGGTTCAAGGACAAGAGAAAAAAATAAACTGCTGCGCCCGAACAGAAGACGAATATGAGCGCCATCAGCAGAGGAGTTTTCATGTGGCCACGCTCCTGCGCTCAATAACCGGGACGAAGTTTCTCGCCTGCGGCATGAATGGCCTCACGCTGAAAGCCCACGCCGGTGCGCCGGTCCAGTCGAAACAGCGTGTTGGTGACATAGACGTCATCCCGAATACCGACCACTTCCACCACTTCGCTGACGGCGCGACGTCCGTCTGGCAGGCGCGTCAGCTGAATGATCACATCCAGCGCGGCGCAGATCATCTGCCTTAGCGTCTTTTCAGGGATTTGCCGACCGGTCAGGCCCACCAGCGTTTCCAGTCGCAGCAGCGCGTCCTGAGCGTTGTTGGCGTGTACCGTGCTCATGGAGCCGTCGTGGCCGGTGTTCATGGCAGTCAGCACGTCGAGTACCTCAACGCCGCGAATCTCGCCAAGAATGATGCGGTCCGGTCGCATCCGCAGCGAGTTGCGGATCAGGTCGCTCGCGCGCACTTCTCCGTTGCCTTCGGCATTGGGCGGGCGCGTTTCCAGACGAACCACATGCGGGTGGTTGAGTTGCAGTTCGGCAACGTCCTCAATGGTCACCAGCCGTTGGTGGCTGTCGATCAACTGGCTCAGGACGTTGAGCATGGTGGTTTTGCCTGTGCCAGTACCACCACTGACCAGGATGTTGCAGCGCTTGCCCACGGCTTCGGCGAAAAAATCGAAGATCGGCTGGTCGATGGTCTGCATGGCTACCAGATCGGCGCTCTTGAACATCTCCCTGCGAAATTTCCGGATCGACAGGCACGGGCCGTCGAGGGCAATCGGCGGGATGATTGCGTTGACACGGCTGCCATCCGGCAGGCGTGCATCCACCATGGGCGAAGACTCGTCCAGCCTGCGCCCCAGCGGGGCAAGGATGCGTTGCATGACCCGCTCGACGTGATGAGAGTCGATGAAGCGCAGGTCGGTGTGATGGAGCACTCCATCGCGTTCGACAAACACTTTGCCAGGGCCGTTGACCAGAATCTCCGTTACCGAGTTGTCGCGCAGCAGCACTTCCAGAGGACCGAAGCCGATCAGCTCATCGACCAGTTCTTCGGCCAGACGCTCCATTTCATAGCGCGAAATGGCCAGCCTCAAGCGGGCGACGTACTCGGCGACTTTATCGATCACGAACTGCGCCAGCACCGGACGCGAGCCTTCCAGAAGGTTTTTGCCGCTTTCTTCTATGCCGTCGATGATGTAGCGGTGCAGGACCAGTTTCAGGCCTTGCCCTTCATCGGCGTTGCTTTGCGTACGTGACGAGATGCCAAACAGTTTTTCCGGCATTACTTGCTCCTCCACAGCTGAGCCAACCAGCTGCGATCAGGTTTTTCGTAAGCGTCGGAGTTGTGCGCCAGGTGTTCGCCCAGACGACGCAAACCCGTGCACAGCGAGTCGCGTGAGGCCAGCTCGAACAGCGTCAAGCCTTGGTTTTTGGCGTTGAGGCGCAGCTCCGGTGCGTAGGGCAGGACCGAGCGCACCGGTAGACCAAAGGTCTTGCCGATGGTCTCGGCGTTAGGCGAAACCGTACGTAGAAAGCGGTCGACCAACAGCCCGGCGTGGTTCAGTTTCATGCCTTTTTCGCGCCATAGATTGAGCACGGCCAGGTTGCGCCGGCAGTTCAATACGCTCTGGTCGGTGTACCAGAGCAATTGGTCGCAGTGGCTGACCAGCGTGCGTAACGCCTCGCTGTCCGGCTGGCCGACCAGATTGACGACGACATGCTGAAAGTACTGGCGCAGGGCACTGAGCAGCATGTAAAGCTCGGCGGCACTGGATTGCTCCAGATGATCGTCCGCTTCGGTGTAGGCAAGAATGCGCAGACCGCTTTCGCTGGTGGTAAAGGCGCTGTCGATCAGGGTTGCGTCGAGCCTGCGCAGGTGGCGCAGCGCATCGCCGAAGCTGAACGAGGACTCGAGACCCAACATCGCCAGGCTGTCCCCGCGCGGCAGGCCGAGATCCAGCAGCAACGTGCGTTGCCCGGTCTTGTGCACCACCATCGCCAGATGCGTTGCGATCAAGGCGCCATCGCCGTCGCACTGCGAGCCATACAGCACCGAAAGGCCGCTCATGTTCGGGTTGGGCGCCACGGCCGGAAGGCGTTTGCTGAGGCGTCGCACCAGGCCGGCAACCTCACTGGAGCGTGACCCATAGGCGACAAAATCCCTCGCGCCGGCGCGCATCGCATTCAGCACCAGCTGGTTGTCCATGCCGTCGCCCAGCGCCACGATCGCCAGCATCGGCTTGGCCTCCAGTGCGCCTTCAATCAGCGCGCTCTGGTTCATCAGGTGCTCACGGTCCAGGCCGACAAATACCACGCTGGCGAACGTTACATCCACCAGCGCCAGCAGATCGTCAAGGCTGCCGGTCCCCGCACTCACCACCTGGCCCAGCGAACCGAGAGCGCCTTGCAGCCATTCAAGGTCGGTGTTGTTGCGAGTGATGGCCAGAAACGTCTGGCTAAGGCTCTGGCTCATTGGGACAGCCCGCTGCGGCGGTCGAAGTCGCCGTTTTCCAGGAAGTACAGACGCAGGAAGCTCGGGTCATAGTTGCGCAGGCTTTCGCCCGGTAGCGTGGGCAATTGCGCGTTCGCCGCCAGCGGTTGCACGAGGTGCGGGGTCACGATCATCAGCAGCTCGCGTTCGTCACGCTGGATCTGCGAGCTGCGAAAGAACGCTCCCAGAATCGGTATGTCGCCCAGCCCGGGAAACTTGTCCACCGACGAGACATTGCTGGAGCTGATAAGGCCGCTGACCACAAAACTTTCGCCGTCCGCCAGCGCAATGCTGGTGTCGGTACGCCGGATGTTCAACGCAGGGACGGTCGTGCCTGCGATGGTGATGCCTGCCGTGAAGTCCAGTTCGCTGACCTCGGGTGCGACCTTGAGCAGAATCCGGTCGCGGCCCACGACCGTTGGTGTCAGGGTCAGGCGTACACCGAATTCCTTGTATTCGATAGAGATCCCGTTGCCCTCACCGTTGGGCACCGGCACTGGAAACTCGCCGCCCGCCAGAAAACTCGCGCTTTGCCCGCTCAGCGCTACCAGGCTCGGGCGAGCCAGGGTGTAAGCGAACCCGCTGTTCTCCATGGCGTTGATCATGCCCAGCACCTTACTGCTGCCACCGCCCCATACGATATTGAAGTTGCTGTTGTTCAGCGGGATATTCGGTCGGGTCCCGCTTACGGTGCCCGGCGTGACGGTCACGCCGGGGACGGTGCCGGGCGCACCAAACAGAAAGTTGTTCGAGCCTTTGCCGAAGATCGAGGTGCTGGCCTCCTTGAGCTTGCTACGGCTCACCTCGATAAAACGGATGTCAGTCTGCACCTGGCTGGGCAGCAGCGCATCTGTCGAAGGCAGCGGCTGGGTGTTTTCCATCGACGCCGTTGCCCGACCCCGGACAAACACCATGCTCTGGCGGGGGGCCTTGGAGCAGGCGGTCCAGACCATCAGGCTGGTGGTGCCGGGTCCGATACCGGTCAGTAAAAAGCCGTCGTTGCCACTGACATACACATCGGCAATTTTCGGATCACCAACCGCAATCCGGCTGATGGCGACCGGCGAGCGAACATCCTGCTGAATGCCCTGAGCGATTTCCATGACGGCTGGCATGGCGGCCAGCCCGGCACACTTGTCTGCCGCCCACGCGGATTCCATGCATAACGTGCTGAGTACCAACACCAGCAGACGGCGTGGCTTGACGGATACGGAACAACAGCTCATCAGATGCAATCCTTGCTCAATCATGGAGTTTGTTGCGTGGTCTGGCTGCCGCGTATGACCTCGACGGAACGGGAGCGATGCGGTGTGTCGTTTCGTAATGGCTCAGTCGGTGGGCTGAAGCTCAATTGATTGAAACTGAGCAACTGGCGATTGGTAGAGTCCAGTCTTTCTGCTATTTCGGAACTTCCAGGTTCGCTGCGCCAGTAAGCTTGCAAGTTGCCTTCTTCTGCGCTGCGCACTGCCAAACGTAAAACGCCAGTCTGTGATGCGAGCATCAAGCGCGCCAACAGCGCTTGTGGCACGGCTACCACTACTGTGCGTGCAGTCATACTGCGCTGTTCCTGCTTGATTCGCTCATCTGCACTCAAAGGCTGTACAGGGTTACCCTCGCGATCCGGGCCAAGCAATTCGCCAACGCTCAGAATACGTAACGCGGGGACTGCGACCTGGCTGGAGCGCTGCAAGTTGCCCGCGTCGGAGGGAAGATAAAGCAACACATCGACGTAGTCGCCAGGGCTCAGTTGCCCTGATGCCCCTATGACTTCATCGACTGAAAGCGCGAGGGCACGTTCGTTTGGGCGAATCATACGGGCCAGCGCGCCACCCGCTTCGAAATGGCTATCGCTCAGCCAGGTCCCTGCGGTCAGTGTGCGCCAGCTCATGCGACCGGCAACCTCTTCAATTGCATGAAAGCTTCCGGCCGGAGCTACCTTGAGGCGTTCGATCAACAGATCTTCGGGTTTGATGGGCGTATAGGCAGGCACGTCTCTTATCAATACCACAACGGCCTGGCGCATCACTTCCTCGGCAGGTGGCTGGGGTGCAAGTGGTTGCGGCGGTTCAGCGACCACAGGCGTTTGTGCCGGAGGCGACGCCTCTGGTGGTTTACTGACGACTATCCCCAAATACCCAGCGACCACTGCACCGAACAAAAATACAACGGCGAGTATCAGGGTGATACGACTGCTCATGGCAACTTTCCCTTTGTCATCGCAGAACAACTCAACTCGATACGTTGGCTTGGCGCCGCTACAAAGAGCAATAGCCTCTCTTTGGTTATATGAAAATAGTCCATACCCTTCAAAACGCCATTCTGTCAGGTACGAAATTACCCTGACCTTGGTCGCATTGCGCAAACACAGAGCAATTACATAAAGGTCAGTCGGCACCCTCAAGCGATCAGTACTTAGTACTTTATGAATAATGCTTTATTACAATTGTGAGTTTGCGGATTGAAGGCAATGCTGTATTGGAAAGCAGTTTCACATGTCGTGCGCATGTCGCGCCATTCAAGGGGCGCAAGGAGAAATTCGATGTTCCTCACCAAGCTTTACATTGCCTGCCACTGCCGCGTCCGGGGCTTTATCAAAGACAAGGAGGCGGCTTCAGGTATCGAGTACGCGTTGCTGGCGGCAATGGTGGCCGTTGCCCTGATAGCTTTTGTGCCTACTATCAGCACCCGGATCGGTATAATGTTCACTAACATTCAGAATGCGCTGTAGCGGGAGCAGCAGCTATTGGCTCTTTTTCGAGAGCGCAAATGTGGATATCCTGCTCCCGATGATCAACATTTAGTTCAAAGGTATCCAAATGGCCGTCCAGCCCACCCGCCAACAGCTGCTTCTGGTCGATGACGAGGAGGATGCCAATGAAGAATTGGCAGAGCTGCTTGAGGGTGAAGGTTTCTGCTGTTTCACGGCATCCTCCGTCAAGATGGCGTTACAGCAACTGACGCAGCATCCTGATATTGCCTTGGTGATCACTGATCTGCGGATGCCGGAGGAGAGCGGCATCCAGCTGATCCGTCACCTCCGGGACCACACCGCACGTCAGCATTTGCCGGTCATCGTCACCTCGGGCCACGCCGACATGGACGACGTCAGCGACATGTTGCGTCTGCACGTGCTGGACCTGTTTCGCAAGCCGATCTACCACGTGCGTCTGCTGGAAACTCTCAACAACCTGTTTCCTGAACCGAAGCTCTTTCAGATCAAATAAGCCGCCCGCTCAATCCACCACGCTGAATTCCACGCGAGCGGTCTGGCCGCTTTCATCCAGCACACTCAATTGATAACGGCCCAGCTTGCTGAGGGTCGGGTTGAAGTCTTGCTGGTTCTCGGTATCCGCCACTTGTGCACCGTCGATGAACCACCAGCGGCGACCGCTGCCGCCCAGGGCTGACAGCTTGAGGCGAAGTGCCTGATGGCTGGCGGCGGGCAGGCGCAGATGATCGCCTTCGCGCACACCGACAATGCTCAACGGCGGTGCCAGGTTCAGGTTTTGCGGCGGGCAAGCCGGGTCCGCAGGTGGCAGCCGTGCTTCGCGTCGCTCGGCCTTGGGCAGCCAGGGTTCCAGAGGTGCAGGCCACAGGGCGATATCCTGAGCGCTGGCGTCCGGGCAATCAGCGGCCACGCGCAGCCCTTGCGGGTTGACCCAGATACGTTCCTGCAAACCGAGCCCCAACGGCTGGTCGGCTGCCTGAAGTGTCGGCGGCGTAGTGCCGTCCAATGTCCAGGCGAAGCGCTGGCGGCGGCAATTGGGGTCGCTTTTGCTCATCGGCTGACCCAATGGCCAGCAGATGGCTGCGACTCCGATGTTCAATGGCACGGCCTGAACCGGCGCGGCGATACCGCGCTGGCTGTCACGGTTGACCAGCACGTCGTGGACCTGAAGCATCAGCGGTGCGGCCGACGCCAGCCCGAACTGCCCCGGCACTGGTGTGCCATCTGGTCGGCCGATCCATACACCGATCAGAAAGCGTGGCCCCACGCCGATCGCCCATGCGTCGCGAAAACCATAGCTGGTGCCGGTTTTCCAGGCCAGTTGCGGGCGCTGCACCAGTTCGGCACGCGGGTCGATATCCGGGCGCGACTGTCCGCTGAGAATGCGACGGATGACCCACGCTGCGCCGGGCGACATCATGCGCCGTTCACGCAGGCGATCCTGCGGTTGCAGACGAATGTCGGCACTGCGCCCACCTCGGGCGAAAGCACTGTAGCCGCCAACCAGCTCTTCCAGACGGCTGCCTGCACCGCCAAGAATCAGCGCCAGGTTGGGCTCGGCCAGTGGCGGCAAGGTCAGCGGAATTCCGCCGTTGCGCAGCTCGGCGGCGAAGCGCTTCGGGCCGTAGACTTCCAACAGTTGGACCGCTGGCAGGTTGAGTGACATCGACAAGGCCGAACTGGCCGCCACCGGTCCGCCAAAACCTGTCGAAAAGTTGCCCGGTCGGTAATCGCCATAGCGACGCGGCACGTCCTGCAGCAAGGATTCGGAGTGAATCAGCCCGGCGTCCATCGCCATTCCGTACAGGAACGGCTTGAGCGTCGAGCCCGGTGAACGCAGCGCAGTCACCATGTCGACGTGACCGAAACGCTTGGCGTCGTTGATGTCCACCGAGCCGACGTAGGCGCGTACTGCCATGGTTTCAGCCTCGACCACCAGGATCGCTGCCGAGGTGCGTTCCGGCAGGCGTGCCCGCCAACCCATCAGCAAGTCTTCCATGCGTCGTTGCAGGCTGGCGTCCAGCGTGGTTCGGATCAGCGGCGGGCTGCCCGGCCGGTTCAGACGCCGCGCCAGTAACGGCGCCAGGCTTGGCTCCTGGCGTGGGGCCAGCCACAACGGCTCCTCCAGTGCTTCATTCACACTGCCTTGCGGCCAGACCTGAAACTCGGCCAGACGCTTGAGCACTTTGTCACGGGCCAATTGCGCCCGCTGTGGATGACGATCAGGACGCAAGCGACTCGGCGCCTGTGGCAGCACTGCCAGCAGTGCGGCTTCGGCACGGGTCAGGTTCTGTGGTGATTTGCCCAGATACGCCCAGCTTGCTGCCGCCACCCCTTGCAACGTGCCACCAAAGGGCGCGCGGTTGAGGTAGATGCCGAGGATCTGGTCTTTGGACAGGTGCCATTCGAGCTGCAACGTGCGCCAGAGCTGGCGAAACTTGCCCGGCAGGGTGCGTGAATGCGGGTCCAGCAACCGCGCGACTTGCATCGACAGCGTGCTGCCGCCTGACACCACGCGTGCACCGCTGACGTTTTGCCAGGTGGCACGCATCAAGGCCAGCGGGTTGACGCCGGGGTGGCTGTAAAACCAGCGGTCTTCGTAGGTCAGCAGCGCTTCTAGGTAATACGGTGATACCTGCTCGTTACTGACCGGATAACGCCAGACACCGTTGGCATCGGCAAAGCGCCATAACGGCGTGCCATCCTCTGCCAGCACTACGCGCGCCAGATCATCTCTGGGCAGCGGCAGAGGCCACAGTCGATCAGCCAGCCAGAGCAGGGCGACCAGCACAACAAGGCTGATGGCCGCCCAGCGCAGAAAAGTCATCAAACGAGAGCTGCGCGTCGGCGCACTGACCGGTGCCGGACGCCTGATCGCCCCCGCCAGTTGCTTGAGGTTTTGCGCAAGTCGCGCAAGAAATTCAGGTTTCAATGCCAAGAGCCTCTATGATCCACGGAACCTGAAACGCCTGGCGATAGCCAAAGCGGACAGATTACTTTCTTCATGACCCCAATCAGGACGTACATATGCAGGTAGAAGGCTTTTTTGAATGGCTGGGACAGGCGATCGGAGCGGTCATTCGCTTCTTCATTGATGGCCTGGCGTGGGTGTTCAACGGGTTTACCCATGCCGGGGGCAATTTTGTCGACGGATTGTCCCGCACTCTGGGCATGGACACCTCACTGATCAGCATCGTGGCGCTGATCATCGGCCTGATGCTGCTGTATTCGGCCGTGCGCGCGTTCATGCGGGCCTCGATCATCCTCGGGATCATCTGGCTTGCTCTGGGGCTCTGGCTGCTGAGCTGGATCGTGCATTGATCCAGCCCGCCATGCTGTCACAGGCCCGCTGAACAAGCGGGTCCGCGACAGCGGGAAAGCGTCCGGTTCAGTGACCGGTCACTTGCCCTTGACGACCATTTGCGCAGGCGCATCACCCAGTGCCTGCCAGTTCGGACGGTACATCGATTCCACCTGTGGCGGCGGTACACGGTAGGTTCCTGGTGTCACCGCACGGGCCAGATACAACAGATGCACCGTCGTGCCGCTGTCGATATCCAGAGCCGCCACGTAACGATCGCCACGGTATTCCTGATGCTTGATGCCGGCATTCTCCATTGACTGGCGAATGGTCTTCACCTCCTCGCTGGCATCTTCCAGGCTGGCCGAGCTTTGCGCCAGGTTCTGGTTTTCCAGCTCAAGACCGGCAGGCAACAAGTCCACGACCAAAGCGTCCGGCACCCGCTGACGGGCCGCGACTTCCAGGTGCACCAGCACCAATTGCCCTGTTTTCAGCGCGCCGACGTTCAATGGCGCACCGCTGAGGCTCAGGTACTCGCGACGTATGCCAAGGTTCTCGCCACCGGCAGCCGGTGCCTGGGCTGGATAACCCGAGACGGTCAGTTGCTGGTACAGCGGCTCGCTGCCCTGGTTATGTACCGAAAGCGGCGATGCGAGCAGAGCACCGTCGAGTTTGAGGCCCGGTTGCGTGTTGCTCAGTTCGCGGGTTTCAGTGCCACTGGCGATGCTCGCGGTCCAGTCTCTTTCCGGTTTGCCCAGCAGGTTACGGCCAGCCAGGAACAGCGAATTGCTCTCCTGAGTGGACAGGTAGCGGTTGGCGGCTACTTCATCGGCAAGGGCGAAGAGACGGTCATCGCGCTTGTCCTTGGCCATGTCGTTTTCTTCCAGCAGCGCCAGAATCAGCGCCTGATCACGCAGCGGGCTGCCATAGTCGGCCAGCCATTCGTTCTTGCGACTCACGGCCAGACCCGCCGTCAGCGCCAGATCCGCACGAGGCTTGTCGCCCATTTTTCCCAGCGCCACGGCCAGTTGTACCAGTGGCAGGCCCGAGCGTGCATCGCTGCGGCGGTCGAACAGGCTGCGCAGAGCAGCCAGTGGCGCCTGTTGACTGCGCGACAGCACCAGCCCGGCATACGCCTGTACAGCAAACCGGGTGTGCTCGGCGTTCTGGCTGTAATTGACCTGCACCTGACCCGCATCCTGCAAGTAGCGCAGCAGGCGTTCGTTGGCTTTCTTGAGCGAGTCCGGCGGTACAGCGAAGCCCTGATCACGAGCGCGCAGCAGGAAGTCGGTCACGTAGGCGGTCAGCCAGTACTCCTCTTCGCTGTCCGAGCCCCACAGGCCGAAGCTGCCGTTGTAGCGCTGCATGCCCAGCAGACGCTCGATACCGATTTCGACCTTGCGCTTGCGCTCGGCATCCGGCTCGCCTTTCAGGCCCAGACGCTTGAGGGTGGCGGCATCGGCGTAAAGCGACGGATACAAGCCGCTCGCGGTCTGCTCCAGGCAGCCGTAAGGATAGGCTTTAAGCGCCCGAATCTGCTCGCCGAGGTTCAGCGGCGGACGACTCGACAGCGACAGCAGCGCTTCCCGACCGGCAGGCTCGAAAGCTTCCAGCGCGCCTTCCGGCAGGTTCCAGGTCTGGTCATTCAGGGTGGCGCGATAATGCTTGAGCATGGCGGGGTAGGCCGGGCGCACACCAACGGTCCATTCGCGTGTGAACGCGGGCAGGTTTTCGCCTGGCAGGTCGAGGCCGTCGACTTGTACCTTGATCTTGCCCTGACCCAGCCCACCTTGCGCCAGCACCGGCACTTTCAGCGTGACACGCTGGCCCTGCTTGAGCTGCAACGGCTTGATCTGATCGCCGCCAGGAATGCTCAGTTGGCCTTCCGCGCTGATTTTCACGTCCAGCTTCTGCGCTTTGCCCGACAGGTTGGAGACGTCAAGCGCCACGCTGGTCTGGTCGCCACCGGCCAGGAAGCGCGGTGTCGACAGTTCGGCAATGATCGGAGCGGCGACGACCGTCTTCGCCTCGGCCATGCCGTAGCGATCTTCAGTCCAGGCCTGAGCCATGACACGCAGTTCACCGTTGAAGTCCGGAATGTCCACGCTGACTTCGCCTTCACCGGCGTCATTCAAGGTCACAGGTGCGCTTTGCAGGGCAACGATGGTGACGCTGGTGTCAGGGCGCTTGCCGCCTTTGGCCAGCGCATCACCACCGAACGCCAGGCTGGCCAGACGGCCCTGGCCGGCTTCGATCAACTGGCCGTAAATGTCCAGCTGGTCGGCACCGTATTCCTTGCGCCCGAACAGACTGGCAAATGGGTCGGGTGTGGCGTAGCTGGTAATGTTCAGAATGCCGACGTCTACCGCAGATACCAGCACGCGTACCTGCCTGGGCACGGTGCCGTCAGCGTTTTTGGCGGCTATCTTGAGTTTCAACGGTTGCTTGGGGCGCATTTTTTCAGGCGCGGTCACGGTCAGCGCCAGCTTGCGTTGCGAACGATCAAGCGGCAGATGCAGGACGCCCACGGCACGCTTGGGCGTGACGTTGGCCTTGCGTTCACCTGGGCGGACCACCAGTGCGGTGACATACAGATCATGACGCGCCCATTTCTTGTCCAGCGGGACTTCAAAGGTTTTGCCTTCGGCAGGCACGTCGATTTCTTTCCACCACAGCGGGCCTTCACTGGACTCGATCAGCAGGTAGCCCTTGCCAGCGGCAGGCGGCGTAACCGTGACCTTGGCCGTGTCGCCGTCGTTGTAGGCTGGCTTGTCCAGTGCCAGTTTGACCTGGTCGGGCCTGACTGCGCCGCCATCGGTGTTGTCCTGCCAGCGATAACCGGCCCAGAAGCGCATGCTGCTGACCAGACCGGTGGAGGGGTCTTCCACTTCAACGCGGTATGGACCCCACTCGACCGGGAAGCTGATCCTGGCTGTGGAGTCCTTCTTGATGCTGACGGTTTCTTCGTTCAGGTTGAGAAATTTCTCGTTGAAGTGATAGCTCCAGCCATCACTGGCCGAGAAATTCCAGTAGTAGTCGCGACGCTCGCGAATCAGGCGAACCTTGACGTTGTCGGCGGCCAGCTTGTTACCTGCGGCGTCCGCTACCACTATTTCGAACTCGGCAGGGCCGTCGCCATCGGTCTGGGCCTCGCCCTTGCTGGCTTCGTCGCCGTACTCATCCTCGCCGGTGCTACTGCCGAACATCGCGCGTACGCCGGGCAACTGCTCGGCAGGCCAGATCGGCTGGACCAGACGGCGGGTGATCGGACGGCCGCCGGATTCCTGCAGGCTGGCTTGCAGGATCAACTGCAGCGGAGACTTGGCTTCGGCCCAGGCGGTTTGCACCGCAAGGGTCGAGTGGCCATTGCCGTCCAGCGTCAGCGGCTCGAGTTCGAGGTCATGCTTGAGGTCTTCTTCGGTGATCGAGCCGAATTGATAGCCCGGCAGTTTTGGCACGGCTTCACGCAGCGGACGGACATACACCTGACCTGTCAGGGTATTGCCTGAGGCCGGTGCGCCATACAAATAGCGGCCGGTGATGGCGAACTCCGGGTTGTCGGCAGGTGCTACCGGTTCATCGCTGCCTTTGAGCTCCAGCGCCAGACGCTCTGGCAGGAAGTCCTCGACCTTGAATTCGTAAAGCTGCGGTTTGCCGTCGCCGAGGTCGAACACCAGTTGCCAGCGCCCGGTGGGTGCCTCATCGGCAAGTTGAAGTTGGTACTGGTAGAAGCCTGAGCTGTCGGCTTCCCAGACAAATTTGCGGCTGACCTGATCATCCGGGCGGCGTACTTCAACGGTGATCGGCTGTGGTTTGACGTTCTTGCCGTCGCTGTCGCGCAACAGGCCGTTCAACAACACGGTTTCGCCTGGACGATAGAGGTCGCGCGGGCCAAAGATAAAGAACTGCAGCGGATGAGCCTGTGGGCCGGAGATATCAAACTCGGCCAGGTCCAACGCCGAGCTGTTCAGGCGCAACATGCTGGTCTGCTCGTCCTTGTGCGCCAGAACCACGGCAGCCTTGGCAGGCAACGGCAGCTCGGTGTGCCCGTCGCTGTCAGTCTTGCCTTGCGCGACAACCTTGCCGTCGTCGTCATATACATCGACGCTGACACCGCCGAGCGCCTTGCCGCCTTCCAGTGCCTGGGTAAACACGTCCAGCCGGTTGCTGTAGCGGTGCACCGACAGGCCGATGTCACTGAGCGTGAACAGGGTGGCGGGCTGTGAATAGCTGTAAGTGCCCGACGCACGCATCACTGCCAGGTACACGCCCGGTTGTTGCAGGGCCTTGATCCCGGCAATCGGCAGCAGCAGTGTTTCGCGGGTATTGCGCGCGGGTTTGAGGTCGAAGCGTCCGCCGTAGACCAGATCGGCCATGGGCAGCAGCTCTTCTGAGCTGTAGCTGGACAGGCTCGATGCACCGTCCCATTGGCTGAGGAAGCTCGGCATCGAGTCGGGTTTGACGCGGAAGAACTCGACATCCACCTTGTCGACGTTCAGCGCGATGACCGGCAGGCCTTCGGCCAGGCGCGTCGGCAACAGGCTGCCACGGCTGGCGAAGCCTACGGTCGGCTGCAAGTCGCGGGTTTCCAGGCGGCTGATGTATTCAGCGGCCAGTTTGGCCTTGTTGACAGCCAGCAGACCGGCGTCAACGGTCAGGACCAGTTTGCGCTGCGGCTCCAGATGGCGAAGACGCAATTCCATCAGGTTGTCGGAAAGCTCCCAGGCACCGTCAACCTTGCCATTCTTGCTGTCCACCAGATGCAGCTTTTCACCAAACTTCTGTTCCGGATCCAGCGGCGCTGAAAAGCTGACCGAGAGGGTACTGGCACCGTCGACCTGAATTTCCGATACGTCGATCACCGTCAGCTCGCGGCCTGCATAGCGCTTGCTCAGCGCAGCGAGGTCGACGGCAGGCTTGGGCCTGGTTTCACTGACTGCTGCCGGAGGCGCGGCGGCTGCGGCAGGCGCAGGTTTTTCTGACGTGGAGGAATCGCAGGCACTCAGCAGCGCAAGCGCGCAGGCCAGAAACAGTCCTTTGTTGAACATGGGGCACTCATCGGCAGCAGTGGAGAGAGGGGAGAGACTATATAGCAGTCATCGTTACAATTATGACAAAGCGCGCGAATAGACCTTCGGATTGAGACTTTGTTCTCAGGCCGCCGCCGATTCGGAGGTTTCCCGCAGAATCTACCGAGTTTTCCTGCAAGAACAATCCGCCTGGTATGTATGGCGTGGCTACAATGTGCGCTTGCCGGGAGTCCTCATGTCCAAGTTGTTCAGCGATTGGCGTCATCGCCCCACCCATCGTCGGGTCTGGGGGTTGGCCGCACCTATGATTCTGTCAAATATCTCCGTGCCGCTGGTGGCGCTGGTCGACAGCGCAGTCATCGGCCATCTGCCGCATGCCCATCAGCTCGGTGCGGTGGCAGTGGGGGCCACGCTGTACACCTTTCTCGCCTGGGCGATGGGGTTTCTGCGCATGGGTACCACCGGCTTCGCGGCACAGGCGGCTGGCCGCAATGACGGTGCCGCACTGCGTCAGATCCTCCTGCAAGGTCTGTTGCTGGCTGCGGGGCTGGCGCTGTTGCTCGGCGTGGTCGCATTGCCGTTCAGTCATCTGGCGCTGGCGATGATGGCGCCGTCCGCCGACCTGCAACAACTGACCCTGGATTTCTTTCACACGCGGCTGTTCGGGTTGCCCGCAGCACTGGCCAGTTACGCGCTGGTCGGCTGGTTTCTCGGTACCCAGAACGCCCGCGCACCGCTGGCTATCCTGTTGACCACCAACCTGGTGAACATCGCGCTCAATTTATGGTTTGTGATCGGGCTGGACTGGGGTGTGGTCGGCTCGGCCCGTGCCTCGGTGGTCGCGGAATGGACCGGCGTCGCGCTTGGCCTGATCCTGACACGCAAGGCCTTGCGCGCATGGTCAGGGCAGATCCTGTGGCCCGCGCTCAAAGTGTGGAGCAACTGGCGACCGTTGCTGGCGGTCAATCGCGACATTTTCGTGCGCACCCTGGCGCTGCAATCGATCATGTTTCTGATCACCGTGCAGGGTGCCCGGCTGGGCGATGCTACGGTGGCGGCCAATGCGCTGCTGCTTAATGGGCTGCTGCTGACCTCGCACGCGCTGGACGGGCTGGCTCATGCAGTCGAGGCATTATGTGGTCATGCAATCGGGGCGCGTGATCGCGTTTCATTGCGCCGCTCGCTGGTCGTGGCGGGTGGCTGGTCATTGATTGCGAGCGTCGCGTTTGCAGTGCTGTTTCTGGCGGGCGGGCATTGGTTCGTCATTTTGCAGACCGATATCCCGGACGTACGCGAAACGGCGATTGAGTACCTGCCGTATCTGGCTGTGATGCCGTTGCTGGCGGTCTGGAGCTACCTGCTTGACGGACTGTTCATCGGTGCGACCCGCGCTCGTGAAATGCGCAATGCGATGCTGATCAGCGTGCTCGGCATCGCACCGTTCGCCTACCTTGCCTCCAGCCATGGCAACCATGCGCTGTGGCTGACCTTCCTGGCGTTTACCCTGTTGCGTGGCTTGAGCCTGGGCGCGATAACCTGGCGCCTGACCCGCAAGGACGCCTGGTTCGCTCATTGACGGGCTGCGTCCGACTGCGCTATCGCAGCAGGTGCACGAGGCGCTTTGACAAACAGCACCACTTCGTCAAGCACCGGCGCCAGGCTGCGTAACGGCCTGGCAAAGGCGCCGATCAGGGTGCCGTGATTGGTGCGAGAAAAGTACAGGTCCCGCACCGACACTCCGTCGCTACGCAGCTTCGAGGCCAGCCCGCCGGTGTTGCGTTTCGGGTTGACCAGCGAATCCTTGTTGGAGGCCAGCAGCAACGCAGGCGGCGCAGCAGCGCTGACATGGTTGATGGGTTGTGAGTCCGGTGGCGAATCCGGAAAGAAAAACACCGGCTTCACGTCCGGGTTCTCGATGGGCAGAAAGTCATAAGGCCCTGCCAGGCCGATCCAGCCGCTGAGAATGGATGGCGACAATCCTTCTCTGGCCAGCCAGCGCGAATCGAGCGCCAGCATTGATGCGTTGTAGGCACCCGAGCTGTGGCCCATCACATACAGTCGATGGTTGTCGCCACCGTAGGCGCTCGCATGGTGATAAGCCCATGCCAGGGCCTTGGCCGAGTCCTCGAGAAAGCTCGGGTAACGCACCTGTGGATACAAACGGTAATCGGCAATCATCACCACAATGCCGCGCGCGGCCAGGGCTTCGCCGACAAAGTCATAGTCGCTGCGTGAACCGCTGTTCCAGCTGCCGCCGTAAAAGAACACCACCACCGGCGCCTGGGTCGGTTTCGATTTGGGCACATAGATGTCCAGCTGGTTACGCGGTTCAGGCCCGTAGGCCACGTCAGAGACCTTGTCGACAGTGCTGGACGGCGTGAATGCGTTCAGCACCTTCAGTGCAGAACAGCCTGAAAGAGCGGCCAGCAGGGCACCGGTCATCAGCGTACGGAAAATCGCTCGGGTCATGTGGGGCGCTCGGTTGGGCAAAGTGGGTGAAGCTGGGCGCGCCTTGGACGCGAGTAGCGCAAAGACCACGGTGTATGGACACGCTACGTCACAGAACGTTATCCGGATCACTCGAATCGTCGGCAATGCCAATTGCCTGGGCGGGCTCAGGTGCAGAGTCGGCACCCGAGCCCGGTTCGCTGGCAAAGGTGATGCGCGGGCTTATCAAGGTCATTTCTCCCCGTTCCAGCCTCACCTGGCTGGCGCCCACCTGCAGCAGCAGTTCGCTCTCTGGATCAAGCTGCAATGTGGTGTCGCCCAGTTGCACGGTGTTTTCGTCACCCAGCAGCACTTGCCAGTCGAGTTGCATCCGTATGCCGTTGGCTGGCCGCGTGTCGTGCTCTCCGACAGTCGAGAATTCAGGCAGTTGCTCCTGGGTTTGCAGGATGGCGGTAATGACTGGCCGATCCATGTCGTTGTTCTGAAAATCCACCACCGCCTCCGCGCCGCCCTTGCATTGCGCATCCATCCCCGGCGCCACAGGCAGCCAGCACTCGCTATAGCGAGCCCCGACACCTTGTTGCCCCCATTCGAACTGAGCCTTTACCCGCCCGGCTGCGTCACGTTCAGCCGTTTCGCCCGTCGGCCCCAGAATCCAGGCACGCTGCAATGCAGTGCCCAACGGGCGGGGCGGCGTGTTCGGCGGCGTGAAGCCCTTTTCCCAAGGGATCGCCTGAAAATGGTTCAGGTAACGAGGCTGATCGACAGAAAAGTGTGTCGCATGAGTGCCATAGCGATGTTCGACGCGGGTAACCAGCCACATGTGGTTCCACTGCGCCTCTGGATGCCCGGCCAGGGGCAGCAGGTATCCGCAGTCGATAAAAGGCAGCGTACTTTCGCCATGGGCACGCTGAAAGGCGCGGCTGCCCGGCAGATCGACGCCGTCGCTGGTCACGTCGAAAGCGGTCACGCCCGGCCGTTGATTGGTCGGGTGCCACGCAGCGATCGGTGCCTGCCTGAAGCCACGCAGGCCATCACCAAACACCAGCTCATGACGGCGACATGAATGATGAAAATGGTAGTGAATGCCTTCTTCTGCGCAGAGCCGCTGGACCAGTTCCAGATCGGACTCGCCGTATTGCACGCAGGTTTCGCGCTCCTGACAGTCAGCCCGAAGGTCGAAGCGGTAGCCGCCGCTCATGCCGTGTTCCTCCAGAATCCGTTCAATGATCTGCGTCGCGCTCATGTGCTGGAACACCCGTTGGTTATAACGCTGACCCAGACAGGCCAGGCGTGGGCCGATTTTGAGCCGGTAGCACGCAGGGCCCGGTCGGTGATGCAGGCGGGCCGCGCCGTGGATCTGCCCGTGGAAGCCGTGCGGGCTGCCTTCAATATTCAGGAAGGCGGGGGTATACATCAGCGTCGCCAGGTCCAGCTCGAAGCCGTCACCCGTTATTTCCAGCTCGAAAACGAACAGTTGGCTGATAGCCTCGGTCGCTCTGAAAGAGAAAACGTTGAAGCGGCGACGCAGACGTGCGATCTCCAGGCGAAAGCAGTGCACGCTGGCGGTATCGGGCATGAACAAGGTTCTCCGGCAAAAATTCGGCCGGGGATTCTGGCGGAGAAGGGCGTTGGACAGAGTGCTGAAGGGTAGAAAAGGACATTGCCTACGGCTGGCGGGGGGACAGCCTACGTACTGATACGGTCCGGGGGCTGCTTGGCGATTGCCGACAAACAGGCTTGCCTGATGGTCAGTCTTCGCGAGCAGACGCAGCATCGCGAAGACTGACCGGCACAGGCGTCAGGACGACAGGTATGAGGACCGTGTCAGACCAAGGCGCAGGGCGTCAAGGAAGTAGGTGCGTTCGCGTGGAGTGATCTTGGCGCTGGCGACCTTGTCCCGGTAATGGGTCATCAGTTCTTCCGGCGACAAATGCACGTAGCGCAGCATGTCTTCGATGGTGTCGTGGGTTTCGATGCCTGCGTGGTAAACGCTGCCGTCCGGGTTCTGGTAGATGTTGACCGAGTCGGTGTCACCGAACAGGTTGTGCATGTCGCCCAGAATTTCCTGATAAGCGCCGACCAGGAAGATACCCAACAGGTAGTCTTCGCCTTCGTTCAGCGGGTGCACCGGCATGCTGGTCTCAATGCTCTGCTCGTCGACGTACTGCTTGATCTTGCCGTCGGAGTCGCAGGTCAGGTCTTGCAATACGGCTCGGCGTACAGGTTCTTCACCCAGACGGTGCAGCGGCAGAATCGGCAGCACCTGGCCAATCGCCCAGGTGTCCGGCAGGCTCTGGAACACCGAGAAGTTGCAGATGTACTTGTCGGCCAGCTTGTCGTTGAGCTCGTCCAGCACCTGGCGATGTGAGCGCTGACGGGCTTTCAACGAGTTGTGCAGGCGGCGGCATACGGCGAAGTAGCACTGCTCACCCAGAGCTTTCTGCGCCAGGCTGATCTTGCCGTCGGCGTACTGGGTGGCGATGTCGCTCATGTAGTGCGTGGCGCGCCAGTAGGTTTCGGTCACCATCTCGATGTCGGTCGGGCCCAGCAGGTCCACCAGCCATTGCACGGTTTCCGGCAGGCTTTCCTTGTCGGCGATTTCCGGGACTTCGTCGTTGTGCTTCTCGACGTCGGTCACCTGCACCACCAGCATGGCGTGGTGAGCGGTCAGCGAGCGGCCGCTTTCCGAGAAAATGTGCGGATGCGGCAGGCCCTGCGCGTCGCAGAATTCCTTGAGCATGCCGACCACGACACCGGCGTAATCGTCCATGTCGTAATTGATGGAGCTGGCGTTGCGCGAATGAGTGCCGTCGTAATCGACGCCCAGACCGCCGCCGACATCGATGTGGTCCACCGGCAGGCCAAGGTTGCGCAACTCGCCGTAGTAGCGGATCGCTTCCTTGAAGCCGTGCTGGTAGTCCGCCAGATTGGCGATCTGCGAGCCCATGTGAAAGTGCAGCAGGCGGATGCCCTGATCCAGGCCAGCCTTGCGGAAGCGCTCGACCACCGACAGCAATTGCGCGGCCGAAAGCCCGAACTTGGATTTTTCGCCACCGGTGTCTGCCCACTTGCTCGACGCCAGGGAGGACAGGCGCACGCGCAGACCCACCTGAGGGGCGACCTTGAGTTCGGCGGCTTCTTCGATCACCAGTTCGACTTCGGACTCTTTCTCGATGACGATGAACACGTTGTGGCCCAGCTTCTGGCCCATCAGCGCCAGACGGATGAACTCACGGTCCTTGTAACCGTTGCAAACGATGGTGCCGCCTTTGGGCGCCAGCGCCAGCACGGCCATCAGCTCTGGCTTGGAGCCGGCTTCAAGGCCGATGGAAACGTTCTGGGTGGCGATGATGTTTTCCACCACCGCTTCCTGCTGGTTGACCTTGATCGGGTACAGCGCTGTGTATTGGCTCTGGTAGTCGAGGCGTGCGATGTTGCTGTCGAATGCGCCGGTCAATTGGCGAACACGGTCCTGCAGAATGTCAGGGAAGCGTACCAGCAGCGGCAGCGACAAACCGCTCTTGCGCAGATTGTCGACCTGTTCATAAAGGTCGATCGGCGAGCTTTCAGGCCCGTTCGGACGGACTTCTACGCGCCCGGCTTCGTTGATTGCGAAGTAGCCGGCCCCCCAATGGCGAATGCCATAAACGCTGCGGCTGTCCGCAACGGTCCATTGGCTGCCATCGTCTTTGCGTGTGCGTCGTACGGACATCGAAGTCCCCTATAAAGAAGTCGTAGCGCCAGCCCATAGCCAGCTGGGCGCAGTGTAATAAGTGGAAGTGACGATTTGATTCCCTGGCGGCTACTTTCGCTCAGCCGCCGGATTTCTTGGCCTTGAAGCCTTTTTTGACCAGTTCGGCCAGCAGAAGCTCAACGTGATCGCCCTGAATCTCGATGACGCCGTCCTTGAGCGATCCACCCGTACCGCACCGCTGTTTGAGGGTCTTGGCAAGGTCTTTGAGCGCTTCTTCGGCCAGCGGCACGCCGGTGATAGTGGTGACGGTCTTGCCGCCACGACCCTTGCTTTCGCGACGAACGCGAGCAATGCCATCCCCTTCAGGGATAGCGGTCTGCTTGCAGGTGCAGGCGGCGACGGGTTCACGACAGTCCGGGCAGTGGCGCCCTGAGTCGGTTGAAAATACCAGGCCACCCAGGGCGGCAAGCGAAGCGGCTTTTTTAGCCACGGGAAATCCTCTTGTTGAGGACTGAAAATGGGTCGGGTTCAGGTGAACCATCGACCGCGAAGCCCCACTCTGGCAGGGGCAGCGCTAAGCTCTTTACGTAAAATGACTGCACTCGGTGATGCCGCGTTCAAAACAGGCTCGTGGGTGACTTCGACCGTTCCTTGCCTGACCTTCGCTCGCCGACTTTCCGTACAGATACCGCGAACCCGGCAGGGCCGGTCCGGTTTGAAAAGGTCGCGCAGTGTAACGGCAATCAGGCCACTTGCTAAGGGGTTGAATGCGCCAATTTACTGAACATTTGCGACCTGCGTCAGGTAGCGTTTCAGTGCGGCCAGCGAATCAGGGCAATAGGGCTTTTGTTCGGCTTGGCGCAACACTTCGTCGATGGGCAGAAAGCACGCTTCAAGGACTTCTTCAAGCTGTAGCTTCAGGGGGCCATCCCACACGGCAGAGAACACTGCGCACCAGATACGATTGCCCGGCTGGTCGAAGAAAAACTGCTCGTGGGCGAGCAACGGTACCCCGCCTACGCCCAGCTCCTCTTCAAGCTCCCTTGCTGCCGATTCCGCATAGGTTTCGTCCGCCTGGACCATGCCGCCTGCTGCCACATCCCAGTAACCGGGATAAATAGCCTTGCTCAACGTACGGCGGTGCACGCACAGCTCACCTGCGGAGTTGAACAGCAGAATATAGGTGCCGCGACCAATCAGTCCGCGCTCGCGCAGTTCGGCGCGAGCCAGTGAGCCCAATGGCTGGTCCAGTTCATCGACCCAGGCGATCTGCTCGGCGTCGGAGGCGGCGCGGTGCGCGGCCTCCTTCAAGGGAATCGCCATCAACCCTGATTCAGCAACTGACGAAGATCGATGACGGCCGCATTGGCGCGCGAGATGTAGTTGGCCATGACCAGCGAGTGGTTGGCGAACACACCGAACGGGCTACCGTTGAGAATCATCGGGCTCCACAGAGGTTCTTGCGAGGCCTCCAGTTCACGAATGATCTGGCGCACGCTGACCGTTGCGTTTTTCTTGGCCAGTACGTCGGCGAAGTCGACTTCGATGGCGCGCAGCAAATGCGACAGCGCCCAGGCCTGACCGCGGGCTTCGTAGAACACGTTGTCCACTTCCAGCCACGGCGTCTCCACAATCTCTTCATCGACCTGCGGGACTTCGCCTGGCTTGACTGACACGACTGCGGATTCGGTTTTCAGCGTGCTGTTGAGCTTGACCCGACCGACACTCGCCGACAAACGCTGCGACAGCGAGCCCAGACGTGTGCCGACATCGCCCAGCCAGTTGTTCAGGTTGTCGGCGCGAGCATAAAACAGTGCGCCTTTCTGATTCGGGTCTGACAAACGTGCCTGATAGCGGCTCAGGGCACTGATGCCTTCTGCGTACTGCGATTCACTGGAAGGCAGAATCCAGCTACGGTTATTGAAGTTGAACAGCGGCTCGGCACGGGCCAGATCGCCGTCTTCCGCCGATTGCGACTGGGAGCGGGCGAAGTCCTTGCGCAGCGCGCGGCTCAGGTCGCGAACCTGCACCAGCACGCCATATTCCCAGCTGGGAATATTGTCGAGCCACAGGCCAGGCGGCATGCGGTCGTTGGACAAGTAGCCACCGCGTTTTTCCAGCAGGGTACGCGTGACGGTCTTGAGGGTCTCGACGGTGGTGTAGCCAATCACCATAGGCTTGCCTTCACGCTCGGCGGCTGATTGCGCGTTCTGTTGCACCGGAAACAGGGCAGGTTCCTTGCTCCAGTACCAGCCGACCACCAGTGCGACCAGCAAATAGATCAAGATCAGGGCGCCCAACGCACGGCTGTAAAACAGGTTGCCCATGAAACCGCGTCTTTTGACTGATGAACTGTCAGCGGTACGCTCACTCGCGCTGCCTGCGCGGTTTTTCCAATCCAGCATGGTGGGGTCCTTTTGATCTTGAGTTGAATGCTTCACGAGGCGTTCGACCGCAACCATACCTCAAGGTGCAATTGACTGGCACGCTCGGGGGCGTTTTGTTGACACGTACTGGCCAGGTTTCGAAGACGGTTTTTTCGCGTTGGCGACCGTTCCCGGCCAGACGTCACTGTTTTGTTGTCAAATAAGTGACTTGCGGTGATCTTCTGACGTATGGGAGGTGCTAGCATAGCGCCATCAGCCGACCCGCTCAGCAAACTCACAGTAGTCTGAATATGACCGAGCATGAAGATCCTAGCCGCGATCGTCTCAAGCACCATTTTGCCCAACGGGTCATCCATCAGGCACGTCAGATTCTCGAGACGTGGCAACGGCTGCAGAAAACCGAATGGTCGGTCTCCGACATGGCTGAGCTGAAAGACTCTACGTCTCGTCTTTCAAGGTTCGCCGAGCGTTTTGATCAGCACGAACACATTGCCCTGGCACGCAACATCAGTCAGGCGCTGGACGCTATCGAGGCCAATCGCGGTCGTCTCACCAGCGACGCCATCACCGAGCTCAATCGCCTGATGCAGCGTTTGTCGCGCACCGGCTTGCGTCACGGTGACAGGCTTGAGCAGACCTCACTGCCGCCCTTGCGCAAGCCCGTTTACGTGGTGCTTCAGGACTTTGAGCGGGCTGAACGGCTGGCCAAGCAACTCGAGTTTTTCGGCTTGTCCGCCCTGTCGCTGTACAGCGTCAGTGAGTTTCAAGAGGCCATGGCGCAGCGACTGCCCGCAGCGATTGTCATGGATGTCGACTTCGGGGGGCCGGGCGAAGGCCTGCGCATGGCGTCGCAGGCCCAGCAAGGGCTTGAACAGAAGCTGCCGTTGCTGTTTTTCAGCCTGCATGAAACCGACACCCCGACCCGTTTGGCCGCTGTGCGCGCTGGCGGGCAGGAGTTTCTGACCGGTGCTCTGGAAGCATCAAGCCTGCTGGAAAAGATCGAAATCCTCACCTGCGTGGTGCAATACGAACCCTATAAAGTGCTGGTCATCGATGATTCACGTGCTCAGGCCACGCACACCGAGCGCGTGCTCAATGCTGCCGGAATTGTGACGCGGATCCTTTTGGACCCGATTCAGGCGATGTCCGAACTGGCAGACTTTCAGCCGGATCTGATCATTCTCGACATGTACATGCCCGGGTGCACAGGGACTGAGCTGGCCAAGGTGATTCGCCACAATGACCGCTATGTCAGTGTGCCGATCATTTACCTGTCGGCCGAGGACGATCAGGACAAGCAGCTGGACGCCATGAGCGAAGGCGGTGATGACTTCCTCACCAAGCCGATCAAACCGCGTCACCTGATTACCACCGTGCGTAATCGTGCAGCACGGGCGCGCAGCCTGAAATCTCGCATGGTTCGTGACAGCCTGACGGGCCTTTACAACCACACGCACATCCTGCAATTGCTGGAAGACTGCAGTTTTCGGTCCCGACGCGAAGGCAAGCCACTGTGCTTTGCCATGCTCGATATCGATCACTTCAAGAAGGTCAATGACAGTCACGGGCACCCGATGGGCGACCGGGTGATCAAAAGCCTTGCGCTGTTTCTCAAGCAGCGACTGCGCAAGACCGACTTCATAGGGCGTTACGGCGGTGAGGAATTTGCCATCGTCATGCCCGACACGGATATCCAGAGCGCTCATAAAGTGCTTGAAGAGATTCGTCTTCGTTTTGCCGAAATCCATTACCCGGCGCAGCCTTCAGACCTGTTCTGCACGTTCAGCGCAGGCGTGGTGTCGCTGGGGCCGCTGGATGACAGCCTGAGCCTTGCGTCCCAGGCCGACAGTGCGCTTTACCGGGCCAAGCATGCCGGCCGCAACCAGGTGCATTCAGCGCTGGTCGAGCAGCCCTACCACGTGGTGCTACCTGAAATGGAAGCCTGACTGCACGCGGCATCGACGTCAGTTCTCTGTCGCGCGTTGTCGAGTGCCAAGCGAGCCGGGTGACAACGCCAACGCCAGTTGCGTCCGGTTATGCATCTGCGTCAGGCGCAGCACCTGTGACACATAGAGTTTGACGGTGTTTTCAGTGATACCCAGCTCGCAGGCAATCTGATAATTGGTCTGCCCGGTGCTCACCAGCCGTGCGACGTCCAGCTGACGCGGCGACAACTTGGAGAACACCAGAGGCATGTCCTGATCGGTCTTGGTCTCTATGGTTTCGTTGCTGGAGCGAGCGGTCTTTCTGGCTGTCGATACCGGGCGAGATTTGTCCAGGTCCTGATACAGATCGTCGATGGTGGCCGCCAGAAACTGGAGTTTCTCGTTGAGCATGCCCAGTTGCTGATGATTTCTCTGCCGCTCTTCCAGTGCTTCGACCTGAAGCTGAACGCCTTCCAGCACCTCGGGCAGATTGACGGGTTTCTGGTAATAATCGGATATCCCGGCCCGCAATGCCTTGATCACATCCTTTTTCTCGGCGCGCCCGGTCAGCATGATGGCTTCGAACAGGTGACGCCTGCCGCCCATGACCTTCATCGCTTCGACCATTTCGATCCCGTTCATCTCGGGCATGTCCAGGTCACACAGAACAATGCCTATGCTCGGGTCCTCACCGAACTGTTCGATGGCTTGCTGGCTGGAATGGCAGGAGACACAGTGATATCCACTGCTCTCTAGAAACTCGCTGAGCTCCTCGACAATCAGCGGTTGGTCATCGACCACCAGAACCTTTATCGGCGAATAATTGATCACGCGCTACTCCATGCTGGTGGCCGCAGAAGGGATACTGCGGCCTGAGTCCATTCAGCAAAAACACAATGAGCATTACTTACATTGCTTCAAGGTGGGTGTCAGTCAGGTTTAAACCTAGCCTTACTTTATGACTATGTACATAGGATTGGCGGGTTATTTCGACTAGTGGATCATCGCCGCAGTTAGTAAGAGCCCTGCAAACAGGAACGGCGAAAAGGGATATTTATTTGTCGTTTCAGCGCTCATGTAGTGATAACGCTGTGTAACGTGATGGTTCATAAGGGGCCAGACTTTTTTGTGCAGCAAGAGCCACGCCAGCATGGCGAGTGCTGCGCCGACCAGCGAGCCCAGCAGGTAAATACGATCGGAGGCGAGTGCCAGTCCAGCCATCAGCTTCACGTCGCCAGCGCCCAGGCTGCGCAACGCATAGCCTGGCAGCGTAAGAGCCAATGCCAGCAATAGCGCCCAGCCTGCCTCGCCTGGCTCGGCGCCCATCCATGACTGGCCGCGATAGCACAGATACCCCAGCGCCAGTGCCGCGCCGCCCAGTGTCAGCCAGTTGGAAATCTCCCGTTGTCGAGCATCCTGTTCGGCGCAAACACCGAACCATACGAGTAGGAAAAATAATTCCATGGGCTAAAACATCCTCTTTCCCTGAAAGAAACTATGCTGTCCTGAGTAACAAATGTCAGAGTAGACGTGGACATGCCATTCAGCTCCAGAACTTCCTTGCCTCATAAACAGCGCGGCGCCGCAGCCATTGAGTTTGCAGTGGTTTTCATTATTTTTTTTGCGGTGTTTTACGGCGTAGTGAGTTATAGCCTGCCGCTGTTGATGATGCAGTCCTTCAACGCAGCCGCCAGCGAAGCGGTGCGACGCAGTGTTGCCCTGAGCCCCGCAGCGGTCAATTACGATCAGTTGGTCGTCAGTCAGGCAAGAAGCGTGGTCATGACGCAGTTGGCATGGATGCCGGCTTCGCTGGGGTTTACGACGAGCGATGCTACGGTGACCTACACCGCAGGTGTCCTGACTGTCAGGATTGCCTATCCCAAGACTCGACTGATGCGGGTGCTGCCATTCCTGACGTTGCCGGGCATTGGTGAGGTTCCGCGTCTGCCAGCCCAACTCTCAGCCCAAGCGAGTATGAAACTTGTCCCATGACAAAAGCCGATTGAGTCGCTGGCTGGGCCGTACCGAGGCCGCTCCAGCAACGCAGAGCATGCTGGCGGCAACCGAGCCGGATCCGATCGGAGCCGAGCTGTACCTGTTGCTGGACGACGACGGTCGTCTTGTGGACATCAGCCCGCACCTGGCCTCAAGGTTGGGTATCAATGCGTCCGGTTTCACGGCGCAGCGCTTGATGAGTCTGCTGCTGCCCAACAGCGCGCTGGTGATCGAGGGCGTGCCGCATGACTGGCTGGGTCACATGCTCGATCTGGATTTCAAGAGTAACGATGCGCATATTCTGCATTCGCGCGGCTGGGTGCAGGCGCACGGCAAGGATTGGCTGCTGCAGTTGCTGGACATCAGCGACCTGATGGAGGAAGCCAGCGCAGCGCGCAGTCGTCAGCAATGTCTGCGTATCGCAGGCCAGGTGGCAGAAAAGGTGCGGGTCTGCAGCGTTGACCGGCTGGCAGCGGTGGTCACCGAGCAACTGGAGGAGCTGGCGCAACTGTGGCGTATCCCCTGTGTGGCGCTGGCATTGCCGCAGGCGGGCGGCGTCGGCTGGCGGGTTTATTGTCAGTACAGCGCCCATACGGCACCGGAGTTGTGGCAGGTCGGTCAGCGTCTGGGCGCAGCGCTGGATGGCCTCGACGGCAACGTAACCCATCAACTGTCGTTCGGCTCGGACTCAAGCTCCGAGGCATTACAGAGTGTATTCGGCAATGCCAATGGTTTTCTGATGCCGCATAGCCGTGACAGCGTCGCCAAAGCCTGGCTGCTGTTCGGCTTCTACGATGCGCGTCAGCAGGCACCGGACCTGGGCGAGCGGGAATGGTTGAACCTGTGCTCCGCGCTGGCTGGCCCGGTGCTGTTCCGGTTGTCCGAGCAGCACAACCGTCACCATGTCGAGCGTCTGGCGGTATTGCAGGACCTGCTTGGGACCGGCTGGTGGGAGTTGCTGGCGGGCACTGACGAAATGCTGTTGGCCCCGCAACTGGCGCGCAGTCTTCGGCTGGGCGACCGTGTCGAGAGCCTGCCGCGCCAGGACTGGCTGGCGCTGATTCATCCGGCGGACCGTCAGGAACTCGCCAGTCGCCTCACTCAGTTGCGTGACAACGGCACGCCGTTATTGCTTTGTGTGCGCCTGCTGCAGTCCGATCCTGCTCAGGAAACCCTCTGGTTCCGGATTCAGGGGCAGGCCTTGATCAGTGGTCAGGTGCAGCGTGTGCTGGGTTTCATGCTGGACGTCAGCGATATCAAGAATCAGGAAACCGATGCTGCCGCCGCTCACGCGCGTCTGGACAATCTGATCGCCAGTTCACCCGCTGTGATTTACGTCCAACGCTATGACCAGGGCAATCTGGAGCCAACCTTTTTCAGTGACAGTCTGACGCCGCTGTTGGGCTGGACGCTGGCGGACTGTGTCGAGGGCAAGCTGGCGGAGTACATCCATCCTGACGACCGCGATGTCTGGTTCGAGCGCAATCGACAGCTGTTGCGCGAAGGTTTTGTCAGTCGTCGCTATCGGCTGCGCAGCAAGGACGGCACCTATCACTGGCTGCTGGATGAGGCGCGGCTGTTGCGTGACGATCTCGGCATGCCAGTCGAGGCCGTGGGTTTGTGGCTGGACGTCACTGACGCCACGCTCGCTGCCGAGCAGGTCCGTCAGAGTGAAGAGCGCTACCGGATTCTGGTTGAAGATTCGCCCGCGATGATCTGCCGCTACACGCCGGACCTGGTGCTCAGTTTCGGCAATCGACCACTGGCCAATTACATGGAATGCACACCGGAGCAGTTGACCGGCATCAACCTGGGCGACTGGCTCTCTGATGAACAGCGTGAGGCGTTCACCCGGCGTATCGGCCTGCTGACCCCGGAAGCGCCCTTGAGCACCGAAGAAATCTGCATCGAGTTGCCCGGTCGTGAGTACGCCTGGTGGGTATGGGCCGACCGTGGGGTGTTCGATGAGCAGGGCAAGCTGGTCGAGGTGCAAGCTGTGGGTCGTGACAATACGGATGTGCGCCTGTCGCGCATGCAACTGAACCAGAGTGCGAAGATGGCGACGCTGGGGGAAATGGCCACCGGCCTGGCCCACGAAATCAATCAGCCGCTGAATGTCATGCGCATGGCGGTAGTGAACGTGCTCAAGCGCCTTGGACGCGGCGACGTGGACATCGATTACCTCACAGAAAAGCTCAACCGTATCGACACTCAGGTGCAGCGCGCCGCCAGAGTGGTTGATCACATGCGGGTATTTGGCCGTCGCTCGGAAATCGAAGAACAATTGTTCGATCCCGCCCAGGCGGTGGAAGGCACGGTGTCGATGCTTGCCGAAGGCCTGAAAGGTAAAGGCGTGCAGCTTCGTGTCGGCGAGAGGGCAGAGCCGGTACAGGTGCGTGGGCATGTCGATCAACTGGAACAAGTGCTGATCAACCTGCTGGTCAACGCTCGGGACGCGCTGTTGTCACGCCGCGAGAAAGATCGCGACTTCCAGCCGTGGATCAGCCTTGAGGTCGAGCGCGACGAAAATATTATCCGGCTTGTGGTACAGGACAACGGTGGCGGTATTGATCCACGTTTGCTGGAGCGGATCTTCGAACCTTTTTTCACCACCAAACCGGTGGGCGTCGGCACCGGTCTTGGACTGTCGGTCAGTTACGGGATCGTGGACCAGATGGGCGGTCAGTTGAGTGTCAGCAACGTCGACGAGGGCGCACGCTTTCGTATCGAACTGCCGATTTTCACTGCGAGTCAAATCACCAGCGTGGCCTGACCGTAATTGCAGCTCAGGTTTGCGCCGACATCGGCGGGTGCCAGGCTCACGCCGAGTGCCGCCAGGAGCGGGTCAATCACTGAAGTCAGCAAGGGCTTGAGTGTCGCGTCCACAACTTTGTCGAGCTCCAGCGTCAGCGTGCCCAAAAAGGACGCTGCACTCGCGATCACATTGCCCAGGACAGTGCTGCTGGCTGGCTTGTAGGCACTGACCCGGACGCTTGAAAAAACCCCATCCAGAGCGCTGCTGGGCTTTACCGACGCCGCCTGGTTCTGGAATTTGGCGGGGCTGCTGATTTCGGGCAGGTTGGGAGAACTGAACGTGGAGCTGGTCGAGACCGAATTGCCCAGCGGCGACTGGTTGACCGGGTCGAAGGTGAGCCCAATCCCGCCGCCGCCAAAAGCAGTGCGCGTACTGCAGTTGCCAAGCAACCCTAATATTTTCTGACAGGTCATGGTTCCGATATCGATCACCGGCAACGGAATGGCGGTGACTGCCGTCGGGGCGGTGCTGGCCGGAAACGGATCGCTGACCTGGCCTGCCCGAATGGTGGCCAATGCACTGTCGGTGTGTACGGTCAGTGTCTTGTTGGTGTTGCTGGTGCAGGTGTAGCCGGTGACGTAACTGTCGGCGCTCGCCAATGACAGGCTCAGGTCGATCTTTGGCCCGGCACTCGACGATGTGGCGGATGGCAGAAGTTTTACGTCGGTGACCATGCAACTGGTGAGCCCAAGGGCGCATGTCGTGGAACCCAGCACACCTGCAATATTCAGGTTCAACGCTGTGTTGAGGACCGGTGTCAGGCTGCCAATGACTGATCCGGCGGTACTGACCAACGGCGCGATGGCGTCCAGCAGCGGGAGGTTGATCGACACCAGAGCGCGCATTTGAGCGGTGCGCACATAAATCCGGTTGGGTCCGTTCGCAGGGTTCGTCGGGTCAATCTGGCTGGGGTCGCCGATGGCTGACAATTGCGGAGGCTCGATGACCTGAATTCGCGCGGTGACTTGCGCCAGCCCTGGCAGGTTGATTTGCGTAGCGGCTGAAATGCCGTTCTTGTCGTTGGCCAGTTGCGCGAGACCCTGAACCAGGTCGATCAGCCGCAGATTGGTGTTCAACTGCGCAATATCTGAACTGCCCTGGATCGCCAGCAAATCCCCGAGCACCACCGTGGTTGCGCCGGTGGCCGCCTTCACCGCCTGCAATCCTGCGATGTAGGCTTGGCCACTCAAAGTGCCGCCCGGGTCCAGCACGTTCACTGCACTCTGTATCAGTTGGCTGACGGACACGGTGGCGGCAAGCACTTGGGTATACCCGACTGCCGTAAGGTTCAGGTCGGTTTTCAGTCGGTTCAGGTAGCTGAGCAGGCTCAGGTCAGTGCTGGCCAGGCCTTGCCAGTTTGCAACGCTCAGGTTCAGCGCGCCGCCCAGCATGCCGCCAACGATCGGATTGAGGATCGAGGCCGTTGCACTGTCCACTGTCAACGCAGCGCTGCGAATGGTCAATGCAGCAACCGGAGGCGTGCTCATTGCAACCGCAGTGGCGCTGAGCAGAATATTGGGCGAGGCAGGAGCACTTGAGAACAGCGCACCAATGCCCGCCGCAAAGCTGCGCGGGACCGGATGACTGGCGACCACCTGGATGGCCTGGGACTGCGTGGCGTTGGCGGTGAATACGCGCTGGCTTTGGGCGCCTACCGTCAGCGTGCCGCAATGGGTGGTGAGCAAACGTCCGTCACTGCCCACCACAAAGCCGTTACGGGCAGCACTCTCATTGGCGAATGTAGCTGCGCTGGCAGCTGTCGCGCAGGTCCCTTTGCGACCGGCGGCTTCCAGAGCGGCGATGTCTGCGACACGCTGCAAAGAGCGTTTCTCCATGTACAACCTGCCGCTGTCCACCACCACCAGTGTGCACAGCAGCGCCAGCCCCAAAGTCAGCGCGGCCATCAATCCAATAGCCCCGCGCTGCTTGTCCTGCATGGCGGCATAACGATTCGGGGGACCCATAGCACTCCTTCGGCATGGCCATCGCTTGGTGGTCCGTCTGCCGGGGAGTGTAGTCAATGCCGGGGAAGTGCGCTGGCAAGGTGCCAGATTGGCTGATGAGTCAGGTCAGCGCATGGTGCGCTGCCCTGACTGTGCCGGGGGAAGATCTGGAGTAATCAGCGTGGCGGGTACTGTTCGAGGATCTTGGCGACCGTGGTGCGGATGGCTGCGTCACGGTCGGCAGGATTACCATTGGCGTCACCTACTATGCGCTCGGTGCTGCCGCGCCAGACCAGTTTGCCGTCCTTGCCATCGAACAGGTCGATCTGCAGGGTGCTGATCTTGTAATCCACGCTGCGGGTTTCAGTGTTCATCGGGCCGCCCCAGTAGCCATAGCCACCCCAGGGGCTCCAGCCACCACCGTAGTTGGTGCTGACCAGTTGCTGGCGATTCTCGACGATCAGCCATGCCTGCACCTTGAGGTCTGAACGTCCGCCCGTTAGGGCCATGCGCAAGCCTCGCTGATCAAGCTGTTCACTGATGGACTGGCGGATGCGCTGCTCGGTCAGGTCGCTTTTGAGGCGCGGATCATCTGGCTGATATTGCACGGCGGGTTCTTTCCAGCTCCAGCTGCGGTAGCCGCCAAAGTCGCGTTGAGCATCGAAGTCGCGGTTGACCTGCTGACTTTGACAAGCAGCAATCAGCAGCGCGCAGGATAGTAAAACGAGGCGGCGGAACATGGCAGTTCTCCGAAAGGTCACGAAGGAGGGTAGGCGGTCAGAGCCTGTTGCACGGCCTGACGCAAGGCTTTGGTACGGTCTGACTCATTACTGCCAGCACGCGCATCGGCGCTGCTGCTCCATACCGGTTGTCCGGTGCGGGCGTCGAACAGGCTGATCTGCACCACCATCACGCGCTCCTGATAGGTGCGCACCACCGGCACGCTGGCATAGCCGCCATAGCCCGGCCGGTAGCCGTCATAACGGTTATAACCCATGCCGCCGCCATAATAAGGGTCGTAATCCTCACGCACCTGACGCAGCCGGGTTTCCTGTCGGGTCGAGGCGCTGACGAACAGGTCGGCAGGCTGATTACGTGCGGGGCGCAGGCCGCGCTGGTCCAGACCGTTGCTGACGGCTTCCACCACCTGCGCAGAATCCAGCGCCGCTGTGCCGGGCGGAAGTTGGCCATTGAGCCAGGCCCAACTGCGATAACGGCCATAGTCGCGTGGCGGCGCTGGATAGACGCTCATGTCTCGGGTGGTGGCCGCCTGCGGTGGAGCCGGCGGAATAGGGTTGGAGCTGGCCACATACGGGTTGTTGCTCTGGCAAGCGGCAAGCCCGAAGAAACTGGTCCCCAGCAGCAGGGCGAACATGGCGAGGCGATGGTTCATGACGCTCTCCGCAGTGATGTCAGACGGGACGGCACATCCAGTGCAGATATCGACCCAGACCAGCAAAGGCTGGATGACGTCGGTGCGCCAGCTCCATTTCCAGCAAACCCGCCAGCTCGGCCCGCGCCTGGAATTCAACCGGCATGTAGTCGTGGAACACCCGCACGCCGCTTTGGGTTTCGACCCGCCACGTGCCTTCGAGTTGCGTCGCAAGCTCTCGCGGGTCGAGCGGCTGCTGGGGCGTCAGGCTCTGCTTTTCGCCTGCCATGTCATTTTTGCGCATCTTGCGGAAATGACCTTTGAGCAGATTGCGATAAATCAAGGCGTCGCGGTTGTAAAACGCCAGGGACAGCCAGCCGTCAGCTTTTACGAGTGAGTGCAGCACCGGCAGAATTGCATGAGGCTCAGCCAGCCATTCCAGCACCGCATGGCACAGCACCAGATCGTAGGTGTCGGTGAGCAGTTCAGGCAGCGCCTGCCAGGGCGTCTGGATAAAGGTCGCAGTCTGCCCTGCCTCGGCAAAGCGCTGGCGGGCGCCCTCAAGCATCGGCTCGGCCGGTTCGGCCAGCGTGACGTGATGACCGCGTTCTGCCAGCCACAGCGACATGTGCCCAAGGCCCGCGCCGATGTCCAGCACACGCAACGGTCGGTCATGAAGTACCTCCAGCAGATCTGCCTGCAGCACTGCCAGCCGGATGGCGCCTTTGGCACCGCCGTAGATCTTTTCCGCGAACCGGGTGGCCAACTGGTCGAAATGGCGGTCGCTCACTTGGCAAATCTCCGCTCGCTGTCCGCGAGCTTGCTGCGCACCACATCTTCCATGTTCAGCCCCAACTCACTGCACAACAGCAGCAGATAGAGGACGATATCGCCTACTTCCTGGCCCGCATGGGCCAATTTTTCGGCAGGTAGTTCGCGGGACTGGTCCTCGCGCAGCCACTGGAAGATCTCCACCAGCTCGGCCATTTCGACACTGGCGGCCATGGCGAGGTTTTTCGGGCTGTGAAACTGCTTCCAGTCATTCTGGTCGCGAATGCGGTGCAGGCGTTGGGTCAATTCGTCGAGGTTCATCATGCTCTCCTGAAGACGCATAGCTTCAAGAGAAACACGCCGTCAGGCAAGCGGGCTTTCGGGTTTGTTCAGTTTGCGCGTGCCCTGCACGGCTGCGCCTGGATCGGTCACTCCGTCAGCGGTTGCCAACTGCCGACCATGTGCACAATGTCCTGCTCGCCCTCCAGGCGGAATTGGCCGTGGGAGCCGGCCGCGCTGGCCGACAGGGTGACGTTGGCGGGCAAGCGTACAGGCTTCTGGAACTGCACCGAGATGATCACGTTGGATGCAGGCAGATGATCGTCCAGTTCGGCCAGCGTACGTGCCTTGAGCCACATACCGTGGGCGATGGCGCGCGGAAAGCCGAACAGTCTGGCGCTGGCCGCGCTCAGGTGAATCGGGTTGTAGTCGCCGGAAATTTTCGCGTATTCGCGTCCGATTTGTGACGACGCCTGCCAAGTGGTCAATTCGATGACCGGCAGATCGCTGGGCTCGATGTGAGTGTCGGTCTCGCCTTGCAACTGCACGCCCTTGCAGAGCATGGTGCTTTCCTCTTCCCACAGCAGGCCCAGTCCATCCTCTATCCGGGTGACCAGAGTAAACGTCGCGCCTTTGGGATGAGGTTGCAGATTGGACGCTTCTACGCCGACGTACAGTTGCGTGACGCCGCCCAGCGGGCGATGAATGCTGATACGGTTGGCGACGTGGATCAGCCCCAGCAGCGGAAACGGAAACTCTCGGGAGGTCATCAACTGCATTTGCAGCGCAAACGCCAGAACATGCGGATAGGTCGGTGGCAGCAGACTGCCGTCCTTGAAACCACACACCGTGCGATAGGTTGCCAGCGCGTCGGCATCGACCGTCATCCAACTGCGCAGGCCCAGTTCAGGCAATTGCGTACCGGTCACTTTGCGGCGCAAGGCTGCCTGAAGAAACGAGGTTGGCAATGCTTGTTGAGAATGCAGGTAGCGCCAATGATCAGTCATGGTCCTTCTCCTTGAGCTGTAATACGAGGGCTCAGGCCCCAATCACGCTTTGACCGCACACGCGCAATACCTGGCCGCTGACCGCACCGCTGCACGGCTGGCTGAACCAGGCGACTGTTTCGGCGACGTCCTGCGGCGAACCGCCCTGGCCCAGAGAGCTCATGCGTCGACCGGCTTCGCGCAGGGTGAAAGGCATATGCTCGGTCATTTTCGTTTCGATGAAACCCGGTGCGACGGCATTGATGCTGATCCCGCGTGGTTTCAGGGTGGGTGCCATGGCTCTGGCGTAACCGATCAGACCCGCCTTGCTGGTGGTGTAGTTGGTTTGTCCGCGATTACCGGCCAGACCGCTGATCGAGGCCATCAGCACCACGCGAGCGTTGTCATTCAATGCGCCGTTGTCGAGCAGCGTCTGGGTCAAGACTTGCGGCGCGTTGAGGTTGATGGCCAGCACCGAATCCCAAAAGTCCTCCGGCATGTTGGCCAACGTCTTGTCGCGCGTGATACCTGCGTTGTGGATCAGAATGTCGATGCCGCCCTGCACGTGTTCAAGTAGCTGGGCAGGTGCGTCCGCAGCGCAGATATCGAGCAGCAGCGGCTGGCCGCCCAGACGCGCTGCCAGCGCTTCCAGGTCAGCCCTGGCCTGTGGCACATCCAGCAGAATCACCTGAGCGCCATCACGGGTCAGGGTTTCGGCGATGGACGCGCCAATGCCTCGCGCAGCACCGGTGACAAGTGCCTTGAGACCGGCCAGCGGACGGGTCCAGTCATGGACCTTGGCGGCGCAGGCATTGAGCCGAATGACTTGGCCTGAGATAAACGCGCTCTTGGGTGACAGAAAGAAGCGCAGCGCCCCTTCGAGCTGATCCTCTGCCCCGTCGTCGACCTGTAACAGCTGCACGGTCGCGCCGTTGCGCATTTCCTTGGCCAGCGAGCGACTGAAGCCCTCGATGGCCTGCTGCGTGCTGGCCGCCAGCGGGTCTTCGAGCGTGAACGGTGAGCGAGCAAGAATCACGACATGCGCGCAGTCAGCCAGGTTGCGCAGCAGCGGCTGAAAGAAATCCCGTAATTGACGGAGTTGATCGGTGCGCAGTAGCGGGCTGGCATCAAACACCACTGCCTTGAGGCTGGGGCTCTGATTGGCGACCCAGGCGGTGGCGCCGGGGATATCGCTGCCGAGGCTGTACAGCGTATCGGTGAAACGATGGGCGAGCACTCGTGCATGGTCGGCGAGCGGTCCGGCGCTGATCAGCAGCGGGCCATCTATCGGACGCAAACGCCCGGCCTGCCAGCGTTCCAGACGCGTTGGAGTCGGCAGACCGACGGCTTTCACCAGGCGACGGCCTACGTCGGAGTTGGCGAAATCGATATAGCGATCTGACGGCATGGAACACTCTCCTGGGGTCGGGGTTCAAAGGAGTTGACCACAGCGGTACGGCGTTTGTTCTTGCTCATCTACGCTGTTCATCCATCCGTTAGCAGAAAGGGAGTTTTCCATGACGCATCCTCGTCGCGTCGCCATCGTTGGCGGTAACCGCATCCCGTTCGCCCGCTCCAATGGTCCGTACGCCACTGCCAGCAATCAGGACATGCTCACCGCTGCGCTGGAAGGCCTGATCGAACGCTTCAATCTGCATGGCCAGCGCATGGGCGAAGTCGTGGCCGGCGCGGTGCTCAAGCACTCACGGGATTTCAACCTGACCCGTGAATGTGTGCTGGGCTCACGACTGTCTGCGCAGACCCCGGCTTACGATATACAGCAGGCCTGCGGCACCGGGCTGGAAGCGGCCCTGCTGGTCGCCAACAAGATCGCGCTTGGGCAGATCGAATGCGGCATCGCCGGAGGTGTGGACACCACCTCCGATGCGCCGATTGGTGTCAACGAGGACCTGCGCAATATCCTGCTGCAGGTCAATCGGAGCAAGACCAGCGGCGACAAGCTCAAGGCTCTGCTGCAGTTGCGCCCGCACAACCTCAAACCCGAGCTGCCACGCAATGGCGAGCCGCGCACCGGGCTGTCGATGGGGCAGCATTGCGAGCTGATGGCGCAGACCTGGGGCATCGAGCGGGCGCCGCAGGACCATTTGGCGCTGGAAAGCCATCAGAAAATGGCGGCATCTTACGCCCAGGGCTGGCAAGACGATCTGATGACTCCGTACCTGGGGCTCAATCGTGACAACAACCTTCGGCCTGATCTGACGCTGGAGAAACTGGCTGCCCTCAAACCTGCGTTCGAGCGCACTGCGAAAGGCACATTGACGGCAGGTAACTCGACACCTTTGACGGATGGTGCGTCAGTGGTGCTGCTGGCGAGCGAAGAGTGGGCGCGTGAGCGAGGTTTGCCGGTCCTTGCCTACTGGCGGGACGGCGAGGCGGCGGCTGTCGATTTCGTCAACGGTGAAGAAGGCCTGTTGATGGCGCCGGTGTACGCCGTGCCGCGGTTGCTCGCTCGTAATGGCCTGACTCTTCAAGACTTCGACTATTACGAAATTCACGAAGCCTTTGCCGCTCAGGTGCTGTGCACGCTAAAGGCATGGGAAGACGCCGACTACTGCAAATCACGCCTGGGGCTGGATGCGCCGTTGGGTTCGATTGATCGCAGCAAACTGAACGTCAAGGGCAGCTCGCTGGCCGCTGGTCATCCATTTGCGGCCACCGGCGGCCGAATTGTCGCCAACCTGGCCAAGTTGCTGGACGCGGCGGGCAGTGGTCGTGGGCTGATCTCCATCTGTGCGGCGGGCGGTCAGGGCGTCACGGCGATTCTGGAACGTTGAGTGGCTGCCGTCCGGGCCGATGGTATTAGATCCGGGCCATGGGCATAATCGACGGCTGCGGGCCATCGGGCCTCGCACTCGTTGGTATCGCTGACAGGTGAAACATGGGTCTGATTATTGGCGTTGCGGTACTTCTGATCCTGTTGGGTGCGTTTCTCTACCTGCTCGATAAAGGCGCGAGAACGCGCTGGTTACGCCCCTACATCGGCCTGGCGCTGATTGGTTTGCTGATCGCTGGCATGGGTCTGCTGGTCGGGCTGATTTCCGATGAGGTCGAAGGGTATTTCCTGCTGGTTGCCAAAATCGTCATTGCCGCCACCGGTATCATGTTCTGCCTGAGGCTGATCATGCTGATCGCCAAGCGATTCATCGTCAGGAACTGAGGAGGCGCCAGCGCCAGGCGAGACGGTACAACGTGGACAATCACTTCAAGTTTCTGACCTTGCCCAAAACCTCGGGCAGCGTTGCCAACATTTTCATTCACGGTTATTCCTCGGGGCACGATCTGAGCGACCGGCGCATGCTGGCCAACAGTATTCCGGCCGCGCTGCGCCAGTGCGTGAACATCATGGCCTTCTGGCCTTCCAGCCATTTCACCCAAATGGGCAACCGCTCGCGTGGCCTGCTGATGGCCGCCGCCAGGGTTCATCCACTGGCCGCAGCTGCGGCACTGGCGGGCGACCGCGCTTATCATTTTTCGCGTATTCGCGCCCGCGCCGAAGTCATGGGTGGCGTGCTGCTGGAGCAACTCGACCGATACCTGTTCGAACAGCACCCAGGCGTGACGCGGGTCAATCTGATCGGGCACTCCTTGGGCGGGCGCCTGCTGATCAGCGCCCTGAAGGGTTTTGAACGCCCACCGGAACATGGGCTGGTGATTGGCGACGTGTTGTTGATGGGCGCGGCGGTACGTGTCAGTGCAGCGCAGGCGAAGGTTTATACGCGGCGTATCGAGGGGCGCCTGATCAATGCGTATTCGCGCAACGATGCGGTGCTGTTGCTCAATCTTGGCGAAAAAAGCCTGGGCCGTGGTCCGGTCGAGCATTTCGAAAACGTGCTGATGGCGGGCTATGGGCATCATCATTACTGGAAGCGTTTGCATGAAGTGCTCATCGCCACCGGCTTCAGTGGCTGCGAAGGGCTGCATCCAGACGAGGTCGGCGCACTCGAAGCGACCCGCGACCCGGTGCTGCAGGATGCTTATCTGCATGGTGTACTGGCTCGCTCGCCGGACTATCTGCTGGACGCCGCCATCAAGCACTTGAGCAGCAGCCGCTGGACCCGCATCAGGGACGCGGAGACGGATCGTGCCTATGCTTTTGTTCGCGAATTTCAGCTGGTCGCCGGACACTGTGTCGTCAACGCAGCCAGGCGGCATGGCGTTTCCTACACCCGAGCGCTGGGCATGCTGGCGCGCCAGTACGATCTGGGGGATGCCCTGCATCACTGCGCCACGGTGGTGGAGGTCGAAGCATTACTGCTCAAGACCTTTTTCAGGCACGCATTTACCGCGTTGCACCCGTTGGCCGAAACCCCGATGGCCAGTGTCAGGGCCATGCCCTGGGATGTTTATGCCCGGCATATCGACACGCTGGCTGAACGCCTGACGGTTACCTCATTCTTCAGGCCCGTCGCGAACGATGCTTCATTGGCTACCGAAGAGTCTGAATCCAGAGCCGTTGCGACCCTTGAGGCAGGGCGTACTCCCGGTCCGCTCAAAGGGCTGCTGGCGGCGATTCGGGAGGCGCCCGTGCAACGCGTGCTGACCCGCTTCAGCACCGCGTTGAGGCCGGGTTACTCGGCGTTGATCCCCACTGTGGCCATCATCTTCTACGCGCGCGTCATGCTGGATGACGACGAATTGATGTAGTCCCGCCAGCACCTCGGTTACGCCGCTTTCGCGTCTTCCAGTGCCGCTTCCGACAACTGTTTGCGATGACGACCGGCGTAGTTCTCGGCAATGATCGAACAGACGATCAGCTGCATCGGGTGATAGATCATGATCGGTAGCAGGATCAGCCCAAGCCCTGGGTTGCTGCCGAAGATCAGCGCAGCCATCGGTGCACCTGCCGCCAGGGATTTCTTGGTGGCGCAGAACACCGCCGCCACCTTGTCCGCGTGATCGAATTTCAGCATCTTGGCCGTGCGAGTAGTCAGCAGCAGAATCACTGCCAGCAGCACCGCTGTGCCGACGAACGCCATCACCAGCACGTTGTTGCCCTGGCTCTGCCATGTGCCGGAAAGCATCGAATTGCAAAACGCTGCGTAGACCAATAGCAGAATGACGATCTTGTCGATCAGGTTGGTGTACTTCTTGTGACGGCTGAAAAACTTGCCCAGCAGTGGGCGCAGCAGTTGACCGAGCACCAGCGGCAGCAAGAGCATTGCGCACAGGTCCAGCAGCGTATCGCCCAGATCGATCCCGCCTGCGCCGGTTCCGACGACAAGGCTGACCAGCCATGGGGTGATGAAAATCCCCAGAACGCTGGACATGCTGGCGTTCAGAATCGCCGCAGGTACGTTGCCGCCCGCACTGCCGGTCAGGGCCACGGAGGATGAAATGGTCGAAGGCAGGGCGCACAGGTAAAAGAACCCCAGCATCAGCAGTGCCGGGACGTACGAGCCCAGCAGCTTGTCGCACGCCAGCCAGATCAGCGGAAAGACAAGGAAGGTGAAGGCCTGGATCATCAGGTGCAGACGCCAGTTGCTCAGGCCCTTTTTGATCTGCTCGCTGGACAGATTGACGCCGTGCAGAAAAAACACCACAAACACGCCGATGTTGATGACGTATTCCGCGTGCATGCCGCCGCCCTTGCCACCAAAGTGCGGGAAGAAGTACGCCAGTACAGTGGCCAGTACCATGCCCCACAGGAACCAGTCGGTGGCGACGCGTTTGAAATGTTTGAGTGATTGCATGGGCAGTCCGGACAACTTTTGTAAACAGGGATGACAGCAGGCTACTCTGATGCCTGACAGCCGTCTTGCGACATAAGGCCATATGATGCCGTCCAACGGACAGATTGATCAGCGACATCCACAAAGTGAACGGCAGATACCCACTTTGCCAGGTCTGCCACGGCCGCTGTATGCACGTGCCGAAAGCCTCAGCGCGGGCTCATGGACGCCGCCTCATCGGCATGAGTGGGTGCAGTTCTCCTACGCGATCAGTGGCGTATTGGGCGTGCACACCGCTGAAGGCAGCTTTTTCGCGCCTCCACAATGGGGTGTCTGGGTTCCCGCAGGGCTCGAACATCAGGTGGTGACGTCGATGCGTGCGGAAATGCGCAGTCTGTACGTACGCACTGCAGTCTCTGACTGGGCGCCGCAGCGCTGCCGCGTGCTGGAAGTCACGCCGCTGGCGCGGGAACTGATCAAAAGTTTCTGCCTGCTGCCGGTGATGTACCCCGAGCATGACAGCCATGAGGCGCGCCTGGTCCAGGTTTTGCTGGACCAATTGGCGCAACTCCCGGAGGTCGGTTTCTCTCTGCCATTGCCCCGGCACACGCGGTTGCTGGGCCTGTGCAATGAACTGATCGAAGCCCCGGGCCAGTCCGTCACCCTGCGTGACTGGGCTGAACGGCTTGGTACCTCCGAGAAAACCTTGATGCGGATGTTCCAGCGAGAAACCGGTCTGAGTTTTCGAGGCTGGCGACAACGGGCCCGGCTTCTGTCATCGCTCAGTGCGCTGGAGGAGGGCGATAGCGTGACCAATACCGCCTTGGCGTGCGGTTACGATTCGACCTCAGCTTTCATCGCGGCCTTCAAGGGCTTGTTCGGTCACACGCCGGGTGAATTGTTCAAGTAAGCCGATGCGGCACGTGGCACTAAAACAGCTGCAATCCCCGATTTTTCCGGCACGCTGACATTTTGCGATGGAATATCTTTTATCTGCCGCGCGGCATGAAAGGTGCTTAATCCGGGGCATTGCGCGGTTTTTTCTCAAAAACCAAAGCAATGTAAGAAACACAACCCCTACTCGCTGGCTGAGGATTGCCGTATAACGGCAACAATCGCGTATCTGGCAACAAAGGACCCACAATAAAAGCTGATGAAAACTCCTAAACGCATTGAACCCCTGATCGAAGACGGTCTGGTCGACGAGGTGCTGCGCCCGCTCATGAGTGGTAAAGAGGCAGCTGTTTATGTGGTGCGCTGTGGCAAAGAGCTGCGGTGCGCCAAGGTTTACAAGGAGGCTAACAAACGCAGTTTCCGCCAGGCGGCCGAGTATCAGGAAGGTCGCAAGGTACGCAACAGCCGACAGGCCCGGGCCATGGCCAAGGGCTCCAAGTTCGGTCGTAAAGAAACCGAGGACGCGTGGCAGAACGCTGAAGTGGCAGCGCTGTTTCGGCTGGCCAGTGCGGGCGTCCGTGTGCCCAAGCCGTATGACTTCCTGGAAGGCGTACTGCTCATGGAGCTGGTCGCCGATGAATACGGTGACGCTGCGCCACGTTTGAACGATGTGGTGCTGGAGCCGGATCAGGCGCGCGAGTACCACGCGTTTCTGATCGAGCAGATCGTGCTGATGTTGTGTGCCGGTCTGGTGCACGGTGACCTTTCCGAGTTCAACGTGCTGCTGGCGCCGTCCGGTCCGGTCATCATCGATTTGCCCCAGGCGGTCGATGCGGCGGGCAACAACCATGCGTTCAGCATGCTCGAACGCGATGTGGGCAACATGGCCTTGTACTTCGGCCGCTTTGCGCCCGAGCTGCGCAATACCAGATTCGCCAAGGAAATGTGGTCGTATTACGAAGCGGGCACGCTGTCGCCCGCCACGGTGCTGACCGGTGAATTCGATGAGCCAGAAGACGAAGCCGATGTGGGTGGAGTCTTGCGCGAAATCGAAGCTGCTCGTCTGGACGAGGCCCGCCGTCAGGCAGCCCGCGCTGCAGATGATGCGCCACCGAGCAAGTCCACCGAAGAGCCGCCACCGCCCTGGTTGCAGTGACGACTTGAACAGACCCGGCTTATGCCGGGTTTGTTTTTTGTTCTGCTGCGACTTGGCTTTGTTTGATCTGATTGCTTGGCCGGGCGATATTGAGCTGAGATTTCAATGGATACGGTCGTTGCAGTCTGTGGATATCAGTGATGTCTGCGCCTGACTCTGGTCACCTTTCCGCCCCTCGGCGACCCACTTTGATGGGGCCAAAGTGGGCAAAGCCCCAGGCTCCGGTTGGGTCCGCCTGCGGCGGATTCCTTCGTTCTGACCCTGATCCGGCGGTCGCTGCAACGGGCCATCCATGGCCCGGTGCAGCTCAATCGGCATCCCTGCCGATTGCCCCCGGGATCAGCGCCAGCACTCAGCCTGCACCTTGCGTCGCAGTCTGCGGTGTGGCGGCTATCGGGGTAGAGAGGCGCTGTTTGTTTTTGGGTGTGCTGTGGCTTGGACTTGTTTGATCCTTGTTGTGAATTTTCAGTGACATGCTGGCCTCTTCGTCAGCAAGCTGACTCCACAGGTGCACTTCAACAAACCTGGATTTCAACTTGAAATCAGGTGCTCAATGGAAGAGAGCCGGGCGGCGTTCCGCTTGCTCGCGAAGACTGATTTGAAGACGCCGCATCGATATCACCTTTGCCTTTGCCTTTGCCTTTGCCTTTGCCTTTGCCTTTGCCTTTGCCTTTGATCTTCAACCCCCCATCTCACGGACGACGCCAATCGCGCGTATGGAAGTCCGAATGCAGGCGTCGTGGAAGGGGTCGATCGGCATGGATGCCGAGAGAGCGCCGTTGGGCCATGGATGGCCCGTCGGCGCGGGCCCCTTCCACGATGTCTGCATGAGGGAACCCCGGCTTGCCGGGGCCTGACGTCAGCGCAAATGGTTTGGTTACTTTGTCGAAACAAAGTGACCCGGCCGTCAGGACGGAACCTTTCTTGGCAGCGCACCATGTTTGGATATGTATACCATCGTCAGGATCTGAGTTTTCCAAGGCTTGGATGGCTTTGCTTGAGGCATTCGGGACTGTGGACTCAGTGACTTGCGCGCTCGGCTCAGGTCACCTTTTCGCCCCTCGGCGACCCACTTTGATGGGGCCAAAGTGGGCAAAGCCCCAGGCTCCGGTTGGGTCCGCCTGCGGCGGATTCCTTCGTCCTGACGCTGATCCGGCGGTCGCTGCAACGGGCCATCCATGGCCCGGTGCAGCTCAATCGGCATCCATGCCGATTGCCCCCCGGATCAGCGCCAGAACTCAGCCTGCACCTTGCGTCGCGTTCGGTGGTGTGGCGGCTATCGTGGGAGAGAAGCGCTGTTTGTTTTGGGTGTGCTGTGGCTTGGACTTGTTTGATCCTTGTTGTGAATTGTCAGTGACATTCTGGCCTCTTCGTCAGCAAGCTGACTCCACAGGTGCACTTCGACAGACCTGGATTTCAACTTGAAATCAGGTGCTCAATGGAAGAGAGCCGGCCGGCGTTCCGCTTGCTCGCGAAGACTGATTTGAAAACGCCGCATCAACATTGCCGGGAACGTCCCACGGGTTGTCGCCCACCGAAGCCGCGCGCCACAAGGGCAGAAGCTCGGTTCTGGATTATTTGCGGTGATCACAACACCCGCCCGAGGCGAGGTCTTTGAGGATCGGGCAGTCCGGACGGTCGTCGCCCTGGCAGTGTTCGACCAGCTCCTGAAGGGTGTCACGCAGGCTGGCCAGTTCTTCGATCTTCTGGTTCAGGTCGACGATGTGCTGACGGGCGAGAGCTTTGACGTCGGCGCTGGCGCGTTGGCGATCCTGCCAGAGGGTCAGCAGTTTGCCGACTTCCTCCAGCGAAAACCCCAGGTCCCGCGAGCGCTTGATGAACGCCAGGGTGTGCAGGTCTTCAGGGCCGTAAAGGCGATAGCCGCTGTCGCTGCGATGCGCCGCGCGCAGCAGGCCAGTGGATTCGTAATAACGGATCATCTTGGCGCTCAATCCGCTGCTCTTTGCCGCCTGACCGATGTTCATGGCGCCTCTCCGATATTTTTGGGTTTCCAGGTCTTGAGCAGCAAGGCGTTGCCGACCACGCTGACGCTCGACAGCGCCATGGCTGCACCGGCCAGGACCGGGTTGAGGTAACCGAGCGCCGCAAGCGGGATGCCGATGAGGTTGTAGACGAAGGCCCAGAACAGATTCTGACGGATCTTGGCGTAGGTTCTGCGACTGATGTCCAAGGCGGCGGGAACCAGGCGCGGGTCGCCGCGCATCAGGGTAATGCCCGCCGCGTGCATTGCGACGTCCGTGCCGCCGCCCATGGCGATGCCAATGTCGGCGGCTGCCAGGGCCGGAGCATCATTGATGCCGTCACCGACCATGGCGACCACATGATGAGCTTTCAATTGGGTCACCGCTGCCGATTTGTCGGCCGGCAGGACTTCGGCGTGCACATCGTGGATGCCCAGCGCCTTTGCGACGACCTGAGCGCTGCCCCGGTTGTCACCGGTGAGCAGATGGCTGGTGATGCCCCGGTCGTTCAGTTCCCGCACTGCTTGATCAGTTCCAGGCTTGAGCGTGTCGCCGAAAGCGAACAGGCCGATGACTTTGGGCTCGGGCGCCTCCTCGATCAGCCAGGACAAGGTTCTGCCTTCGGTTTCCCAGATGCGTGCCGATTCGGCGAGTTCACCCATGGACAGGCCACTGTCTTCCAGCAGACGCCGATTGCCCAGCACCAGGTCGTGACCCTGAATCGTCCCCGCAATACCGAGCCCGCTCAGTGCCCGGCTGTTTTCGACAGGGTCGAGTTTCAATTGCCATTCATGGCAGACATCCAGCACTGCTCTGGACAGCGGGTGTTCGCTGCCACGCTGCAGCGCGCCGGCACGTTGCAACAGCAGCTCTTCGTTGCCTTGGACTGCAATCATGTTGGTGATGCGTGGCGTGCCGGAGGTGAGTGTGCCGGTCTTGTCGAACACCACGGCGGTCACTTCATGTGCACGCTCCAGCGCTTCGGCGTCCTTGATCAAAATACCGTAGCGCGCCGCTACACCGGTGCCGGCCATGATCGCAGTAGGCGTTGCCAGCCCCAGCGAGCAAGGGCAGGCGATCACCAGTACGGCGACGGCATTGATCAAGGCCTGTTCCAGAGAGGCACCCATCAACAGCCATCCACCCAAGGTAAAAAAGGCAATCACCAGCACCGTCGGTACGAACACCTGACTGACCTTGTCCACCAGCTTTTGTATCGGAGCCTTGCCCGCCTGGGCGTCTTCGACCAGACGGATGATGCGCGCCAGAACGGTTTCAGAGCCCAGTGCCAGGGTCCTGACCAGCAAGCGACCCTCGCCATTGATGGCGCCGCCCGTGACTCGATCACCGGGCTGTTTGGCCACTGGCAGGCTTTCACCCGTGATGAGTGCTTCGTCGGCATGGCTGTGACCTTCAAGAACGTCGCCGTCCACGGGAAAACGCTCGCCCGGTTTGACCAGCACATGGTCGTCGATCTGCAGCGCACTGATTGCGACCTCGGTTTCTACCCCATCGACCACTCGCAGGGCGCGCTCCGGGCGTAGGGCCTCAAGCGCGCGAATGGCGCTGGCAGTCTGGCGCTTGGCGCGGCGTTCCAGGTATTTACCCATCAGTACCAGCGCGATAACCACGGCCGATGCTTCGAAGTACAGATGAGGCGTGCTGCCGGGTTCTGCGCTCAGCCACTGATAAACGCTCAGGCCGTAACCGGCGCTGGTGCCGATGGCGACCAGCAGGTCCATGTTGCCGGCACCTGCCCGAACGGCTTTCCAGGCGGCGACGTAAAAGCGCGCGCCAAGAATGAACTGCACAGGTGTCGCGAGCGCAAATTGAACCCAGGCGGGCAACATCCAGTGCACACCGAAAGGAGACAGCAGCATCGGCAGAATCAGCGGCATGGCCAGCACAATCGCCATTAACAAGGCCAGGCGCTCACGGTGCAGACTCTGCCGCCTGCTGTCCGCCGCGATGCTTTCGTCCTGAAGCAGGGTTGCGCTGTAGCCCGCGTGGGTAACGGCAGTAATCAGCGTTTGCGGGTCTGTACCGGAGCTGGTCACGACATGGGCGCGTTCGTTGGCCAGATTGACCGTCACGCTGTTGACCCCCGGCACTTTGGTCAGGGCACGCTCGACCCGACCGGCGCAACTGGCGCAGGTCATGCCACTGATGGGCAGTTCGAAGGCGATGGTGTCTTGCATCTCAATCACTCCCTGAGGCTTGTATGCCTGCAAGGATCAACCTTGCCATATGGGCAAGGTCAAGAGCGAATCAATAGTTGAGATCGGCTTTCTTGAGGTAAAGGCCATTCAAGTCAGTGGCGATGCGGTACTTGAGAATATCGCCAGCCTGCAGACGGATTTTGGTGTTGTTCTGCACTTCCATTCCGGACTCACAGCCCGGGATGGTGCCCCGCAACTTGCGCAGACGCACGGACACTTCACCCGGGGGAAGGTTGAACGACACCGAGTCTTCCTGAAACAGTCGGCCCGCCAACTGGTCTTGAATATAGATGCCGATTTCACAGGAGGTCGCAACTTCGAGGCGCTCTCGGGAAATGATCAGGATGCCGTAGTCCTGAGCGGATTGGACGGTGGGGGCGGCAGCCAGAAGACCGATAATGCTGAAGAGGCTGATTGCTGACCAGCGCATCGCTGATGCTCCTGATGTAAATGATGTAAACGTGTTGATACAGCTTGGCCCACGATACCTCGGATTACCAGCCCGGCAGGAACGACGGAAACTTGACCTTGCCACAATGACAAGGTTGAAGATGGCGCCATTCACTTATCAAGGAGTACCACTATGCAGACATTCAAGGTTCAGGGCATGACGTGCGGGCACTGCGTCAAGGCGGTGACTCATGCCATCCAGCAGGCTGACCCTGCTGCTGATGTGCAGGTCGATCTTGCTGGCGCAACGGTTCAGGTTCAGAGTGAATTGCCCGCAGAGCGGGTCGTCGAGCTGATTACCGCAGAAGGCTATCAGGCACAATCGGTTTGAAGTCAATGAAGGGGGGCTGGCAGAGTCTCCCTCTCTTTTTGCGCTGTAAATTTTTGAATTAATTTGTCCGTCCAGCGTTCTCTGAAGGGTAAGCCGGTTAGACTAACCCGTTGCCCTGTACCCGCTGATGGACACCCGATGAATCTACGCACAATCCTTATTCTTGGCTCTTTGAGCGCTTTCGGCCCGTTGGCCATCGACTTTTATCTGCCTGGCTTCCCGGCCATGGCGTTGTACTTCGCCACTGACGAAAAACATGTCCAGTTGACCCTGGCAGCGTATTTCCTTGGCTTGTCTCTGGGGCAACTGGCATATGGTCCTGTGGCGGACCGCTTTGGTCGCCGGATCCCCATGCTGGTTGGCGTCACGCTGTTTACCCTGGCTTCCCTTGCCTGTGCCTTTGCGCCCAGCCTGGAATGGCTGATCGGTGCGCGTTTCGTTCAGGCGTTGGGTGGATGTGCGGGAATGGTGCTGTCGCGGGCGATTGTCAGCGACAAGTGCAATGCCGTTGAGTCCGCCAAGGTCTTTTCGCAGTTGATGCTGGTGATGGGGCTGGCACCTATCCTGGCGCCCATGCTCGGCGGCGTGCTGGTCGGGGCGTACGGTTGGCAGTCGATTTTCATTAGCCTGACGCTGTTCAGCGCACTGTGCCTGACGGCTGTTGCGCTCGGCTTGCCGGAAAGCATGCCCGCCAGCACGCCTCGGCAACCTCTCAGTGGCGCCCTGCGTCAGTACGGCAATCTGTTCAAGGATCGCGTATTCATCGGTCATGCACTGACCGGCGGGATCGCCATGGCAGGGATGTTCGCCTATGTCGCCGGTTCGCCGTTCGTGTTCATCAAGTTGTATGGCGTGCCTGCCGAGCACTACGGCTGGCTGTTCGGGATGAACGCGGCGGGGTTTATTCTGGTGGCGCAGATCAATGCGCGGATCCTGCGCAAGGTTGGTCCGGCGTTTCTGCTGGTGCGCACGGTATGGGTCTATCTCGCGGCAGGCCTGATATTGCTGGCCATTACCGGGTTTTGTACTGAGGCGCTGTGGCCATTGCTGGTGCCGCTGTTCATATGCGTAGCGAGCCTGGGCTGTATCATTCCCAACGCCTCCGCGTGCGCAATGAACGGGCAATGGGCGCGCGCGGGCAGTGCGTCTGCGCTGTTGGGCTGCCTGCAGTTCAGCGTGGCGGCAGCGGCGGCCAGTCTGGTGGGCGTGCTGCACGACGGCACCTCTACGCCGATGGCGCTGGTGATCAGCCTGTGCGGCGTACTGGCCGTCAGTGCGTCGGTGTACACGCGACGCTTGCAGAACAAGCGTGATGCGCAGGCCAAACCTGCCTGATTCGGGCGGGTGAAAAAAGGTGCAGCGTCAGTGGTTGCTGACGCTGCACCTGTGTCGTCAGAACCCTTCCAGCACTACCTTGCCTTTGGCTTTACCGCTTTCCAGCAGCGCATGTGCACGACGCAGATTGTCGGCGTTGATGGTGCCGAAGTGCTCGCCGAAGGTTGTTTTCAGGGTGCCGGCGTCTATCAGTTCGGCCACGCGATTGAGCAGGTTGTGTTGCTCGATCATGTCCTCGGTTTCAAACATCGAACGCGTGTACATGAACTCCCAATGCAGCGAGAGGCTCTTGCGCTTGAGTTTCGACACATCCAGCGACTTTGGATCGTCGATCAGACCCAACTTGCCCTGCGGCTTGAGCGCCTCGACCAGTTGGTCCAGATGTTGATCGGTCTGGGTCAGGCTGGCGACATGGGTCACTGCACCGAGGCCAACACGCTTGAGCTCTTCACTTAGCGGTTTGCTGTGGTCGAGTACTTCATGGGCGCCCAGTTCGCGTACCCAGGCTTCGGTTTCCGGCCTGGAGGCGGTGCCGATGACCTTGAGTGACGTCAACTGACGGGCCAGTTGAGTCAGAATCGAACCCACGCCGCCTGCTGCACCCACGATCAACAGGCTCTGTTGGGTTTCATTTTTTTCCTGAGCGATATTCAGGCGCTCGAAGAGCAATTCCCAGGCCGTGATCGCCGTCAGCGGCAGCGCGGCAGCATGGGCAAAACTCAGCGACTTGGGCATGTGCCCGACAATGCGCTCGTCTACTACGTGCAGTTCGCTGTTTGCGCCCGGGCGTGTCAGCGATCCCGCATAGAACACCTTGTCGCCTGGCTGGAACAGGGTGACATCGCTGCCAACCGCCTTGACCACGCCTGCGACGTCCCAGCCCAGCACCTTGGCATTGTCGCCTTCGGGCTGGACGTTCTGCCGGATCTTGGTGTCCACCGGGTTGACGGAGATCGCCTTGACTTCGACCAGCAGGTCGCGCGGGCCGGCAACCGGGTCGGGCAATTCGATGTTTTGCAGTGACTGAGCGTCACTGATCGGCAGGGAGTGGTAATAGGCGATGGCTTTCATGGCTGGGTCCTCAGAAGGTGGGAAAGTAATGGCCGGATCATTGGCTATTTCCAGCCAGGATAAAACCCGATAAAACGGCAGTCTCTTTCAATTTTATTTTGATAATCGAGAATTCGATGCTGCGTTTTGATGACCTGCAACTGTTCGTAAGGGCAGCTGATCTGGGCAGCTTGTCAGCTGCTGCGCGGGTAATGGACTTGTCGGCGGCGGTCGCCAGCGCAGCCCTGAAGCGTATTGAACGTCAGTTGGGTGCGCGCCTGTTGGCTCGCTCGACCCGCAGCCTGAGGTTGACTGCCGAAGGTGAGGGCTTTCTGGAATACGCGCGTGCCGCACTGAGCAGTCTTGAGGAAGGACAGCGGTTGCTGGCCAGCAGTCAGGACCGCTGTGAGGGTGTTCTGCAACTGTCTGCACCATCGGATCTGGGGCGCAACATGCTGCTGCCATGGCTGGACGAGTTTCAGCGTCAGCATCCTGGACTGACCGTGCGCCTGCTGCTGGGCGATCGGGTCGCTGATCTGTTTCGGCAGCCAGTGGATGTTGCGCTGCGTTACGGCGAGCCCGAAGATTCAAGCCTGGTCGCGCTCTCCGTTCTGCCAGACAACCGCCGCGTGTTATGCGCCTCGCCGGCTTATGTGAAGCGTCATGGCGAACCGAAACAGGTGGAGCAACTGGCGCAACACAACTGCCTGATGTTCATGCTGGCGGATCGTGCTCATGACCGTTGGACGTTTCACGACGGCAAACGGGAGATGAGCCTGACCGTACAAGGTAATCGGTTCAGCGATGACGCCGATGTCGTGCGTCGCTGGGCTGTCGCCGGTGAGGGCGTGGCGTACAAGTCCTGGCTGGACGTGGCCGACGATGTTCGAGCTGGCCGTCTGCAGGTATTGATGCCTGAATTGCTCGGTGAGCGTGCACCGCTGAATCTTCTGTGTGCTCATCGCGCTCAACTCAGCAAACCGGTCAGTCTGTTGTTGGATATGTTGCGCACACGTTGTAAGCAGCACGCTGTAAGCGAATAAATTATAACTAACGTTTAGCGTGCCACAGCACTTGTAGAATTGACCTACGGATGCGTCGGAAAATAAAGTGTTTAAATGCATTTCCGATATGCAAACTTGCCGCCCCTGCCAGGCGTCAAGTGGGTGGGTTGTTAAAAGTATTCGCTGTGTCGGTCATGGCTATTTCCTGTTTGCCGCTGTTGTTTTTCAGACGATTAAGCTGAAACCCCCGTATGCCGAGGCCTGTAGCTATTTTTACGCCGTGCTGCTCCTTGTTGGCGGCTGTTTCTGTTGCCGGGCTTTTACAACGTTCATACTTCAAATCGTACGAATGGTTCTGCCGGTCGGCCGGTAAAGCGTGGAGTTTATACTTGTCATTTCAGTTTGGGTCCGCGTTCAACTTTACTGGGGCGTGAATGCTGTCATTATGTCATCGCGTTAGATGAGTGTTTCAACAGGGAGTGAATACATGGAATATGCACCTTGCATCAGCCAGATTGCGACATTGCTGGCCGACCCCAAGCGCAGCGCAATGATCTGGGCACTGATGGATGGTACTGCTCGCCCCGCCGATGAGTTGGCATTGCTGGCGGGCCTCTCGACGTCGTCGGCCGGGGCGCATCTGGCGCGCCTGGCCAGCGGCGGTCTGTTGAAGCAAGAGGCCCGAGGTCGCAAGCGCTTCTTTCGCCTGGCGGCGCCTGAAGTGGGTGCTGCGGTCGAGGCGCTGGCCAGTGCATCTCTGGCCAGCGCCGATCAGATCAGCCGCAGTGTTGCGCAGCCGATCCCGTTGTTGCCGTTGCGCCGGGCCCGCATCTGCAGTGACCACCTTGGTGGTGAAATGGCCGCCGAGCTTTATCAGCGTCTGCTGGGTGCTGGCTGGATAGAACAGCAGGACAAGCGCGTGGAAGTCACGAGCAAGGGCATGGCCAAATTTGCGGAACGCGGCATTTACATACCGGCGCTCGCCCAGCGTAAACGCCGGACAGTGTGTATCTGCCCTGAATGGGGTGGACGCAGCCCTCACCTTGGCGGTGCGCTGGGCGCCGGGTTGCTGCAGCTGTTTATTCAGATGGGTTGGCTGCGCACGACTGAGGAATCCACCACCTTGCAGGTTTCGTCGAGTGGGCAGCGGGAGATCAACAGGATAGCGTCAGCGGCATGAGCGCCCACAAGCCCGGCTGTTTCGAGCATGTTGCTGTGATCAGTATGACGCCGCAGGCGAGATCGACAATATCTGCCGACCACGCCCGTCAGTCAGTCACGGTTTGACCAGACGTGCGTCCAGGCTGTTTTGCGCCAGACGCTTGGCCTGATCCTGAGTCATGCCCAGATGCGTATACAGCGCATGGAAGTTCTCGGTCACGTAACCGCCAAAGTAGGCCGGGTCGTCAGAGTTGACGGTGACTTTTACGCCGCGCTCGAGCATGTCGAGAATGTTGTGCTGGGCCATGTCGTCGAACACACACAATTTGGTGTTGGACAGCGGGCATACCGTCAGCGGGATCTGCTCGTCAATGATGCGTTGCATCAGGCGTTCGTCTTCGATAGCGCGCACGCCATGGTCAATACGCTGGATTTTCAGCAGGTCCAGGGCTTCCCAGATGTACTCTGGCGGACCTTCTTCACCCGCATGGGCAACGGTCAGAAAGCCTTCGTTGCGGGCGCGGTCAAAGACTCGCTGGAACTTGCTCGGCGGGTGACCCATTTCTGAGCTGTCCAGGCCGACGGCCACGAAAGCATCGCGGAACGGCAGCGCCTGATCGAGGGTCTTTTCGGCTTCGTCTTCTGTCAGGTGACGCAGGAAACTGAGAATCAGACCACTGCTGACACCCAGTTTCGACTTGCCGTCCTTCAGCGCGCCGTTGATCCCGGCCAGTACCACTTCGAACGGGATGCCTCGATCGGTGTGGGTCTGCGGATCGAAAAACGGTTCGGTGTGGACAACGTTCTGCTCCTTGCAGCGCAGCAGGTACGCCCAGGTCAGGTCATAAAAGTCCTGCTCGGTACGCAGCACGTCCGCGCCCTGGTAATACAGGTCAAGGAATTCCTGCAGGTTGTTGAAGGCGTAAGCCTTGCGCAGCGCTTCGACGTCGTTCCACGGCAGCGCAATCCTGTTGCGCTCAGCCAGGGCGAATAAAAGCTCAGGCTCCAGCGAGCCTTCAAGGTGCAAGTGCAATTCTGCCTTGGGCAAAGCGTTCAACCAGTCGTACATGTTCTTTTCTCATCAGGTGCAGATCGCGGGCATTCTACAGATGCACGTCGCTGCGCAGGGTAAAACCTGACCGGCCGTTCAAGTTGCAGCCTCCTGTTCGCGACGATAAGCGTAAGTATCGGCAAAGCGCGAGAGCAGAAACTCGGCACAGGTCGTCACAGGATAGCGCGCCGGATCGGTTTCGCTCTGACAACCGGGCAGGCATTCAATGCGTGTATCGGGATGCGGTTCGGCAAAGAATGGCATGGAGTAGCGGTCAGCACCCAGTGGGCTGATGACCCGGTGCGGTGTGGACAGGTAACGGTCGTTGCTCCAGCGCGCCATCATGTCGCCGAGATTGACCACGAAGGTGCCATCGATGGGTGGTGCGTCGATCCAGTGGCCCTTCACGTCGCGTACCTGCAAACCGCCTGCGCTGTCCTGATGCAGCAGGGTGATACAGCCGTAATCGGTGTGCGCTCCGGCGCCTTGCTGATCGCTCGATGTAGCGGTGTGGCGCGGCGGGTAATGAATCATGCGCAGCACGCTGACCGGGTCCTTGAAACGCTGGTCGAAGAAGTCCCGCTCGATGCCCAGCGCCAAGGTCATTGCGCGCAGCAGGGTTTGCGCCAACGCTTGCATGTCCAGGTAGTGCTGCTCCATCAAGGCTTCCCAACCGGTTATGTCCGGGTGACGGTTGGGGCCGCGCAGTGGCTTGCCTGCCAGCACGTCCGGGTGCGCGGCGTCCATGTGCAAGCCCATGTCGAAGGTTTCTTTGAGGTCACTCGGCAAGGCCGGGTCCAATTGTTCGGTAGCGATGGCGCCATAGCCGCGATGATGCGTGCTTTGGGTGATATCGATTCTGAGCTTGTCAGCCGCAGGTCGCGCGAAAAACGCTTTGGCGGCGGCTTGCACCTCTTCGATCCGCTGAGTGCTGATCGGATGACCCTTGATGTAGAAGAAGCCCCATTCCCGACAGGCGCTGTCGATCCGGGCTGCGACACGCTGCCATGCCTGTGTATCAGTGCCGTAGAGAGGGGCAATATCAATAATGGGAAGCTGGTCCATGAACCGGTCCTGGGAATCGTGAGGTTCGAATGTCGATCGACCATGCTCCGCTGTACGCAGAGCATGGCTGCAAGCGAGTTATTTAGGCAGTTCGGCCTTGATACCCTCGACGTAATAGTTCATCGACGCCAGTTCGGCGTTGGTCGCGACCACGCCAGCCGGGATCTTGACCGTGCCGGTCTGATCCTTGATCGGCCCGGTGAAAGGGTGGAACTCGCCGCTCTCGATGCTGGCGATGATTTTTTGCGCTTCGGCTTTGACGTCGGCGGGGACCAGATCGCTGATCGGCAGCTCAACCGTGCCTTCTTTCAGGCCGCCCCAGTAATCCTGAGGAGTCCAGGTGCCGTTGATCACGCCCTCGGTGGCCTGAATGTAATGCGGCCCCCAGTTATTGACGATCGAGGTCAGTACCGCTTTGGGGCCGAAGTGGGCCATGTCCGATGCGTAACCCACGGCGTAGACGCCACGACGCTCGGCGGTCTGAATCGGCGCCGGGCTGTCGGTGTGCTGGAAGACCACGTCCACGCCCTGGTCGATCAAGGCATTGGCGGCATCGGCTTCCTTGCCCGGATCGAACCAGGAATTGACCCACACCACCTTGATCTCGGTGCCAGGGTTGTATTTGTTCAGGGCCAACTGGATGGCGTCGATGTCGCGCAGCACTTCCGGGATCGGGAAGGAGGCGACGTAACCGATCTTTTTGGTCTTGGTCATCTTCGCCGCGATGTAACCGCCCACGTAACGGCCTTCGTAGGTGCGGGCCAGATAGGTGCCCATGTTCTTGTCCTGCTTGTAGCCGGTCGCGTGCTCGAATTTCACTTTTGGAAACTGCTTGGCGACTTTCAGGGTCGGGTTCATGTAGCCGAACGAGGTGCTGAAGATCAGGTCGTAGCCGCCCTTGGCCATGTTGCGAATGACCCGCTCGGCGTCCGCGCCTTCCGGCACGTTTTCCACATAGCTGCTGCTGACCTTGTCACCCAGCGCAGCGACCATCGCCTTGCGGCCCTGCTCATGTTGATACGTCCAGCCGTGGTCACCGATAGGCCCGATGTAAACGAAACCGACCTTCAACGGGTCGGCCGCCGAGGCGAGCAGGGCGGAGCCGAGACCGACGACAGCGGCCATGGCGCACAGCAGTTTTTTCAACGGACGACGTGGGTTGGTCAGGTGCATCGGGTCTAGCTCCTTGCGGTCTTGTTGGAGTGCTTACCCCGACAATGCAAATTACTGACCAACAGGACAACTTATGATGCAGACGCCTCCTGTAGCGCGTTGGCCGTGTCAGGATGCGGTGGGACGGTGCAGAACGGCGGGTCAGCGCCGCTAACTGGTGCAGCGGGTGCTGCGTTCGACGATACACATCGGCGTGCCCGCGACCGGCTCGCGAAGAATTTGCACCTGTACGTCGAATACCTGGCAGACCAGTTCGGCATTCAGGACCTCGTCGGGCGAACCGCAGGTCACCAGACGCCCGGCCTGCATGATTGCCAGGTGATCGGCGTACCGACAGGCCTGGTTGATGTCGTGCAGCACGGTGATTACCGTTTTGCCTTCGGCGCTGAGCGCCCGCATCAAGTCCATCAGTTCGACCTGATGGCTGATGTCCAGATACGTGGTCGGTTCGTCGAGCAGCACGATGTCTGCGTCCTGCGCCAGAACCATCGCCAACCAGGCCCGCTGACGCTGCCCGCCGGAAAGATCGGACAGCGGGCGCTCGGCCAGCGTTTCCAGTTCCATGCGCTGCAAGGCCTGATCGACGCTGCGCTGGTCGGTACCGCTCAGACGTCCCCACAGGCTGTTATGAGGGCTGCGTCCGTAGGCCACCAACTGACGCACGCTGACACCCTCCGGGATTGGCAGCACCTGCGGCAGAAAAGCCACCCGCCGCGCCAGCTCTCTCGCCGACAACTGTCCGTAGGCCTGGCCGTCCAGACTCAGGCTGCCGGACTGCGGTATGAGGATCCGCGCAAAGGTCTTGAGCAATGTCGACTTGCCGCAGCCGTTAGGGCCGATCAGTGCAGTGACTTTGCCCGGTGGCGGGCTGAACGAGAGATCTTGCACGATCCGTGTGCTGCCATAGCCGATGTCGAGTTGCTGTGCCTTGAGAATGCTCATGTGATCAACCTTTGAATCGGGCCAGCAGCCAGAGTAAATACGGAGCGCCGATCACGGCAGTCAGAATGCCAGCGGGGATTTCGCTGGGCGCGATCAGCGTGCGGCCCAATGTGTCGGCCAGCACCAGCAGCAGCGCGCCCAACACCATCGATGCGGGCATCAGGTATTGATGGTGCCCGCCCACCAGGCGCCGTGCCATGTGCGGCGCGACCAGACCTACGAAGCCGACCGGGCCGATGATGCCGACGCCCAGGCTGGTCAGCAGTACGGCGCTGCCCATCGCCAGCCAGCGAACACGTCTGAGGCCTGTGCCCAGACTCTGCGCGGCTTCGTCACCCAGCCCGATCAGGTTCAGCGGTTTGGCCAGCAACAGGCTGGCGGGTATCAGCAGCAGCAACGGCACAGCGAGCAGCACATGGTGCCAGTTACGGCTCCACAGGCTGCCGGTCAGGGCCAGCAGGGCGGTGTTGATGTCCAGCGGGTTGGAGAGGATCAGGAACTCGGTGATGCTCGACAACGTGACCGCAATGGCCACGCCGGACAGCGCGAAACGCACGCCGGAAAACTGCACGCCGGTGTTGTACAGGGCCAGCAGCAGCGCACCTGTCGCACCACCCAGGCAGGCCACGAACGGCAGGGCCGCCACCGGCAACTGCGGCAGGCCGATGATCGCGATGGTCAACGCCAGACCTGCGCCCTGAGTCACGCCGAGGATTTCCGGCGACGCCAGCGGGTTGCGGATCACGCCCTGAACAATGGCACCGGCCAGACCGAATGCACTGCCGGTCAGTATCGCAATCAGGCCGCGCGGCAAGCGATGGTTCCACACCTCGAAGTCCTTGCTGTCGTGCGCAATCAGGTGATCGAGCACGGCGCCGGGTGTCAGCCAGACCGTCCCGGCACTGAGGCTCAGCAGCAACGCCAACGCCAGGATAACCAGCAAAATCAGCAGGCGGGAGCGGGATGGGTTCATAGCGCTCGCCTCGCCAGAAACAGGAAGAACGGCGCGCCGATCAACGCGGTCACGACACCAGCCGGCGTTTCGACCGGAAAGGCTACGGCCCGGCTGATCAGATCAGACGCCAGTACAATCGCCGCACCCAGACCGGCGCTGATCGGAACCAGCCAGCGATAGTCGTTGCCCAGCCATTGACGAGCGATATTGGGTGCGATCAGGCCGACAAACGCTATCGGCCCGACGGCGCAGACGCTTGCGCCGACCAGCAGCAGACTGACGACAAACACCAACAGCCGCAGCGCGCCGATTCTCACGCCCAGCGAGCGTGCGGCGTCTTCGCCCAAGTTGATGAGGTTCAGGCGTGGCGCACAGGCGATCGCCAGTACCACGCCAATCAGCGTGCACGGCCAGAGCAACTGCAATTGTTCTGCACCGACGTTGGCCAGCGACCCCGCCAGCCAGTTGAGCACGCTTTGCGCTTGGGCTTCGACGAGGATCACCGTCAGGCGCGTCAAGGCTGCACACAATGCCGCGACCGCGACGCCGGCCAGCACCAGTCGGCCCTGGGCTGTGGCGGGCGACCATGCGCCGCCCAGGCTGAAAACGGTAATCCAGGCCAGCGCGCCGCCAATGCAGGTCATCAGCAGAGCGCCGCCGGGAAAGGGCAGGCTCACCAACCCGGTGGAAAACAGCGCCAACCCCAACGCGGCACCGGCGGTGACGCCAAACAGCGATGGCGATGCCAGCCGGTTGCGGGTAATCCCTTGCATCAATGCTCCGGCCACACCGAGACACGCGCCGACCAATGCTGCGCAGGCTGCGCGCGGTACGCGTAACTGGGCGACGATGTAGGCGATGTTGCCGCCTTCACGACCCTGCGTGAACAGCCCGTTCCAGGCATCCACCTGGCGAATGCTGAAAGACGAGAGGGCGAACAGCGACACCCAGAACAGGCCCAGGCAGCTCACGGCAATCACTGCCGCCATCAACCAGCGGCGCATTTACGGGTTCAGCACGGCCTTGCCGCCTTTGAGCACTGCCAAGGCGTCATCAGCGATTTGCTCGGACGCCATGATGCCGCGATTGCGCGCCCAGCTGTCGCCATCAACCTCGGCGACCTGCTTGTTACGGACGGCGCTCAATACCTGCCACAGCGGTTGCTTGCTCCAGCTGTCGACAATGCTGGGGCGGCGGTAATGGCCGACCAGCAACCAGCCAGGGTCCAGTGCCAGCAGTTGCTCCAGGCTTACAAACTCGGTTGGTGCGGCGTTCTTGCGGACTTCCGGCACTTTCAAACCAATCGCCTGCAACACGCTGCCCGCGTAGGCATGCGGGCCATGAACCGAAAAACTGTCTTCACGCGCCACACCGAACAACACCTGGGTATTAGCCGGAATCTGCGCCGCAATGGCTTTAAGATGCTGCTGGTTTTCGGCGATGCGCGCCTGCATTTGCGGACCTTTGCCCAGCGCCTGGCCGATCAGTTCGGCGGACTTCAGGCTGCCCTGATAATCCTCGCCCCGGGACGGCAGCATCAGCGTCGGTGCCAGGCTGGCCAGGTCGTTGTAAAGCGCCTGATGGCGACCGAGGTCGGCGATGATCAGGTCCGGCTTGAGGCGCGCGATCACTTCTATATTGGGCTGCGAGCGCAACCCGACCGATTGCCACTCGCCCACAGCCTTGCGCACCTTGGGCAGCACGCGATTGGCATCGCCATCATCCGCCGCGCCGACCGGTGTCACGCCAACCGAGGCCAAGCCGTCAAGAAACGAAAACTCCAGTACCACCACGCGTTTCGGGGTGTCGGGCAGATGAACCTTGTGTTGGCCGTCATCAAGGTCGATGGGCGCCGCCTGAACGGCGCTTGCCAGCATCGTCAGTACGCCAACAGCCAATAAAGAGAAGAGTCGAAGAGCACGCATGGCGAATGTCCTTTGTCTGGGAGAAAGTCCCGAAACAGCCGCGCCATCAAGGTCGCGACGAAAACGGCGGGCACTATTTCACATCGTGACGGCGGGATCAAAAGTCATTTACGCGTGGGTGGCGTTCTCATTGCGGGCATTTTTTGAAACCTTTTGTCACACCCTGCACTCTGAACGGCTTCACTGACAGACACCTTCATGAACATCCGCGGCGATGTGTCGCAAGGGTTTGGGGAACATCATGGGCACTTTGCTCAAGCAAGAAAAATTTCTGGTACTGGCAATCATCGCCATGTTCGCGGCTTATCCACTGGAACATGTGTTGCTCGGCAACGGCCAGGTGGTGGCGCTGGTGTCCGGGCTGGCGCTGGTCGGTTTCATCGTCTGCGCCTCGATGCGCGTGGCGCACCACGCCGAAATGCTCGCCGAGAAAGTCGGCGATCCCTACGGCACAATGATCCTTACCTTGTCAGCAGTGCTGGTTGAAGTGGTGATCCTGGCGATCATGATGAGCAACGAGCCATCACCAACGCTGGTGCGCGACACGATCTACTCGGCAGTGATGCTCGACATCAACGGCATTCTCGGCCTGGCCGCGCTGATGGGCGGGCTCAAGCATGGTGAGCAGTCATATAACGATGATTCGGCGCGTACCTACAGCGTGATGATTCTGACGGCAATGGGCGTGTCCATGGTGGTGCCCGAGTTCATCCCCGAAGGCGACTGGAAGCTGTACTCGGCCTTCACCATCGGCGCGATGATCCTTCTCTACAGCATGTTCCTGCGTATGCAGGTCGGGCCGCACAGCTACTTTTTCAGCTACAGCTACCCTGAAAAGAAGAAGCGTAAAGACCTGCCGGAAGAAGCCTCTGAACCGGTCAATCTGACCCGTTCCATCGCGACCCTGATCACGGGTGTGGTGGTGATTGGTGCGCTGGCAGAAGTAATGTCCAAGACGGTTGATCTGGGGCTGGAAGGCACTGGCGCGCCGCCGGTCATGACAGCAATCCTGGTGGCCGCGATTTCTGCAGCGCCGGAAATTCTCACTGCATTGCGTGCGGCACTGGCCAACCGCATGCAGTCGGTGGTCAATATCGCGCTGGGCGCCTCGCTGTCGACGGTGATTCTGACCGTACCGGTGATGGAAGCCATGGCGCTGTACAGTGGTCAGCCATTCCAGATGGCAATGACGCCGGTGCAGACTGTCATGATCGTCATCACCTTGCTGGTCAGCGCCATCAACCTCAACGACGGCGAAACCAACGCGATAGAAGGCATGACTCACTTCGTGCTGTTCGCGACATTCATCATGCTGTCCTGCCTGGGGCTTTGAGCCGAAGCAGCGGGCGGGCGCAACAGGCTGCCTGCTGCATCAAACCGTGACACACCGCGTTGGTGAATGCCCGGCACGGCGCCCTGTTCACGGTCGAGTCAGGCCTTTTGCTCTTTGTTGTTTGAAGAGCGATGCCTTTTCATTCTGTACATTGCATCGTCCGAGTGAGTGAGCAGTGCATCGGGATCCGTTCCGTCCTCGGGATAGAACGCAACGCCAATACTGCACAACGGCATCTTCAGCGCGCCGAACTCAGAAGGCAATGGCGCGGCCATAGCCTGGTGAATCTGCTCCAGCTTGCGGGTGATGGCTTCTCTTGACTGAATACCCGTCAACAGCACCGTAAACTCATCGCCGCCCATGCGAGCAACTGTGTCGGTCTCACGCATGCAGCTTTCCAGCCGGCGGGCAACCATGCAGAGAATACGATCCCCCGTCTGATGGCCATGAACGTCGTTGATACCCTTGAAGTTATCAACGTCCAGAAACAGCAGCGCCAGCCCGGTATTGTCGAGCTGCGCCGAGAGCAGGGCAGACTTCAGCCGGTCGCTGAACAGCGAGCGGTTGGCCAGTTTTGTCAGCGGATCGTAATGAGCGAGCGAGCGCAGCTCTTCTTCGGCCTGAGCCAGCGCTGTCACATTGCGCGCCACACCTATCCTCGCACCCAGGTCCTCAGACCAGAATGCGGCCCAGAGGATGTACACCACTCCTCCATCCTTGCGGATGTAGCGATTGCGGAAATCAACGTGAGGTTTGCCATTCATGACGCGGGTGATCGAGGCCCGTGTGGCAATCAGGTCTTCAGGGTGCATGTAGCGGGTGATGGGCGTGCCTTTCAGCTCGTCAGGGCGATAACCCAGCAGTGCCTCACAAGCGTCACTGACAAAAACAATGTGATCGTTCTGATCAACCACAAACACAGTATCCAGCATCAGTTGGATCAGTTTCGGGTAGAGCGCCTGCAGATCAACGGTCATAGGTCGTGGGGTCTGATGTGGAGAGCTCGATCATATCCTGATCGAAAGGGCGGACGACGATGGAATGTGCAGTCGTCAGTTGGGTGGACGTCAACCAGAGTGGTGCCTCACATCCTGTGTAGAGCGATCCTGTACAGCCTCCATTTCAAGCTTTCTGAAAGAAACCGGAATTCGCCGGATTCCTGGCTGCTGACTCGGCCTGTCAAGCGTCGGCCGCTCCTCTTCTGTTCAGATTGAGCAACAGCTCATAGCGCGGGAAAGTTCAATTCTTATACAAAATTTAATTTTGTACAAGTTTTTCTAAAGTCTGTACAACGTTGGCCGATGGCGTGGCTGAAACGGTAAACGTCAGCCACGCAACGCTGTACATCATCGCTTCAAGCAATGTTCTGATGCTCGCTTGGTCGTGATCAGTTCCTGAATCACCTGGGTGGCTGGAGCCTGCCCTTAACTTCGCCTCGGACGACGAAATTTACCCTTGTGGGCAGCAATCGCTGCTTGAATTTTTGTGCCGTGCGGATGTAAGCCGGATGGGCACCTGAGGACGGAAATGGGACTGGTATCTAGGCTTTTGGACAATGTCAGAGTGTCTCGTAAATTAGGCATCGGTTTTGGCATTCTTTTATGCGCGGTGATCGCCGTCGCGTTTGTCGGTTACAACAGCAACAATATTCTTGTGGACCGCCTGGACACCACGCGTCTGATCGGCAATATCAACGATGCGTCCCAAGACATGCTGCTGGCTGAAAAGCAGTACGAGACGGCTGCAGATCCAGAGTCTCTGGATACTTACGGCGCTCGGCTCAAGGCCCTGCAAGACTTGAATGCCAAGGCGCTCGTCATGATGACCCGCCCTGAAAACCGGCAGGCCCTGCTTCAGTTGCAAGCCGCAACAGCGGACTACGACCAGACGGTCAAGCAACTGGTTGATATCGACAAGACCACCTCGAATGCGCTCAAGCCACTGGGCGCATTGTCCGACAGGTATGTAGATACCTTTTCAAAGATGCTCGAAACCGTTACTTCAAGCGCGTTGGAGGTGTCCGATGCCGAGCGAGTACGTGAACTGAGAACAGTCGCCGATCTGCGCAACAGCATGACAATGTTCCGTTTGGTGCTTCGCCGGTATATCGCAGTGTCCAGCACCGCGAACAAGAACGCCCTGATCGAGACGACCGACGGCTTCCTGTCGGACATCACCAAGGCACGCAGCAGCCTGCCTGCTACGCTCTCCAGTCAGCTTCAGGAAGCCTCCGATGGTATGCGCAAATACCGGGAGGTCATCCTTGAGGTCTCCGCGCTTTTCGATAAAAAGCAGGCGCTTCGCCAACAAGTGAATCAGCACAGCGAGAAGATGGATCGCATCGTCAATGGCTTGATGGACATCCAGCAGCGATTGGCCCGTGAAGATCAGCGTGATGCTTTCGTCCAGATGGTTGCACTCACCTTGGTCGCCTTGGTGGTCGGTATCTTTGCGTCAATCGTGATCTCCCGTCAGATCACGTTGCCGTTGGGTCAGACGGTTGAATTGGCGCGTCGCATTGCCAAAGGTGATCTGACTGTCGATTTAAAGACTGCGCGTCGTGATGAACTGGGTGATCTTCAAACGGCCATGCATGACATGGCCCAAAGCTTGAGCACGCTGGTACAAGGAATCGGCAGTGGGGTCACCCACATCTCTGTTTCTGCTGAAAAGCTCTCGGCCATGAGCGAGCAGACGAGTGCCGGTGTCCGTCAGCAAAAGGTAGAAGTAGACCAGGTTGCCACCGCAATGCACGAAATGGCATCGACGGTTCAAGAGGTTGCCCGTAACACGACCGATGCGTCGGCTGCTGCAACGTTGGCTGAACAGCAAGCGCGCCATGGCGGAGAGGTCGTCAAGCAAGCGGCGGCTCAGATCACTGAGCTGTCCGAGGCCATCGAAAAGCTGGGTGGCGCCATGGGTGTGCTCACTCAAGGGAGTGATCAGATCGGCAAAGTGATTGACGTGATCAAGGCCGTGGCAGAGCAAACCAACCTTCTGGCGTTGAACGCCGCCATTGAGGCTGCAAGAGCGGGCGAGCAGGGGCGTGGATTTGCGGTGGTTGCAGACGAAGTGCGCTCACTGGCGCAGCGTACTCAGAACTCCACCAAAGAAATCGAAACGTTGATCCTGACCCTGCAGCAGGGGACTCAAGCTGCGTCCGAGCTGATGGTATCGAGTCGCGAACGCACGTTGGACACGGTTGTGCTTGCGCAAAAAGCCGAGCAGGCGATTGCCGAGATCAACCATTCCATTGGTACGATCCAGGGGATGAGCCTGCAGATATCTGCTGCCGCTGAACAGCAGAGCGCGGTGGCTGATGAAATCAATCGCAGCATCCTCAGTGTTCGTGATGTAGCGGACCAGTCCGCCATCGCCAGTGAAGAGAGTGCAGCAGCGACTCTGAAGCTTGCGTCGCTCGGCAGTGACTTGCAGAAAATGACCTCGCACTTCAAGACGTAGGCAGACCTGCCAGCCCCAGCGTGCTCACGCACGGGCACGGGGTTGAGCGCTTTGACGCATCACGTGTCTGGGCGCTCAACTCTGCTTTGCCTTCACTCGTCCTCAATCGTCCGGGATTGTCCGCAGCCAAGGCTGCAAAGGCATTTTGTCCAGGGCCTGCCACAATGGCGCGTCAGTCTGCTGGGCAGCCAGCAACCAGAGCCCGTCCCGTTCGACAAGCTGCTCAACCGGCAGCGCCAGCCAGTCATCCAGCTTGATTGACATTACCCGGCCCTTGTCTGGATAACGGTCTGACGCAAAGTCATGCTCAAACGTACGCACGCGCAGCTTTCCATTGTCGAAGCCCTCGAACTGCGGTCTGTTGCCCGTTGGATAATTCCAGGTGCGCAACGTGCGGGCGTGGACATCCAGCAGCAGGAGCTCCCAGTTGCGCTGCATGTCCTCGTGCAGGCGGGTCAGGGCCAGGTAGCGAGCATCCGGCGACCAGCACATTGATGGCGCCAGATCATTGAGTACGCATCCCGAAGCGGTCAGCAGATGGCCGCCCAGCCTTCCGGATTCGGCACGCAGCCAACTGTCGGCGTATTCGGTTTCAGTGCCGAACAACCAGGCCGCGTCGCTGCCGTCCGCGGCGGGCTGAACGAAATCACCGTCGGCATTGGCCGCCTGTGGCTGTTCGACCACGCGCCATTGCGGAGCGACGCGCACACCGTCTTCGCCGACCCGCAACTCGACCATTCGGTAGTAAGGCCGCGACTCCTCACGGTAGTCACAAAAGCTCGCCGCGTTGCCAATCGGCGGCGCGGGAATGTCGAAGCGCTTGAGGGGAGAAGACGCGGTGCCTTCTTTCAATCGTCCCAGCACCAGCGTGACCATGAGCGAACCTGACCGGAAGTCCAACAGGTTGACCACTTCCATGGCCGGTCCGTCGAGGCGTTGGCGTTTCAGCGCATCGACTACCACTACCTTGCCTGCGCTCGCTGGGTGCTCGGTGAAGGGAATCAGCGCCAGATAGCGTCCGCAGTCCGATACTCGATGGTCCAGCAGCCAGAGCCCGGGCATTTCCCAGTCTTCTATCCGACAGCGGTAACCGCCCGTACCAGCGTGATTGTCCATCTGCCAGGTCAGGCAGGCGCGCGTCCTGTTCAGAAGCGGTTCGGACTCAATGCTGCTCATGCCCCGCTCGCCATCACCGGTCAGTGGTACAACCAGCCTTACTTTTGTCAGTTTGCGGTCGCTTGCCTGCAGGCAGCCTTGTGCGTCATGACCGGTTTGAATCTGAGTGTCACCATGAACGCAACGCAGGCCATAGCCATACATGCCACGGTCAGGGTTTGCAAAAGCCAGGTAGCCGCCGATCCTCAAGTGTTCCGCGTCCAGACTCAATGGTTCGTTCCAGCTCAACGAAAGGTCGTTATCGCCGACGACCCAGGGAGTAGGGAGTGAATGCCAGCCAGCGTCAGGCTGCCAGACCCAGTATCTGGCCTCCTTGTCGTCATGATGTCGGGCGACGATGCTCAACGCCTTGCCGTCGTCGCGCCACACCACGGGCGCGTCGGCGTAAAAATACAGCGGGCTTTCCCGATCATCCAGGCTCAGCTCATAGACTGGGTAGCGCAGCGCATCCAGCGGTTGCTCCAGCTCACGCAAACTCTCGGGCATGACCAGCTTTCCATCGATGCAGTGCCGTTTGTGCGGACCGATGTGCTGCACGGTCGCGCTGGCCAGGTGATGTTCCAGCAAGGCAGGGTCCACCCAGATATCACCGACAGGCTCCAGTTGCGTCATGGAGGATGCCTTGAGCATGGCTTGCAGGCTGATGGCGCTCGCACCGTTATCCACCAGTGGGCTGACCCGTCCACGCAGTTCGGTGCTGGTGAACTCGTCCAGTTCCCAGAGGTGATCGTTTTCGCACTGATAGGTTCGCCGCATGTGACGGTCGAGAACGATCAGCCCCCACTGGTTGCGTGACGGGACAGGCGCGGCGAAGTAACGGCCATCCGTGGAGAACTGCGCCGATGAACCGATGCCCTGCAACAGCACGCCATCCGGGAACAGATAGTCGAAATAGACCGGTCCGCCCATGGCAATTTCGCCCATGTTGAACAACCGAATGGGCTGACCTTCCGGCGTGACATCAAGCTCTTGCCCACCCCATGCGCTGCGGGCGCCTCGGGTGTCATGGGTTTCGTACAGACCCGCTGCGGTTTTGCCTTCTTCATCAGGCTTTCCAACGTCGACTGTGCTGACCCCCAGCTTTTCACACAAGGCGCCCAGCGCGACCAGGCCACCTGCGATGACGATGAAGGCCGCAAACACATTCCAGTAGTTGGGCAGCGACAGGCCGAGTCCCAGGCCCAGGCCAAATACTGCGCACCCGCTCACCCGCGAAAAAAAGCTGGCAACGCGTTTCCAGCCGAACCAGGCTGTCAACGCGGTCATGCCGCCCGCGCCAAGCGTTATCACCAGCCCGAGCAAAGGTGGCGACATCGTCACCAGCACCACGGGCGCCGCCAGCAACAACAGGCTCCAGCCCAGACTGAGCAGGATTTTGGCCAGATCAAAGAGCAGCTGAAGCATGCTCTGGTCGTCGCGTTGCGAAGGAGTGGGCACGGAATATCGCCTGGCTGCCGAGAAGAACGCCACTGTAGCGGATCCTTCTTCGGTAGTGCGTCGATCCGCTCACACTGCGATCGAATCGTGAACAGACCGAATGGTCAGCCTTTTATCAGTTCTCGCGCGGCCTGACGGTGATCCGCGATGAGTTGCTGAAGATCCAGTCCTTCGACCTGACCCTCGACGACACGCCACTGACCGCCAATCATCACCCGATCCGCACGGTCTGCACCGCACAGCAGCAGGGCTGATATCGGATCGTGGCTGCCGGAAAACCGCAATTCATCGAGCTTGAACAGCGCCAGATCGGCTTGCTTGCCCACGGCCAGCTCGCCGATATCTCTGCGTCCCAGCAATTGTGCGGAGCCTTGTGTTGCCCAGCCGAGCACCAACTGCGGGGTGATCCGCTGCGCGCCGTAGCGCAGTCGTTGCAGGTAAAGCGCCTGTCGGGCTTCCAGCATCATGTTCGAGGCATCGTTGGACGCCGAACCATCGACGCCCAGCCCCAGCGGTGCGCCCGCTGCGATCAGGTCCAGCGTCGGGCAAATGCCGGAAGCCAGGCGCATGTTCGAGCTCGGGCAATGACAGATGCCGGTACCGGCCGCGCCAAGCCGGGCGATTTCATCCGGGTTGAAATGAATGCCATGCGCGAGCCAGGTGCGCGGCCCCAACCAACCCACGCTGTCCAGATAGTCCACCGTGCGCAGGCCAAAGCGTTGCAGGCAGAAGTCTTCCTCATCCAGGGTTTCGGCCAGATGGGTATGCAGGCGCACGTCGAGTTTTTTCGCCAACGCGGCGCTTTCGGCCATGATCTGCGGTGTGACGGAAAACGGCGAGCAGGGCGCCAAGGCGATCTGAATCTGCGCACCGTCGCCGCGCTCGTGGTAGGTCTCGATCAACCTTTGGCTGTCGGCCAGGATCACTTCGCCCTGTTGCACGGTTTGCTGCGGCGGCAGCCCGCCATCCGCTTCGCCCAGGCTCATCGAGCCACGCGTCAGCATCGCTCGCATGCCCAGTTCCCGAACGCTCTGCACCTGCACATCGATGGCATGTTCCAGCCCATCAGGGAACAGATAGTGATGGTCAGCAGCGGTTGTACAGCCGGACAGCAGCAGCTCGGCCAGCGCCACCTTGCTGGCGACGGCCAGTTTCTCCGGCGTCAGGCGCGCCCACACCGGGTAAAGGGTTTTGAGCCACGGGAACAACGGCTGATTGACCACCGGTGCCCATGCGCGAGTCAGGGTCTGATAGAAGTGATGATGGGTATTGATCAGGCCGGGCAGCAGCACATGCTCACGTGCATCAAACACTTGCGCGCACTGCGTTGCGGGTTGCTGACCGGCGGCCAGCACTTCAGTGATGACACCGCCTTCAATCACCAGGCCGCCACGGGCGTCGAGGTCATTGGCGGTAAAGATTGCGAGGGGGTTTTTCAACCAGATACGGATCGCGGACATGGGCCGGCTCCTCTGAAAAATGGGTTCAGGGTTAGCCAGCTCAGTGTTGTCCTGTCTGCTGATCCAGGCGTGCCGGGCGCGAGGCCTGCGCACATATGCAAAGGCCTGCGTTCAGGCGCTGGCTATCTTATCGAAGACAGCGCCTTGCGATCCACTCGCACCACACATTTACCAGGCGATCGTGTCGCCTTTGTAATCGATGAAGTAATGCCCGCCCTTGCCCGCGTAGGCATCGAGCTGTTTCACCAGGCCGGTGGTGCTGGTCAGCACATCGATGGCCGCGTTTTCGCCGCCCATGTCGGTCTTCACCCAGCCCGGATGCAATGACAGAACCGTCGGACGGTTTTCACCCAGTTGATGTACAAAGGTATTGGTCATTGAATTCAGGGCAGCCTTGCTGGCTTTATACAGCCCCATCTCGCCACCTTCCGGGCACGCAACGCTTCCCAGGACTGAACTCATGAACGCAAGCACGCCGGTATCAGGACGGATGTGCCCGATAAAGCGCTCGGCCAGGCGAATCGGTGCAACTGCGTTGGTCAGAAACAACTGGCCCAGCTCGGCAGCGGTCGCCTGAGCGGCACTCTGATGCTGCGGGCCTGAAATGCCCGCGTTGACGAACAGCACGTCAAACACCTCGCCTTTCAGCTTCTGGACCAACACCTCCAGTGAGGCGGTTTCATCCATATCCACGGTTTCGATTCGTACGTCCTTAATGGCTTTCAAAGCTTCGGCCTTCAGCGGATCGCGGACCGTGGCAGTGACCTTCCAGCCCTGTTCGGTCAGGCGTTGGACCAGCCCAAGCCCCAGGCCACGCGAGGCGCCGATGATCAGCGCGGTTTTGGTAGTGGTCATGACAGTTTCCTTGGCAATTGAATAAGTTCAGGGGCGCAACGGGCACGATTGGCCGAGGCGCTGATGCAGCTCGCTACGCAACTCATGCAGCTCAGCGATGCGGTTGTCGATCAGCGCCAGTTTGTCCTGAAGCAACAGGGCAATGGCGGCGTCCGGCGCAGGAGCCTTCCACAGTTCGGCAACGTTGCTGCCCACTTCGTTCAGGCTGAAACCCAACCGTTGCGCAACCTTGATGAACTGGACCAGTTGCACCGTTTCTACAGGGTAGCGACGATAGCCGTTGGCACTGCGCTGCGCGATGATCAGGCCGCGTTGTTCATAGAAGCGCAGCGTGTCGCGACTCACCGCTGTGGCCTTGGCCAGTTCACCGATACGCATGGGCAGACGTCCTTGAAGTGCTTGACCCTGGAGCGTACTCCAGCCTTTAGCCTGTTGGAATCTCAATCGGCAGGAAGCATTTGCATGTGGAACCCCAGGCAATACCGAAGCATCGTACGGGCCAGCGGCTGGTACGACTTGATCATCACCGCAGCCTTTGTCACGCCCTGGAGTTTCGCGGTATTGCACGGCGCTCTGACGACCCTCACCCAACAACTGAACCTGACGGGCGATCTACCCGCGTTTGCACCTATGCACATGTTGATGGCGAACCTGCTGGGCTCGATTGTCTGCGTGTGGGCAGTTCTGCGAATCCGCAATCCGCAGCGATTGTTCGGACGCTACGATGCGGTCGGCCGTTTGCTGTTTGCCACCTGGCAGGCGTACGCCTTGGCACAGGGTGCCAGCAGCGTGCTGATCGTTATCCTGATAGCCGAACTGGCGTGGGCAATACTGCAGCTGTGGCCAGTGCGCTCATCCGTGAGCGCGTGTCCACGATGACTTGAACATCAGCAGTCCATCCGGACTCAATGCCCGGCACGCCATGGCTGGCCCAGTGAAACCGGTGCGTACAGCCGGGTGCGCAGGGCGTCGCGGGAGAGCAGGACCAGCACGATGATGGTTGCGACGTAAGGCAGCATCGCCAGCAGGTTGGACGGAATTGCCAGGCCAATGCCTTGCGCCACCAGGTGCAGGATGCTGGCCAGACCGAACAGGTAGGCGCCGAGCAGCAGGCGCCACACGCGCCAACTGGCGAACACGACCAGCGCAAGCGCGATCCAGCCTCGGCCAGCGCTCATGTTTTCGGCCCACATGGGGGTGTACGCCAGTGACAGGTAAGCCCCGGCCAGCCCTGCCATTGCGCCGCCGAACAGCACCGCCAGTGTTCTGACCCGCAACACCGGCAGGCCCATGGCGCTTGCCGCGTCAGGGTTTTCGCCGACAGCCTGGATGATCAGGCCTACGCGGCTTTTCAGCATCGCCCAGGCGACCAGCGCGAATAATGCAAATGACAGATAAACCAGCAGGTCCTGAGCGAACAGCATACGGCCGATCAACGGGATGTCACTCAGCAGAGGAATGGCTACGGGCTCGAAACCGCTCAGCGGTTTACCCACCCAGGCAGCGCCCACGAAGCTGGATAAACCGACGCCGAAGATAGTCAGCGCCAGGCCTGTGGCGACCTGATTGGCGTTGAATACCAACGCAACAAGAGCAAACAGCGCTGACAACAGCATGCCCGCGCACATGGCCAGCAACACGCCGAGCCACAGATTGCCCGTGCTCAGCGCGATGATAAAACCAGTCACCGCGCCAAACAGCATCATCCCTTCCTGGCCGAGGTTGATGACGCCGCTTTTTTCACAGATCAGCTCGCCCAGTGCCACCAGCAGCAAGGGCGTGCCGCAGCGCACCATGGCGTAGAAAATGTTGCTCAACAGGTCGATATCCATCACACGGCTCCCGCCACTGGGGTCATCTGGCGCTTGGCCCAGCGCAGCTTCAGGCGCGGGCGATAAAGGATCAGCACATCGCAGGCCAACAGAAAGAACAGCATCATCCCCTGAAAAAGCTGCGTGATGGCCGGAGGCAGGTTCAAGGTCATCTGCGCGCTCTCCCCGCCCAGATAGAGCAGGGCGATCAACAGGCTGGAGAACAGAATGCCAATGGGATTAAGGCGCCCAAGAAAGGCGACGGTGATCGCCGCATAGCCGTAGCCGGGTGACACCTGCGGCACTAACTGACCGATGGGGCCGGCGACTTCCGACACACCAGCCAAACCGGCCAGCCCGCCACTGATCAACAGCGCGAGCCAAACCAGACGTTTTTCCCGAAAGCCGACAAAACCCGCGGCGCGCTTGTCCAGCCCGAGCACTTTGATCTGAAAGCCCACGAAGCTGCGTTGCAGAAGTACCCAGACCACGACCAGCGCCAGCAGCGCGAAATACACGCCCACGTGTGCGCGACCCTCTTCCATCAGCAACGGCAGACGGCTCGCGTCACCGAAGGTGGCCGACTCAGGGAAGTTCATGCCCGCCGGGTCCTTGAGCGGGCCGTGGACGAAGTACAGCAGCAGGTTGAGGGCGATGTAATTCAGCATGATACTGGTGAGGATTTCGTTGGCATTGAAATGGGTGCGCAACCAGGCCGTCACGCCTGCCCAGGCGGCGCCCGCCAGCGTTCCCGCGAGCAGCACCATGACCAGGGCCCAGCGGCTTTCCATCTCGATGATATTCACTGCAACGGCACTGCCTGCCAGCGCCCCCAGAAGCAGTTGGCCTTCGGCCCCGATGTTCCAGATGCGTGCCTGGTAGGCAATCGCCAACCCCAGCGCGCAGAGCAGGATCGGCAGCGTTTTGACCATCAGTTCCGACAGACCATATAGATCACTGACCGGCGCGATCAGCAGAGTGTGCAGCGTCACCCAGGGGTTGAGCCCCAGCGCCATGAACAGCAGCGACCCACATATCAGCGTCAGAACCGCCGCGAGCAGCGGAGAGCACCAGAGCATGGCGCGCGATTGTTGGCCGCGCGGTTCCAGAGAAAGCAGCATGTTTTGCTCCGTTAACCCGCCGCGTGGGCCTGGGTGTGAGAATGATCGAACTGTCCTGCCATCCATCCGCCGATCTGCACGGTGCTGGTGTGTTCGGTGGGGATCAGGTCTGAAAGCCGGCCTGCGCTGAGTGCGGCAAGCCGGTCGCTGATCTGGAACAGCTCGTCCAGATCTTCCGAGATCACCAGAATCGCCGCGCCTGCATCGCGCAAGGCAATCAGCGCCCTGTGGATCGCTGCGGCTGCACCGACATCCACGCCCCAGGTCGGGTGCGCAGCGACCAGCAATTTCGGTTGTTGCAGGATCTCTCGGCCCAAAATGAATTTCTGCAGATTGCCGCCAGACAGGCTGCGCGCCGGAGCCTGCGCATCGGGTGTCTTGACTGCAAACCGGCGGATGATTTCATCAGCCAGTGCCCGCACCTTGCCGCGCTGAACAAGGCCTGCGCTGACCAGCCCTTGCTGGAAAGCCGTGAGCAGCGCGTTGTCGGCCAGGCTCAGTTCCGGCACCGCACCGTGGCCCAATCGTTCTGCCGGGACGAACGCCATCCCGTGTTTGCGTCGCGCATCGGGGCGCAGATTGCCGACCGGGACGTCTGCAAAACGCAACGTCGTAGCCTGTGCATTCGGCAATCGTTGTTCGCCGCTGAGCAAAGCGAGCAATTCGTCCTGCCCATTACCCGCCACGCCTGCAATGCCAACGATTTCGCCACTGCGCACTTCCAGGCTGAGCTCTTTCAGCGAGCAGCCGAATGGATCAGGGTTGTGCCAGGACAACCTGTCGACCCTGAGAAATGGTGTGCCGCCGCTGACTTTCTGGTACTGCGCGGTCAGGCCCTCTGCATCACCCACCATCATTCGCGCCAGCTCCAGGTCTGAGCATTCTGCCGGTATGCAATGCCCGGACACCTTGCCGTTACGCAGCACCGTCGCGCTGTGACACAAGGCGCGTACCTCGCCCAGCTTGTGGCTGATGAACAGAATGCTGCAGCCTTCCTGTGCCAGGTGTCTGAGCGTCACAAACAGCTCTTCGGCTTCTTGTGGCGTGAGTACAGAGGTAGGTTCGTCGAGGATGAGCAGGCGGATGTCCTGCATCAGGCAGCGGATGATCTCAACTTTCTGCCGCTCGCCAATCGACAGGCTGTGCACCAGTCGCTGAGGTTCGAGTGCCATGCCATAGCGCTGAGACACTTCGCGGATGCGCGGCTCCAGTTGTTTGGGTGTGCCGGCCGCCGCCCCCATTGCCAGCGCAATGTTCTGCGCGACGCTCAAGGTTTCGAACAGCGAGAAATGCTGGAACACCATGCCGATGCCCAGGCTTCGAGCCTGGGCTGGGTTGCGCATGATTTGCGTCTGCCCTTGCCAGGTGATCGCGCCGGAGTCTGGCTGGGTCACGCCGTAGATGATTTTCATCAGCGTACTTTTGCCAGCGCCGTTTTCGCCCAGCAATGCGTGGATTTCTCCGGGCTTGATCGTCAGGTCCACGGCGTCGTTGGCCAGGCAACCGGGATACCGTTTGCTGATATGGCGCAGTTGTAGACGCGCAGGTGTCGCATGGTTTGGCATGACAGGCTCTGATCCGGGAGTGGGTCGCTCGTGGATAAAGCAAAATCCTGGCCAAGGAGTCAGGTTTCATCGCAACGGCTTCAAATCGGCTCGTCGTCGAGCGTTTCAACTAGTTATGGAAGGGCGATGTAAATTTTCAGCACCAGTTCGGGGCAGGGCGACGGGTGTGGAGGCTCAATATGGCCCATGACATTGAGCAAAAAATGTACAGCCCGCAGCAAAGGCCATGCGCCGAGCGATTGGAGGACCCTTGCACCTGTTATCCACAGGTTCTTCCACAGTAACGGTGCGCAACCTCGACAGCGCAGAATAACGTCCCATGGACTAGCGTCCAAACGTGCTAAGCAAGGTTAAGATGATGTTTTAAGGCGGGTTTTTATCCACTGGATACAAATTGGTCAAAAAACGATCATTTGCTTGTGAAGCTTGTCCCGTATGGCTTGCAGCGCAGTACACCCAGCTTATCCACAGTCGGGTGCACAGTAGTTGTGGGCAAGAGCGAGCTAGCCGTCAGCGTCCGGACGCAAAAGGATTCTGCCGCGGCTCAGGTCGGCCAGTTGCTGTTGCGCAATGCCGATATGCTCAGGACCAATGGCAATCGCCATCTCCACACCGTTGGCAGTGAAGTGTTCTTTTTCAATCATGGCGTTCAGCTCATGCAGGCGCAGTTTGACCAGCGCCAGCTCACTGAACGTGCATTCGAGGGTGTAGGGCACACGGTTGATCAGCGCAATGCGTTCAGCCTGCTGCAGGCATTTGTTTGCGCCGCCGCCATAAGCTCTGGCCAGCCCGCCAGTCCCCAGTTGGGTGCCGCCGTACCAGCGAATCACCAGCACAATGACCTGATCGAACATTTGCGCCTCAATGGCGGCGAGGATCGGACGACCAGCGGTGCCGCCCGGTTCGCCGTCATCATTGCTGCGGTATTGGCCGCCGAGCTTCCAGGCCCAGCAGTTGTGGGTCGCGTTGAGGTCGCTGTTCTGCTCGATAAACGCCTGCGCATCGGCAGGGCTGCCAATCGGGGCAGCGAGGGTGATGAAGCGGCTCTTGCGAATTTCTTCTCGAAACTCGCAAGGGCCAGCAAGGGTAAATGACATGCAGACTTCCAGCTGACGGCGAGAGGCAGATTCTACAGGGTCGGCGGCGTTAACCCGCAGCCCTTGAGAATGATCCGGGTCAGGTTATCGCTGGCCTCGTCCATGTCCTGCCTGGTCAGGCGCGTACGTCCGGTAACGCGGCAGATCTGACTCGCAAAGTCGGCATAGTGCTGAGTGCTGCCCCAGAGCAGAAAGATCAGATGCACCGGGTCGATAGGGTCCATTTTTCCCGCGTCGATCCAGGCCTGGAATACCGCAGCCCGGCCTTGAAACCACAGGCGGTAGTCCTGGCTGAAGTACTCGCTCATGCACTCACCGCCGCTGATGATCTCCATGGCGAAAATTCGCGAGGCCTGGGGCTGGCGTCTTGAAAACTCCATCTTGGCGCGGATATAGCGGGCCAGTGCCTGTGCAGGATCGTCGTCGACGCTCAAGGCGTTGAAGGTGCTGTCCCACAATTCGATGATGTTGCTCAGCACTGCGATGTACAGGCCCAGTTTGTTGGTGAAGTAATAGTGCAGGTTGGCTTTTGGCAACCCGGCCTTCAGCGCAATGGTGTTCATACTGGTGCCCTTGAAGCCATGACGGGCAAATTCGTCTTCTGCCGCTTTGATGATGGCTTCTTCGTTCTTCTGACGAATGCGGCTGGCAGGCTTGGGGACGTGAGCGCTGTGGGCAGAGACTTCAAGTGTCATGGGGGCAATTCCGGACAGGTCAGGGGGCGCAACGAGTGCACTGATAACGCACCCGCGCGCATCCCGCAAGCGCGTGCGCAGGAAATTTATCGTGAATGCTCAAGGGGTTCGGTTTCCTGTGGCGCAACCGCTGCAATAGCGGCAGTTTTCCCCTCAGGTATCAGCAGACACATGACGATTGCGGTAATGCCGCCGCTGGTGATCGCCGAGTCAAACAGGTTTTGAACAAGCATGGGCATGTGGTGCAGTAACGCAGGCTGTGCTGCGATGCCCAGACCGACGCCGAACGAGGTCGCGATGATCAGCATGCTGCGTCTGTCCAGGGGCGACTGCGCGAGGATCCGCACGCCTGCCGCCGCGACACTGCCGAACATCACAAGGGTCGCGCCGCCAAGGACGGGTTTGGGAATCTGCTGCACGATTGCGCCGATGTGAGGGAACAGCCCGAGCACGAAGAGTACGGCACCTATGTAGAGGCCGACATACCGACTGGCGACGCCGGTCAACTGGATCACGCCATTGTTCTGGGCAAACGTGGTGTTGGGGAATGCGCTGAAGGTGGCGGCGATCATGCAGCTCACGCCGTCGCCCAGCACGCCACCCTTGAGCCGTGCCACGTAACTTGGGCCGCCGATGGGTTGGCGGGCAAGCATGCAGTTGGCGGTCAGGTCGCCGACGGTTTCGATGCTGCTGATCAGGTAAATCAGCGCAACGGGCAGGAAAGCCGTCCAGTCGAAATTGAAACCGAACCTGAACGGGATCGGCACGCTGATCATCGGCAGGTCATGAATCGGCTGCGGCACGAGTTTGCCGCTGAACCAGGCCGCAAGGCTGCCGACCGCAAGCCCAATGATGATTGCGGACAAGCGTACCCACGGCGTGCTGGAGCGGTTAAGCCCGATAATGACCGCAAGCACCAGCCCGCCAAGCGCGAGGTTCAAGGGCGCGCCAAAGTCTGGTGCATTGAACCCGCCCCCCAGATCGGTGACGCCGACCTTGATAAGGCTAACGCCAATCAGCGTGATGACGATGCCGGTCACCAGCGGCGTAATCACCCGGCGCAACTGGCCTATAAAGCGGCTGAGTACGATTTGCACAATCGCCCCGAAAAAACAGACACCGAAAATCATCGCCATGATGTCTTCCGGGCTGCCGCCTCGCTGCTTGACCAGAAACCCGGCAGACAGCACCGCGCCGAGAAAGGCGAAACTGGTACCTTGCAGGCAGATCATCCCGGCACCGATGCCGAAAGGGCGGCGCGCCTGAATGAAGGTGCCGACGCCCGAAACCATCAACGCCATGCTGATCAGGTAGGGCAGATAAGCCGTCAGTCCGAGGGTGGACCCGATAATCAACGGCGGGGTAATAATGCCGACGAAGCTGGCGAGCACATGCTGCAATGCGGCAAGCACAGCTGTCATTGGCTTGGGCCGGTCGTTGAGGCCATAGATCAGGTCGTTGTTGTCGGGTGTTTCGGACTGCATGACAGGTCCTCGAGCCGGGACGAGCCATGTGCTGGCCTGTCGTTGATGGGTTCTTTGCAAAAAGCTGTCCAACTGCTCAGCTTATTGCGGGGTCGAGTCTGGTATCCCATTGATATCTGCTGGATAGACGTTGCCACGCTTGACAGGGTATGGGGCTGAAATGTCTGACCCGCGACGCTCATGCGTCATCGGGTAGCAGCCAGGCCGTCTAGAAAGCTTTCCAGCACTAAATGAGGGCGTCGCCCTTTACGGGTGACTGTCACCAGGCTCAGATCATAGTATTTGGAAGCGGGCTTCAGGGCGCGCAGACGGCCTTCCTGCACCCAGGCGTTGGCATAGTGGTCCGGCAGGTAACCGATGTAGCGCCCGGTGAGAATCAGAAACGCCATGCCCTCACGGTCTGAAGCGCTGGCCGTACAGTTGAGCGCCTGATAGTGGTCCTGAATGTCGCTGGGCAGTCGAAAGGTTGGCGCAATGGCTTCCTGCAAAGCCAGGCGATGGTCGTCGAGCGCGGCATCGTCGGCATAAAACAACGGGTGCCCGACGGCGCAATAAAGCAGCGAGCGCTCGCTGTACAGCGACTGGTACTCCAGACCCGGCAACGCGCTGGCCTGTGGCACGACCCCCACATGCAGGCCTCCATCCAGCACGCCTTGCTCAACCTCGGCGGGGGCGACCATGCGGATATTGATATGCACATCCGGTCCGCGCTCTTTGAGGCGGGACAATGCGTTGGTGATGCGCATGTGCGGGAGGGTGACAAGGTTGTCCGTCAGGCCGATATTCAACTCGCCCCGCAAATTTTGATGCAGCCCGTTGACCTCGGTCCGAAAGCTCTCCAGTGCGCTGAGCAGTTGTAATGACGATTGATAAACCTCGCGTCCTTCGTCGGTCACTGAAAACCCGGCCCTACCACGCTGGCACAGCCGCAAGCCGAGGCGCTGCTCAAGATCACTCATTTGCTGGCTGATTGCAGACCGGCCAATCCCCAGCACGCTTTCTGCAGCAGAAAAGCCACCGGCCTCGACTACACTTTTGAAGATGCGCAGCAGCCGGATATCGAAGTCACTGACTTGAGCGAGCGGATCTGAACGGCGAGTGACCATTGTTTAGTGGATGCCTGACTAAAGATCGTAAAAGTTGGGTTTTTCGGACTGTAGCCCCGTGGCACCGTTGTCGCAATCACATCCGTTTACGCCTTCGCGAGGTCCGCTTCCATGAACATGTTCGAAACTTCAGAACTTCCGGTTACCAGTCAATTGAAGCTCGACGCTCACTGGATGCCGTACACCGCGAACCGCAATTTTCAGCGTGACCCGCGCATGGTCGTTGCAGCGCATGGCAGCTACCTGACCGATGACAAAGGTCGCAAGATTTATGACGGGCTTTCCGGTCTGTGGACCTGTGGGGCGGGGCACACGCGCAAAGAAATCCAGGAAGCGGTTTCCCGGCAGTTGGGCATTCTGGATTACTCGCCGGGCTTTCAGTTCGGCCATCCCTTGTCGTTTCAACTCGCTGAAAAAATCACTGAGCTGACGCCTGGCAACCTCAACCACGTCTTCTATACCAACTCCGGTTCTGAATGTGCGGACACGGCGGTGAAGATGGTTCGTGCCTACTGGCGTCTCAAAGGGCAAGCGACCAAGACCAAGATGATCGGACGGGCTCGCGGTTACCACGGTGTGAACGTAGCGGGCACCAGCCTTGGCGGTGTGAACGGCAACCGCAAAATGTTCGGCCAGTTGATGGACGTCGATCATTTGCCTCATACGTTACTGGCAAGCAACGCTTACTCCAAAGGCATGCCTGAAGCGGGCGGCATCGCGCTGGCCGATGAAATGCTCAAGCTGATCGAATTGCACGATGCGTCTAACATCGCTGCGGTTATTGTCGAGCCCATGGCGGGCTCTGCCGGAGTGATCGTTCCGCCACAGGGCTATCTCAAACGCCTGCGCGAAATCTGCGATCAGCACAATATCCTGCTGATCTTTGACGAAGTGATTACGGGTTTCGGCCGTACGGGTTCGATGTTTGGCGCCGACAGCTTTGGCGTGACGCCTGACCTGATGTGCATTGCCAAGCAGATCACCAACGGTGCGATTCCAATGGGTGCCGTCATTGCCAGCAGCGAGATCTATCAAACCTTCATGAACCAGCCGACGCCGGAATACGCCGTCGAGTTTCCTCATGGTTACACCTATTCGGCTCACCCGGTGGCATGCGCGGCTGGCATGGCGGCGCTGGAATTGTTGCAGCGGGAAAACCTGGTGCAACAGGCCGCCGAAATCGCACCGCACTTTGAAAGCGTATTGCACGGCATCAAAGGAGCAAAAAACGTCGTCGATATCCGCAACTACGGCTTGGCGGGCGCCATTCAACTCGCCCCGCGTGACGGCGACGCCATCGTCCGGCCGTTTGAAGCAGGCATGAAGCTGTGGCAAGCAGGCTTCTATGTGCGCTTCGGCGGCGACACGCTGCAGTTTGGCCCAACGTTCAACAGTAAGGCGCAGGACCTGGATCGTCTGTTCGATGCCGTGGGTAAGGCGCTGAGCCTCATCGACTGATTAACCGGGTTACGACGTTCTTCTATACCTCTTCTATATAAGCAGTAACAGCAGGCGCGAAGCGATTCGCGCCTGCCGCAATCCTCTGGAGTCGTTTTCATGAGTAGCATTCAGCATCTGATCCACGGTGAGTTCGTGTCCGGGGAAGGCCGCACTGCGGACGTGTTCAATCCGTCCACTGGGCAAGTTATCCACACGGTTGCCCTTGCCAGTCGTGAAACCGTTCAGCAAGCCATCGACTCCGCCAGGACCGCGTTTCCGGCCTGGCGCAACACACCGCCCGCCAAGCGGGCTCAGGTCATGTTCCGTTTCAAGCAATTGCTGGAGCAGAACGAAGCCCGTATCGCACAGTTGATCAGCGAAGAGCATGGCAAGACTCTGGAAGACGCTGCCGGCGAGTTGAAGCGCGGTATAGAAAACGTCGAATACGCCTGCGCGGCGCCAGAGGTGTTGAAGGGCGAGTACAGCCGTAATGTCGGGCCGAACATCGATGCATGGTCCGACTTCCAGCCGTTGGGCATCGTGGCGGGTATTACGCCGTTCAACTTCCCGGCCATGGTGCCGTTGTGGATGTATCCGCTGGCGATCGCTTGCGGCAACTGCTTTATCCTCAAACCTTCCGAGCGTGATCCCAGCTCGACGTTGCTTATTGCAGAGCTGTTGCATGAGGCCGGGCTGCCGAAAGGCGTTCTCAATGTGGTGCATGGCGACAAGGTCGCAGTGGATGCGCTGATCGAAGCGCCCGAGGTCAAGGCATTGAGTTTTGTCGGTTCGACTCCGATCGCTGAATACATCTATAAAGAAGGAGCCGCGCGGGGCAAGCGCGTCCAGGCGCTTGGCGGCGCGAAGAACCACGCCGTGCTGATGCCCGATGCGGATCTGGACAATGCAGTCAGTGCGCTGATGGGCGCTGCCTATGGTTCGTGCGGCGAGCGCTGCATGGCAATATCGGTTGCCGTCTGCGTGGGTGATCAGATAGCGGACGCGTTGGTCGCCAAACTGGTCCCGCAAATTCAAAGCCTGAAGATCGGTGCGGGCACTACGTGTGGCCTGGACATGGGGCCACTGGTGACCGGCCAGCATCGTGACAAGGTCAGTGGCTATATAGAAGACGGCGTGCAGTCGGGCGCTACACTGGTAGTCGACGGGCGTGACCTTCAGGTAGCCGGGCATGAACAGGGCTTCTTCATGGGGGGGTGTCTGTTTGATCGTGTGACGCCAGCGATGCGCATCTATAAAGAAGAAATCTTCGGGCCTGTGTTGTGCATCGTCCGTGTCGACAGCCTTGAGCAAGCCATGCAGCTGATCAACGATCACGAGTATGGCAATGGCACCTGCATCTTCACCCGTGACGGCGAAGCGGCGCGTTTGTTCTGCGACGAGATTGAAGTCGGGATGGTAGGGGTCAACGTTCCGTTGCCGGTACCTGTCGCATACCACAGCTTTGGCGGCTGGAAGCGTTCACTGTTTGGTGATCTGCATGCTTATGGTCCGGATGGCGTGCGTTTTTATACGCGCCGCAAGGCAATTACCCAGCGCTGGCCGCAACGTGCGAGCCACGAGGCGTCGCAATTCGCCTTCCCTAGTTTGTAAGGGGCGCGTCGGAAGCGGACTGCTGTGCAGGTTTGCTCCCGTGTTTACGGGGGTGGGAGAAATAGATAGGTTATTTGTGAAATTAACGGTTGACGTGGTTTCTCAGGTGTCTATAATTCGCCCCACTTCCGGCGCAGACAGAAACGAAAAAGCCTTGTAGATCAACAAGTTGCAAGGGTTTATCGGAAAGAGTCAGCGAGGAAA
>Ga0265798_10000100_pt1 | contig 167922 bp, 176 predicted proteins | sample P3T30metagenome_FD_192430 | JGI IMG/M metagenome (GOLD analysis project Ga0265798, IMG submission 192430) | Plant litter microbial communities from East Loma Ridge, Irvine, California - P3 T30 | ecosystem: Environmental > Terrestrial > Plant litter > Unclassified | place: USA: California... | reverse complement strand
CCGCATAACCATTGTATGATCATCTCTGCTCGATGTCGTCGCATGTGATGTGTCTGTTCTGTTGTTGCACTGACATGACAGGATCGACTAGTACCCCAAGATACTCGAATGTCATCACACTTGATCTTCATGCCTGTGCGGGACAAGTGTGAATGACTGTAAGGTTGAGACGTCTAGACGCACATCTCACGTAATGCAGATTTGAGGACGACTAACTACGCGATCCAAACCTGTCGTCATACTTGCTTATCTTCGCGTGGATATACAGTAGGTGCGGTACGGAATCGCCTCCACCAAGCACGTGGCGGACATCTAGTCGTCGCCCAAGCCTGCAAATGGCGCGCACACAAGGGCTTTGACTTGAACATTGAACGCCATCTCATGAATACCTTGTTGTTGTACATCTGAATTTCTTTGATATACACGGACCGTTCATCCACGAACATGCATACAGCTCCCAAGAGGACATTAGACTGTAAATTCAAAACAACAAGCACCACCATATATATCAGCCATTACGGTGGAATGTTGATGCAGATCAGGGCAACAAAATGCGGTTAGGTAACTCTATATAGTGATCTCAATGTAGGTGTATTTCCCAAACACCTTGTATTCGCTATAATGCAGCAGTAGGAATTCATCAGCCATAATACTCCCGTCTACATCAATGACCACCCTCATTTCTCCCGTCAGTCCACTTCATCTCACGCTCAGCCACTGGATTACGCAATTACCAGTTTATGCGCTGTGCCTGCGACAAAGTAGGCCGGGCGGCTGCGAGCGCCCCGTAGACCTCTCCTGCGGCCGTGGGTCACGGTAGAGTAGTTTGGCGAGACGCTCGGGTTGTGTGCGTGGCGTAGTCGCTGACGTTGACTGTGAGGCGTGGTTTTGCGGTGTTTGGGGTTGAATGACAGAGTGGTTCGATGGTCATGCGCTGTGTGCGTCGCGTCGGCAGCGATTTCCCACGAAAGAATTCGCTGAGCGTCGCAGATGACCACAGCAGTGTGGACACAACATTTATCAATATAACGTAAGCATTCGGAAAGTCAAGTTTTGAAAGGTAAGATCTTTGTATTTCATCTGGCATTCTCAAAGATCACAATAGATCTGACCCTGCTCCATTCTGCTGCAGCAACCCCCCATCCCTCATGTCATGTACAACGAGAGGCGTAGTAAGGAGGCGTTCTTACTTCAAAGGTATCTTAAAAACATTCCCAATCCCAGAACACCGATTAGCGATAGACGGAGAGACAGACAAAGGAAAAAACAAAGCCCGGCCGAAGCCTCGCTTCAAAGGGGTGGAAGAATGTACATTTCCTGATATCGTTGTGCGAAAACCATGCAACCAGATTCCAGATTGATTGAGAAGAGAAAGGAGAGGTGACGATGCGCGCTAAATCCACAGTACAACACACGTTCAAGCAGCAAACTCAACGGCTTTATCGCTGACCTGTCACTGAAGAGCCAAAGTCAAAGCCTGTGGGTTGTTGCTGTTGTGGGGGTGGGTATGAGGGCGATGCCAGCGGTGTGTAAGCACCGGGGATGGGAACAGCAGCGTACTGCTGTTCACCCGGCGCAGCAGCAACATGCTCGTTCCTCCTTTCTTGGAAGCCTGGAGATGGCAGTGGTGGGGATACGGTGCCTGTCCGTGTGGGTGCAGAGTCGAAGCCATCTTGCTCGATTTTGGGTGTGGCACCAGTGACCTTGATAGGCGGTGCCTGGAGAGTGAATGGTTGGGGCTGAGCAATCTCGCGAGCGTAGGCGTATTGGACCTTGTCGCTCTCGCCAGCCTCAGCGGCAGAGTGCGGGTCAACGTACATTGGGTGACCTGGAGGTGGGCGCCAGCCGCCGGAGCGGGGAGACATGGGACCAAAGCCAGGGGTGTTGGGTGCGGATTGCGAGCGAAGCTGGGCGAGGTAGAGATCGGAACGGGCACGGTCGCGCATGGCCATGGACTTGCGGAGCTTGCGCTTAGACCAGAAGCGGTAGAAGACGATGCCGTAGATGGCAATGACTAGAACTTCGATTACGACTTCGATGATGCAGCAAACGAGAGCCCAGTTCTGATGAAGCGTTAGTATTCATTCTCCGTTGCCACCATGAAGAGTGTGCTTACCTGAAGACGGCAGACAAGGCCGTAGGCGATATCGTCCTCGAAGAGATGTCGTCGCTTGTTGTCAACGCAGGACCAACCCCACATGTCTTTGTTGTTGTTCTGCGCTTTGCTTTGGTTGAATACGGCTGCACCAACACCCCACATGACGATGCTAAAGATGAAGAATCCAACAGCAAAGACAGTGTAGTATGCCGCAACCTTTTCAGCTCGATGGTGACCTCCTCTCCAGTAGGCGATGATGACAAAGATAGACATGACGAGGGAGACGCAGGCGATGGACAGCAGAAGAATCTGAGGCCAGACCTTGGTGTTATCGGCCCATGGTGGAAGGTTGTTCCTTGGTGCGAGGTTCTTTGTGGCGTTGAAGATGGCAAAGGCACTGGCGACCATGGCAAGGACGATGAGCGAGCAGGCAAAGTTGATGCCCCGTAGGAAGATCTTTGCTAGTCGAACGCGAACCTTGATTTTCTATGCATTATTAGCAACTGCATGTGACTGAAAGACTGACTGAAGACTTACCAAATCCTTTGCTTGCTCCTTGTCGGTCATGGCTTCCCGCTTCTCAAGCTGATGCTCTTCCCGGAAGGTAGGGCTCATGATTGACATTGCGCCGGCCGGCGTCCGGGGCGGAGCGCCAGGCGACTTCAATGCACTCTTGAGTGGGGTTTTGGGGGTTGGTGGAGGAAGGTACCTCCGATCGGTTTCCTCCATCTCGACGGATTGCATGTAGCCGAAGCCTGTGTCTGCGATCTGGGGTTGTGGCTTGTAGTGGTTGGTTGGGTACTCGATGGGCGACCGAGGAGGATCAACCGGCGAGTAGACTGATGTTGCTTCGGCGAAGCGTGCTGCGCGTGGAGTCCTGACGTCGAGGGAGTCTTTGGAGCTTCGTCGTTCAATCGTGATCTGGGTAATCTTCTTATCGTTGGCGGCCATTCTAAGAGAATCCAAGGTTCACTCGAGGAAGCTGGAGGCTTTCATGTAGTGGAGACGGGAGAGAGAGGTAGAAATGTAAGACAGGACGACGACGACCAAAATCCAGGCCAGCTTAGACCAGTCGCAAGAGGGTAAGAGAGACAAATGATAAAAGACGCACGACGTATTACAATAAGAGACCTGCTGGAGAAAAGACGAGGTCTAGCAATGGGCGAAGCGCTGGGCTTTTAGGCTCAGGGCGCTTCGAGGAGGGAACGGTCGAGGATTGGATAGTGGGGAGCACGGATGGTAGCAGGTGGAGAAGGTTGCGATGGGAAAGCGGGCGGGTACTTACAACGTTCTAAATGTATGGCGCCTAGAGGAAGGCTGCTGGGAGTACTGCAGGTGGGCGTCTGATAGGCTGGGTGGGGAGACGAGCTGGATGCCAATGGCGCGCAGAGCGAGGAGGGGAGTGGTGGCCCAGAAATAGACGCCCGGATGAAGTCGATAGACGATTTACAAACGACGCGCATCCAGACCTGGACACTGCAGCGCGAAGAGCTTGGTTTAAGGGCAAATCTGACAGGGTGCTTATGCCGTCAGTCAGCGTGGCAATGGCAGTTTTCCTCGCAAGGCCGTTGGATGGGTCAGTTGTGCGTGTCTGCTCTTGCGCCTCCAGACGTTGTGAGGGCCGTCCGAGGTATAGGTAAAACGAGGAACAAAGCCATGCCCACGCCTCGTGCCCTCGGGAGCGAACTCTGTCCAGCGAGCTGGCGTCGCGGTCGGCAGGGCATTGAGTGGCTGACGTCCAATGAATGCAAGACGTTTGACGCCTGCAAAACGCGACATGGTGGTTGTCGCCGGTGAGTGGTTGAAGGGTGCAGGGCCTGTGCATCACGCAGAGTGGGCGCTAGGGCGGATTACGCTTGCGGGAAGCGCGCAGCAAACTCAGACGACCAATGGCGGCGGGAAGGAGCCTCCAAGACGAGAGGGAAGGCGCCGCCCCGCTCTGATAGCGGCCCACCTCTCGTCGAGTCCAAGGGCGACATCGAGTCCCGACAAGACAGCAACAGCAAGACACCACGGCACCTGCGTGTCTCCGATCCGCCCTTGAGCAAGCTCGGTCGCGCCATGGCCCGCTGGCAACGACTCGAATAAAGGATCCGCACGCCCGCTCGCACTTCATCAGCAGCCCATCTGGATCAATCCAAGAAGCCTTGGCTGTAAGCAGCTATCAATGCCGCTGTCGTGATGTGAGCGCTGCTGCATTGTGCGCCCAGGGTCTGCTGCACGACCAGGCACAACGCATGCTAATTCCCTTCGGATCGACTCACTAGCCTCCGACCATGATATTTACCTGGATATCGTCGGCCCTCTAGCTGCCTTAAGGTAGTTTTGTTTCGTTTCTTGCTGCACGGTTATTTTCGTCCATGGCTGCATCGTGGGGTAGTACGAGACCATGGCAATGATGCGCCAGGCTGCTAATAGGGAAACATCCTTCTTAGCAGTGGCGCGTTCGGATCTCTCATGAGGCCACGTTGGTCTTGGTCAGTGGGCCGTCGCGTGAGTTGACGGGAGGATGGAGACTGCCATGAGTTGCGCCTGTTCCCGCCCGTGCCTCATCACCTACGCCCCAGGGCCCGTCCCACTATGCAGACGATGCTGATGAAGTTCGCAATTATCAGTCTCGGCTTACTCGTAGTCAAGACACCAACGCCCTTCCATGAACATCACGAGTACAAACCCGGGCTAAAGCTCTGCAATCTTCGCAATCGACACAGCCCAAAACTTGTCCCATCTCCAGTCGCTTCATCGTGTTCCTCGTCCCAGCCTGCAGGCGCCTGCATTTGCCACTCCTCCTCCATCATGCTAAATCTTACCAGCCTCCCATCTTCACCAGCCTAATAATACCCCATCTCATGCATATCCTCGTTTCCATGCCCATAATTTACTACACTGGGACCATCCGTTCTCCGCCGGATGCACGGCGGATGATCAGCCGGGGCCAAAACGGTCAGGCAACCCGTTTCGAAACTATTTTACCCTCTTTTAGCTTTCCAAAAACTCTGGCAGCACGTGGCCTGTGCGAGCAACTCCATAATCCTCCGCCTCCAGCTCGGATAGACTGTGCAATGTCAGAATATCTCACTCTAGTAGTCAATACAGCCATCTGATACCGGCATCCTTCACATTTAGTTCTGCATGCAACTATTTAGAGACTGCAGCACGCGACGCCGTTCCACATCTGCCTAAGAATACGAGACTCAGTCCTAAGTAAGCTTCCCACGCTCCTTCATACTTTAGTCCATTTCCAAGCAGTGTGAACAGCTTCTGCGTCATACACGTGTATATCACTATCACTAGATGTTTGCATAGGGCTTGAGTTGGTACAGAGGTGATGATGCAAGGCTATTGAATACACTACAAGGCCAGTGCCGTCATTACCGTTCAGACATTGCTTCCGAAACTTCTCCGCTGCCGCGGCTGCCGCTTAAGCATTTGTTTAGAAGCTTCTCCACCACCCCGGTTTGCAAACAACGTCATTCTCCGGAGTCAAAGGCACGACCGCTACTACCTTGGTGCCCACGGCCTGACTTCATCAGCATCCTCCCCTTCGTTACTGAAGAGGCGACACATTGCTAGTAATCAAGTTCAGGGAGACAAATCTCGTATAATGGCATCTTGTACGTGTGCCTTCGCCAGCAACTGGCAGGTATATTCAGTGGATATCTGACAAGTGGCAAGTCTTGTATTCTACCAAAACAGGCAGCAAAAGCACATACCCGCTCCCAGACGGCCTCAACGCCGATGGCATTCTCCAGATCCTGCACAATCATTCTGTGCTATCCCAGATATTCTGGCCACACTCATCTGCCACGATCCGCATCCAGCCGAGTTCCATGTCAAACGTGTCCAATTTTCTCGTTGGGCAGCATGGGTCGGAATACAAAGCGACCCTGTGTAGCCAGCCAGATGGGGTGGTGTGCACCGAAGAAATGCCGCTAGGACTCAAGGCTACAATCACTTATGCGGTAGTTGATCGCGATCGACTTGCCAAACAGCAGATCGCACGTAGCGAAGAAAGCGAAGCAGGCTCGACTTCAAGCTTCCTCAATATGTCCAACTCGTCCACCACACCGCTGGATCACCAACACTACCTGCTCGAGGAGATAGCAGCAACTGCTTTCAAACCACTCGCTTCTTTCATCAAAATAGGGCAAAACAAGCTCATTCCCAAAACAGAGAATCTAGTGAAGGTGTTGGAGCATCTGGGTGGGCCGCAGAAGGATCTCATTGCTGCGTTGTCGGAGTTGAATGGCATCAGAACACATGTAGATGCCGATGTTTCGCTGGACAAGGCAAAGGATGGATAGCATGTAAAGTTTGTCGCTCTGTGGCCGCAAGTATACTTGACAAGCGCAAAACGTACGAGGACGTACTTTACCAACGGCGGTCTCGACTTTGTTGACTGCTTCAGCGACTCGCAAGACGCCTGTCTGCTCAACACTGATTCGGACTACCAGCAGATGGATAGGGATGTGCAGTATTACTACCCTGGTCTAGAGAATACTTGGGGCGCCAAGATTCGGATTCATGATCAGAGTGTTGGGGCTACGATTGCGACGGGGAGTATTGCGGCTTTTGGAGAAGTGATCATGCGAGCAGTGTAGTGCCATGTCAGGCGTCCGAATGGTATGCCCGCGTCTCATCAATGTCGGGCTGCGTAATGGTCTTTCACGGGGATACGAATTGAAGGGTTGCCTCGGTGTGAGGGGTGTAGATAATACAAGTGAAGGATGAATGTATTATCATATGAATACAAGCGCGTCTTGACGCTTGCTCGAAAGCTGTCCACAGCGAGATTATCAGAGGATGAATAAATAGAAAATAGTACAATGGAAACGTCATCCGGCCTTCCATGAAAGAAGTGACGCGAAGGAGGGCCTCATTAGTCCTTCAAAGCCCCAAGTTAAGGTCCAGATAACTTCTTATCTCTGCCTAACATCTTACCATAGAACAACGGTTCAGGATACAGGTCCTCTTCATCGTCGCTTGACGAGTTTTGTTCACTGACCTGATACCTATCCAGTCCATCGTCTACCCTACCCTGGCACGCAAAGCTAATTTCCGAAAATGTCTTCTTTCTCCCTGAGTGTACGCTGTCTAGAGTCTGCATAGCAGTTTGCTTCAACGACTTACCGGTCTTCAACGTTGGTCCTACGACCTTGTCGTGCCAGTGTGTCGAGTGAGCGTCGTCGTTCGCATCTACATTTGCTTTCCCTCGGCCGTTGCGTTTGCTCTTAGCAGGACTGAGATGGAACCCAGGGAGATGAAAAGCTCGAGGTGAGGGTCGGCCAGTTTCTTTAGTCTTCTCATGGACGTAAGACGGCTGGGAAAAGGGAACGTCAGTGCGGGTTACGGGAAGGGGAAGTTCAGCTGTAGGTCCGGCAATTCTACCGCGTTCTACAGTTACGTTGACTGTGGTATCTTGGATTGGTTCTATTAGTGGGACAGGACGTGAGATCTTGGACTCCAAAGATTGAGGTGCTCTGGAAGGCGAATGTTTCCACCATGAGTTGGACTCTTCCTTCTCAGCGGGCTGTCGGAAATCTACGATTGGCACGTCTTTAGCTCTTCGTACCTTCGGTGCTGTGTCTATTCTTGGGAAGGGAGGGTGGGCGTTGCTCACATCAACTATTAATCCAACTGCTCTTTCAGCGGCTATCGGTGGTCCGTAGATTGAGCTCGAGAAGCCAGAGTCTCTCCGCGCATCTGGCCTATCGGGTATGTTTACTTTGTTACTGTTATTAGTATGAGACTTCCGCGGCCGCAGCGGTGGGAAGAGAACTCCATCAGGACTTGTTGGGGGTGGAAGAGGACAAGGCGGTCGCCTTTCGATCTTCACCTTCGCCATGGTTTCGGGAGGCTTGATATCAGAGGGCTCATTACAAGCTTTCCTATGGCCAAGTGTCTGCTGGTACGCTTCCCAAACCTTCTGTCCCTCACCCTTTGGGCCTGCAGTGTAGATTTTCTTAGCTGTACGGTACCAATGAGTCGGACCGGAAACAGCTTGCTTCTGATCACGTTTTTGCTTCCGGATTGTAGCTTGATCAGTATCAGATGGTTTATCCAAAATCTGGTTCTTCCGCATGCGCTTTGTTCCTTGCTCAGGCCGTACTGTTGACGCTGAACAACGAGGAAGGACGGCCGAGTCTGACATCTTCCAGGGCTGTTCAAGCTTCGAGAAGTCGAGAAGTCTTGGTGCTACTACAGGGTTTTCCTGGTATGATACCTTCGTATTGGTGGCAGAAGGCTTTGAAGATAGTGATGATGGTTTTGTCTCGTGTCTTATCGATGACGACACACGCGTCTCGGTGGGCCCGTCATTTGAGTCGCTGAGTAAACTGAACTTGTAATGGTTGGGCTGTGTTGGCCGCTGCTCAGTGTCAAGGTTCTGTTTAACTACCGTCGAAGGACCAGCTGTGACCCATTTCGTACCCCTCGTGTTCCGTCGCATGCGGTGTTCATTCTTGGTAAATGGGTTAATGACTGTTCGCGGGTTAGCCATGGCGGAATGAGCTCTAAATGGTTATGACCTCTCTTTCGGTGACTAACGGGAGGGCACGTCTAATTTTACGGTGTGGACGTAGTCGATAAGGTAGTGAGCAGTGGTTACGCAAGAAGGGTAGCGGAGACGTGATGTGGAGTGAGATAATACGCGCGCACCAGAACGACAATGCATACAATACTCTTGAATGAAGTCAAACATCGTATTTCGAGTCACAGTACGGGCATGTAAGACAAAGCGTTACAAGATAGAACAGCGCTCCAGACTATACAGGCCTTGTTCTGAGCGCTCCAGACGACTAAACAAAGCAATTCACCTCTCACATCCTTCGCTTTTGCCTCATGATATCATGAGCAGGTTACCTTTTTTGTAAAAGCATTGTCGCGCAAGGCAAGTCAGACCAGTGACAGCATCTAACGCTAATAGCAGTGTGAACTCAGAACATGTTAAGAGTGAAAGCAACGAGAGAGACGACGCATCGTGATGCCCTGGAGCCTTGCCAAAAGACCTTCTCGAGAGGTAGCAGACATAGCCCAGCAGCTAAGGCAACACCAAGCACCACGAAAAATAAATAGTGAATGAACGCATGGAGATTGAACGTAAAGTTCTTGCCATTCAACGCTATCATGGAAACGTCTCAGTATATGAGGCTGAGCGCAAGGAGATTCGTGAAAAAGGAAAAGGAAAAGAAGTTACTCCTATGAGCACTCTACGCAGCCAACCTCAATACCCTCAATCACCAGAGGCTTACTGTACTCACTTGGGACATTACCCATTCCCATATCGACATCCTTCACACTACCCGTCTCACTCTGTGTCTCACTACCAAGCGCAGAATCGCTCTTGCGCCTCCTAGCCTCAGTCTCTTCTTCAATGTACGCATACTCGTTCCTCCAATCACACAACATCTTGCTCGTGACATTGCTACCGCCACAAAGCACAATGACGACCTTGTCTTCTGGGCGGACTGGGCGGCCGAGGGCCTTCTCGAGTCGTCCATCATAGCAGAGAGCGACGTTAATACCGCAGGCGAGCTCTACCATGATGCGCTCGTCGTCTGCGAGGCGCCAACAGCCCATCGCTGCTTCTGCGTCGGGTAGAACGATGCTTCGAACGTTGCCTCGCTGTGCATATTTGAAGGTTGCGTCTGTTACGCGGGCGCAGCCTAGGCTTGTTGCTTGTGATGTGATCTTGGGTAGTGTGATGAGTTCCTTCGCTTGGAGCGCTGCGTTGAGACTCTCGGCGCCAGCAGTCTCCATGGCGAGGATGGTTGTCTTACTCATTTGGTGTTTATCCATAGACTGGCAGATACCGTTGATTAGGCCGCCGCCGCCGACAGAGCAGATCAGTACGTCTGGCTCGCCTGGGAGTTGAGCCGCGATCTCGTCCATGCAGGTGCTGTTGCCTTGCCAGATGTCTGGGTGATCAAAGGGTGGGCAGTAGATGGTCGAAGTTTGTGCCTGATGGATGCGTCAGTGTCTCAGTCAAATTGTATACCTGGAGAGAACCGTACGTAGGGCATTACATGCTCCTTGAGATATGTGTCTGCATCTTTCCAAGCTGCACCGTATTGGATAACCTCGTACGCGCCCGCTGCTCGTAGTTTGGCAACCATCAAAGGTGCTGTGGCGGTGGGTACAACGACAGTGCACGGTAAGTTGAGAGCGCGAGCAGAGTGGACGGCAGCGAGACCTGCATTGCCACCGCTGGATGCGAATATGTGAGGGCGCGAGCCTTCTGGGAGTTCTGCGAGACGACGGAGGATGTAGTTGCCAATTCCTCTGGTAAACGAATCAGTACACTACTGAGTAGCGGCTGAAGGGATCGATGCTTACCGTGACTTGAATGATCCAGAAGGTTGGAGATTTTCCAGCTTGAGAAAGATTCTGCTTCTACGATTTAGAATTCCCTTTTCTTGAAGATGGGGCCATGTTGTGACGTGAAAGCGAGGAGAGAGGCTAAGGTGAGAGGGAGTGTGACCGTACCATCCCGCTGCTTCAGACAGCGCGTACGACTCTCTCAGCGGAGTCTGAACCCATGGGTTTTGCTGGGGCGCCTCGTCGACGTAGCACTCCTTGACGGCCATGATGAAAGTAGGGAAAGGATTGGGGTATCACAGAATTGTATTAGAAGCAAGTGTAAGATGAGAAGTAGACGAAGAGCTTGATGTTTGGTGTTCAGAAACGCTTTGTTTGGTCGCAGTCTAAGGGTACAAGAGCCACTCCTTTATCTCTACCATGATGGCTTATCGCTCCGCAAGCACCCGCAACCCTAGTGTCCAGGTCCTGGAGCCAGAGGGGTAAAGGCAGCACTGTGGCACACCGAATCCACGATGTGTTGTATCGATTACCCTATAAAGTGCATAAATTACCCTATAGATTCTCGATAAGGAACAAGCGACCACGCTGCGACTGCAAAATGACACAAGCATGAGACCGGTATGCAGCAGCTTGGGCCAGGGTTTGGATTTCCAGAAGCGGTTATCAACGGCGGGACCATTTTCTGCCAGGGTTTGCCGCCTCCAAACAGTGGTGGACTTGGCGCGGCCTTGCCTATCAGAGGACGCGCATCAGTTGTCTATGCGGGTGATGAGTCCAGAAGGCCCGGAGCCGATAACAACTCGGCGAGACGGTGAAGACGGGGTTGGCTGGGAGGCTGATGTTAGGATGACATGACGGCTGCGGGATTGGCGCGAGCGATCCCCGACGGAAAGGAAAACTCTCGCACATGAGTGGAAGACGCGTCCATGCTCCCATCACGATGCAACTTTCCTGCGATAGCTATCGACGTTTCAGACAGGGCTTCCCCAGAACGAAAACTGCATGCGGACGTCGGAACAGATCATGCGGATCCGCAGACCATGTTGAAAACGCTAGTTGGGTATCTCTGTAATGCTTCTCAAGTTTACGCTAATCATGGGGTTTACGCAGCAACCTTTGGTTGATCGAGGAGGCCTTTCCTAAAGTTCCAGTAGTTTGCTCGGATCGGATCGTACTTTGTCGCCAACAGCTCCAGGGCTTTCTCCGCATTTTCTTTGCTGTTCTCTTCTTCCGCATAGATGTCGGCTAGGAGATCAAGAGCGTGGCTTGAGTGGACGTCGTCTGGCCTCTGCACATCAGCGAATTCACCCGCGAAGTCCTTGAGGGTAGACTTGGGAAGTTCCGCTGCGCGAATGATACCCAAGACATAGTTCCATGGGCTCTGGTTCTGGGGCGCTTTCCGGATGGCTGCTTTGGTGTACCTATGGGGTTAGTATCGTCGAGCAGCTTGGGGCGATAACAGACATACTCTATCTCCCGATTCACAAGATCTGCGCTTGGCTTCTCCTCTCTACCGCCAACGACTAGGTAGTAGCGATGGTTCCAGGCAGAGTTGTTGCGCACATCTTCCTCGATCATGCTGTGTGTCCACTCGAGCTCTTCGGGCTTGTCGAAGAGATCGAAGCGCTTGACCAGCCATTGCCTGTAGCTCCACACATGGTAGTTCTTGGAGTCCAATTCCAACATGGAGTTTATGAACTCTGGTTCGCCCTCACATGAGCCGAGCTCGTCGATGATGGTGTGTCGATGGTGCCAGATCTGGTAGTTCTTGAGGTGCTTTAGTGCGGTCGGGTTGAGCCATGCGATTTCATCCTTCAGTGATCGACCAATCTCAGAGATGGTTTTGGCGCGGTAGAGCCTGCGGGGGGGTTAGCAGGGTGGGTGTTGGAGAGCTCCCTGTGCGACTGCTGGTAGGCAGTGTCTCCTCCGAAACTCCGCAACTTGACCGAGCATACGACGTACCAGACAGTGTAGTGCGCGGGGTTCATGCTGATGATGTGCTCCGTGAGGCCGAGCACCCGCTCGCTGAACTCGTTCTTTGCCATGACGGCGCGCAGGTAGCCCATGGCCTCGCTGTACTCCTCCGTGTATGCGATGGCAGCGAGCGGATGCAGGCCGCCGTCATCCTGGGGAAGTGGCTCAATGTCCGCCCATGCCTCGTCGTCGTGGTAGTATTTCGGCATTCTTTCCCTGACGCCTTTTGCCTTGGGGTTGGTGGGATATGCGCTCGCAGGTAGCAATGCGCGCAGCAGGCGATATGGCGACAGGAAGATGGTCTCGAGCCAGGCGCGAATGAAGTTCAAGGCCATAGTGGGGTGCGAGCTTATGTCCGCTGCTTGGCAGAAAACCAACGGTTGCCATGCTCTTTTCAACCGTGTTCGCAGAACAATAGCAAGCCATTTGCACATGCATCAGACGCCCTTTCCACGCTTCCCGTTTGTGTAGCCCTCCAGTCGCACAATAGTACGCCCAAGGTCCTTGGTGTGGCACCCGTATCCGCCTGCGAATAAGGGTGCCCCTTCCAGGAATCTGAACTACTACTCTAGCACCAGAAGCCATGTGCGATGAACAATACTAAGACACCACAATGTAGCTGGGGCTCACTGACATGCAGTCGCCGAGGTAGCCTGCAAGGAGGCCTACAGGCGGACCAAGTGTGTGCATGCGAGCATGATTGATTTCTCAGATGAGGCAGGCGTGACTGGTGGTCATAGGACATCCATCGCAGCAGCTCCTGCACTGGACGCATTTCCAGATGCACTTTCCCCAGCGACAATCCACTCGCGCTTTCTCCCACGTCAGCAGATAGCAGATACGCCGTTGCCAGAGCTTGCCCAAACAGACAAGAGGTCGTCTGCTGCATTACCTCTTCCGCTTCAACCCCTCCACAGCCTTCACTATCGCACACACAAGAGCAACACGCTTACCAGCCCCGCAATGCCCGTCGCGGAAGAGCTGGCGGCCAAAGACGCCTTGATCAAGAAGCAGCGTGACGTCATCGCCAAATACCTCATCCTCGACATCGAAGACTTTCTGGCCGAGGCGCGCGAGAAGGCAGAAGCCGAGACGGCAGAAGCGTATGAGCGTGCGTTGGCAGAGGAAAAGGCCAGGGGCAGAGTATGTCGAGCTCATAGGGGCTCATCGCCAAACCGTCGTCGCTCGCTCTGCATCGCCCAAGACATTGCATCCTTCATTTGTTGCCGACAAGGTGGCTGACTCGCTTCTCTGCACAGTTGGCGAAATGGAAAACAATCTACAAACTGCAATACGACGGCGTCCCACTGCGCAGCATCATCTACTACAACCTCCGCAGCCTCTGGGAGTCTTGGGGCACCAATCCGTACCATTTGCACGCCGCCTGGTACGCCATCATGCTGACCTTGCTGTTGCTCTGGCTCATCGGCAGCATCGTTTGCGGATACTACGAAGCGGAGCAGGAGAACGGCAGCGTGCGACTGGCGAAGCTGTGCAGGGGCATTCTGGGCTCCATCCCGCCAATTGTGCAGTTCATCCTCTTCTTGTTCCCGCCGCTGTTTGTACAATTCTGATGAGACATGGGCTGATGCGGGACGGCAGTGTCGGCTGAGACCTATGGGGCGAAAGTGCTTGCCCATGGCGTACGTGATATCAAATTAGGGTAGAAGGGTGTAATGGGAGAGGGACGTCTGGGGAAGTAGCTTAAGACACGGAATCTTACAATAATGAACGCATCATGTAACAACCAGCCGAGTCACGATGAGCATCTGGCAGTGGATTGAGTTCTCCAATCGCCTGAAATGCTCTTTCGCTCACGATGTATCGAATAGACGGTCTCTTTACAGCAAAAGGTGCCGATGCGCTTCGTCGTTTTCTCGTCTCATGTTGCGCACCGCTACAAGAAAAGACTGGTCGCTTTGTTTGCCGATTGAGCGCATGTCTTGGGCGTCCGAGACAAAGACACTGTATCCTCACAGGTATATCTGGAGAGTAACTCGACCGTTGATTGCGATTTGCGTCTCCTCATCTCCTTGACCAAACCGCAATCGGAGCGTGCCTGGCAACCCCTGTCTGTGATGTCACCTGCTTCCGCGCCTTAGCGTGCCAGGTACCTGAAACCCTTATCCCCTTATCGTCTCCTCCCCCGTCCAACGGTCGCGAAATTTCGCGAACACCCTCGTGCGACAAACGTCATAAAGCCTTCCCCGCCGTCGCGCAATTCATCTCTCGTATCTCCCAGCACCTATTGTTCGACGCGCAATGCCTCCTAAACGACGCGCCTACGAGGCCATTGACCTCACAGGAGACGACGATGCGCCCGCCTACTCTTCGAGCCCGCACCGCGCACCCAAGCAAGCTCGTACATCGCACAACCAAGCGCAACGCACTACATCTGGCTCGTCGCAAGCAGACGCCATCTTTATCGACGAAGACGACGCCTCCCAGGAAGTCCCGGATGCGACGCAAGCATACAACCAGCAGCAGTACGACTACATACTATATGGCATCAAGGACGACAAGGTTGTGGGCTTGTGATTCTACAATGGATACGCAACGAAGGGCGAGATGGTGATTCTGAGTCGCGAACCCCACAATAGGTTTGACAGTAATGCGATCAAAGTGAGCAACGTACAAGGTGCACAGATCGGACACCTTCCACGAGGACCCGCATCCAAGTTGGCCAAATACATGGACGAGCGCAGTCTGCTTATCGAGGCGCAGCTCACAGAGGAGAAGGGCGAATATGACTGCCCTATGCAGCTTAAGCTATACGGCACTAATGACCCAGCCGTGAAGCAACAGCTCATGACACGGATGCGACGCGACGGACTTCCTATCGGACATGCTTCAGACCAACAGCGCAAGGAAGCTGCGACTGCGAAGGCGGCTGCGAGGGAACGCGAGCGTATAGCCAAGCAAGCCGCCAAAGAGGCCAAAAAGAAGGGCGCTGCCGTCGTGGGTGTTGCGGGTAGCCAGGCACCCGAGAGTAGCATGGGCGAATTTGCTGGTAGCTCTTCACAGGGACCAGGTCTCGTGCCAGGGCCTAGTATGGAGGACATCATCGGCGGAAGCCTACGCTTCAACCCAAGAAACGTCGAGGAGATGGTGGAAGAGTACGGCGTCAAGGAAGAAGACCTGGTAAGTGATGCGCACGTGCGACACCAGTATCTACCACTAACATTCGGCAGGCGAAAATGCCACAAGCGCCCCAACCCGACGCTCTTCTCACTGAGCTGCACCCCTTCCAGCTGCAAGGCCTGCAATGGATGCTCGACAAGGAAAGCCCCAGACTACCAGCACCGAACACCAAAGAAGTGGTCCAGCTTTGGCGACGACACACTCGCGACCAGAACGCCTTCACGAACGTAGCAACGAGCTTCTCGATCAAGAATCCAACACTAGCTTCTGGGGGTATCCTGACCGATGACATGGGCCTGGGAAAGACTATTCAGACCATCTCGCTCATTCTGGCGGATCGTGCACTGAACCTCCGCGCAGACGATTCATCCGGTGCCACGCTGATCCTCGCTCCCGTATCGGTGATGAGCAACTGGAGCACTCAGATGAAGAAGCATGTCAAGCCCGAACACGCTCTTCGTGTTATGTTCTGGCACGGTCAAAGGAAGGAACCCATCACACCCAAGTCGATCGAAAACTACGATGTCGTGATCAGCACTTACGAGTCTGTTGCTTCTGACTGGTACTCGCAGACGAAGCCTACTGTTCCACGACGATCCGGACCCTTCTCTATCAAGTGGCGCCGAGTCATCCTCGATGAGGGCCATGGCATAAGGAACCCGAAAGCCAAGAAGACAATCGCCATCACCAATTTGATCGCGCAGTCCCGCTGGACGCTTACTGGCACTCCAATCATCAACAATCTCAAGGATCTCTACTCTCAAGTCCGTTTCCTACGTCTTTCGGGTGGTCTTGACTCTTTCGAAATCTTCCACAGTGCCATCATGCGTCCAGTCATGCAAGGCGACGTCCAAGGCCACAAGGTGCTCCAGCAGCTGATGTCAGGTATCTGTTTGCGTCGCAAGAAGGAGATGTCATTCATTGACCTACGACTACCTGAGCTGTCCGAATACGTGCATAAGATCAAGCTACATCCGCATGAACAGGAGAAGTACGACGCCTTGGAGGCTCAGGCTAAGGGTACGCTGGACGTCTACAAGCACAACATCGGGAAGAAGAACGCCGGGGATACTTACCGCCATCTCCTTGAGGTACTGCTCCGAATGCGACAAGTTTGCAACCACTGGCAGCTCGTGGGTGAAGAGCGCCTCGACTCCATCATGAAGCAGCTCGAAGCAGAAGGTGTTGTCGATCTTACAGGAGAGAACAAGGCCGCGCTCCAGAAGATGCTTCAACTCTCCATCGAATCGCAGGAAGACTGTCCGATCTGCTTGGACGTATACAAAGAGCCCGTCATCACCAAATGCGCTCACGTCTTCTGCACTCCCTGTCTAGAACGCGTCATCGAAACCCAACACAAGTGCCCCATGTGCCGTGCAGACTTGGATTCCATCGCAACTACTACAGTGAAACCCGCAAAGGAACTGTCCGGCGCTGCTCCCGCGCCGTTGACACAGGACCAGATCGCCGACAGGCAATCTCACGAGAAGAACACCAGTACCAAAGTTGAGGCACTTCTCGACATTCTTCGGGCATCCGCCAACGACCCCACAAACAAGACCATCATCTTCAGCCAATGGACCTCTTTCCTCGATCTCCTAGAGCCACACCTCACCCTCTACGGTCTGAAGTACGTACGCATAGACGGCTCCATGTCCGCCACACAACGCGACGTCGCCCTCGAAGCGCTAGACTCCGATCCAAAGACGACCATCATGCTCGCCTCACTCGCCGTGTGCAGTGTCGGCTTGAACCTCGTTGCCGCAAACCAAGTCGTTCTGGCGGACTCGTGGTGGGCGCCTGCCATTGAAGATCAAGCCGTGGACCGTGTGCATCGATTAGGGCAGAAGCGCGAGACGAAGGTCTTTCGTCTGGTAGTCGAAGGTAGTGTAGAGGAGCGGGTGTTGGGCATTCAAGAGGAGAAGAGGAAGTTGATGGGCTTGGCGTTTGCGGAGAAAGAGGGCGGGAAGCAGAGGAAGAAGAGGGCTGGAGCTGGTCTGGGTGACCTTCAGAGGTTGCTCGGGACGCAACAGCCTGCTAGTCAGAAGCAGATGCAGACACAGGCCGCTTAAGGGGGAAGAGGGTGGAGTCGGATGTTCCGTGTATGATATAGTGTAGTACCCGTGGTTGTGTGTTAGCTATTTCATGGGGTGATCTAATGAATGAACGAGTCTTCTTTTCTATCACTCTTGATCGCTATTGATACATGTCACAGTAGTGTTGATATACTGCTATGAGTGAAGTCATGATGTTTCTTCCGCGGATATGACCGCAACGACCTCGGGATTCACAACGGCAGAGTGATTTTCAACCGTTGGCCCTCAGACAAAGTCGTACTGACGTAATGAGAGGGCATGCAAACGAAGACAACTTTGGTATTTAGGAGAAGGGTCGCTCAGTTGAGGAATTAATTTTTGGGCCTTTGGCGCACGTGTGAAATACGCGTAATAACGAGCAATTCGATATGTATTTATTTCCACGACATCCGATAGCAAACAGTATTTTACCCTTATTCATTGGACTGTCTTTCTATCGTCTGACTATGGTCAATTGCCTGTGAGCATGTTGTGGTACTCCTGGCCAAATTGCACCGGTTTTGATACTGTTCATCGGGATCATAATTCGGATTCGCCACTGCGCAACTCTATCAACGCCGCACGACAATATCGGGAGAAACGAATATTCTCAGACCAGAGACATTCACGTCAATGGCGTGTTCACAGGGTGCGAAGCATATTGGGAAACGGATATAGATTAAACTCGCCAGGGCACGTGTTCGCTGTCGTCTTCGGAGAATTCACCTTGAAGGGGTTCAGCTCCTGACATACACATTCTACGACCATAACATCAACATAACTACTCGCGTCATGAAGCATACATTTCGGAGTGCAACAAAACGGCGCCGCTCAATTTGCAGACAACTTGACGCCGGGAGGTTCACTGCTGTAGATATAGCGCTAGTCCAGCTTCGGAACGACGAATGATGGATGCTTGCTCACAGAGATGAATCGAGTCACTGCAAAGCCACAAGCAAGACATCTGCGCGTTCAGTGCTGCTCAGAAGGCATAGGGCCTCGACTTGAGCGTACTGGTGCAGCAAAGGCTGCGAGTCACGAAAGTATGTTCTACCTTTTTCCAGTGAAGGCGCCACTAGAAACAGGCGCCCCCACAAAGTGTATATGATAGATGATGCAATATGTTCTCTCTGGCAGGTCGACGACACATGAAGGGACATGGAATATGACCCTCAAGCAACCGGGGAAACGGACTATCGTCCTGCGCCGCGAGGAGCAGAAGCAGTACGCAGAGGTGCGAAGTTTTTATGGCCGCCGCACTAGCGCGTCGGCGCGCGCGTTTCTCCGACCGGCACGTGACACCGGCTAAGCTTCGGCGGGCCCGAGGAACCTCAAAAGACTTTTCGCCGCGCGCTCAAGCGACCTCTTCTCTCCATGGCCGCTGATGAATCATTTGAATAATTGATAGGAAGAGTAATACGTGGCCTAGGCTGCGACTGATTACAACATCACTACTTCTGAGGCCTGTTTCACGTTCCTGTTCGGAAGTATTGCGCGGTTGCTGCGGCGCTGTCGCGGAAGCTCGACGCGACCGTTGGATGACACCTGGGTGTTTCGCAGATTGGGGAGCACGCGCAGGCCTGTGAGACGGGCACAGTGCCAGGGACGTATGGCGACTTCGACACAGCCGCTGTCGCTGCTTCAGATCATTCGCCGTTGAGATCTGCCATGTTTCAGCGAGGATCCTGTATGAGATGGATGGGCCGTGGCCACGAGGGCGCAGGGAATGCCCTATTCTCGTCGTCTCTGTTCATGCGGTTTGCATTTCGTATGTTTCCAGAAGATGGCTTTTTGCCTGAGGATGCCGCGAAACAAAGCGCCGTGCGTCTGGATTCATGCGGTGCCTCGGCATTGGCGCGGGATGGAGGCCATGGAGGAACTTTCGGCGTCAGAGCGTAGGAGGACATGTTCGGTCGGACACTGCGGCGTGCGCGCCTCGTGCTCTCGAGTTCTCGACCCGGGTTTCCTTTGCTCTACCGCGGCGCCGCTCGCTTTTGGCTGTACATGTGAACAGAGTCAGTCGGCCCGTACGGCGGCTGATAGCGACGTCGAGTGCTCAGTCAGTCAGTAGTCAACATGATCGGTGAATACCAGGTTGCTTGCAGCCGCGGGGACGCTACGGCTGCCAACTTGCTCGCTGTCTTTACGACTCTGAATTTACCGGTCCTGGACAAAGTTTACGTCAATAAGCTACTATAGTACGTCAGGTTCACATGTTCATGACAATTACCTGCTCGTCTACGCCCCATCCTCTGGTCGAGGAGAACTATCGAGCATGTACAACTTCACGCGCGTCACTTTCAATTGCGATCGTCGTGCCGACGCGCCCGTATGCCCAAGATCTGCGCTCGATCGGCGACTTTCCATACGTTGGGGAGCACAGTCACTAGCCGTCCATGGTCGGTTTGTCCCGCAGCGTTGCGAGACCCTGGTGCCATGAGCACTGGTGGTCTTGTCTCGCCGACTTGGGGAGATGTCGCCTGTCGAGGTCTCGTGTCATGACCAGAGGACGGTCTGCAGAGATTTCGATGACCAGCCAAGGCGCGACGTGCCGAGTGATTTGCGATGAATGGAAGCTTTCGAAACTTAACAGCATTGAATAACACGGGTCTTATCCACCCGGGACCTGGTGCTAACCACATTCACGGTCGTTTCACCGCGGGCTTATCGTATGCCGATATTGTCGATAGAATCCCACGTGTGTCGGGCTGATGGTGAGATCCAGCCCGTAGCGGTGCGACCTCGACCGCCTGCTCTCAGGCCAGCTGCTTCGGCAATAGCCACGACGGCTCCAGAACGCGGACCTGTGGGAATTCCCACTTGCCGTCTCGACTAGACGAGACACATGTCCAACCGATGCCTTTCGCATCAGACACTGGCCTCAACAATGTCAAGGCGGTGTCTCGCAGGAAGGGTTGCCCTGGCTGGACCAGCACACCGCATAGCACATCCACATGCATTCAGCAGCAAGCACCGAGCATCAGTGTGGGGAAGAATTCCAGAAGCCACAGGGTCAGGGACCAGTCGTGCGGGCTCTCGGGAGATTACAGACGAGCTTGACCCTGCTTGAGCATAACGCGAATTTCGTTAGAAGCATGTCTGACCGTGCTTGAGACCCCGACGCGGTGGGCTCAGCGATCTGCCAGCTGCCTTATTGGGGTGACATAGCCGTTGTCATTGCCTCTTCGGCAATGGCGACCTTTGATGAGTTTCACAATTCCAGAAGACGACGTTCCCGGTATCGGTGCCTTGGGGACGGTACGTCAGATTTGTCAAGCCTCCAGGGAGGCACCTGGTGCGCATCCTACCAGCAGAGACACCTTGCAACTATTCACGTTGTGTAGTCATGCCCTCAATGGTTTCGGAAGCCACACTTCGTTTCTAACGCGTAAAAGTAACATTGACCCGCGGCATGACGGAACAAACGCAGGAACCTGAGTGGCACGGTCGACTAGCTCTGGTGTTGGTCAAGCCGGCACACATGGCTGTACTTCCGATAGACGTGCTAGCGAGTCAAAGGACACACCATCGCGATAGCCAAATCATGGGCGAGCGGGATGGAAGCCCCAACCCCGCCAGGCTGGAAAACTTCCTTCGAGAGGACGAAGATCAGGGCCTCGTGAGTCTCGGCCAATGACAAGGCTGAAGAAGTGGAGAGAGAGTCGAGTGGAGTTGTGCTATGGAAGCCATGCGTCGTTCCCCGGCGCCGAAGCTATGGCATGACCACGCCGCACACGCTAACTGACACGGCCCACACCACGGAAGAGCCCTTCTTCAACTTGAGTCGCATCAGGACCCTGTTGAGTCGTAAGGGAGCCCCGCTGATGTGGCCTTCTAGAAATTGCATCGTCTTGACATGAAGCAGTGAGCATGACGACAATGGTAGGGCGAGCAGACGGCGCGAAAATCCCACGAAATCTTTTCCTGGAGTCACGATAAGCCCGCATGTTGTACGGGGTCTCACTTACCGTTTGTTCCTGCATTGTACCTGCAGTAGACGCTATTCTCGATCAATAAGCTCTGCAGTCAATGTGGGGGATGACGGCCAGGCGGATGCCATCGGGCCTGTTCGAGTCGACCAACGCTTGTCACGCGAAAGACACGCCGCTTTTACGAGTAAGCCACTTAGGCCTCGCCGGCGGCTTCATAACTTTGCACCCGCAGCATTCGATAGCTCGTTTCTATTTGTGCCGAATCTTATACGAGGCACCAACATGCATAACTCATACCGCGGCGGAAGTGTAAATGGTGAGGCATCCACTTCATCCGCGTCATAGCCAGCCAACTGCGTCTACTATCGATACCTAGATAGAGCAGCTGGTTGCTTTGTCTGGTACACCACCACAATCGGTCGCTGCACGAGTGGTAGCCGAAGTGGCAGCCCAACACCTGAAACACACTTGCGAGATGGATTAAGGCCGCATGTGCAGCTATATGACCATGCATCCCACCAACCGAATTTCTTTACACCCTTCGAAGAAGAATGGTATCGGTGGCGACTTGCAGAGAGCTGCACACGAGTATGTCGCACCATTAAGAATAGCCGTGTTTTCGACCACTGGGAGGGCGCGGATCCCAGGCCCTTCAGCTCGCGGGCAAATCACGCTCAACGGGGATCCTGTTCTTGCACCATGGCTTACGTTCCTGCGTAAGCCCGGCATGTCAAGTTCTCGCTCCAGTGTTGCGCGATGGGTGTGGCAGTGGACCATTTTTCTACCCTCGCGTCGGGCGACTTGACGCGATACATTCCTACACCTCTGGGCATGCGTGGCTGGTGGAGTTGTTGTGGACATCGTGAGACACATCGCTCGTACGCTTCTGCATCGCAGGAAGGCGTCGCGAGTCTTGTGGTGTGCGGGCAACGTTGACGCCGGCCACAGCGCGTCCAAAAGCACTCAATCAACAACGACATCAGCATGCCCGGTGTTGCTTCTGTGATGCTGGAGGGTGGCACCGCGGGCGGTACGGCGTTGTCGTGCGTGACATATTCAGTGGAGCGCGCAGCGTCATCACCATCACGAAGAGCGGGAGAGACGCGACGCTGTATGGATGTTTCAAAACATAGTTCAACCGGCAGGGTCTCGCAGCTATCATTATCGATTGGCAGATAGGATGATAGGCTGAATGATGCCCGGGCGCGCTAATCTCGAGGCGAGTTGGAGGGCCGTCTGAAAGGGCATGCTGTGGTGTGGTTTGTCAGACGAGACGCAAGACACACCCGACGCTCGCCCAGTCATCGGCAGTATCACCCTTCGCTAGCCATCACTCGCTGTTCAGAACAACGGCCACACCGTGGCGAGGCTCAGTTGCCTTCAGCTATTGCATCGTCTCCATTCGGAGAGGGCGGTAGAACCCACTACGTAGGCAGTGTGCAGGCCTTCCATCCCACCATGTGCTGTGCTGGCGACGTAGCCAATGCCTGGAGGCCTGCCGGAACCGCCGCGCACATCTCATTTCGCGTATAGCCCCATGCAGCTATGCATTGGGCGAATAATTTTAGGCCCAAAAACCCATGCATTAATGCACTCGCTGCTTTTGACGCGAGTCAAGGCTAGGGTCTAATGCAGGATCCCATACCTAGCTGGCTTGTGGAGCTGCGCTGCGCCCCGGCGCACTAGAGCGAGCCGTCCTTCTCTGTGCGCTCATCAGTTCTCTTTTTCACTGGCCTGCCCTTGATCAAGGTTCATCAACCACGTCCCTCTCGTTTCTTTCCGCCGTCGCCGTTCAGGTTTTCATCTTGGGTCTCATAATTTTGTGCCCTCACACTCTTTGATCTTCATTATCTATCTTAGTGACAGTTTCGTTATTACGAACTGGCCCACAGTCATTCCTTCGACTCTCTCTTATACTGTCCAGTATCCTGCCTTCAAGTACAACTAATTTGTCCTCGACATCACTCGATACAACTCTATCATCGACCCAACCCACCAACAACAACGTGCACGACGACGACAACTGCTACATTGAACTAAACACACACCTACACACGCAATGGAAGGCTCATATCCCATCCACCCTGCCCAGGCAATGCAATCGCCATTCTTCTACTACAACCCGGACCCTCAAGGGGAGAACACACGCCAACACGGTCACTTCACACCCCACCCATCCGGACAGGCTACCTTCCAAGCACAGAACATGTACTACCAGAGGCCAACGTCGGCATGCTCTCAGATGTCCTACCCTCAGACCGCCTACGCCAACCAGATGCTGACTCCCGTCGCATCTCCTCAGCCAATGTACCAGAAGCCAACGATCTTGATCCAACCTCAAGACTCGCCATACCTTCACCCCATTGACACTGACTACTCGTTCTCGCCTGCCACACCTCCTCTTTCATCGTGCGGTAGCAACACCAGCAGCCCTCCTTCCACATGCGATGTCCTCCCTACACCGCTGCACGACATGTTCTCTGCTGAGGGTATCGAGGGTGTAAAGCAGGGCTGCGAAGGCGAGGTCTTCTCTGAGCTCCTCTCTGCCGGTCTCGAATGGCGTTCAGCCTCCCCACCCATGACACCAGGTAAGTTTATCCAATGTACTATTCGCATCGTCTTGTGCAAGTAATGTCGCTGCCTCGACGTTGCGTGGGTAACTCATTACGTGTGTGCGTGGACAGCGTTGCTAACTGCTTCAAGTCTACATCCAGCCTCCGTCGGCTAACCAGGGGTCCTACCTCTTGTCTGCAACTTCATGCCCCTCGCTTTCCCCATCACCATCACCAGTGCCCCGCTCTGCCTTTGCGGAAGCCGAGAACAACTTCTGCAACCCCCGCGATCTCACCGTCTCCGCCACTACCGAGCTTCCTATCGTCACACTTTGCCCCGGCGACGAGGAGCACAAAGTTGTCCTCAAGGGTGAGACTGCCAAGGTAGACAGCTTCGAGCCTGCTCAGTCGTTCCACTTCACTGGACTCCCTACTTTCGAGCCCCTGTTCGAGCTTGACTGCGAGGACGACTTCACGGGCCTGGTCAACTTCTCCACCGACAACGCCCACTTTTGCGGCAGCAAGCGCCAGCGCACTGACCTAGGTGCCTTTTCTCCCGAAGAGGACTTCCTCAGCGACGAGAGCTTCACCGACTTCGAGGAGGAGCTTGTCAACGGCCTGCCCCTTACCCCTGCCACCAGCGACTTTGACATGTCGGCCACTTCCGACATGAAGAGGCGTACAGTCAAGAAGGCTCGTTCTGAGTTCAGCGAGACTGAGTCGGACTACCAGGGTAAGCAACAGACATCCGGTGATGACAACACCATGTCTGGAGCATCAAGCCAACAAGAATCAGGTCAAGCCGAAAACGCTGTCGGCTCCAGCTCAGACGAACACGCCACTCCCGTCGCGCCTACCAGCCGTCGCGGTCGCAAGCAGTCGCTCACCGACGACCCTTCCAAGACCTTCGTCTGCACTCTGTGCTCGCGTCGCTTCCGCCGTCAAGAGCACCTCAAGCGCCACTACCGCTCTCTCCACACTCACGACAAGCCCTTTGAGTGCACCGACTGCGGTAAGAAGTTCTCCAGGAGCGACAACCTGTCGCAGCACCAGCGCACCCACGGCACTGGCGCTGTCAGCCTCGAGGTCATGGGCTCCGACTTCCACCACTCGGACATGCAGCACGGCCAACCCGGCGCGTTTGGCGCACAGGCGCCTTCCACCATGGGCGAGATCCTCTACAACGCCGCTGCCGAGATCCCCACATCAAGCTCAGACGGATCCGAGAACGAGTCTTCCCCCAGCCAGAAGAAGCGCAAGAGGAACGAGTAAACCTTCTTCACTACCACACTTCTCCTTTCAACTCTTAACGACTCTTCATGACCCCCACAACACCTGGTAGAAGGATTATACATCGTGCCACACGGCTGCTCGTCCACCCTCACGACATGGCTAGACAGGCGGCACCGATTTACATCAGCGGCTCGAGCTTGCACAATCTGCAGCTAAAACTCTACGCTTCCCTTCTCCCACTGTATTCTATATACCCGATCTGGCTGTACCAACATGCGAGATTGGCATTTTCTTCTCATCGCTTGGTTTTGCGTTTAGCACGGCTTATCGGGACTTCTGGGGCGGACCTTGGCGGACGGATAGATCTGGTGTTTTCTTTGGTTTCACTTTTACGACGACATGGCCATTACCCTACACCGGCCACTGTCGCCGCGTTACCCCGCTGTTCATCTTGCGCTTCCTACACTCGTTGTAATCGGGCAGCCTCATCTGAGCGCCCTCTGACATTCTGGGAATCTTCGCTTCTTTCTCATCACACACATGTAATTGTCAGACTTTTACAATCTGCTCAGCAATGCCTTTGCGTTCTTTGCGGCTCATTGTAGGTTAGAGGTGCTGGCACTGTCCGACCATCATACAAAAACACGTTACATACATACTTTCGATGCTTCTTCCCTGCATGTGACTACTGTGCCATGCATGCGAGCCGCGCGTTGTGCGCACTGTTGCTTTTGGACGATCAGCCGTCAGCGATGGGTGCAGGACGGGACCCTGATACCAAAATACACTATCGCGCTCGTTGCAAAACCCCACGGATCAACCTAGCGCGCGCAGACCCTTAGCGAGATCCAATCCACCTGCGTCTGTCTCATGCAACGAGCGGCACCGGGCCGTCTCAACTCCTTCATTGCTTTTCCCAGACGGTCGCCCGTTTCGAATCATTCGTTTTACCATGTCACCGTCATTGAGCGTAATTGCTTTAATCTCCGGAGGCAAAGACTCGCTCTTCTCCATTCTCCACTGCAAAGCCAACGGCCACAGCGTCGTAGCACTGGCCAATTTGCACCCAGCGCCTTCGGCCAATGACGATGAGGACATCAACAGTTACATGTACCAGACCGTGGGGCATTCGGTCATCCCACTCTACGAAGAAGCGCTAGGAATACCGCTCTATCGACAAGAGATCCTGGGCACCGCCGTAGACTCGAACAGAGACTATGCGACGCCTTTGCAAAAGCAAGAGCAGGATGAGACTGAAGACTTGGTTCCGCTGTTGAGAAGGGTCATGGAAGCACATCCGGAGGCAAACGCAGTGTCTACAGGGGCCATCCTGAGCACGTATCAACGGACGCGTGTGGAGAATGTTGCGCTCAGGCTAGGGCTGACGCCACTGTCGTATCTGTGGCAGTATCCGCTGTTGCCACCGTATACGCAATCGTCGCTTTTGCATGATATGACGACTGTAGGACAAAAAGCAATCATCATCAAGACGGCGTCTGGTGGTCTGGATGAAGACTTTTTGGGCCTCGATGTCGCTAATCACAAGACTATAGCAAGGCTAGCGAAGGCCATGGGGCGCTATGGTGATGCTGGTGACGGCGCGATACTGGGTGAAGGAGGGGAGTTTGAGACGCTGGCACTGGATGGGCCGAGGTCGATCTGGAAGAAGAAGATAGTGATCGAGGAGGGACCACCTGGGAAACTGGAGGGTGGCCAGGCGGTGCTGAAGATCGAGAAGAGTACGCTAGAGGAAAAGGTTGACGATAACGAAGGTGCTGGCACATTGAGGATACCCGAGCTCTTTGACGACGAGTTCAAGAGAGTGTTGGAAGTGACAAACGCCAGCAACCAAAATGAGCTTTCTGCGTCCACTGAAAAAGAGGGCACTGTTCAGTCTTTTGGGTCGCCCTCTCGAGTGCATCTCCCGTCCATAGTAGACCGACTACCCAGGAATACATCCAGTAACACCTCGACCGTCTTTACATACTCCAACCTCTCGAGCGATACCTCTCCCTATTCCTCACCCGATTCCCCTTCTCGTCAGCTTTCCAAGATCTTCCTCCGTCTCGACCACATTCTGAAGCGATGCCATGTTTCCAGATCCAGCGTCAACCACTGCACATTGCTCCTCCGCGACATGGCAGACTTTACAGTCCTTAATCCAATCTACGCTGAATACTTCAGCGGCGTGAACCCGCCAGCCAGAGCTACGATCGCAGTCGGGGACACCATGCCAGAAGACAGACACGTCATGCTAAGCGTAACCGCGGACAAGGACCAAAACGACCAAAACGGAAAGCTCCTTCACCCAGTGAACAGACAGGGCCTCCACGTCCAAGGCCAAAGCTACTGGGCACCCGCAAACATCGGACCTTACAGCCAAGCCATCTCCGCCCGCCTGCCCCCCAGCAACCAGCACCCCGAAAACGACACCCAACCCACCGGAGAAGTCGTCTACGTAGCCGGGCAAATCCCGCTCATCCCCGCATCCATGGCCGTCTACACAGAGCAAGGTTTCCGAGGTCAGGCTCTCCTTTCCCTCCAACACCTTTGGCGCATCGGGCGCACAAAGGGAGTGACATGGTGGACAGCAGCCGTATGTTTCATTCCCGCTTCTGTGACTCCAGAGGGGGATGTGCGGACGGCACAGGGAGTATGGAGGAAGCTTCATACCCCGCCTTCCTCCTCGTCCGACGACGACGACGACGACAACGACGACGACAACGACGACGAAGACGAGGATATTGATCCTTGGGACCGCTTGAACCAACATGACGCCTCGGCCTTCAAGGACTCTACGTTCCGGGCGCCGATCCCTGATCGCTCTGCCATATCTACTGCGCAAAATCAAGGTTCGACCGGGGCTAAGGCAGAGATAGTCGTACCACCTTGTTTCGTCGCCCAGGTGTCTTCTCTGCCGCGCGGAGTGGATATAGAGTGGAGCGCTACGGGTCTTACGTCTCCCTCCATCGCATACGAGCGTGACGCCACTATTCCCCAGTGCACTACTACGACGCCGGCGCACAGTCGGTCTCGTTTTTTTACGTTGGAGATCAGGGATGAGCGGGATGTGGAGGTGCTAGGGAAGCTGGGTGCACAGGGCTGGACGAGTGCTACGCTGTATGTTGGAAGGGGATTTGCGTGGTATGGGAATGGAGGAGAGGGGGTCAAGATGGAGGGTGTGCAGTGGATTCCTTGCCAGAGGGTTTGGGGCGAGGAGGGGAGCGAGGTTTGTGCGGTACTTGTAGGAAGGCTGGATGCGTGAGGGAAGCGGGCAGTATGGATGTTTGTGGAGAGAAAAAGGTATCATGCCATCTTCGTGCTCATACTTTGTCAGAACCGAACATGACCATGCGAGTATGTATGCATTGCTCGTAATTGCTTCTATAGCTATGTGATATCCCATCCATCTTCTTCCAATCGTCAAATCATGCCTGATGGTATAACAGCTTTTCCCAACCTGCCCGAGTCTCCGTAACGCCGTGTAAATGCCCGATATCGCGGTTGCCATTGCTTGGCTACTATGCAAGATTTCTCGCTTGTGTGTATCGTCTAGAACCTCTCCTTCATACGTCCGGCGACTGTCCGTAGGTTGCCGTACACCTTGCTTGGTTGTTGACCCAGGATCAGGCTGACAATGGCTTCGCGTGCGATGTGGATGTTCTTGAAACCGCCGAGGATGTGGATCTTCTGGTCTGCTAGGACGACTGCGGGTTGTTAGTAATCTGGACAACGGGGGCATTCATGCCATGGACGTACCTCGTGTTCTGCTGGCGTTCTCGATGGCGAACTTGGTCTTGCCGTCCTTGCCTGCAATGCGGCCAATCGCGCGGCCGAGATGCTCGCCCTGTAGGGTCTTGACGTCCTTGATCTCAAAGGTCTCAATGTAGAGATCGTCGAGTCGAAGCAGCTGTGAGTCGTCAGTCGGATATTCTCGAATCGAGGAGCCAGGCCAGGCCAGACGCAGTTTGAATAACTGCCAGCTCAGGTGTAGGGCTTCGTATCACTTACCGCAATGGCATCATCCGTGTCAAAGCCCAGCGTGAAGGCCTTTACAAAGTCCTCTCCCTTCTGCAGCGCGCCTGTGTCGGTTGTGGCGTTGGAGGTGCGCAGTTCGACGGCCTTTGCCTTTGTGTTCATGCGGACCTGCAGCTTGAGGTGCTCGACAAGCGGGGGGTAGATTTTGGGCCACGAGTTCTTGAGGGGCGTCATCCTGTGGGGTGGGATGGGGACCTTGCGCTGTTCGCGGCGGAAGGCGAGGGGTATCGACTTGGCGGCGGGGAACTTTGGCTTCCCGCTCTCGTCCGTCATGGGCATGTCGTCGTCGGTGGGTGCTGGGGCATCGTGGGCGGCGGCGACGGGGTCGAGGCTCATGGAGATGAGGTCGCCGTCGCTCTCGGTCGGGAGCGGGACCGACGACGCCTCCATGGTGACATCGTCGGCGAACTCGTCGGGCCTGCGCTGGAGGGCGGTAGGGGCGGGCATGCTGGCAGCGGTATGCGGTATGCGTGTGCGGTATGCGAAGTGTAGGCGGGCGTGGATGTTGGAGGTGCTATCGATGCGCGACAATGTGGGGCTGCTCAAGAAATTTGGCTGGGAGCGCTGGGAGGCGAGCGGCAGTCGTCCCGAAGCGGGCTAGCGCCTGTCACTCTACCGCGAGGCCTTCTTTTTGCATGTGCATGGGTAATGACGTGAATCTTGTATTCCAACCACCCGCCCGCCTGTCCTGCACCGCACACGGCACCCTCTCTGCCCCCACACACGTCCGCACACCCCTCGCTTGCCGACGTCGACCATGTACCCGCCGCGATTATCATGAACAAGAATGTAGGCACGCTCGGCTTCCTGTGGCGCGCCGTCGCTGGCCAGCCGCTGATCCACGGCGGCCGTGTGCTTCCGCGCGAAGGGCTGGGGGCATGGGCACAGGCACAGGCACAGGCGCAGTCGCCATGGCGGGGAGGCATCCAGAAGCGCTCCATCACCGCGAATTCGCATGTCTTGGGGCTGTCGACCACCTCACCGTATCCCGGACACGCACCCGGTCTGCTGCTGCGAGCATCGTCACCCCGCACCGGCCGTCTCCAGCAGAGTGTGGCTGGCACCGTCTTCTCGGCATGGCGCAGAAACGCATCGTCCAAGGCGGGCCGAGCGCTGCAGAGGAACAGAGGCAGCGACCGCCGCAACAAGAGTTCGGCGACGAATGGCTCCTCCAAGACCAAACCAGAGCCCACGGGCCAGACACCGCAGTCCTCCAAAACACCGCCGCCCAAGCCCAAGCCCGAAGCATCAGGTGCGGCAAAGCCCCTCCTCGACCGTCTCCCGCACCACCTACCCCATATATACCGCCCCAGCAAGGCTGAACTGCTCGAAGCTGCCTCGGGCTTCTGGTCGCGCATAAAGATCCACTTCAAGTGGCTTACCATCCGAAGCACCCGTCCCTTCAATGCCGATGAGATCTACGCATTGTTCTCGTGGATCATTGCCGCCCACTTCCTCTGGATCGTGCTGGGCACTACAACCTTCTTCATGTTGACCATCTTCTTGATCAACACCGCCTTCTCACAGGAGACAATTGCGAAGTGGATCGGAAACTACTTGACAAAGTCCTCAGGCATAAAAGTCGTCTTCGAGACCGCTGTAGTGCCCAAGTGGGGAGACGGTGTCATTTCCTTCCGCAATGTCTTTGTCTCGCGACGCCCCGGCCAAGGCAAAGGAAAGGTCAGCAAGGGTTCACAGACCGAGATGGCTGCTGCCGCCGCCGCCATAACCCACCAGGAAAGCGACACTCCAGACGCTGTCGAAGAGAAAGCGGAACCCGAAGAAGACACCAACTACACACAATTCGACATCTCCATCGATACCGTCAACGTCACACTGTCGTTCTCAAAATGGTTCAACGGCAAGGGCCTGTTGAAGGACGTCGAAATCAAGGGTATCCGCGGTGTCGTAGATCGGACGTCAGTGCAGACAATCGAGGGCGTGGATCCCAGGTCATACAAACACGAGCACAACCCGGGCGACTTCGAACTCGAGTCCTTCAAGATGGAAGATCTGCTCGTCACTATCTACCAGCCCAACGGCTTCCGCCCGTTCTCCGTCAGCATCTTCTCTTGCGACCTCCCTCAGCTGCGGAAGCAATGGCTGTTCTACGACTTCCTCTCTGCCAACATGATGTCCGGATCCTTCGACAACTCGCTCTTTACCATACATCCCAGACAAACACACAACTACACTGGCGCCCAGTTGAGCAGCGGCCGCGACAGCGAAGACGGCAGCTCCTGGAAGAAGCATAGCCGGATTCGTATCGATGGCTTGAACATCGACCACCTCAACAGGGGCTTTGAAGGCCCCTTCTCGTGGATCCACGAAGGCAACGTTGACATTGTGGCAGATGTCATGTTCCCCAATGACGATGACGATAGTATTGCAAAGGTCATGTCCGACATGTACGATCGTGTGGAAGCTACCGTTATCCAACAGCGCAAGCACCATTTCTCTGACCACGCGGTACACGGCTTCGATGAGCATCCTGAAGACAAGTCGCATCCCCACGAGGAAACAGAGGAGGACAACCGTTACATGATCATGGACATGCGTGTCCATCTCAACGACGTGCGCGCCGCAGTCCCAATCTTCACCCGGGACATTTCTTACGTGAACAACGCGCTCGTACGACCTATTGTGGCATACATGAACTCAAGTCGCACCTTCATCCCAGTGAACTGCAGGGTTGTGAAGAGGGTTAGTGAGTTCGACGGCAGTTGGACCCTCTATGATAGCGGGTTAATGGAGGAGGTGTCAAAGGAGGTGAGTCCTATATTCATTCCCCTTGCTGCCCTCTAGAAACGAGTCCTAACACATGCTTAGATGTACGATGCATTCGCCCGCGACGTCCTCGAAGATCGAACCACACGTAAACGACGCATAAAGAAGGTGGGCATTTGGACACTGCAGCTCGCAGCTCAAGCCCTCTTTCTTGGTCTCGCCGGCAACATCGCATAAAGATACCCTGATTAGATTGGATGAAGCGGATGAATCTCTTCTTTCTGTAATATAAATGGCAAAGCAAGGCGTTCTGGCGCATATACATACACACGGCTGATGTGGCTGGCTAGCCGAAGTAGATGAATGGATGAAATGGGCAACGAACTTGGGAGCTCTTAGAGCAGCTGCCTACGATGAAATGATAGACACTCTTATTCCCATCTATCAAAAGTTTCCACTCTATATCCATTGTACAAACAGGACTGCTCAGAGCCCCGTGCTGATGTCATGCGCCAGCGTCAGCATCTGAGGATCTATCTTTCAAAGCGTGACGGCCACGATGCCAACTTGTGCCCATTACACTGCTTTCACTTCAAGAGACTTGTAGTGTGAGTGATGCATGGGAATCTTCACCGATGAGATTGCCCTCAATAGCCAGCCCTCGCAGACACGCTCGAACCGAAAGAGCTACTACCAGCCGTTCCCATACCACAGATCTGCAGAATGGGTCGGATGACAGCGGAAGACACGTACTCTGGGGACAAGTGGGACCTCACTCTCTGCGGGTGATAGTGGATCGGTCGATGGACGTTGCGTCCTATGCTCACATCTGCGCGTTGTCAAGAAACCTCAAGAGGCATACCCAGAACGGCAAACGATGCAGCTGCAGGGCGTTTTACGACAATATCGAGGTCAGACGTGTTTTGTGTCGCCTTCCTAAGGCGGCGTACTACTAACCAAATGCCATCGGTACTCTCATCTCGACTCGCTTCGTCGGGTACCACATCTAGAGGCCTAAATTGCTACTACTAGTTTTACGATCCATAGCAACGTCGCTTTGAGCTCGACGTGGAACCAAACTACATACCAGGTCCGCGGCACACGCGTCGGACGAATGTGGTAGCACGAACACGCGCGACGGACCCAACCCCGAATGCCTGAAACCAGGTCAAGGGCCTTGGTCTCTGCGAAGAACGGAATTCGTGTTACAAAAGTAATACAGTACTGCTCCAAGCCCCGCCAGCTCCGAGATGACCATCCGACCCTCCGCGCGCACCTACAGCCAAGCGACGCTCGGGAGATGGCACCATTTCGCGGGCGCTGTCAAGCTCGCCATGCCAACCAACAAGCTTTGACAAAGCCTCCCCATGCTCTGGCTACCGTCTCCCGCGCCCGCCATATTATTGGTGCAGAATCCTACAATGCCGTCGATCCGTTGTCCATGGCTCTGAATAGTTTAGCCTATCCGCGGACATAACGCCGTGTAGGGTGTGGAGATAGGGTGAATACGCTGCATACGGCTGTAGGACCGCCTGCCGCTTTGCGCCCTCGCATCATAGGTCTAGGCATGCAGCCCTTTCGCGTGCGGAGGGTCGTGAATTTCTGTGTCCGTGATTGCGACGTAAGCCTTTGTTGCTATTCACTTTAGACGAGGCATCACTTCTTTCCTTTCTCTCAGATCTACTTTCCATATCTGCCTAGAACACTTTGTGCTGATAGTTTGACTTCCGGACTGTCGATCTACAAACTGTTCGATTTGTATTCCGTTCTTGCGGTTATTCCCAGTCGACTGTCTCAGTAATACCGTATACTCGGTAAGACTTGCTTCTCTTTCCTGGCTGCCAATGTACGCAGTAATCTAACACGAGTACGCCACATCTGTGCGTACGGCACGGAAGGGGCGAAGATGCGTCACGGTGTCAAATACATGCTAACGACTCCTCCTTCAGTTCACTCCATATTCAACGTCCACAATGGCGACGCCATCGTCATTACCAAACCCCACGCGGGATGCGCAAGATCTGCCCCACGGACCTACCAAAGAAGCATACGAACAAGGCCACGATGCAGACAGCAGACTACCTGAGGATTCATTCTCCAAAGATCCAGAGAAGGGCATCGACAGCCATGCCCATTCAACCCACACAGACGAGCGAACAATGTCTAGCATCGCCCCACCAGAACAAGAACGAGACGCCAACATCGTCGACTGGGACGGGCCAAATGATCCCGCCAACCCTCAAAACTGGACGGCGAAAAAGAAATGGGGTATCATCTCCGCACTGGGTGCCTGTACCCTCATCACTCCCCTCGCATCCTCCTTCTTCGCACCCGGCGTCCCCCAGGTCCTCCGTGCCTTTAACGAAACCTCCAACATAATGGCCTCGTTCGTCGTCTCAGTGTACATCTTGGGGTTCGCCATTGGACCTCTGATCATCGCGCCCATGTCTGAACTCTACGGACGCATGCATCTGTACAACATCTGCAACGCACTCTTCGTTGTCTTCAACATCGCCTGCGCGTTGTCCAATTCCATGGGCATGTTAGTGGGCTTCCGTTTTCTAGCGGGGTGTGCCGGAGCCGCGCCCTTGACTATTGGAGGCGGCACAATCGCCGACATGTTTCCTCCTGAACAAAGAGCTGGTGCAATGGCCGTGTGGGCCGTCGGACCACTTCTAGGCCCTGTCATCGGACCTGTATGCGGAGGTTTCCTCGTGGAGAACCAATCCTGGCGCTGGGTCTTCTGGATCCTCGCCATCTTCGGCGGCGTCTTCGGCGTCATGCTCTTTTTCGTTGGCCGCGAATCCTACCATCCTACTCTTCTTGCTCGCAAGACAAAGGCCCTTCGGAAAGAAACTGGGAACGAGAATCTGAGATCGAAACTTGCTCAGGATCTGCCGCCGAGGGAGATTTTCATTCGCGCTATTGTGCGCCCGATGAAGATGCTCTTCCTTTCTCCCATTGTCGGTCTCATGTCCCTCTACGTCGCTGTCAACTACGGTATCCTGTATCTGTTCTTCACGACCGTCACGTTTGTTTTTGAGGGCCAATACCACTTCTCCTCCGGCGCCGTCGGACTATCCTACATCGGTGTTGGTGTAGGCATGTTCATTGGTATGGTAGCCCTCGGTATCCTATCCGACAAGATCATCGTCAAGCAAAAAGCCAAAGGAAACGTCAAGCCTGAACACCGCCTTCCGCTTATCCTTACCCTACCCGGTGCCATTGGACTCCCCGTCGGTGTCTTCGTATACGGATGGACGACATACTACAAAGTCCACTGGATCGTCCCTATCATCTTTACCTCGTTCATCGGTCTGGGTAATCTGACGGCTATGATGACTATTCAAACCTACCTCGTTGATGCGTTTACTGTCCACGCTGCGTCTGCTATCGCAGCGAATACCGTTCTCCGCTCCATGTTCGGTGCCTTTCTGCCGCTCGCTGGATTAAACATGTATGATGCTTTGGGGTTGGGGTGGGGAAATTCTCTACTTGGGTTCATCTCTGTAGCGTTTATTCCGGTGCCGATTCTATTCAGATACTATGGTGAGAGGATCAGGACGAACCCGAAGCTTCAGGTGCAGCTTTAGGGTAGTCGGCTCAGCCAGTATAGACAAATTCACAGCATTGCGCGGCGTTGATCATGCGGTAGAACAATACAGTTTGGAATGTCTCCTGTTTGAAACATATCATAGGGACCTCCTATATTTTGCCTGCTGCCTCATATTATCCATACTGCAGCTTGTGGCTAACATGTTTTTTTTTGGGGGTCTCAGAGCTTTGCGCTGCTGGTTCGCGAACCCCAGCGTGTAGCGTGGGGAACACCACTGCGACTGCTTCATCACCGACCCTCCTGCCTGCCTTCAAAGTGACCTCAGCACCTGCCTTCCCTCTCTCTTACCGAGAACAACGCACACAATGGTGCGAAAGTTCCGGCCAGGCTGCTTCATCACCGGTCGTATCGAATGGCCTTCCTCTCATCAAGCGCGCACCCTCTCGACCTCGGGAAGTCAAACACCAAAACGCAAGGTGCGAAGTTGGAAGCTCGATTCCTCCTGCTCTCGAAGTAGGCCAATGTCTTTTCTTTATCTCAACAAGTCTGAGATGAAAGAAACTTTCATGGTTAGCTGACTGCATAATGCAGCCCGATAGTTGACCCGTCGGGGAGCTACGTGTGGTGCTAACACCAACACACAAATGTGGCCCTCTGAGACCCCCTTCAAATTTAGCGTTCATACAAAAAAAAAAAAAAGGTGTCAAGGATGACTGACCTGTTCTGTAGGAGTTGCGAAATTCTTTTTTTTTCCTTCTGGGATTTCGCCCTTTATATAGCCTTGGCTTGGGCAGCGCGCGGTGACTGTGATCACTATCCCTTGGTTCGTATCCACTAGAAGACTCAATATCCACAGCGGTGAGCCAGTCATAGCTTCCGTGATCTAAATCGTGGCGACATCATCCAACAATTTGAGACACCGAGGTCAGTACCGAGGAGGAGATGACACATATATTTGTGTACGTAATAAAGGGCGGCAAAACACTTTGATATCTTTGTTCATGGCTTTAGACGCGGCTGTAATGCTCATGTAGTTATCCGCGGATTACAGCAAGTACCTCGTGGGCCAGTCGATATGCAGTTTGATATCTCCAAGATGTGGAATTGACGTTGGATAGAGTTACTACGATATAAATTCTAGAAGAATGCCTATGAGAAATCATTCGAGATTAAGCAAAATAAAGAGATGATTGAGTACTGCCTTCGCGACACAAGTAAGTGGCCATGGCGCCTCTATTTAGCCTAACTACATATCCATCTAAAAGACCTTAGCAATTGTTGAAAGTGCAAAAAGGTCTAGCTATACTACAAAAAGCGTGCAGAGTATTATCCCGCCACCAGGCCCGCCGCCCTACAACTAACAATCATCCCCATGTTCATCTAGCCAAGACACTGGACTGCGACGTCGCCTCCTTCTACGGGAATCCAGATATCGTACTGGTTGCCGTTCTCGTCCGCGACAACGTAGTGATCAAAGTGCGGCAAGAAGACCATAAAGGCCTCCTGTGAAGTACTGCACGACTTGCTCGGATCAAACTCAATCGTCCGGGTGTACTCCTGACTGAATTCCATAGATACTTCGATGCCAACGGATGCAGTGAAGATGTCAAAGAAGCCGACGCTTAATTCGGCACTCACGCCGACGCTCGTGGAAAAGCCTTCTGTAGTCGACCACTCGGTGGATACGCCGGGTGAGGTGATGCCGCTCATCCGGTTGCTGACGCCGGGTCGAGTAACGGACTTGGAAAGACCGAGGACAAGCACTTCTTCTTGCTATTGTTGGATCGTGTTAGAAAAAGGCAGTAGAATTGGTAAACATTGGCAAGGATGGACTGGACACTCACTCTCTTCTGGATAGTGGGCGCGGAATGACGTTGGATGGTTTCGTTCCTCACCGTCTCCCAGAAAACCTCCATCTCCTCTATCGTCTTCGAGTCAACTCTTAGTTGCGGCTTAGCAGAGCGGGTCGTGGTGCGAATGGAGCTGCGTCTCGCGAAACTGGCTGGGACGGCGCCGGCTTCGACGTATTGGTTTGAACCTGCCTCTATTTGAGCAGGGCCTGGAGCCCGACCGCCAGACCCCTGAGGCTCACACCACTGCTTGATCAAGCGATAGTATGTCGGGCCGCTGATGACATTCAAGTACGAGTCCTGGCCATCGCCGCGGGTGTTGCATACAGCGATGACGCAGTTTGCGTCCTGTCCGTCCGAAAACGTCGGATCAGAGAAGATGTTGCAGGCCCCATCTCTAATTGGACGGCCAACATTGTAAGGGCTTTCCGTCCAGTCAATGTTAGCTATGATTCTGTCGCCTAAAACTCGATTAGTTGAGAGTCGTGTAACGCCAGGCGGTTACTTACAAGAATCATAATTTGGCTCCGTGTATGAGTCGCATTCGTAAACCAGCTGCGCCTGCACGCTGGATACGACAATGACGGTCAAAAGAGTAGCGAGTTTGGCAAGCATATTGGAAAGTGTAATCTGGTCTGTTGAACTGATGGGAAGATAGTGCTTGCCTTGAGTGAAGGCAATGCTGATGAGGATACCGAGAAGAAATCTGAGAGACTTGAAGGTTTTAAATACACATTCTCGTAGCATGGCCTTCATCTGATTTCCGTCCATGATCATGCCCATGATGCGCTAACCTGCAGATTCTATTGGGAAATCCTTCGTAGTGTTCGCTTCCGTTCTCAATAGCCCTTCACGATGCCCATACCATTTGCCACATGTCGCCTAGGTGCTGGCTAAAAGCGTTTGGTTTGTGTAATAGCGGACGTCCATGGTTGCTTCTGGATGTTGATTCGGTGCAAAGACGAGTGAATGTGTAAGGCCAAACGCCAAGATATATAGTAAGTTACTCCCTGCCAAGTCGGAACGGGACACCCGTTATAGTCGCTTTTAGTGTGTATGCGATGTGAACAAGTTCGCGTCCTTCACATCCTTCGCATCCTTAATGACGATTTAGCTGTCCTCTAGCTTCTTAGCCGCATGCGTACCGTGCCGGACCGCCCGCAGCACCGAACCTGTGCACCAAATGCACGCCATCTCCATGCGCCGTTGGAGCCTCAAGTGACAATAACATTCCTCATCGGGATCGATATCTCCGAAGGAAAGGGTGCGCCGTTGATGTCTGCGACCGCGTTCTAGCAACATGAACATGAGAATCTGATTGCCACTGTCAACATTGCTGTCCTGCGGCTTAAGTCGTTAGAAGTAAACGTCTTCCACTCCGACTGAAAGCCGCGGAGCCTTTGACAGCAGCGATCGGGAGAACGGCAATGATCCTGCTGAACTCTCCACCAATATTGCAAGGATGATGGTTGAGTGTGGTGCTGTTGGGTTAAGTGGATACAAGTTCCTGGATACTGTTCCCGAAAACATAGATGCAGAAAGCAAGTATGGTGTGGCATTCGTAAAGGTGGGTCTATTGGCCCACTGCATCCATCTGCTGTATCATAGCGTGCTGGTTAATAAACCTGCAGTTGCATGCGTCGCAATCAGTATCATAGGACATGTTGACCTGGTTTTTGCGGCTTTGTTCGGTACATACATCTATGAGATGGCATGCACAAACCGACGCAATATTGGCGATTAAAGAGGCTTCTTCATAAGATGACTTGAGATGTAACTTTGCCAAAACGTGAACATTATATTCTAGATAGGCTTCTGACATCTCTCTCTTCCCCGCTCTCACACGAATTACGGTACTTATTAGGCCTTCTCTTCAGTCTTTTTCTTCCCACTTAGCATGCCCTTGATCTTACTAACACCCTTGCCCAGGCCTCCAAAGACAGCCCCGAAACCAAAGCTCCACCCCTTGATTCTGATGCTCCAAACGAAGAAGTAAACAAGCGCCCAGTTGCTAATGCAAAAGGCAAGGAAGATACCGAAGTTGCGCCATTTGTCGCTTGCTTTGATGTGGATAGTAGCAAGGTAGTCGTTACCCACGGAGTATGGGCAGTATTGGCAACCAGTCGTGGCGTCGGGATTGAGGAGGTATCCTGGAGAAGCTGAAGCAAAAGCGCCGGCATAGGAGGAACAGGTCTGGCCTGGTGGTGCGTCGAAGATGGCGGTTTCGCTCTCCTGACATTCAACCAGTATACCGTTCAAAGTAGCAGCGAGAACACCGCCAATCCAGTACGTTGAAGGGTTTATCCAGAACATCCAATACTTCCAGAAGACGGGCATCATGTCGTACGGCCGTACAACACCATTGAACAGACCAAACATGACGAAGAAGAAAGGCAGAACGTTCGAGATGACCGTAAAGCTCGGCGCAAACGCACAGATCCACTGACCCCAGCTGGAAATGAACAGAAAGAACAGCATCGTCATCAAGAAGACGTATCCCGACGTTGAGCTGTCAGTGGGTAGTCCAGTAGGGAAGTACCACAGAATCCAATACAACACACTCGACACAATGGCAATGGGAATCTCAGCCACCACCTGCGCAGTGGTGAAAGCGACCCAGCCGTAAATGCGAGATGGAAGTTCGCGAGCTTGCCATAGTGCCATGTTTTGGTAGAATTTGGGTACGACGGCGTTGACGATGGTGGGTGGAATGAGAATGATGAGGAATGCGGTGAACATGCGGTTTTGCAGGTCGCCGATGGAGTTGCCGAGTTGCCAGAATGTGAAGCCGTTGAATATGCCGATGATCACTGCGACGAAGAGCTTGCCGTAGAGGTACGACGGATCACGCCAGTACTGGATGAAGGTGCGCTTGGTAAGCATGGTGGTCTGCTCCCAGACACTGGCCGCGAACTCGGATTCCTCTTCTGCTCCTTCTTGGTTCTGGTTGGAGACTGTCTTGCTGCGGTCGGCCTTGATGCGATCGATTTCCTGGAGCATCTGCTTGTTATTGTCGGAATTGAGCCATTCTTCATTCCAGTTGATTTTACTGCCGTCTTTGCGCTTGACAGGTTTCGCTGCAGTCTCCAGAATGAACTCTGCCACGTTTTTACTAGGCGGACACTGTACGCCACGGTCTCCAAAGTACTTGATGACGTCAGTTCCGTTCTCGCCTACGGGACCGAAGTAGAACGTGTTGCCACCGGGATTGAGGGCCAGAATCATGTCGAATTGCTGAATCAAGACACTGCTGGGCTGGTGAATGGTGCAGACAATAGCTTGGCCTGCCTGAGCGAGCTTCTTGAGGAACTGAACGATGGAGTACGCCGAGTTACTGTCGAGACCACTCGTCGGCTCGTCAAGGAACAGTAGCAGCGAGGGCTTCGCAGCGAGTTCGACACCGATCGTGAGGCGCTTCTTTTGCTCAACTCCAAGGCTGGAAACAAGCGCATCCTGAATGTCCTGTAGTTCGAGCAGGTCGATAATCTTATTGACGTAGTCAAGCTTCTCCTTCCTAGGTGTTTTCTTGTCCTGGCGCAGGATGGCGGAGAACTCGAGAGCTTCGCGGATTGTAGCAGTACCGTCGTGGAGATCCATCTGCTCGCAAAACCCAGTTCCTCGTTGGAAAGCCTTGCCGAGGTCCTTGCCATCTACCAGGAACTCACCCGAGACAACACCGGTAGATTGTCGTTGCGATAGTGTGTTGAGTAAGGTGGACTTACCGGCACCAGAGGCACCGACAAGGGCGATCATAACACCAGGCTTTGCGTATCCGTTGACCTTGTTTAGAAGCTTGCGCTCACCTCCCTGATATGGGACAGTGTATTCGACATCCTTCCAGGTAAAGACGCTTTCGCTGCTCGAGATCGAGTCCAGCGCCTCCTCCTCTTGATGAGCAGCGGTGTCTGAGCTCGCGGTAGACTCGCCAGCGACCACCTTTTCCTCATCAACAGGAGCCTCTTCCTTAACAGCTTGCTTGGCTCGCTTGTTCTTGGCGAAGACCAGTGCACCGCCACCTGACTGCGCGAAGGATACCGTTTCGGTTGCGATCACCGTTACCAAAAGATATAGCACCGTGAAGGCTATCACGACACCGAAGTTGCGCCAGAGGTTCGACCTCGAGTAATTGAAGGACACCTGGAGGTAGTCTGAGCCGGGCACGGTCCTCGAATTCGGCGGTGCACCAGTCAGACTACAACCCTGATAGGCGGGATCGACACCTGGTCCTTGTGGTACCAGTTGGCTGGGAGCGCACTCCATGATACGATCGGAAAATTCGTTTGCAAGCACCGATTCGAAAGAGTACGCAACCGGGTTGATCCAGTATATCCATCCGAACCAGATATAGTCCGTCAGAAGCTGTGGCTTCGGGATGACGTAACCCGTGTAGATAATCAGGAGGTTGAGCGCGATACCGGCAAACCGAACGGCGTCATCGATGGTAGGCGAGAGAGCAGCGAACATTCGGTAAAGACTTGTAACACAAAAGGTCGTGATGTAGATGAACAGGAAGTAGATGAAGAACTTGGACACGTCCACGTCCAGACCGGTCATGAAGTACATGATGATGGCTGAAATTGTTAGCAAACTTCTTCAGGCGCATGCATCCCATATGGGCTTCGGGAAGACATGACTTACAGAACGGAATGACCTGTGCCAGTAGCAGCGGGAAATCTTGCACCACACGCGCAATGGCCACAGCACTAGGGCGGTAGAAGGCGTAGTCCTCATGTCTCTTCACAACATTGCGACCAGAGACAGCCTTCATCAGCTCCGAAAGCTGGAGCCACCCGAGGAAGAGAATGGAGAAGAAACCAGAGCCGCCTCGTGAGAAAGCACCAGAGGTGTCGAGAGCTTGACCGTAGAATAGGGAACCGACGATGAGACCGTTGGAGATGATGATGACTTGACCAAGACGTTAGTAGATTATCGCGAGATGGTAAGAGCGACGAGTAAGCAAGTAGGTCCTCGCACCAGTTTCAAAAGACGTTTGAAATCTGAAAAGGTGACAAATACCTCCAGGCTCCCTCATCGCGTTGGCGCAACTTACAGAACTTGGTATACAGCGTAGTCTGGTCACCCCATGTGAGCCAGAACTCGCGTTGAGTGCAAGCCAATACTTGGCGGATGAAAGAGACGGTGTATGGACTCTTCTTGCGGACCGTCTTACTCTTACTTTCCCGTACGGCACCCTCAAACTCCTTGGCGTCTACATAGCCGCTGTTCTCTAGCTCAGTTTCGTATTCAGAGATCTCTCTCAAAACCTTCTTGTAAGCCTCACTCTCCCTGAAAGCTTTCTCAAGCTCCTCCGACGTCTTCGGTGCTTTGTCTTCAAAACCTTCACGAAACTGACGTTCAGTAGGATCAGTAACCGCCGTCAAAAAGTCAGCCGTCGTCTGGCGTTCCGGGCACTTGAACCCCAGGTCCTGAAAGTACTGCTTCGCCTCGCCCGCCGGCCCCTGGTAGATGCAGCGTCCAGCATCAATAACCATGACCTTGTCCATGACCTCGTAGATCTGTTCACCAGCTTGGTAAAGCGTCACTAGCGTCGTCCGGTTGCTGATATCAGTCATGATACGAAGTGATTTGGCGTAGTCGAGCGCGGTACTGGCGTCAAGGCCGCGGGTGCTGTTGTCCCAGCAGTTGACCGTGCTCTTCGTGGCGAGAGTCTCGGCGATGGAGACGCGCTTGCGTTCGCCTCCACTAACGCCACGGACGTATTCATCCCCTACTTTGGTGTATTTGGTGTGGGATATACCGAAGACCTTTAGGAGTGCCTCAAGGATGATGGGGATCTGTAGTTCATCATGTTAGTAGGTTTTTGGCGTGGACTTTTCGCGCGGGAGACTGACCTCGTGCTTCTCGTTCTTCTTCGTCTTGTTGGTGAGGGCAAACTTGAGTGTTTGCCAGACGTTGAGATCGGCCATATGCGAGTCGTCCTCGGGGTTGTAGTTGACTTCTCCTCGGAATTGCTTCTTCTGCTTGCCGGCTGGAATACCTCCGTAGGATACATCTCCCTCCACGGCAGCGTACGACTCGCGATTGTTCGATATAGCCTTCAGGAAGGTGGAACATCCGGATCCGGGCCTAGTAAGCTATGTCAGTAGTTGTCACGCATACATTTCATACGGAGGTATTGCTCACCGTCCCAGGACGAGCATCATTTCGCCGTCCTTGACCACACCCGAAAAGTCGTTGATAAGCGTCCGCATCTGCTTATGTCTCCCTAACTTCAGCGCCGGGATAAAACCGGAGACGATACGGTAAAGATCAGGCCCAAAGGTGCCCAGAATCGCGTCGGGTAGCGTCCTCGCGAAGGAAGCAGTCGACCCTACACCCTTAACGGTGAGATTCTTGTAGATGACGCCGACTTTCTTGGCCGATTGTCCGTCCTTGCGCTTCTCGAAGTGTCCCTCCCGCATGAACTCATCGAGCTCGAAGTCGTCTTCCTTTTCCGCAGCAACAATGTCTCCCGGTTCGTCATCTTCTGCATCGCCGGTGCCCTCTTCTGCGCGTGTAATGGATCCTCGACGATGACCCTGGCCCTGGCTTTGGCGTTTGCTGAGTCGACTTGTGGTCCTAGAAAGCGGGTTCGATCGTTGCGATTGCGCGCCGCGGGAACGCGACTTTGAAAGAGACGCAAGCTCTCCTCGTAGGACCTCGAGGTCCTCTGCTGCTGCCCGTGTATCAAGTCTTCCTGCGTCTTTCTCCCCCCAGGTGCCCGCGCGTCGTAGGCGGTCGCGATCTGGACTCTCCTCCTCGCTCTGGTGGTCCGGTGTCACTACTTCTTCTCTCCCATCGCGAAGGTAGTCGTCCTCATGCCATGGATTGCGTCGATTGTCTCGTTCTGCTGGTGGAATGGCGGAACCCCACATGGTGGATGAGGAATGTATTGGGTATCAAACAGCTATACTAGAGGGAAAACAGAATGTGCAGGTGCTGTGAAGAGACTCGGCAGAAGAAGCAGTCGCGAGGTTTACTTGCGGACAAATTGCTCAATCGGCGGATATTAAACTTCCGCCGTTGAAGAGACGGGAAACAATGGGGTCCTACAGATAACGGGGACACCAGGCCAAAAAATCGGGAAGTTGACAAACCCTCAGGCAGGAGGCATCGGAGTTAAAGCAAGGCCATGTCGTCATCTTTGAGATTTGATTAACGATTAACGTGCCTTGCCGAGAAGCTAGACAGGGCTAAAGATGCGAAGCGCACCCACAATGAGCAAACCTAGATGCGGTTGAAACGGGTGAAGATCTAACTTTTTTTCGCATTACCAATCAATCCTTCCGCACACGATCTCATTCGCTTTACCCACTCAGTGGGTGTCCCTGCATATCGTTACCACAACACGAGTCACCGCTCACTCGTGTAAGGTGGACCATCTCGCATTCCTGACGCGTGTGTAGGCTGCAGTCAGGCGGTCTTCCACAAAGTCAGTGATCGGTAGCTGGTAGTGATCCATGTTCGGCATGATGTAGTTGGCATGGATGCTGCTCCGCGGACTCAAGCGCCAAACTAAACGTCGATCCTGCCAAGGCAATTCTAAAGTCCGATGCTGTTCGGATGTACATGCGTCAGTCGGTTGCATTAACAGCGCGGCCGGGTGCATATGTCGTATCGCCTATATGCAGTGCTCATAAAGTTTCTATATGTTTGGAAGTATGCGAATATCCAGATACGATCATTCCTGTACACAGACGCTCGTCCCCACTGTCAGAATCTGCCTGTTTGGGTGCTGCGGGTGTTGCACGATGGTTTGCTTATAAACGCAGGTGTGCTGGGAAATAAAGCAACAAGCTCATTTGCATGGCCATGCAGCGATTGCACACGATACGTGGGTATATTGGCGTCGGGATGCACGATCCGACGAGATTTCAAGGGGAGTCTATTCTACCTAAAGGGGTATTCGCTTTCAAGTCTGGATGTAGTCTATCGAATCAAGAGCCCACCGCTATGTATCGGACGTCTAAAGCCTGGGTTCCTCTAGTCATGGCTTCTTCTCAATGAGCTGAGGAATATCCTCGGGCTTGTTGTTACCCTCCAAGATATTGTAGACAGCGGTGAAGAGTGGGAACTCGTCCTCCATACCCTCGGCCTTCAAGAACTCGTTGACCTCATAGGCAGTACTGGTGCCCTGGAGCTTTTGACCGTTGAGCTCAGACTGCTCGATCTCATAAATGGTCTTGCCGCGGGCGATGGCCATCTTTGCGCAGCGGAAGTTGCGACCGCCCATGCACGAGGTCACAACATCGGCAACACCACAACTCTCTTCAGTGAAGGTGCTTGTACGAGCACTCTCTCCGAAGAAAGCCTTGCCAAACTTGACCATCTCCAAGATACCGACACGCATGACCGCTGCTTTTGCGTTGTCTCCCCAGCCCAGACCATCCACGAAGCCTGCAGCCAGCGCAATGATGTTCTTCAGCGCTCCACCCAGTGAGACACCAGCGACATCGTTAACGATGTGTACGTGGAAGTAAGGGCGATGGAAGAGCTTTCGAACATTCTCGTGTGATAGAGGGGGGTACTCATTGGGAAGAGCAGTCAGATGCGCCGAACGCTTACTGGGTTTCTTTTTACTGGGGTCGATGAGATCAACATGAGCAGTAAGATCAGTCTGCGAGGCACTCGGCGAGCCGCTGGGGGTAGGGTTGCGCGAGTCCATCGGTGGCGGGTCGTACGCTACTGTCGTCTCGGAGTACTTCTCTTGGGCAATCTCGGAAGCGATGTTGGCTCCCGATAAGGCACCGCAATAGATGTTGAGCGTCATGCCAATGGTCTCGGACATGAGTCGAATGCCTTTCTCGCTGACATCAACACCCTTTGTACAGCAGATCGCTCGCGCATATGGCAGAATCTTGCCGACCAGCTGCTGGCTCGAACGTGCAATGAACTGATGTGGGAGGACGAAGATGAGCATGGTCGAGTCCTTGCAAGAGTCGGGGAGATCGGGGTTGGCGACGACGTTGGAAGGAAGCTTGATGTTGGGGAGGTATTTGACGTTCTCGTGGACTTTGTTGATGATTTGCGAGAGCTTCTCGGGCTTGTCGGAGCCGCTGTAGTGAGGCGAGTCTTTTGAGAAGGTGTAGTCCTCCTCGAACACCCACATCTGCACGGTCTCTTCGAATAGCGACGGATGCTCCTTGACGTTCTCGGCGACCAGCTTGGCCATGGTGGTACCCCTGTAGCCGTTAGCTCTTGATCTCAGCGGCTGTCCATGTTTTGCGTGTGGGAGCCATCTCCCCTCGCACCGGAGCTGATGCAACCACGTACCAGTTGCCGGAGCCAACTATCGTCACCTTGTGCTTACGTCCAGCACTGAGAGTCGCCATTTTTGTTGAGGTATACCGTCTTCTCTGAAGATTCGTAGTGTATGGAGCGTGGATCGGTTGGGCAACTCGCTTGCGCAGATTTTGGCGTAGGTGATGATGGGGAGTGACGTAGTATGTAGGAGAGTGGGCCGCGAACAAGAGGAGTCTCGAGACAGCCACGATTGTGTATTTATGATGTCTAGATGCAGTCAGTAGGGAAATGTCGTCTGCTCGGGGTGCGGCTTTCACCTGCTGTCTTGGTATGCGCCTGGCCTCGGCTCCAGAGCCGACTGTGAGCTTGTGATACGGCGATGCCGAAGGCTGGGCTTTAGTCAACAGGCGGGCTGTTGGCGGTGAGGCGTCGTGATGTACTGAGCAGAGAGCGGCTCCGACGATAGAGACTACTTGATGTTGGGTCTAGGAACGATTTCGGAGATGTGCGTCATGTGGGCATGGGTTCAACTGCATAACGCTTATCGTTCTTGAGCTTCGAGCCGGCTGATCCACGCATTGACCAATAGGGCGACGGTCTAGCGCTACAGCTGACAACCATGGTAGACTACACGTCCTTGCGCAAACCATGGCAGTTGAAGATGCGGGGAAGACGCGACGCGTCCACATGTACACAATCATCAAGCCTTCGCATCAGCAAATGTTGGTGGATGCGATGCGTGCACGTGGGAAAGCATCACTGGAACAGAACTAGACAGCGCAATGGCAGTATTGGTTGTATTGGGTATTACAAGTCGTGTGTCCTTTCATAACATCGCATTAAGTATCCTAAACTCCCGTCGTCTCTCCTCAGCCGCTGTGAACAAATAGATAGAAGTGCAAGCAATGTGACGCCAACGTCGAAGCGCTGGGTACGCTATGCCGTAACTCCCGATGTGTGGTATCGCCATGCTAGTATCCGTGACGCGAATCCATCCTCATTACCGTCCAACTGGGACCGGCCCGCAATCCATCTAGAGTATTGCCAGCTTACAAGGCAAAGCCGAAGAGGGCGAAAAGACCACCGGCAAGGACAGGTGCGCCGTACATGGCGTTGCGGACGGCAGCACCCTCGGTGGGGGTAGAGGAGGCTCCGCTGGCGGCGGCATCGCCGGTGTTGTCTGGAGAAGAGCCGCTGTTGGTGGCGGAGGGGCTGCCGGAGGAAGAGGCGCCCGAAGATGTGGCGGCGGCGTCGAACTTCAAGGTACCACACTCGGCGTCACGGGCCTGCTCGCACTCGAACCGGGCAGCAGCGTCGGAGCCGCTGGCGGTGACACACTGGTCGTACCAGTAACGGCACATCTGGCCGTCGACGGACTGCTCGTAGTTCCCGAGCGCAGAGCTGATATCAGTGTCATTCCTGCACTTGCAGTCGAACTCAAGCGTTTGCTATGCATGTGTTAGCGGAAGGATTGCACGTGGCCGTGGGTATACCAACAGAATCGCAGTTGTTGCCCTGGCTGGCGACTGAGGCCTGGCCACCGCAGGCGTCGACGCAAGTGTTCTGGTTGGCGTTGCACCACGCCTGCTTGTCGTCCTGGGGCACCGAGCCGGCGTCGACGCTGCAGCATGGGATGGGGGTGTTGTAGCTGCCAGTGGAGTTTTGCGCAGAGGCGAGACCGGCGAAAGCCGAGGCGGCGACGATGATGGAAGAGTAGAGCATTGTTGTGGATGGGGCAGAGAATATCAATGCCTGTGCGGTACAGAGTCAGCGGGAGATCGGCAGCGGTGGAGCGGGCGCGGGTTGTGGCTTGGGAGGAGCAGTGAAGGGGGCAATGGGCGCACTATATGGAGGGGGGCTTCGGGCGCAGCACAGGTGGGACTTACAGCGTGATTTAATGCTGGTTTGGGTGAACGGATAGAAGAGGCGGGTGTTGCTGGGGAGGGCAGGAATATATGCTGCCGCGCACGGGCTGGGCAAACAGCGCTAGCCGGCCGTGCTTGCCTCTAGCAGCTAGGGCAATTGCACCTCGAGATACGCTCAGACGCGATCAAAAGCTACCTGGGCGACTGATGCGAAAGCCGCCCGCTAGCAAATTGCTCATTTGCAGCGCCGTTGGGGCAAGGCCGAACATCCGGACGCTGTTGCGCGCGCCGGGCACGCAGCAGCAGCCTCGCGAGCGGCCATCGTCAGCGTCGCCGTGTGTGTTTCAGGCGACGACTGACGCCAAACCCGTCACGCCTCGGATAGAGCCCCCAGCCATGCCCGCCGTGGTTGGCTGCGCGACATACCGCCCCGCGCCGATGTGTTGACCTGCTTGGCTCACGACAAAGGAACATGGTCGCTGGTCAACGCGCCTGTGCATCGCCTTCGCTGTGCAAACCCCATCGCCTGACGCGCACGGGGCTGCTCAGAGACGGTCAAGCATCGTCTGGCGGGCCGAGCTCCACTCCTCACCAGCAGTCGCCCAAAAACAACGGCCGCCTTGCACCATCCTCACCGCACCCTCGACGTCGCACAGTTTCAGATGCCATCGCATGTCGCAGCAGGCCCGGCGGCTCTCGAGCAGCAGAAACATGCGGCATAGCCACAGCAAACACGGCTGCCGTCGCTCGAGAATGCCGGATCCTGACTTCCGGCTGCGACTACCTAGCGTATTGCCTTGCTGGGTGGCCCGCATATGCTCACTTCCTCGGGCCGCACAGACGAACGACGTATCCACCGGCCCAATGCATGTGGGCAGTCGGCACCACCAATCACGGCCCTTGCCAAATCTGCCTTAAAAGACGCACCATGTTCCTCGTGAAGCTATTCGCATTGCCACACACCGCCGCGCTGCTAGCTGCACCTTTTCCCCACCTCTGTCCCAAAACAGTGTCTTGGTTGCGCCGCGTCGGATATAAGCCCGTTGGGCGGAGGGCGGAGAGGCGCTGGATGCGTCCAATGCTCCAAGCTTGTCAGACATGCCATACATGGTGCCGCATTCTACATATGAGGCACGGTACGCCGTCTGGACGTCGCCAGCAGTGAACACTCGCCGTACAGTATTGCAACAACTCAACATCCGTGACATGTCGATAGACACTAGTCACTGGGCCGAGCATTGAGGCGTCGACGTTGCCCGCATTCGCTACCCCAGAAACACGATAGTCACTGTGGCGTTGCCAGTACACGGTAACACCTGTCGTAAGCCGATTACGCGGGTGTGCGACGCTCTCCAGCCGTTGTCGCACGCAGAACATTCTCGAGCCTCTTTTAGCCGTCTCGTGACGCCGTCTGCCATCATGACCCCCTCGCGGGACCGTACTCACTGCATCCGATGCGATCGAGTGGCGGCTCGCTTTGGAAGGCTGCATTCGGTTGGGCATGACCTGGTTGAACGCATGGTTCGTGCGCGCAGCAGCTGACCTATCGTCCCAGAGCTTACAGGAAATCAAACACCTGCTGCCATCGTGAGGGTTTGTGTGCAGCCTCATCTTTCCATCAGATATAGTCGCATGTGTGTTGTACATGCAGTAGCTTGCCCAAGGAGCAGCTGCAGGGTCGCTACTGCCTTTGCAGCCAAGATGATGTCACGACTAATGGCGCTTGCATTGTCGCTGTCACTGTGGCCGCAAACATTGCACACGCCACTTGAAGCTGACGCATTCAAAATCCAGTCGCACAGGCTATTGGACCAGATAGTCCTGTTTACCTGGGCATTTCGTTATGCGCCCCAAAATGCAGAACAACTACTTCGTCTGCACGCTCGGCCAAGCGGCAGCCCTGAACACCAATCCGAAGTCCTACCGAAACATTAGCGAGTTCCTCAGTCAGCAATCCCAGCATCATCCATTACTCCCAGCTGTTGGCTTTCCTATACCACGACCCAACCAGCGAGAATGGGACTACCGCGTCCTCTCGTTTGCAGACGTTGACCAGGGCACCAACGTCTTCGCCTCGCGCCTCACAACTTGCCTTGGCACATCTCGCAAGCTAGCGACTGTAGCCTTGTTGTGCCACAGCTCTCCGGAATTCCTCTTCACTTGGCTGGGTCTGATCAGACTAGGGTACTCCGTCCTTCTGATAGCACCACAATGCCAGCCAGCAGCCATCCTGCATCTCTGCACAGCGTGCGAGGTTACTGACTTCTTCTACGATGTTGCCCATGCTGAACGGGCCCAGCAGACCGAGACGCTGGCAAAGGAACAAGGTACGCTGGGGCTACAAGTGACGCTGTTACCACTGAGCGGTGCAGAAGACGTTCTCGATGTGATCCAGACCCCACCAGAGAGTAGCGTCGAACCTCTTCACGTAGATGAAGGATCCATTGCGTACTTACACCACACGTCTGGAACCTCGTCAGGCCTGCCAAAACCGATCCCGCAATCTCATCGTGCGGCTATTGGCGTGCTTCCGCATCTCCCCAAGATTCCTGCCCTAGCATCCTTCACTACAACGCCCCTTTATCATGGCGGCATCGCGGATCTCTTCCGGTGCTGGACGAGCAATGCTATGATCTGGCTCTTCCCGGGCAAAGATGTACCAATCACAGCACGCAATATCTGCGAATGCCTGGATGTGGCCAAGACGTACGCGGCGACGGAAGGTTTACCCAAAGTCAAATACTTCTCATCCGTACCCTATGTACTACAAATGATGGAGGCCGACGAGAAGGGTCTGCAGCTGCTCCAAGACATGGATATTGTGGGCGTTGGAGGCGCTGCATTGCCAGCAGAAGTGGGCGACCGATTAGTAAAGAGCCGTGTTAATCTCATCTCCCGATTTGGGAGTGCAGAGTGTGGCTTCATTCTGTCTTCATATCGCGATTTTGCCGCCGACGACGATTGGCAATATCTGCGGAACTACAACCCACCGAAATTGGTAGAGTTCGAGAAGCGCGAAGGGGACCTAGCCGAGCTTATTATCAAGCCCGGATGGCCACATATGGTACCTTGCAGGATCTTATACGACAAGACGACCGGCTGACTTGGAACAGGCCAAACAAAACCGACCGGACGGATCTTTTGCAACTGCCGACTTGTTTGCAGCACATCCGACCATTAAGGACGCATGGTTGTACCATTCGCGAGCAGATTCGCAACTCACACTGATAACCGGAAAGAAATTCGATCCGGCGCCCCTGGAAGACGCTATCGCGACTTCTCCTTATCTCGACGATGTGCTGATATTTGGCAATAACAGACCCTTTCCAGGTGCTCTTCTCCTGCGATCGAAACAGTCAAGTAACATGTCAGACCAAGAGCTCCTAGGCGCCATCAGGATACAAGTCGAGAAGCTGAACAGCGAAAGCCAGGACCATGCAAGGATATCGTTTGACATGCTCGTTCCGCTACCTCACCAAGATCAGCCACTCGAGAAGAGCAGTAAAGGAACCATCATCCGGAGAGCGGCAGAATCCCGGTTTGAAGACGCTATTAACAGCGCGTATGGCTCACAAGATTCCGACTCGTCACTTGAAGTAAGCGACGACGATCTACCCCAGCATCTAATCGGCCTCATTCAAAGTATGACGGGTCAGACGGCGGAACTAAACAACGACATAGATCTCTTCTCTTACGGTGTCGACTCAATCGCGTGCATGCAGTTGAGGACACGTTTGAGACGCTTGATTCCCAATCTTGAAGGTCAGCTCCCGATGAGCGTCGTTGAGGACTGCGGTACCGTGCGACGATTGACACACTATGTCTTACGAAAGAGACATGGACAGAGCGACTCTGGTGGTGAAGACGAAGAGAAGTTGATGTTAGACCTGGTGAAGCAGTATGGCTCGTTCACGGCTTCGCCACTGCGTACCGTTACCAATGGCTCCGTTGCGAAGAGGGGAGTTGACGAAGTCGTGGTACTAACGGGAGCGACCGGCGCGTTGGGAGCACACATTCTAGACTTATTGCAGAAAAAATCGGATGTTAAGGCAGTTTACTGTCTTGTCAGAGGGGCAGATGAGTATGCAGCAAGGGAACGTGTCAGCAAAGCATTGAAGCAGCGTGGACTGGTTAGCTTGTTGACTCCAGGAGCCGCGGATGGCAAAATTAAAGTTATCCCGTCTCAGCTAAGCGAAGAACGTCTGGGACTAGGTGACGATGTATACGAGTACCTCGGGGAGAACGCGACTTCGATCATCCACGTCGCCTGGACTGTCAACTTCCGCCTGAAGTTGCGCAGTTTTGAGAAAGACAACATCGCTGGTGTGCGAAACCTGCTCGATCTTGCCCTCAAGTCACAGCGATCGCAACCTCCGCGTTTCACGTACTGCTCTTCTACTGCAGCCATCATGAACGGCACCCTCGACGCGTCTGGTCAGCTACCCGAGTTGGTGTCATCTGAGCCCTCATCAGCATCTCCATTGGGTTATTCGCGTTCGAAGTGGATCGCAGAGCACATCTGCCTTGAAGCGCATAATCGGACGAATCTTCGCGGATGCATAGCAGTAGTCCGTGTTGGACAACTCGCTGGGGATTCCACATCAGGGGTATGGAACACGAAAGAGGCATGGCCCATGATGTTGAGTACTGCGGGACTCATCAAGTGTTTGCCTGATCTTGGTGGTGAGCCTCTAGATTGGCTGCCAGTTGACGTTGCGGCAAAAGCGTTCCTTGAAGCTGCCGGTCCCCCCAAGGAAAATGGGGAGATGCCAGTGTTCCATGTATTAAACCCGCACCACGAACCAAGCTGGACTCAAATGTTGCAGTGGCTTCAGAAGGAAGATCAGTTTGAGATAGTTTCGCCCAAACAATGGGTAGAGCGCCTAGAACAGGCTGGTGACTCGGATCATTCTGCGCTGAAGCTGTTGGGGCTTTGGAAGGAATCGTACGGCCGCGAACTGACAGAGAAGACCGCGCGACCACAGTTCTCAACGACAAAGACGAGCGAGTCTGTACAGGCGCTGAGGGATGTCGAGCCGCTGGACAAGGAGTACGTCGAGAGAATATGGAACTGGATCCAGGAAAATGTCAAGTAGAATCGTCCACGGGCGAAATCAGGAACGCTGGGCCTGAACGGATTCACATTACCTGCCGTCGCCGCGGAGTAAGCTTAGAACACCATCAGGCATCCAACATAGACCAGGCTAGAGAATTACATGGCAACTTCAACACGTCAATCGGTCCGTTCTCTGCTTCCCCATGCCATATGACTCGAACGTTACGCCTGCAGCATGACATGTGTGGTGTGACGTGCCTGCCAAACGATCAAGTGCTTAGCCGCGTACAAAGTGCATGCAGATGTGGTGTATGGTGACACACGACTGAACATGAAGGCTGATAGTAAGATACTATGACTGTGTGGGCAATGGTAAGCCAACACTGTACGTGGCTGATAGGAACCCTCAAGAGGATACACTCGCGAAATCTACGTGCGCTCTGTGTGCAAAAACAAACAACGTAGTAACAATACCCTACATCATCATACCATCCAACCAAGCCAGCCACCATGACACAAATCTACAACCCGCAGTGAGGATGCGTCATCTCCTCCCGTCGCATTCTCGTAAGCGACAAGAGAGCGCCAACTCTTCCACCCCGAACCCCCGATCTGTCGCCAAGCTTTTCTCGAATGCGAGTCACACGAGCTTGGCGGTGGACGGGACGGGTTAGCACTTTTTGGACTAGATCCACCACGGTGAAATTTAACCGGTAGGGGTGGACGGAATTCTAGGCAGCTGCATCCTGTTGCAAGTGTGGTAATGAGGGTTGCGGACGAAAGCTGAGAGCGGTCACCGCTGTGCAGATACCTAGGTAGAGCGCGCTTGCAGTCGATGTGGGATGGGGCTGAGATGAGCTGCGTGAGTGCGCACAAAGGGAATGATGCACTGCGCCATAATCGCAACACATGTGAGAAACATGCTCGTTCATGTCAGAACATCATCGCATGAACTGCATCGAAAATAAGTCGGCGCGCGCGGACTCCGGCATCCAAATAAAAGCTTGATGCAAACGGACACTAGCTAAGCCGCAAGATCGCTGCAACGGCGCGAAGCTTCGTGACCATGTTTCTAGACTCGAATCCAGGTCTTCGGTTCCCGACGGCCCCTGCGATGCAGTGACAGGTGCAAATTGCAAAGTCATCGAGCCACCGGTGTGAAGGAATGGGCGTCTGGGGGCGCGATGTTGGGGGTTCAGGCGGCCAGTGAGAAGGCGGATGACTCCGTGAGGGTGTTTGACGCGGACGAAATGTGGTGGCATGCTGCGATGGAAGCAGAGAGTCATCTCGGTGCACAGATGCCAGATACGATGTATGCGAGGGAGAATGGACCCCCCGAGACCCACTGGTACCAAGCTTTGTCCGGCAGCTAATTCTAGCGCCTTCGCAGCACGGAACGGGGGACGAAAGATCGTCTGCCTTCCATTTGGCAAGGAAAATGTCGGTTCCCTTGATTCCTTCAGCCCTAACTCCGCTCTCGTTACTTACCTCCTTTCTGGGGCCTGCAGAGTCAGGTAGTATATAGAGGCTGTGCTTTCCGCCCCCGTGGTGGTTCTTGCCTGCCTATCTACCAACGAGTCTTCCGCTGCTTGTGTTTACTTACTCCTCGCACATCGACGAGTTAGGCGATTGTTGTTTGCTTCCTTGGCGACTCCCGGACTTGCATTACGACCACTCTCTTCTACCATCGCATATACACGACACGCTCACTCTGTGCCTTGCCCATGAGCGCAAACCAGCTCCGCCCGTCCAGCATGACGGATTCTGAGAAAACCGCTGCGCCCAGCATCCAAGCTACCGTTATCGACGAGAAGAAGGGTGCTGTCGAAACCGTTGCTCCTGCTGCTGGTGTAGCTGTGGATGCTGCCCACCCCATCGTTGAAGAGAAGACTTCGCGACCCAACTCAACAGCCGAACCAACATCAGACGACGACGACAACTTTGAGTACCCCACAAAATGGAGGCTCACTGCGATTACCGTGGCACTTTGTCTAAGTGTCTTCTGCATGGCGTTGGTAAGTTGCTTACTTCTGTAATCCCCGGTTCCACGGCTTTGGTACGCCATTGATCGACAGCGGCTACACCTGTCAAACCAACCCATGAGATCTGCACGTGAGTACGCGCTAACGCCTCTGTTTAGGATAACACAATCATCGCAACAGCTATTCCTCGCATTACAGATCAGTTCAAAGCGCTCAACGATGTAGGCTGGTATGGATCGTCGTATCTACTGACTACATGCGCGACGCAACTCATCTACGGAAAGTTCTACACCTACTACTCCATCAAATGGGTATACCTCATCGCGCTCTTCATCTTCGAACTCGGCTCGCTTATCTGCGGTGTCGCGCCAAACTCGACTGCCCTCATCATCGGACGCGCTGTCGCTGGTGTCGGAGCAGCTGGTATCTTCTCCGGAGCCATCTTGATCATCTCGGTCACCGTACCGCTGCGCAGTCGCCCTACTTACATGGGACTCATTGGAGGCATGTATGGTATTGCGTCTGTTGCTGGCCCACTGTAAGTTGTGGAGAAGACGTTTGGATCTAAGATCGACATGGACTAATATTTGCTTTAGCATGGGCGGAGCCTTCACAGACCATTTGACTTGGCGATGGTGCTTCTACATCAACCTTCCCTTTGGTGCCGTTACCGCTGCCTTCATCATCCCCTTTCTCAACGTCAAGCGTCGTGGCAAGAAGATCACAGCTACATGGCAACAGCAGCTTCAGAAGTTCGATCTTCCCGGGACCGCGTGTTTCTTGCCGGCTATCATCTGCTTGTTGCTTGCGCTTCAGTGGGGTGGTAGCAAGTACGAGTGGAACAGCGGACGTATCATCGCGCTCTTCGTCATCTTCTTTGTCCTGATCTGTGGATTCATCACTATTCAGTGGTGGAAGCAGGAGGATGCTACCGTCCCTCCTCGTGTGTTCCTCAACCGCAATGTCTGGGGCAGCGCGTGGTTTGGTGCCATGTTGGGCGCGTCCTTCTTCCTCATCGTTTACTACCTTCCCATCTGGTTCCAGGCGATCAAGGGCGCGTCTGCAACCAAATCCGGTATCATGAACCTCCCCGCCATTCTGGGACTTGTCATCATCTCGATGCTTGCCGGTGGTGCCGTCACAGCTCTGGGCTACTACACTCCATTCATGCTCACGTCGTCCATCCTGATGGCAATTGGTGCCGGACTTTTGTCAACGCTGGAAGTCAACAGCGGCTCGCCGCAGTGGATCGGCTACCAGTTCATCTTCGGTGCTGGTGTCGGTTTCGGTATGCAGCAGACCCTTGTAGCTGTTCAAACAGTCTTGCCGGCCGACGACATCCCCATTGGTACCGCGATCATGATGTTCACCCAGACGCTCGGCGGTGCTCTCTTCATCTCGGTCGGCCAGAACGTCTTCACCAACCAGCTCATCAAGAACCTCGCCAGCATCGTGCCCGATCTCGATGCGAGCATCGTCCTCCGTACTGGCGCAACCGAGCTAAAGAACGCCATCGACCCCGAGTACCTCGGCGGCGTACTAACGGCCTACAATCTGACTCTTACCCAGACATTCTACGTGTCGGTTGCTTGCGGTGCCATGTCGATTGTCGGCGCGGTGTTCGTAGAGTGGAAGTCGATGAAGGGCAAGCAGATCACCATGGCTGCTGCTTGAACGAGTCCCAAGACCGGGGACTTTATTTCGACTCGATGCGATGTCTTCTTGGGCGTCTTGATGCATGTTTTGTATGATACCCTTTTCCAGCGGCATGTTAGCACCAGCATCTTGCAGCGAGCGCGGCGTTTGTCTTTTGGCATATACATTGTAATAGACGAGTGATGAATGGGAGAAGTGATAGACACGGCACTTTGCTTTTTGGCCTGATGTGCTGGCAAAGGCATGACGACTCTTCACTCTTAGAAACCTGTAGTTGAATAGATCAACACAATTGCATTAAACTCTTGGCCCGGTCGTTTCACAGCCACCAGCCACACCTCGAGGGCTTGTCGAGCCGGTCCCACCCGCCGTGACGTCAGCCCGTTTGTCGTGGTTTGACTCTTTTGGGACGTCACATGCAAGTCCCTTTCCCATCCAGGACGGCCGAGAAGAAAGTGTGTGGAGCCGGCAGCTGACAGGGGCGAATCAACGCAAAGGGCGGCTGGAGAGTGGGTGCTGGATTGGTCGCGCGGGCGGTTGGTGTTCAACGTCGTCAGGCTTTAGGCTGATGCTTAGCAAGGCTTGTTTTTTGCAGGGTCAAGCCTCCCACTGGCGATCAACACTCATCCTGCGCTGCGCCCGCCTTCGATTGCGCGTTCGGCGCTTCTTTTCCCAGCCTTGCATATTCTGCTGACGCCCGCCCACGCCATGCGCCTGCAGACTGCGCTGCTCCTGCGACGATATACATTTGACATCCACTGCTAGCTGGCCTCTGCCGCGCGCCACAGTTCCGTTGCGCCGAGACGCGACAACAGCCGGCAGAGCCCGCACGACCCGACGTCTTACAGACAGAGCCACCGTCGCGCATCGCGGCCATGGCAGAGGAGAAGGAACCGAGGCCTGAAGCCGCGCAGAACGGGCATGCGCCGGTCGTGCCGGAGAAGGAGGGCGGGATGGACGGCGCTGAGAGCGAGCCCCCAAAGCCGCAGAAGACGGATACGTCCGGCAGCAAGAAGAAGGGCCCGGAAGGAGGCTTCGACGACACGCCCATACCGCGCGCGCCGCCCGGCTATACCGTCAAGTTCACCCTCCACCGCGCCAACAACCTCCCGCTCGCCGACATCAACACGCTCAGCGCCGATCCCTTCATCATGGCGCAACTGTACACCGGCCTGCCCACGCGACACAAGGAAGACCCGCCGTTGACGCTGCGAACGCCGACGATCCGCCAGAGCACCGATCCCGTGTGGGACTGCGAGTGGGTGGTCGCCAATGTGCCCTCGTCCGGCTTCAACCTCAAGTGCCGCATATACGACGAAGACCCGGCAGACCACGACGACCGCCTCGGCAACGTGCACGTTACCGTTCCCTCCATAAACGAGAACTGGGGAGGCATACACGACCAGACATACCCGATCAAGAAGCGCATGGTGAGCAAGCGGGCCTATGCGCTGCGTGCCATGGCTGTGTGTTTCGGCAAGGCGCATCACATGAACGGCACGCTGAACGTGAGCGTGCAGGTGCTAGGCAGGACCGAGGATGAAAACGGGGGGCGCGCGTATACGATTGGACCGCAATTCTGGATACGGCACTACTCGCCGCTCTTGGGACGCTTGCTCGGCCAGAAAGAGCCCAACAACGATGGCCGGGTGTCGCGCAGGAACGGCAAGCAGAAGCCCGAGAAGTACAACTTCCAGTCGAATCAGATGCAGATGCGCGGTCCGGTTCCCGAAGCCATGTACCACCGCTACGTCGAGTTCAAGCCTTTCGTTAAGAGCATGTTCACCGCTAAGGGCGTGCGAGGATTCGTCTTATCCAAGGCACTGCACCACCAGCATGCGCGCGTATACAACTTCGATCACGCCACAGAGTTCAAGGTTCTGCCTGCGCCTTGCAAGGAGTTCACGCAAAAGTTCCTCGAACTAGTCCACTACGATCAGGGTGGGAGAATCTTCACCTACGTCTTGACCCTCGATGCGCTCTTCCGATTTACAGAGACTGGCAAAGAATTCGGCATCGACATGCTGAGCAAGCATACCATGCACAGCGATGTAGCAGCTTACGTAGCATTTTCGGGTGAGTTCTTCATCAGAAGACTAAAGCACAAGGACCGCAAGCCTCCGGATGAAGGCGGGAACAACACATCCCACCCGCCAGGCGACATCGACGGCGGACCCCCCAAGGAAAGCCCAAACAAAGACCCAGCCTACTACGAACTCGTCATTGACAACGACTCTGGCACATACCGCCCCAACGCCAAACTCCTCCCTCAGCTCAAAGAATTCATGTCCCAGAACCTGCCTGGCCTACACATCCGCACCCTCGACTGCCAAGGCGACGCCGAGAAGATGGAAGCCATGAAGTCCGAACAGCGCGAGCGCAAGAAGAGGGAGGGCCAAGCTGTGGTCTACACTCAGATCAGCAGAAGCAGCAGTATGAGTAGTAGCGACGAAGAGGAACTGGATCGTCTAGAGAGTGAAGGTCAAATGGCGCCCAAGCATCTCAGACACCAGGTTCAACGGGAGGCCGAGGCCAGAGTGGATGCATTGAAATTCCATGCCAAGGAATACCGCCCGAGTAATAACCACGAGGGGTGGAGGGGCGATGGCCATCCCGCTAGAGCCGATGACGGGGAAGTGGACAAGATGAGGCAGGAGAACGGAGATGAACCGGTGGCATCGCACGAGAGCACACAATCTGGTGCTAAGAGCTAACCTGCATACTCGACTAACGTCTGTTCCTTTTCGTCCATCTGTCATCATCACGCCTTGTACATGGTTTCCTTGATCTGCTTCCCAGCATATTCTCTTCGAGCATCCGAGCTTCTGCTACATTAGTGTTTTTTTTTCGTTGTGCTTTCTTGAATTGCGTCTTGTCCGAGTTGAAAACGCTTGCAGCTGAAGAGAGCCAGAGAGAGAGGGAGGAAACATTACATACACGGACACTCTCTCTACCCCGAGATACCCGCCATCCTATATTCCTGTAGTAGAAGAGCTTAATTTCCTGCTATTATCAAATTACTTGTTATCATTGTAACGAATGCTTTTCCGTCTTTGTTGAACACTACGCATGAGCCCTGCCAACCGTGAAGACTCTACATTGGTTCACCCCAACCACGCGTTCCTCACACCCACTCCGGCACCTCAACCTCCGGCTTACTGACTCCAAACCTCACTGCCTTGGCATAATACTCCAACAGCGCCTCCCCTTCTTGTCTCCCCCTCTCAAACTCCTTCCTCAATCTCTCCCTCCCCTCGCCAAACAACCACATCTGCTCCCCGCCAGCACCCATCCGTTTTCTCATTCCGCGACTGTAATCGAGCGCGTGTCGGACTTCTCGGCGGTCTGTGGCCTTGGCTTTGAGTGCGATGTAGGCGGTTAGGTTGAGGAGGACGGCCAGGTCGAGGGGCGTCGTCAGGGTTGTTGGAGTGGTGGATGCTGAGGCAGAGGAGGTAGTAGAGGTCGATGTCGAGGTGGAGCTTGATGCGGTAGACGAGGGATATTGGGGCAGATCATGGCCGGTTTCGCTTCTTAGGGCAAGGAAGACGCCGGTTGTCAAGGCGGCGTGGATGTAGGTTAGTGGGAACTTGTTTGTGGCTGTGTGCACTTCGAGGCTGCTTTCTAGGGCACTGGATAGTGGGGTCCAGACTTGGAGTGGGGGAGCGCGGGAGCTGTTGGTGTTGCTGTTGCTGCTGGTGCGTTTGGGCATGGAAGAGGACAGGGTTTTGAGGACCCAGAGATGAGCGTTCGCCCATTGTTGGGGTGCGTTCCAGTTGCTTTGTTCAGACGCGTTGTTCAAGCTCGTTTCGAGTAGACCGGGATATGCAAAGAAGTAGTCTCTTATCGCGCGGTGGGTATAGCTTATCCTCAGGCTCTCGGTACTGGCGTGTTGATCGGGTGGTGTGGTGTCGAAGATGGTTAACATTCCTTTACACCGCTGTTGGGTGAGGGTCTGCATGTCTTCGACTCTCTTACTTATCTCGACTGTTGTCAAGGGCCGTACATCTGCGGCTAGTGTTGCTGACGTCTCGGCTGTGAAGGCAAAGGAGAAAGGAAGGATGGCCGGGCATATGTCTTGATGTGAGAGGAGGGCGTGCAGTTTTCCAACTGCTTCGACGTCCTCTGGAGCCATTTTGCTGAGCATGTGGGCGAGCAGATCGTCCAGGAGATAGGGAAGCCCCTCTGCGCGATCTTTCAGGACGAGAAAATCAGAGTCGGGCTCTAGACTTTCGAAGAGAAATGTGGTGGCGAGTTTCAGCCACAGGAACACTCCTGAGCTCTTTTCAGCGAGCATCCCGACGATGTGTTCTTCCTCTTGGCCGTCCATCTTCCCTCTTAGCGAATGCAACTTTGGTTCCTCGCCGAACGTTCTGATCAGGTAAGTTTGTATATCATCTCTCGTGTATTCCTCCAGTACCATCCTAGGCTTATTCTCAAACGCTGAATAGAAGACTGGTGAGCTCCGGGCTGAAAGCAGGAACTTGACGTTGTCTCTTCGCGAAGTGCTGAACACGAGGTCCATCAACTCCTTCGGATAGTCATCCGTCTCATCCAGCCCATCGATCATGAAGAGAAACTTCTTGTTAGCATCGCCGACCAAGCTCTCAAACGCTGCTTTCAGTTCCGGAAAAGTGAACTCGTGTAGGCCGCCAGCGTAGGATTGGAATGCATTCCAGCGATCGGAGAACAGGTTCTGCACAATGACCCCGTCTTCTTCCAGGGGTCCAAATATCATGTCCTGTAAGCTTTCGTAGATGATGGCTCGCAGTAGACCAATCGAACTCTTCTGCAGCTCTGTCCCATTGTTCCAAAGAAAGAACCCAGACGTGATGCCGGGTTTCTGACCAGACCACGCCTCGAGATGTGGGAACAAAAGTGGATTGCGGAAGAGATATTTCATCAGAGTGGTTTTCCCTGAGCCCGGTTTACCTGGAGCCGTTGTAAGAAGACATTCAGTGATCGAAAGACGGAATAGTAAGAGATGAAGACGCACCGGTGAGCCAATATATTTCTTCGCCCCTTGTATTAGTAAACCACTCCAGCAAACCGCCAACCTGTCTCGAGCCGTCTCCCATCACCCACTCGAACCCTAAATCGACGGAACTATCGATGCTATTCATCCTTTCGTCCATCTCCTCGAACCACAGCCTCTCGAAGATGGTAGCGCGGAAGTATGCTTCCTTCTCCGCCTGGATGAGCGCATCAACCTGTTTGGAAAACTCCTCTACATCCTTCTTCTTGCTGCTTTTCCAATCATTGCTGTGGATCATATCGAGGGTTTGGTTCTGCCACTTTTCCCAATGCTTCGTGTGTACGCCTTCGTCGCCGCTGAACAGAGCGAGACCAGTCTCAATGGATTGATCCAGATACTGGCGCATAGCGAGCAGTAAACTCGTCTCAATATCGCGACGAAGGGCACGGTACTTCTTCTTTGTACCTGTCACATTGGCCTTCTTCCACACCCCGTTCAATAATGCTTCGCGCGCAGTGGGCCATCGCGGGTCACCAAACTTTCCCTTCTCTTGCGCCGCGATTAGCGCGTCGATGAATGAAGCTGTCAATTCCTTGACTAGCTCAGCATGCTTCAGCAATTGCAGCGCTGCCTCGCTAAGTTTCTTGGCTGCTTTTGCGCTCTTTGCTGATTTTTCGTCGTACAGCTCTTTGAGCTCAGAGTTGTCAATTAGGTCGGTCAGGCGATAGAGATTGTGTATGATATCTTGTAGGAAGGCTGCATTTTCCACGAGCGGTGTTGTCGAAGGTGAGCTAGGCTGGAAGATGGGATGGTCTTTGCGTAAAGCGTTGATGGAGAAGTCGATAGTTTGGATGAGCGCACTTGCAAGGCCGACCGCCGGTATGGGGCGCAACATACTGTGGAATTGCTTTTTCGCGGCACAGCAAAAGCCTAGTCGCGAAGTCTGAGCCTTGTGACCCTTTTGATATGCGAAGCGCATGTCTGCTGCGCCCCTAAGGCGTATGCGCACAGACCAAGTTCACTGAGGGCCTAATCCAGGGTGCGGGCGTTTCAAAGTTCAGCGCACGTCGATCTTGCCGACACCACGACCTCCCGCGGTCGTCTCAGGACCGAGGTACTAAGGTCAGACCGTATGGTGCCTTCGCTACGACGACGTCGGGTTGGAACGGTCTTACCTGCCTAGCTATGATGCCACGTTGCCGACTCGACGGCTTCAGCCTGATATTGCGTAATATCGCAGATGCGTAAGAACGCCGCGCAAGCAGTCCGAGGTTGAGAAGGCTCTGTGCTCTTCAATGGCACCAGAAGTTTGAGACTGAGCCGGACGCTTCTGACATGGTAAAGATAGACTGGATCTGCATGGGTTGACGTTTGCCTTGTGCCTACTTCCTCCGTCCTGCCCGGCGCAGTCGTCCCTCACCACAGTGGACCGCTAATCATGACGTTCAACAAGAGTTTCACCTCTTTCTTCAGTAGTCCAGCATGGACAAACCATCGATATGGATTTTGGCACTGCCGTTGGTGTCGTTTTCTCGATGTCTTTGCTAGAACTCACATTGTGCTAACAACATCGACTGTCACGGGGGATACCTCTGGAATCCATAACAGATCCACCTCTAAACACACAACCCTCTTGTCATCTTCCATGCTCTACTTTAGCCAATAGCGTTGGCGTCGAATCTCTCTTCTGGCATAAGCTTATACTTTTCTACCCAAAACCTTCCGCCACGCAAACTCCTCCCTAAACCCCAACAACTCCTTCATCTTCGCATTACAAACCGGACTCTCCCTCCCCCTCAACCCGCCCAACACTTCCGTCTCAGGACAAGCCTTCCTCAGCCATTCTTCACTGCTCCCTTCTTCCTCCGGCACCGTAATCTCATCATTAACCGCATTAAAAATCTGGAACCCCAATCCATCCGTCTTCAAACAACACTGCACCATGTTCCCCAAATCGCGCGCATCGGTATAACTCCACGCATGCGCCTTGAAATCCCGAGGCCGAGTCAAATACGCCGAGAACTTCTTGGCGTGGTTTTCAGGTTCTATAACTGCGGAGATGCGCAGGCAGTAGATGTCTATGCTGGGAAAGCGGCGGGCGAAGGAGGCGGCCGTGGTTTCCATGCAGAGTTTACTGGTGGCGTAGACGTCCATGGGGCTTGTGGGACTGGTTTCTGTGAGGGGAAAGTGCGGGTAGGAGACGTTGCCTTCGGCGTAGGTGATCCCGTAGGTGGTTATGCTGGATGCGAGGATGATCTTCTTGATGCCGAGTTTGCATGCTGCCTCGATGACATTGTAGGAGCTTAGGGTGTTGATGCGGTAAGTTTCGTTGTCGGGGAGGCGCATGGGTTGGGGGATGCCTGATAGGTGGGTCGGGTTAGTCTTGTTGAGAGTTTGTTGCTGGAGTCAAGTGATGTTTCCTGATTCCCTGCTTATTTGCAGGATGTCTAGAGGTGAGATGGAAAATGATACGTACCAGCGAAATGTACGACTGCATCTGGCGTCTTGACTGGCTCCATAAAGGGTTCACTAATCTTGAAGTGGCAAGACAGACTGTTGAAGGCTTGCGCCCCATCTGTGAGATCGGCCTTTAGAGTGTGTACATTGGGGTTGTCCAGAGGCGTTGCATCCACGTTGAGTATCTCGTGGCCGAAGGTAAGCAGCTTTTCAATTACATGGCGTCCTGCGACTCCAGAACCACCTGTAAATACTATTCTCTTGGTTTGTGAAGAGGCCATCGCGCAAATGCGTGGGAATCTGTGAGATGGAGCGGTAAATGAGATCCGACGAAGGCGTTTATAAGTATGTAAATAAGGAACAACCAGTCGTAGAATTCATAGTGCTGATCGTCAGGTTTGTTGTTCTTGGGCGGAGCTTCCCCGCTCTAGCTTACGAAGCTCTAACCTTGTTGGCTCTCTTGAGTGCCGATGTGCATGGAGTCTTGATGGCCAAATCTAGTAATAATGCGCGGACATGCAGTATACTAGTAGCAGAAGACCTGGGACAAACTCATACCGGTATTGGTACATTCATTCATGTCTATCATTCAAGCCTCAGCTACTCAGTGAGCTGGCGCTTTTGATCGTTATGTTCGGTCTTGCACATCAATTCCCCTCTACACAACCTGGGTGCCGTAACCCCTGATCCTGTCGGCAAATGCCCAGCTCTGGTTCTCCAGCTTCACGTTCTCATCGAGATCGACGCCGTCCTTGGTAATGACGGCAATCGAGTACTTGTCCATACTCCTGGCATCCCTGTAGAAGAGAACCTTCATGCACTCCTTGATCTTCTCTACCGCCTGCTCCCTTGTGACGTTCTCCACGGCGGCCTCATCTGGCAATATTGTCCTTAGGATTGGCTGAGCGAGATGTGCACCGAAGCCAGTGGCCAGCGATGGTGATGAAAAGGTGGTACCGAGAAGGTCTGCGCTTGCGAGGAAGGGCTTCTTGTCTCCGTCCATGCCCACGATGAGCAGGTGGTTCCACAATGGATCGAACTTTGAGCGGCGATTGTACATGACTTTGGCGAGGTAGGTGTGGAGGTTCTTGGCGTTCAGCGAGTTTTCGGAGGAGGAGTAGTTCTCGCGGATGTCGAGCGAGTTGAGTAGGCGGTCCAGGTACTGCATGTCGGAAACATCGCCGCCGAAACCCACGACGACCTCGTCATTGAACTTTCGTAGGCGCTTGACGTCGGTGAAGCGAGCGAGGGAGCCGTATGAAGCTACATGTATGGTCAGCCAGACCCTCATTGCCTCTAGTAGTGTGCCATACCCAGGTTGTCGGCGGCGATGACTACGCCGTCCTTGAACTTGGCCGCAAGTACTGAGGTACCCGTGACGATCGGGCTCTGGGTGTGCTGGTTGGGGCCGGCAGCGGAGAAGTGCGAAGGGTCGTAGGCGCCGTATACATCGTCTCTGGGCTACGATGCATTAGTACTGTTGCTGTTGGAGGCGGGCGGAAGACATACACGACCCCAAGCTTGCGGCAGGTGGTTCATGGTGGAAGAGGCGACTGGAATGCGGAACTGCAGAGACGGTGTTATTCGGGATTCGGAGAGAGTGCTATGTCGCAGTGGGCTCAGAGGTGAGGTTGTTGTTGTCACGACGCTCGTCAGGCAGTCGGTGGTTGCGCAGCTCGCCCGCCAAGACATGGAGCTGGCCCAAGCTCCGCATATTGAGGTCAATCCGAGAGCATCGTCCACCAGCATCGCGCACTCACAATGCTCGGAATCGACTACCCAGACAGTGACGACGAGGACGTCGTGCCCGCGACCAAGCCAGAGGTGAGACCCGCAAATCTGTGCAGAGGGCTCGGATCGCTACTAATATAGAGTTGACCAACATTCCTGCAGCTGTCGCGCCTACCCCAGCGCCTCTCTCCGCTCCCGCGCCTCTCGAACAGCCGCCTACATCGTCGGGTCCGGTCAGCGGCCCTGCGCAAGGTCCGACAGTATCGCCGCCTCCAGAGGATGATGCCAACGCGAACGAAGCCGCGCCAGGCTCACCACACACAGCTACACGTGCCCTGATTCAGAACCTTACTCTACCTACCGTACCGAACTTCGATATACCGCCTTCTCCGCCGGGATCACCACCACAGAAAGCGACGAAGAAGTTTGCGCAATTTCTAGAGCTCAAGAAGAAGGGCCAGCATTTTAACCAGCGCCTGGAAGGCTCGTCCGTGCTACGCGATCCGGGACACATGCGGAAGCTGATGGGCTTTGCGGGAATTAGCGAAGAGGACGCATATGCATCTACACTGCCACAAGATGTCGCGATACCGGCAGTCTTCCCGGAGTGGGCCTATGTCGAGGAATTGAGGGCTTCACAGAAGCGCATCGCAAAGACCAAAGAACAAGAGAAATCCAAGGCACCAAGAGAAGCTCTCGAGTTTGTGTCCGCGTCCAAGACTGGCGCGTCGAGTGGAACGGGCGCGGCGTCAAGCTCTGCTACGGGAAAGCGCAAGGAATTGGAACATAGAGGAAAGGACGATCAGGGCACAAAGAGCAAAGTAGAGCGCAGGTCAAGGTCGCCGAAGAGGAGACGATCAAGGTCGAGAGAGAGAAGGTGAGGGGAGAAGATAGCACAGACTGAGAAGACTTGTAGTAATACTGTGAATGCGGCGTTCGCACAACCAAAATGAAGTACACCCCAAGACATTTGATCCAGACGCTTGCTGTGCATGCCCGCCACAGACGGTAAATGCATGCTCTCACTACATGGGCGCCAAGACACTAGCGCGCGGAAGCTCCAGGCATTCGAGCTGCGTAACTCCAGAGCTCCAGCACCAACAAACAGAAGCGTCGCAACAGCCCACCCCCCTTCCGATACCGACTGTACCTCTGCAACTCCGCCCGAATCCGCCTCTCCAAAACTCGACGATGGCTGCCCTCTACACCGGTGCACCTCCGCAAGGCGGCCCAGGCTATTCGTTCAAGCAGACCCCCACAACTGTTCCGTCAGGCGAGCGGCAACATGGCTTCTACCCGTACGCTGGCTCGCCATGCTGAACATACGCACCGCTAACACAATGCAGCTACACGGACAACGGTGGCTCAACACTGGGCATCTCCGGCGCCGACTTCGCCATCCTCGCAGGCGACACACGCTCGACTTCCGGCTACAACATCAACACACGATACGCACCCAAGCTCTTCAAGATCGGCGGCGAGGGACCAGAGAACAAGGGTGCCAGGATAGTGCTGTCAGTGGTCGGCTTCGCCGCCGACGGTGATGCGCTGAAGGAGCGTCTCGACACCATCGTCAAGATGTACAAGTACCAGCACGGAAAGCCCATGACCGTCTCCGCCTGCGCACAACGACTCAGCCACATTCTCTACAACAAGCGCTTCTTCCCCTACTACGTACACGCCATCCTGGCTGGTTTGGACGAGGAGGGCAAGGGTGCGCTGTACTCCTACGACCCGGTCGGCAGCTACGAGAGGGAGCAGTGCAGGGCGGCTGGTGCTGCGGCATCTCTCATTATGCCTTTCTTGGACAACCAGGTCAACTTCAAGAACATGTACGAGCCAGGCAGCGGAACAGGCCACGAACTCAAGTCGAAGCAAGCACAACCGCTACCGCGGGATCACGTCGAGGACCTGGTACGGGACGCCTTCACGAGCGCCGTGGAGAGGCACATTGAGGTTGGTGATGGCCTTCAGATGATGATCATTACAAACGAGGGCATAGCCGAGACCTTCACACCTCTCAAGAGGGACTAAGAAGGTGTGATGTATAGACTTGGGGTGCGGTATCTTCACGAATTTGATGACTTCAGAACACCAAGCAGATGTATAAGTAGCATACCATCATGCTACTGAAGATTAAGAATTCATCTACATGATCAATGACCGAACATGTTCAAGACAACCTACTGTTCTCCTTCTATTGTCTTGATTTCGTTTATTTGTTTATCTGCAATTAATAACTATGTGCTATATCTATAACTATCCAATAACAGAACGCTGTTGTTGACTTATCTTCTAGTATATATTATGAAGTGATAAGTAGATTGCTACATATGCTTAGCTCATAGGATACGTAGACAACATACCTACGTTAAGCCTAATGCACGGAGCACCTAATTGGCATTGTGTTCCTATCTTAGCACAGATGTTTTCTCCGCTATTACAAGTGGAAGAAGGCATAAAATGACATAGGCAAGAGCAAAAAAGAACAGACACCCTTGAGGTATTAAGTGTCTGGTGAAAACTCCGCTACACTCCCCAAGTCGGCATCCTGGCATGCTCCGAAGATGCCATGCCAGGACGCCACCTTGGGGAGTGTAGAAGTGGTTTTATCACGACTCGAACCCGCGGCTTCCAACATAGCTGGGAGCGACCCAGCGTTGGCGGTGGTCTTACCCACTCCTTTGCTATGCTGCACGTTTCCGGCCGATCATCAGGTCTTCCATCCCGAGTCGATGGAGGGACGTAGAAGATCTAGGACTATATAGCGAGAGAGAGTTCGTGCTATACTCTGTATAAAATAGGCGGTGGAGGGAGATGGCTGGACCAGTGGGGAGGCGAGGTGAAGGTGAGTGTGGGCGTTTGCTATTTTGCTGGGTGAAGGCGGGCTGTGCGTGTGTGGCCTGTGGGAAGCGAGAGGTTTGACGAAGAGAGACATGGTGAAGACTGAAGGATGACGAGGCTATGATCATGACGAGAGGATGGCTTGAGAAGAGAGACAAAGGTTGCTGATATACTCACGTGGGCATACATGGGGTGGATGATGTAGCAACAAAGAGATCGGAGAGACCACAACCCAACACATATAAGAGATTGAGGCTTGAATAGAGCACGGCATCGACGTACGTGAATGAAGAAAAATGTACTCACGGGTATGGCAACAGATGCGAAAGAGGGCACTTTGCTACGTCGAAAGACGATCAATCGACGATAATGACTAGGAATAAAGGCACCCGTATCGAAATCTGTATAAAGAAATACACCATGGTCGACCAAAGATGTGCGTCGATGAAGGAATGACGGAGGTTTGTGTGCTTCGTGCGCGCCCCCGGGGCCCCTGCCCCAAACGTGCTAGCGGTCCCCACATCGGCAGCAGCCAGCCAGGTGCCGACTCATCACTCTACCTACTGCAACTCGAGCACGCACTTCTCAGGCGGTCACTTCATCTGGACTTAAGCCTTCTATCACCTCCGACACCATATTGGGAAGAGGAGAAAAACAAGCTTTCTACCCGAAGAACCGGATCTGGGAAATGCGCAAACGCGGCACGCGTCGCTTCTCGAATTTCATCTAAACAGATTGCTTTCGATAACTCGTCGCCCTAAGACCTGGATGTCTCGCCCGATCGCCCTAGATCACGGTCTCGCGAATTCAATGTGAAAATCGAACGTTCAGTTGCCGAAGGTGTTGGGGCTGCAATCCACAGGAACAGCATGGTTACCACTGCCAATCAGTACATACGCGTTACGAGTGTTGAGATTCTCGATCCCAAACCGCAGAGATGCGAAGAAGAGGCTACCATACGTTCATAAGACTTGCGCCCAATCGAACCGACGGGAGGTTTATCCGGTGGCTCGTAGCACACGCATTATATGCAAGCAAGCCTGCACGACACCCCCAAAAGCATACCTGTCAAACGAATCTAGAGCCCAGTTTCGGTGTAGTCAACACTGAATGGCTGCCTTTGGCGCACTGATTAATTTACACACCACCTGCAGGACGTTACACGTGGAAAACTGAACCCGGGTTACGGCACTGACAAGCTTTGCTTTCATATAATCGCAAGTCACACGACGATGCCATACTCTAGGCTGTTGCCTCTTGGGGTGTAGTCGCCTAGATCGATACCATGGGCTACACTCCGCCTGTAAGCGAGCATTTTGTATACTCCTTAGGGGATAAAGAGGCAAGTATAAAGAGACGATAGGTAGGTATTCAAGTCGATACCATCCCAGAACAGTCCAACACTTGCGTTCACTTCATCCACCGATCATCGGCAGAGCATTTATCATGAAGAGTGCAATCATCTTGACCGGCGTTGCTGCCTTCGCGACACAGGTAGCCTCTCATGCCACTTTTCAGCAGCTTTGGGTAAACGGTGTAGATCAGATAAGTACCCCCAAGTGTCTTGTATCAACCGCTGACATCCATCCACCAGTCGACGTGCGCAAGATTACCCAATGGCAACAGCCCCGTCACCTCAGTAGCAAGCAACGACATCCGCTGCAACGCCAACCGCGGTCCAGCAGCCTCGAAATGCAGCGTTCCTGCCGGTGGTACCGTCACCGTAGAGATGCACCAGCAGAACGGCGACCGCTCATGCGCTAACGAAGCCATCGGCGGAGCCCACTACGGCCCCGTTCTGGTCTACATGTCCAAGGTTGCAGACGCATCCACAGCGGATGGTTCGACCCCCTTCTTCAAGGTCTTCCAGGATACATGGGCGAAGAATAGCGGTGGCGGTGGCGGTTCGGATGATTACTGGGGTACTAAGGATCTGAACAAGAACTGTGGAAAGATGGATGTGAAGATTCCCACCAACCTGGCCCCTGGAGATTATCTACTGAGAGCGGAGGCTATTGCGCTACATGCTGCAGGTAGTGCCAACGGCGCCCAATTCTACATCACCTGCTACCAGATCACTGTCACTGGTAGTGGATCTTCTTCACCCGCTGGCGTATCGTTCCCTGGAGCATACAAGGCTACCGACCCCGGTATCCAAATCAACATCTACCAGAACCTCGCTTCGTACGTCGCTCCCGGTCCGGCAGTCATCGCGGGTGGTACAGAAGCCGTTGCTGGTAGTGCTGGATCAGCTGTCACTGCTACTGGTGGAGCGCCAGTTGCTACAGCTACTGCAACCACGATGAGGACGTCAGCGGTAGCCACCTCTGCCGCCGCTGTGCCAACGAATGGAGGTGGTTCTGGCGCTTGCTCTGTTGCAAGGTACGGCCAATGCGGCGGAAATGGTTTCACTGGATGCAAAACTTGTAAGTCGGATGAGCTGAGAAAACGTGCAAATAAGGCTTTACTAACGCTGTGTAGGTGCTTCAGGACTTACCTGCAAGGCCGGAGGTGATTACTACTCGCAGTGTGTCTAATTAGCTTGAATGCAGTCCAAGGGAGGCCCGTAGAAACTTCGTGTAAATACTTTGCAGTTGACACAGGCGCCAAAACCTGTTGCATTCAACAAATGACATTCGTTGTAGCCGCCTAGGTGGAATCAAAGTCTGCGTGATAGGGAAAACGCCCTCCCACAGCTCCATCGCATTTATCGCATCCAAGAACATTGTCAACATTAACATGCCTGGATCTGACTCATTTGGTCGCATGTGCCCTTTGAATTTCATGGGCTTCTAGACTCCGCCCTTTCCATCGGAGCAAACACGTCAAGCTAACCCTCTCCAACCTACCGGCAAAATCATCGACACTATTTTCATTCCGAAGATTCTCAGTCACCATGCAGCCATAAGGATACATGCAAACAAAAAAAGACAATCCAGATCAAGAAAACCAGTCAGACTTTGCAAAACACACCTGACGCGTGTATCCTGACATCTGTGCATGCAACGTTCTTCAGTGCCGCGATTCGGCATTGGACGCCTAACACTGTTGCCTAGCGCTGACACCACGATGCTTGCACTCGCTTACCAAAGCCCGCCAAGTAGGTACTCCGAGGGCTGCACCAAATGTGTAAGGCATGCAGTTCATGGCTTGTGCTGAGTGGGGAAGAGTCAAGTTGAATTCCGAAGCAGCTGGAAAGGGCAATGACGAACCTGATAGGGTCTCCGAGCTGATCGGTAGTGATATGACGAGTCTGCATATAAGAAGACATGTGGAACATCAATGGCAGAGTCATACTTGTCAACGAGAGCAGCCGCATACATTAAATCAACTGTCCCAGCCTCTCGATATCTCCAAGCACTATCAATACGACATCTACTTGTCACTGCTACCGAAGTACCACCACAATGTCTTCTCAATCCAACACCACCTCACCAAGCGATCTGCCACGCTATTCTACCACTGCACCACCGCCATACTCATCTTCCGATGCGAACTCTCTAGTCTCAACGAAATCAACGTCGAAAAGTATTCTGGCAAAGTTGCTGAACCGAAAGCGTATGTTCATACATCCGTTGATGAATTGGAACTCTAGCTAATACAGATAGCAGCCGCTGAAGCGACGTCGCAGTCGAGCAACGAAGCGCAAAAGAAAGTCGATGAGTGTGAGAATAGAGCTGCTGCGAGAGCGGCGTACTTCTCCGGGCTTTGAACGATTCACCGCCTTTAGAGGAGTAAGATTGCCGGATGTGGGTTTCGGAATGATGCGTGGAATAGTTCGCATGCTTAAATTCTGGGAATAATGTTGCTGGAAGAGCGGTTCGAGGCGTACATTGTGTCAGATTTCCATAATATATCGGGATTCGAGTATGAGGCGTTGGATGGTTTGTTTTAGTTGGCCGAGGCTTTGCAGTCCTGTTGACACAATTGATTACACTCAGAACAAGTCCTGGATTGGTCAGCAAATTCTTTCTGCATGTGACTGTTCAGCTTACCGCATTATTCCACGTTGCATTGTCTAGCCAGTTCAGAAAGTCGGAGGACTCTGTCGGTATAGGTTCCAGCCCCTCGGTCATGGGCATGTCGAAGAATCCCTGCCCCATCCCGGTCAGATTAGCTGCGGTATCGTCACCGGCATCTGGTGTGCCTTTGGTTGGAGGTTCGTAGTTTAGGACCTCATCTAGTACCATCGCGAGCATTTTGTTGAGCTCGTTGCAAAGCTTGAGATTGCCGTCGCCGGGAAGAACGCTCCATTCCAAACATGAAGTCAGCACGGAAAGGTTACGGATTATGTCGGCCCGGGAGACTGTGCTAGGTAGTGGTACGCCCTCAATCGTACATTTCCGCAGCTCTAGTGCCAATACACCAGCAGCTGGGGAACAGTAAAATAAAATGACGGTGGGGAAATGGCGACGAGTTTCGTATATCCGGTTTTGCGGCTTGGAAGCCACGAGTGAGGACACCAGTAGCTTCAGAGACACTTCCAACAATGCCGGCAGAGCTTGTTGCGTTATCCGATGAAGGAGGCGTTGTGTTTGGAAATGTACGTGAAGGTAATCCAGGTAGTAGGCGACCAGCCGCATGGCCAGACCAGGACCGCGGTCTACCCAAGCGGCTTCTTCGGTATATGTATCATAGCGAAGGTGAGTCGGTAACGAGTTCCACCATTCGGCACATTCGGCAGATATTGCTCTGCTCTTGTTAGCCGAAGGTTAAAAAGCGATGGGAAATCTAGACGTACTCGACATTCCGCACCACTTCACTATCCTTTTCGCCTGCAAGACTTTGCTCTAACAATCTCTCTTTAAATACAGCTAGTTGGCATCGCATCCTACCGAATGTAGTAGGGTACAGATGACCTTCGGTATTCCAACCGTCGCTGTCAAGCTTCGAGAGCTCAGCATTGAGTACTTCAGTATCGTCCGAGGCCATAGCGCGATCGCTAATGTCCAACAACATCTTGCGGTCACTGTATCTCCAGCCCATCATCGGAGGCCTTCCGTAGAACACCGCTAGTGTCTTGTCGCCGTAATATATCGCCGCGTAGAGTCGTCTCCTAAATTCGCGCATGAAGAATGGTTCTGCGTTGCTACCGTCTACGTTGCAAGCCTCGCAGTGGATTCCCGCAGCGTAGAGCGCGGATACACTGTCGCCCATGCGCCTCCAAGTAGCATGATCTGGAGAGTCAGCGATCGTAATTTAGTCTTCTGGATGTAGGGGTGACGTACGGTTGTCCCCGTAGAAGCTACTGACTACCATTAGGTTGATGTAAACGAGACATACCATGACTGCTCCCATCAAAACGTGTACGGTAAATCTGCGTAGGAATGATACGTACGCTCATTGACAGCGCCATGTGTTTGGCAGATGTTGATACACGTATTGGTTGCATGCATTATGTCCTCGATGAACTCCTCTCTATTCATCTGCTTGCCATCTTCTAATGTGAAGAGGGGGTCGTTAGGCGATGTGAACTGGGCACTAGAGCCGGCAATAGCCATGATCAAGCCCAAAATCTCCCATCTCAGATTTTTGCCTGTGAAGAGAGTGTGGAACTCTGACGGACGCATATCTGAAGGTATTTTCATTGGGCGAGCAGAATTCCTTGTCATCTCGGCGTAGAGCAGGTGTGTGTGATTACCAGCAGCTTGAAGTTGTTCTAAGTCTATGCGCAGTTGTGGCAACGCGGAAAGAACTAGGGGACCAGGGAGGGCTGGATCTAGAATTTCGATGTACTAAGTCAGTTTATGTGTCATACGCAGTTTGTATCTGAGAGATTTTACCCTTGTGCGATTCGAAATACATATGAAGAGACCTTTCATAGAAGGAAAATGGCTGAAGTGTAGAGACTATCGTATCTCCTAGAGAGAACTGGCAATGGCGGTGTGCCATGCCTCTATTTGACACGAAAAGGGCTGTGCTCGGGCTTTCGGATGGCTGTTCATGTACTGTGTCTGGTAAGGGCTGCTCTTCGGTGAAGACAGCGGCATAACTAGTAGAACCCAAGAAGAAGTTCCGGGATGGGTCGGGTCCGCTTTGTGTTGTTCTAGTAGCAGACTCTGGAGGAGTAGGCCATGGCCCAATTCCCGCATCATTCCTCAAAGTTGGTGGACTTAGGGTCAACGGCGTCAACCTTCCCTGACTGGATGACGGATTTGTAGCCTGCGCATCCAACCGGCGACGACGCGGCTCTGGTTTCTTGCGAGGAGTGCCAGCAGGCTTCGTCATTGGGTTAGGATGGTAAAAGCACTGTTCTGTCATCCCACGAGTCTGGCACTTTGAGCATGTGGGCGTGGCATGATCGCACTTGATTTTCGATATGCGACATGGTTCGCACGACCTGCACGTCACGATTAGCCACCCGTGGGTGTCTGACTGTCGAATTCACCAACCTGGGCTTCCCGTTCCTTCGCAGCATACTAGATGATTCTCCGAATAGTGTAAGATTAGTGCGAAAGAACTGTTCCGCACCTAAACTTACGTATCTCCTACATAGAGAAGCAGAACCTCGTCGGAGTAATTCTTCGATGTTCCGGCGAAACGGACCCGCAGCTCGCTAATCCCAAGTAGGTCTAGATCACATCGCTTCACGCCCCATAGTCTCTCTCGCCATTGGATGAGGTTGCTGATAAGCGGGAGCCTACTGGTGATGTACATGATCCTTACTGAAAACAGCTAATGACACGGAATATTCGGAGTGAAAGAATGTCACCAGCCACCCAAATTGCAGAACGCTCACCTGGGCAGTCATCAGGTGCATTCATTAGAATCCGCTCTGGAGGTGTTCGCTGATTTCTGCGTGAACAGGCTGATTGAGTACAGGTAAAGATTGAGCGATGAGCGACACTGGATTACTCGTATCGGATATGTGAAGGACTGCTGACACGCAGTGCGGAGTTCTCGACGCCGATGATCTAGCGCGAACTTCGGACATCGATTCCGTCGAAGGCTCCACGTCAGAAGTTGTATCTGACATTCTGTGGCAAGTCTTTTCCGAGCAAATAAACGCCATTCGCTATGTATGCTGGTTCTCTGTGTTAAATTTAAAAAGAGCGCCCCAGGCGCCAACGCTGAACAACGCTAGAGTAAACTTGCTACCAATCCACAAGCGTGTACATCTTCGTATGTTTGGGTATAATGCATAGCCATAATCACTGCCACCATCTTGCCTCTCAGCTCGCTACACGTAGTTGAGAAGGGACCATAATCGCCAACATCAATGTCCCTTTCTGAGGCTCCTGAGACTACTCCTGGGCAATCTCTTGGGATCTTCCCCTTCGACTATGACCTTCGTAGTGACGCGTATATTCTGCTCCTCTTCGCTCTCGCCGAGATTGCTCATTGGGTACAGCTCGTCCTGACTCCCTGTTCTTACATCATCTTCCTCGCCATGAGTGCTCAGTTTGCTACCCTTTGTCACACGACTAGCGTTCCCTAAAGAACGGCCCTTGGATCCCGGGGTAGCAATGCCAAAGTGGTATCCCTCAGTGGAACTCTGCTCTTTTCTCGATATCCTTGCGCGGTAGAAGCCGTACATTCCAGGCATATTGGCGGTGATGATCGCTACCGCGAATTCGATAGACGTGACGATCGTGACGGAGCCGAAGATGTACGACACATCTTTCGTGTTTGCGAGTTGCCACAGGACGATGAAGCGAAGAAGCGAAATCATAATCGTGCAGCCTCCAAGGGTAAAGACGCACATCAGACCGATTCGGCGGCGGACCGTAGTTTGTACGTTCCACAGAGGGTAGATCGGGAGGAGGTAAATCACTACGTCCATGAAGACGTTCTGCATAGTGTCAGTGGAGAGTAGTCTGACAGGTGACGAGCGACTTACAGCAACGGAGGGCAAGTAGTATGATAGACCAGAGGAAATGCAGACAGCGTTCGGATAAAGTTCTGGGGTGAAAAAGGCTTGGATGGGGATACATTGCAGGCCGTAGAAAATCCATGTGCCGCCCGTCTGCAAGCCGACCAGGATCATAGTGGTTATTACCGCGATCCTAAAACCTGGTGTGACCTCGAGTGTGCGGCGATAGAAGAAGAGGAACGACATCTTTATGAAGAACTGTAGAAGAAGATAGTAGAACTCTTCTGCGAAGAGATACTGCCTTATGTGTTAATATGTATGACCAAGCGAACGAAAGCGCGCATTGCACGTAAGACTGCCATAACGTACAGTGCTGATTTTCTTGAGGTTTTCAGGCTTAACACGAGGGTCGGTAACGTGCCTAGAAAAACAGTTGGAAAACTTCTCTCCAGAAAGTGTCAAACTTACAGCCCACCGCCTAAGATGGTCCACATCCAAGCGATATACTGCTGCCCGATGAACAAAATCTGTCTCTGGGTCAGTCACAGCACGGCTCAGAAACAGGGTAGGTTTAACACTCACAGTTCCAACCAGCATGAACCAGTCGTCTGTACCAAAAGGCTTTCGTATAAAAGCTCGAGTGTAAAGCCGGATAGCAGATGATATTAAGCCCATTATGAAGAATGGAACTGTGGTGATCCAAACAATGGGCTGAATGTTATCGTACACCACCAAATTTACATTATCTCCGGCTCTTCGGACAAAATCCATAGTGGGCAGTGAACAGTACGTGAAAACTCCAAACGGTATGCACTTCTTCTCAACAAATACCAAAAGATCGCGAGTGCTTCGTCCGGCCGCAATAAGTCGAAGTGCTGCGAGTGAGTAAAGAGTAACCCCTTACAAAACGGGGAAAGGTATGTTTCGCTATACGCGACGCAGGAACCATTTGATTTTTGCAGCATGTGCCCAATGAAACGGTGCGTGAGTCGGCATGAAGAAGCGCTCCCGATCCTTGTCATGAAGTCGGCCCTATGTCGTTGAAGTTCGCGACTCGTTACTAGGACGAGTATCGGGTGGGGGTTGCCAACGGTCCAAACATGCGGTAGCGACATTCGGTCCTGATGAGGAAACCCCTTTGGGCACGAACGTGCGGCGTGACGCAGAGTGATAGCGGTGGCATTACCACGGTGTTCTTCCAGACTGATGTTATCTCCCTATCGCGACTTACGTTATAGGCAGTCCGCGAGCTACCCTTAGGCTTAACTGGAATGCCTTGTTGTGTCCTGATCAACTAGAAGTAGACTTACTTTATACTTGTCTCCTTATGTATGCGCAAATGGTATGTGGGTATTGGAACGCGAACACTTCGGAAGTATTGTGCATTGCCCTAGTCAGAATCTGGGGTTGGACTCCACGGAAGTCTGCATGAGGTGAGATACATATGCTTTCATTCAAGCTCGCGCCGCGCCGTTGCCGCTTGCCGCGCCTAGATTCCGCACGCACTCACCATGCTTCCTGCGAGACATTAGACTGTCCTGGAGATACCGTACAGGAGTGAGTCAGGAACGGCGCTTTATCGGATGTAGGACTGCAGGTTTTCCGACCGAAGTAACGCCTCACAGACAGTTCATGATTGGCGCACTGGTTAAAATGAACCTTGCCATCTCCACAGTGCAGGGTGCGCAACGTCGGGGCTCTGATATGATCAGCTGCTGAAATTCTCCGTCCTCAATGGTCGTGGTTTTAAGCGAAATCCTTCTGTCTCTTATTCATTGCATTTTTCTGGAGCTTCTCGGCCTCAACCACGTTTTACCCCAGCAAGCAGCATGTCCGCGAAAGAGCTTAGGATCCGCCCAGCAGGTTGGGAGAGCGCTCCTGCAGAGGAGGACTTCGCTCTCTCCGATATGGACCACACCATGCCGAAGATCTATGTGCAGATAGTGGAGGTGTTCCAGCTCGCGCCACATGTTGAAAAGGCCAAGGTCGTGGATAGCATGGCCAAGGGTCTCGAATTCACATTGAGCCAGTTCCCAATTCTCGCTGGCGGCTTGAAGATGGACGCGGACAATGGACGGCTGTGGGTGACGAAGAGAAAGGACAGCGAAGTCAGTCTGTTTGTGCAGGACCTGGAGGAAACGTTTCCTTCGTTTGAAGAGCTGGATAGGACCGATTTCCCGGCCGCGACGTTCAAAGGACACAGGTTGTTGCCCAAGGCGGTGACAGAGAAACAACTGTTCTCGCCGCTTGGGGACAACCAGGAAGACGATCTCCTCATTTCTACGTTTCAGATAAATTTCATCAAAGGCGGTCTCGTCCTCGGTGTTGCTATCCATCACAACTGTTCCGACGGCCCGGGATGCGACGGCTTCCTTACCACTTGGGCGCAGAACTCTGCAGCGGTGGCCAATGGAACTTCTTTCCAGGTAGTCCCCAAGGAAACTATGGACCGATCGCGTCTCAGTGCAAAGAAGCCAGATGCTGCGCGGTGGAAGGAGCTTGACCACAAGTTCCCCGTACTTAAGGATGGCGGGGGTCCGCCTCCTCCACCGCCAGCCGACTTCAAGATGCCCGAGTTGGCTATTCGAATGTGGCATTTTCCTAAGAGTAAGACGGAGGAACTCAAGTCTCGAGCCATGACAAAGACAGGAGACAGTTGGATCTCGACTTACGATGCAATCATGTCCATCCTCTGGAAGAGTATCACACGGTCCAAGCTTGAGCTTCTCCACCCTGATCTTGGCAAGGAGGTCATCCTAGTTCATGCACTCAATACACGAAAGGTGTTGGACCCGCCTCTGCCGGAAACGATGATGGGCAATGCGGTTGCGCTTCCTCGCACCGAGCCGATCAAGATATCTGAACTTCTTGCTGAAGACAACCTTCCCAGCATTGCGCAAAGAGTGCGGAACTCGATCAAGACAATCACTCCGCAATACGTCGCTGAGCTTCCCGAGTGGATCGCGGGGCTCAACGATAGGCGGTGGATCAACATCAACATGAGTTCCTTCCTAGGCATGGACCTGGCAGGTACGAGTTGGCAAGGCATGAATGTGTACCAGAAACATGATTTTGGTTTCGGTGTCGCGAGAGCCATTCGCTTTCCCGATCCTCAATTCGAAGGCTATGTTTTCGTGTACCCGAGCAGGGCCGGTGTCAAGGCGAATGCTGTTGACGAGGGTATCGAGGTATGCGTGTGTTTGGAAAGAGGATGCCACGATCGGTTGATGAAGGATGAGGAGTTGCTGCGATATGCACAGCCTCGTGGCAACTAGGTGAGACATGGCCCGGCCTGTGCTATATGTCATGACTTTCCACAAGATTAGAGTGTGCTTGAACATTTGCACGTTGTCGCGAAAATCCATACCCAGTGTCTCTCCTGCTTACCAATTGCCCTGTTACCCAGCAGCATACTCCCATGACGTCACACAATACAATGTGGTAGCACCGTCGACCGAGGGTTTCCTGGGTTGAGCGCTTTTCAAGCGCCTTGTCGATTGTCTCGAACAGAATAAGTGAAGCAGCAGCCACCCGGCAAGTGGCGCCGGTTGCACACCGCGGTCGCTCGAACTCACTGTGGGATCCGAGCAAGGTGCACAACTAGTCGGAAGGTCAGATTGAACGTAACGACCATAAGAATCAAACTGCGCCACAGTAGGCGCGGTGGTACTGTCTCGTGGCCAAACCCGGCTGTACGAAAATCGTGCTCCTCACAGTGCTGCGCCCTAAGCTGGAGTGGGCATAGTGTCTGCCCAGGTCGATTGGAGGCAGGACACGATGGCGCCTGCCAGGTCTACGAGCGCGCGCAAAGCAGCAAGCCTGAACGATGATCAAAGACGTTCTTCGTGCCAGCTCTTGCTTCACACTGCTGCCACCCCTCCGTCTTTCACATAGCGCACTTCTGCCAGAGACGCAAGCCAACGACGTCGAGCGACACATGACGCGCGACAGCCGCCACATGATCCGGCTTACCTTACCGTCCGCCAGTGTGCGCTGGCATTCGACAAGCCCTCTTACACAGAACGCTCACATCCCATGGATGCGCGCAACCGGGTGGAAACAACGGTATGACCTATTGCCGGACGGAAACGATTGGGTTGCGCGCCCGCACATATGTCACTGCCCGCAGCATGAGCTGGCAGCTCGTCTACCGGTCAACATCGCAGAGCCGCACTAGATCGTAATTTGCAGTTGCTCAACCAGCCGTCCCCTTCAGTGCGACCTTCATTCGTCCCCCCCAAGGCTGCATTTGATGAGGTATGGCTTAGCGAACAAGGCGCAGGCTGTGCATTGCATAAGTCATGCCTGAGGCACACCGAGGCGGCTGGGGACGACTCCATGTGTTTCAGGACATGGCTCCCGCGACGAGCAAAAATCGCGACCAAAACGTGCAAAATGGGACGCGACCAGCCACTTTGACGACAGAATCTCGACCTCAAACCATCGGTGATTTGCAGCGCAGCGCGAAGGCAGCGCGAATGTTGGTTGTGGTTTGGTGCGATCTAAAAGCTGTGCGGATGCATGCAGCTAAGCCAATAGCTTGCATTTGCCGGTTGTCCTTCACCGGTCCTCGCGGGGCAGCGTAAGATGGGCGGGAATGCCACCAGACTAATCGCCATCTGAACTTCTGACAATCAGCCGCTCTGAGACAGATTCTTCTTGCGCGTCCTCCTCGAGTAGTGTTGGACGTCCCCCATTCTGGTCAGACCCTTCGCGCGTGCGGTTCCCTGTTGCGCATCGCTGTTCTGCGCGGGTACGAGCCGTTGTCTTCCCGTCTTCACCATCTCCAGTCCGTGGCTCGAGCGCTGGGTCATCATCCCACAACAGGATTCTCATAGCCGTCTGATGCGCAAGGTCTAGGAAGACCCTAACTTCTGTCTGGCCCCGGCCGCCACTTGCGCATCATGTCGACATACTCACAGCACTACCAGACCTACCAGGACCAGCCGCTTTTCATCGATCCGCATGCATTTGTCTATGGTCAATATGACAGCCGGCGGTCGAAAACACCAACAGATTCCCTGATCAACCATACTGGACTCTCGCCTGGCCCGCTTGCGACCCCACCGCCTGTGAGCCGCGGTCTGCCGCAACAACCGGAACTGCCCCAAGACCAGCCACCCGAGTATATGCAATGGGAGATTGACAGCTCTTCGACCTCTCCCACGTCTGTAAGGACACCAGAAGGCTCATCATTTGAGGGAGACATGATCGATTACACGCCTAACTACCACCATAACGGCAATACCATGTCATCCCACGGCTCACACCACTCCATACCCGGGGTGGATTCTGGCATGTTGTTCAGCGATCAAGGTTCGTCATCTTGACATAGCTCAGCCATATCCGCTGACACCCGCATAGCAGTCCAGGCGGCGTTTAACGCTACAATGGCTGAGACGCAGCGGTATCAACAGCAGTATACTATGCAGACCCAACCATCACACCACGTAGCACCGGCACATCCTCAAACCAACATGTACAATCAGAACTATACTACCCAGCCACCTCGCCATGACCCTTGGAATGGACAAGCACCTTCGCGGTCCTCGATGGTCCCTCGATCCGGCCATGTCGTTTTCGACCCTGCGAGCGATCCGATCAATTACTCGGACTATCTGGTGGATGTGGACTCGTGGGCAGCGCAATATACAGACCCTTCCTCCCTGATCTCACCTAGCGAACCCACGACATCATTCCAAGGTGAACTATACTTCACCCAAGGCCAAAATCTTCCTCATCGCCCGTTCGACCATGTGCCAAGAACACAACTTCCGACTCATCAGTCCATAGAGATGCAGTTCACGCGCGCATCACCACCACCCGACCAGCAAAACTTTGTCAACTACAACGCATCATCTAGTCTCTTCACGGATACTTACATCACCAGCAACCAATTTCCCGCCCCACCATCGACGGCCTCATCGACGGGCTACCACCCAAGGTCTCCGTATCAGCCAGAAGTTAGCCCTTCCGCACCCAGTCCGGGGAGCTCCGATGGCGTATACTCATCTTATCAACATTCGGACTCTGAGATGATCTTCGACCAGTATCAGACACAGCAATACACCCATCTGCAACAACTGCCGCAGCTACAGCAACCACACCAACCTTCTATCAAGATGGACTATTCCACAGTCAGCGCTGTACCTGAACTGAGTTTCGATGCATCTCCTGAGCCAGAGTCATCGCAGAGTGCAGCACAGAAAGCACTGGCAGCAAAGTCTGGTGGCAGAGCGTTGGGCACTCATCTCGAGCCGACTGTTGCCAAAGCAGCGCATGATATGCGTAAGATTGTGGCATGCTGGCATTGTGTTTTGCAGAGGGACAAGTGTGGGCCGGGCGATATCTGCGAGCGTTGCTTCAAGCGATCTCAGCGACCGAATGCTGATTGCGGCCTTGGATGTAATCGGCTGAAGCTCATCGATTTGTCGCCATACTTCCTTCCTTCTCTGGTTACGCAAATGCATGAGGACGCAAACCTCACGCATTTCGTGACTCAGTACATCCAACAATGGGGAAGTGTCGAATTAACCGTCATGATGACATGCGGCCAAGACAATATGCCTCGGATGCCAGTGAAGGTGTACGAGTTCATCCCCCGTGGCGACGCGTTGCTAGTGCAAATCCAGTACAAGACGGATCCTGTCACACACACGAGAGTCGCTATCCAGAAGCAAAGCCCAGCACTAGGCATGGTGCACATCAACCACAACGAAGAGAAGAAGTACGACAGGTATATCACCGAGATTGTCGACCATCACCTCGACGCCTTTGGCGAGCTTTGCTGGATGGAAGATGACAATGACTTCCAACAGAAGCTCTTCAAGCTGATGACGCGCGTGAAGCCAAAGTCGGACGACGAGGCAAAGCTACTCCGTGAAATCTTCCGCCTTATCGTGGTCACGTTCATCATGTCACACACACTCACCATCGCCGAGGAAACGAAAGCCGCAACACTGTCACGCATGCACTCGTACAGCGGTCACAACTCTTACGTCGAGAACTACACATCGCCGCGCATGACCAACCGACAGCTCAAATACTTCTTCTCTCGTCTGCAACGCTCAATTCAGACTACTGTTCTGAACAAGCTTCAGCAAATCTTCAAATCTTCCAAGGGCTGCGATAAGTGGCTTGCCGCTTTTGTCGCGGTGCTAGGTATGTGCATGGCGCTTGAAGACCAGCAAAAGACCATTCACCTAGTCATGTCTACCAAGGCTACTACAGAGCGCTTAGACCTGAGAGACGCGCAGAGCCAGGCGGATATCGCGTGTCGTGAGATTGATCAGCGGATGCACTTCGTGCAGCAGATATTCCGATGGAAGTACAACCGCAAGCATAACCCAATGCGCGACGCAGATCACGACTGGGAAAAGGAGGTGGGCTTCGGAGATGCGAGCAGTGTCAACTTCGTGAGGCAAGTTGCGCAGTTGGTCAAGGAGAACAGTAAGTCGATACCATCACATTACTTGGATGTTGCGAGAGAGGTCTTGCTAATGACAACCCAGTTGATTTCCTGCAACAACGGCAGCAGGTCAGCGTCTCAGCCGACAACCAGACGAAATATACGTCACGTCTTGTGGGACAGTTCTTGCTTTCCTTCTGGCTTCCTAGCGTGTAGAGCGCTTTGGCTGATCAAAGCTTGAAACACCATCACAAGTCCGCTACCGAGCAACGCCCTCGTCTGCAGCATTCGCATGAGCGTGTCGCTCCGACGCTCTTTTCACGACATAATGTATAACGATCGTTTCCCTCATTCTCTATTCCAGCGTTAGAGTCTTTGCATTTAGGCCACGCTGACCAGCTATTTCACGCAACAAAAAATACGTTGAAGGGTCAGTTGTTCAGTAACAATCTCGATCTACGACTTCATGATCTTCATTCACATTCTTGGCTTTGCGAAACATTAGCCACTTATTTTTATACCCTTTGGTTTCGTCACGGATGTCTTATTCCATTCTTGTTTGGAGATGCGATGGCTTCATCCCTCTAAAGTAGAACGATGCGTTATTTAGTTTAATGGAATTCCTCGCTTGTATCAATCTTGTTGACGATCAGCGTGCATGATGTGAGGGGCATGGATGTGAGTTTTCCGTAAGCACCACACGGCAAGGCGAGGCAAGGCGAGGCAAAGTCTAGAGGGAACACCCTCGTTGAGCATACCCCATTCCGTGATCACGGACAAGGTTAACCCATATGTCCCTGTGCCGACTCCCGACCGGGTGAGAGTCAATTAAGGTTTGCGCATCATCCGCAGCTGATTTCCCCACTAAGCATCTTAGTACTTTGGACGACGACCCGCGACGGATGTGGCGCAAATGCGATCGCCGATTGAGTTCTGCCTACGTTTCTAGGCCTATACTAAGATAACGCATTCTGGTACTTGTGTGTAGTCACGAGCTCAAAAGCTTTTAGTCTATCAAGCCTCAACTCCCGCGTTTGGGACTAATGATAAGGTTTCGTGTGTACCGAGGGCCTGGAATGTGGGTCCAGAGATGAGGGTGTGAGCAAGGCGAGTGTGGCGGACTAAAGGATTTTGTTCAATGCAGGGCAATAAGTTCAGACTAGGGCTGCCTGAGTGAGGAGGTATTCGGACCGAAGCGTGATTTTGATTATGACATGGTGTGTAGAAGAGGGGTATTGAGTGGGTGAACGCAATAGTTGGAAAGGTCGATGTGAGTATCAAGAAGGAAAAACGATCATGTGGATGTAAAGTATGTATAAATGTATTGAGACGAATGATACACAAAAGCGCAGCTCCAGGAAACAAGAAGATTACTACCGATTGAGTAGTCAAGTGCGCTCCGTGTCGTGTAAAACCAAAGAAAAGGATGCTAAATGACAGGTGGTATACCGAGAACGCCAATGCAACCATGCCCAAGCCTCCCAACCAGCATTACTTCCATGACGAGAAAGAAAAGGCAAGTGGTAATACGAACCCTTCCGTTATGCATGTAACAGCTCACTAGAAGCTTGACTGCAATCGTCCGGAACGTCGTCGTCGTCATCACTACTCTTCAGATCTCCTTTCTCAAGCTCGATGCTCATCCAGCGCCAGTCAGAGATTGAGAAACTCTTCTTGTTACTATTGCGGCTAGTCAGCTCTCTTCCTGCCGCAAAGTAACAAGAGGGAGAAAGCAGTGGTGGATTACCTACTACCTGGCCTTTGAGACGTTGGCCTTCGGACTGCTGGACGCATTCGGGAAGAGGAGCGCAAGGCCCTCTTCCCAGCCCCTCTCAGTAACAATGTCAATAACGGCGCGGCCGGATTCGTCGAGTAGTTGAAGGTCAACGGTGCCACCCATGTCGATCAGAAGCTTGAGGATCTCAGCATCGCCGTTCTCGACGGCTTGCAGAATAGCATTCCAGCCGCGGTGCATCTTGTTGATGTCCGCGCCGCGTGTGAGCAACATCTGGATGATCTCTGTGTCGCCTGAGTAGCGGCGGAGGGCTTTGACAATGGGCAAGTGCTCGCCAGGGGCGTTGGGGTCGGCATTCGCGACGTCGAGAAGGTAGCGAACAATGACCTTGCGTTCTTCGCGAATGGCCGTTGTGAGTGGAGAGAAGACACCGCAGTTCTTGTCTTCGACGCTAACGCCTGCTGCGAGGAGAAGCTTGATGCTTTCGAGTTGATTGGCTACAACAGCCATCTCGACGACACCACGGAAGGCACGTGGGTTGGGGGTTGCGGCAAGGAGTTTCTTGAGAATGGTGGGGCGCTTGACAGCCATGCATAGAGGCCAATCCTTGCCACGGATGGCTGGGTCTGCGCCGCGAGAGAGAAGGATATCGACAAGCTCGCCGTGATCGTCGTTGATGGCGGTGGTAAGCGGTGTGCATCCGTCCGGTGTGCGGTCGTTGGGGTTGACACCCTGATCGAGCAGGTAAATCATCGCGTCCTTGTCGTTAAACTTGACAGCCGTTTCGATAATACCCTTGGGCTTGTTAAGGTCTGCGCCAGCGGCAACCAGTTGCGGGAGGAAATGCGTGCGCTTGTGTGTGATACACTTGAAGGCCGGGTACTCCGCAGCGTTGAAGTTGGGGTCTGCGCCATGCTCTAGCAGATAAGTGACGATCTCCGGGCTGTTGTCACGAATAGCTGAGCAGAGTGGTGTGTAGACTCCGTCTTTCCGCAGGTTGGGTGATACACCAGCTTCCATGAGGATCTTGATGGAATCCAGCTTCTTAAGACTAGAAGCCAATTCCATGACACCTGGTGTCTTCTTGGTGTCAGCACCGCGAGAAAGCAGCAGCTGAAGAGCTTTTGGCTTGTAGGTGGATGGCCAGAGCGGGTGCTTAGGGCCCGGAAGGTTGGGATTCGCTCCGTGGTCGAGCAACACAGTCATGAGATCTACACGGTTCGCCTGAATAGCCTGGAAGAGGGCCGTTGTACCTTCTCCATTCTTTGCGTTGGCATCGCCATCCGCGCTCAGGAGCATTTCAACACACTTGGGCGAAGTGGTCTTGTTCATGGCTGATACGAGTGCCGTAGAACCATTTTCCATAATGAAGCCAGCATCGCCGCCATTGGCGAGGTACAATTGAACGAGATCAATAGAGTTCTGAGACGCAGCCAGCGCTAGAGGTGATTCGGAATCGGGGCCGGCGGACAGGTTAGGATCAGCGCCATGCTTTAGTAGTGTCTTCGCGCATTCGAGACATTGGGCACGAGTGGCGGCGAACAAGGGTGTGACACCTTCGCGGTCGAAACCGTTCGCATCCGCACCATATCGTAGAAGCAGCGTGATACTCTCCACGTCTTGATTTTGGGCAGCGACGCGAAGCATTGCTGACTCCATGTGAGGTTCTGCTTTAGCACCGCCGTCAAGGAGCTGCTCGAGCATCCGGTGCCTCCTCTGTTCGACAGCGTTGAAGAGTGCTGCCTTGCCACCAACATTCTTGGAGCCTCCACTTTGGCGTGGCGCCCAGTGCGGCGATGTGATGGCAGAATCCACCTTGGATGAAGAGTGATGATCGTCCATGTAGCGCTCGCTGACATTGAGACTGTGCAATTTCTCCTCCATGGTGGGCGACCGGGTAGAGGAGTGAGATGCGACATCCTCGTACACCGGATCCTCGTGATACCGAACATTCTGATGGTACATTGTGTCCCTGGTTGATTCACTGGAACGAGCGCTGGCTGGTGCGCGCCAGTTCTTGTGAAGATCAACGATTCCTGGCGAGAGGCCAGTGTCCTCGTGCCTGAAATTTGAACTGTGACTGTCATACGAGTGTCCTTCCTCATGGCGAAGTTCGTTCAGTGACGGTCTGTCCATACGGTGTGAAGGATGTGAAGGTGGTAAGAGGGGGTGGTCTCCATGATTGCTCGGAGCTTTTGTAGGTGGTGTCGGTGGAAGATCGGATGTCGGCGCTGGGTGTAGAGGTGGAAGGCTGGAAGCTTTGCTTGGGTTCAGTCGCTCCAACGCGGCAATCAGTCCGGCATATCCAATGCCCATGGAAGCATCGGCTCGCGCGTCGCCTAGTGTCCACCTGAACATAGCAGAGCTGACTTTGAGGGAGTCACGACTTCGTGACAGTGTGTGGCGCATTTTCTCGACATCTGTGTCGGCGAACATCATTCGGAACTTCATGCCAAAGCCGCCTTTGTGGTTCTCCTTGTCGACAACTGTAGCAAGTAATGCTGTCAGCAACAGTCCGCAACAACCATGCAAGCGAGGGTAATAGAAGCAGACAATCCAAGATTTGGGGAAACGTACACTTGTTGACCATTTGGGCCAAAACAGAGAACTCTTCGTTGACTTGGCGGACCCTTCTGTCAAGTTCTTGAGATACCTCGACGGGAAATCCACTTCGTGTTTTCGAAGCTTCCGTGACACCGGCCTCAATGGACCATAACACCTGACAAAGTTCGATGAACTCTCTGGCAAGTGGCTCAAAGCCATGAATAGGTGTCTTTGCTGTGCTCAGGTATTCGAGCATGCGGATTGCGATGGTGTTTCCCTGTGCGTTGACCCGCTTGCACAGATCAACCGATGTCTCTTTTGCTGGAGCCATGACAAAGATGGTAAAAATGAACGAATGCTGGGGGAATCAAAGAGACCAACGAGCGGGTCAACGAGGCTTCTTTACAGTGCACTCGAGAGCCCTGACTAGAGACTATCTGTGGCCCGCTCCAAATACCGTGGTAAGCCAGGCCGTCCGTCTGCTCTAGCCCGCATGAGCATCGAGTCAAGGAGGCGCGACCAGGCGAATCGCGTCGCGTCATAGCTCTAAGGTTGTAATGGGCGCTCGAAAGGCCCGGAATAAGGTTTAGGTTCTCGCCTTCGCCGGGCTTAGTGCCAAGAGCTGTATGGCAGCGCCCCAGGTTGTTCTAGGGATATCCTAGATGACACCTGCCATTCCACGTGAAAGTGTGCGTGCATAGGGGGAAAACATACGGTCGGTGCTGTGGGCCGAAACCTATCTCCGGGAAACTGTTGTACGCTACACAGTTTAGCAAGACATAGCACCGATGAATATCATTTTGATTGCCGGCAGCTTCCTTTTAGCTGATCATTGTGACTGCAGCGTGCAGATTGTGCCTGCTGGCACAGCTGCATGCCACACTACTGCTAGCCGAGCATCGTGCGGGTTGATCTTTCTCGGGTATCTAGTCCATACTTGGATAGCTGCCTCGTGCTGCTTGCATGCATGTATGATCTAAGCGTTGGCTATGCGAGGAGCGGTATCTCCCCCAACTGACTCCAAAATTGGTATGCGTGTGAACGTCTCGACAGCCCAGATAGTGCACGAAACAGAATCTGCCCAAACCACGCGGATGCTAGATGCAAAGTCATCTCGTATCAGCCGCCAGTGTTCAGCCCAAAGAACGAGCCGTGCATGGGTACGTTCGGCGTTGCATGAACAAGGCGCCGAACGTAACGGGAAAAGCAAAAGAGCATTCGCCTACCAGCCACATATTCGTAATTGCCATCTGGGGTCCATCGGTCATGTCTTTCCGGGCTATCTAGCTCCATCTGCGATAACCCTGCGTGCAGTGTACGTACGCAGACTACCTTTAGGTCGCACGGCCCGAGACACATCATTTGAGTGGATGGTACGCCGTTCCGCTAGAGGCGAGGTTCGGGGCATCCAAAGCTCGTTGCCCCATGAAGAGAGGCGTCTCGCTGCGCCAGGGATTGCCAGAAGGGTCGCCGAAGCTTCGTTGAAACCTCGTCTACCCCTGGCTTCGGAATCGTATTGCTAGCTGTGCCGCACAAGATCGATCTAAGGCTGGTGCCACCAACAGCCGCAGCGAGACCTGATCTCTTCGGACATGCCTCCGCCATCCTCGAAAATTCCGTCTGGACAAATGACAAGTGACAAAATTGAACGATACAGGAGTGGAGCTAACTCCCTCCATCCACAAGGGTAGCGGAAAGTCTAGCCAACTATTGAGCGCGTGGGAGCCGTAAAGATGTCTTTCGTGGACGTCCGCTATGATTGGTCCCCAACTAAGTTTCGCAATGATGCAAGATACAAAAGGGCAAAGACTGGCTCACTAGTACCAGATTTTCAGCCAAGCACGTTGCGAGCTCTTGCCGAGGATGATGACTTCCGGCAGCTTGGTGATCAAGAGGCTCCTAGCGAGCCGCGTCTGTACCCAGTCCAAGGTCTCTCGACGTTTCAGGCCGTTTTGAAATGAGGCGTTGACAGTGGCTCGGAATATGAGCGTTGCGATGATCTTCATGGAATTGCAAACCTTGGGCGTCTGCAGTCATGCAAATCCTCCGCAATTACTCATCTCAGGCTCAGATCCTAGGTACGCCTAACACGACGCTAGCACGTGCCGCGACCGCGCTATTGGTAGAACGCCCAGTACCTGCGAGGGGAGGATTCTGGGCCGTTCTTGCGCACTTCGCCGTTTTTGCTAGTGACCTTGGACTTTGTCGGGTGTACAATGTTCTCGCCGATGTGCGGACTAGTAATCTTTTCCATGAGACGCCAACTTGGGCGGAATGCATTCGCGAAGGATTTTGTCTCTGTCAGAACACGTTCTTTTGTAGAAGGACAAGCGTAGCATGGGGCGGCACGGCTATGCAAGATCGGAGATGAAGTTCTGAGGAAGGGTTGAGCATGACGACTTGAAGTGAGTCAGTTGGCATCGGAAGCACGGAGTTCTCCCACTTGGCGAGTATGTCGTAAGGTAGCGACCGCGTCGGCACCACAAACAGAATGGCTAAGGCTTGTCATTCTGCAGTGCGTGCAATCGGTTCCTGGTAGTCGGGTGTAGCTCTTGCAGCATCCTCGTGATAGTCCACAACTTCCACACGTATTCCTTCAGCCCGCAGGAGGAAGCAAAAGAGTACTCCTTTGACTCAAAACGCGGTCCGGGCTGGTGCTTGAGCTTGTATTCTGGTATACGGCATGATTGCGATAGCTTTGATGTAGCCCGCGAGAGAAGATTGTGCATTGCAAAACCCAATACCAGATTCCTTGAGCTGACGAAGGGTGGGCCTAAGTCCGCTCAATCAGGGTATGCATGTTTGGATTCCTGGAACTGCTCGATGCTAGTACTTGGATTGAACGGCTGACCAGTGCGCTGAGTACGATCGATCTGATGCGCGATGTGCTCAATGTGAACATCCCTTCACGATGCGTCAGGATGATAGGCGAGGATATATGTGGCGCCCTGTGGGATCGAATGAGCCAGGATCTGGTACGCATCTCATCTCTCCACACTGCGCACTGCTTACCGAGATCGATCAGACGTGGCGTATTCGATATCTCAGACAATGCATTGGGGACCTAGTGTATTTTCCGAGAGTTCAGCCTAATTGTGGCGTCGTTGGTAGAAACAGGCGTGGCTCAGGTGGTAGGAGCTGTACCCAGGCTCAACGAGATCACGTGATACTGGAGCCCGAGCCGAATGCCAAGCAGGCGCGCCTTTCTTCGAGCGCGCCAACACCCGCGACCACACCCTGCAAAGCCTTCCAATATGAGCGGACATCAGCTTCCAGTCGCGCCGGCTAGTGACGCGATGCCTACGGATCTCTCCACCTTCAATATCGCCGATCTCATCAAGACGCCGCATAACGCGCGTTTGTACAACGAAGTGCAAAACCTCAAGAAGCTCATCAATGAGCTTGTAGACTACCAGCTCGCCCACCCAAAGAATACGAAGCCAGGTTCGCGCGAAGATATTGACAAGGAGAAGAAAGCCACACAAGACATAGAGAAGCGGGAGAAGTACATCCGCGCGCAACTGTCGATTGTCAAGACCTTGTATCGGCAGAGCGTGCTGAAAGTGCGCGAGGAAAAGTCGAAGACCTCCGATGACAGGGCGGTGAACGATGCGCTCATTCTGGGTCTCCACAACCTCAAGTATGAGGAGCAGTCGCTACGATCCGAGATCTCTGCTGCTGAAAACTACGAGTGCGTCTTCGCGTGGAAAACTGCGTCCATCGCTAACTATTGTGTAGCCACAAATACATGAAGCTACCACTCATCCCCCGCGAGCAGTTCCTCGAGCAGTTCCCCGAGCACCAAGATTCGAATGAACACGACCTCATGACGGCGCGCATCGAGCACGAACACCAAGTCCGTCTCAAGCTCGAGGAAGCGCGGCAGGAGAAGCTGAAGCAGAAGCAAAAACTCATTGCGGAGGTTAAGAAGGGCAAGGACGATCTCACCAAGCTGGACACCATGGTCGAGAAGTTCATCGAGGCTGCAGAACCGATCAAGAAAGTGCTGGCTACGGAGTAAATACCTGCTACTGGATTTTCTTCTTGGAGTTGATGCGATGCAGCACTGGAACTATGCTTATACTTGCACTTAGGGATGTCAACATCGTTGAGAAGGACGGGTTTGAAGCAAAGGCTCAAACATGGCAGCCTGCACCCATCCAGACTGGACTTGCAATGCCGTATACGAGCGAAAATGCGGCGCCAAAGACTGCTCTCTTGTAGTCTACTACCACGCAAGCTCGCAAAGACGGACATGGCAGACCGGGATACACTACCTGGTTAGTTTGCTAAGGGTGCGCTCAGTTCGACTTGAGGGTCATGCACGTCCTGTCCTGAGGAAGCAACGCAGTCGCTGCAACATCGCAGCTACAGTAGCGTGTGTTGGGAAAGGTCAGGGGAGCCAAAGTAGTTGATGCAGGAACAATGGGAGCTCGTAATAGTTTGACTAGTAACAGACACGGTACCATTAGCCGGTGCTGATTAGGTGGTCAATTTTGGCGCAAAGCCGAGCCTCTACATTCTCTCCTCGCGCCTTGTCATATGTGTGCGCGAAGCAGACCCGTGTCTGGGGTAGGATTGAATGGTGGGACTGATGCCTGGTTGTGGGGAACCTGGTCTCCACCTGTCTTGGCGCGTCGGCGATTACGGATATCCACCCACGCCTGTCTTCGCCCTGTCCCTCATTACACCACAACTTGTTCCCCGCACACGCGCCCACTCTGCCGCCATGGTTGTTGCTCTAGAGGGCAGTGCTGAGCTCCTCTGCGCATATCCGGTGCCTGCGAGCGGCCTCTCGAGATGCCGTGGGCCGCCATCACTGCCGGCGCAAGATGCCTCGGACTGCATACGTACTATGCAAGACTGGTTCAAAGCGCCTGCGCATACGGAGCAAGAGCCGTCGCCCAAGCGACGTAAAACTGGTGATGGCAGGGCTATCTCCGTGCCTTGGCGGGCGGACGCAGACGCAAAAGATAGTATCGTCTTGGCCAGAGTATCTATTGACTTGGTTAGTGGGCTGGCCAACATCTGTGATGCTGGACTGACCCGTATGCAGAACACGCCCATTCCTTCGCCAGACTTCATGGACACGACGGACGCCTCAGCCACACCGCAAGATTCCATACCTCTAGAACTCGAATCGTGCCACAGGGATCGGGCAAAAGAGACCCTGCAAATTAGACTCCGAAACGTGGTCGATAGAACGGGACTTGACCTGGCCGCCACAACCTCTTCCGCCTTCGCAGACTCGATCCTGCCCCACCTTCGGACCGTCACTACATTTGCTACTACGCGTCGAGGCAAGAACACCAAACCCGCGTCTCGAGCAGCTTTCTGTCGCTGTCAGCTGTACGCGCTCGGTGAGGGACGCAGTATACACAAATTGGTTGTCGAGATACGGTGGACCTTGGGCATGTCAGTGGTTGAGGACTCAGCCGTCACACGCCATTATATGGCCGCAGATCTGAGTCTTCTCCGCGTCTACATGACTGACGAGGTTACAAGAGGCGACAAGAAATGGACTTTGTCTGATTTCTACACTTCAGTTTATGTGCCAGCAGCAGACATGGATGTCTCCCCACGCATCAAACAGAGTTTGCTCGAGACCAAGCTTCTGCCTTTCCAAGAGAGGACCGTTGATTGGCTCTTGCGTCGAGAAGGCGTTGCATTCTCATCCTCTGGGCTGCTCGAGCCATTCGTCAACAGTTCGCCACCAGCATCGTTCAGACAGACTCAAGACGCCCTGGGAACACCGTGCTATGTCAGCTATCTCCGAGGCTCTATTGTTACAAATATAGATGCAGCCAAGGACGACGCTCTGCGGTCACTGCGCGGCGGCATACTCGCCGAAGAGATGGGCTTAGGTAAAACAGTCGAGCTAATTGCACTCATATCCCATCACAAGCGAGACATCCCCAAAGGAAACGTCTACGACGTATACACTGAAGCTGAAGTTAAGCCCTCAGGTGCTACGTTGATCATCACTCCACCTTCGATCCTAGAACAGTGGATGAGCGAATTGCGCACTCACGCCCCTGATCTCAAAGTTTGCCATTACAAGGGTCTCCCACCTCCGACTGCACCAAAGAGTGTCCATGCACCATCTACCATTGAGCATCTCCTGCAATATGACGTAGTGCTAACGACGTATCATGTGCTCTCGAAAGAGATCCATCACGCTGTACCTCCCCCGGAGCGTAGCTCTCGACGCCCCAAACGCCACGAGCGTCGCACCAGCCCTCTCGTCGGCATCTCCTGGTGGAGAGTCTGCTTAGACGAAGCGCAAATGGTGGAGCGTGGGGTCAGTCAGGCCGCCCAAGTAGCGCGGATCATTCCGCGGTGTAACGCCTGGGCAGTTTCCGGCACTCCTCTTCGCAAGGACGTCCAGGATCTACGTGGTCTTTTGATCTTCCTCAGATGTGACACATTTGTAAACCACGAGGCAATCTGGAATCGCCTCGACAAAGCGTCGTTCAAGAGCATTTTCAGCGAGATTGCCCTACGGCATACCAAGGACAGAGTTCGCGATGACCTTCAGATACCGCCTCAGAAACGCGTTGTCATTACAGTTCCTTTCACAACTATCGAGGAACAGAACTACAGCGAAATGATGCGTCAAATGTGTGATGCATGTTGGCTCACACCTGAAGGGCAGCCCTTGGAAGAAGGTCGCGACGAGACCCATCCCCAGGTTGTCGAGCGCATGCGGGAATGGCTGGTCAGGCTGCGCCAGACGTGTCTCCATGCGAACGTGGGTCGAAAGAATCAAAGAGCCTTGGGTGGAAAGAAGGCGGCTTTGCGCACCGTACACGAAGTTCTGGAGGTCATGATTGAGCAGAACGACACCAAATGGAAGTCAGAGGCTCGCGAAATGATTCTATGTCTGATCAAGATGGGTCACATTCATGCTTATTCCGAAGATCCAGTACACGCACTTGAGTACTACTACAAAGCCCGAGAAGAAGCAGAGACATATATTAAGATATGCAGAGGCGAGCTACGCGCGGAGCAGCAGAAGCTGGGCCGCGCATCTACAGCTGACCTTCGTGAGGCTGATGAAGAGCAAGATGTAGCTGCAGATAAGATGGGCCGTATCCCGATTCTGCGTAAATCGCTACGGTCATTTCTGGAGCTTCAGCATGCCGCTCAGTTCTTCAGCGCCACTTCGTTCCATCAGAGAAAAGAATTGCGAATGTACAACACGGACCCAGGATCGGATAGGTGGCGCGAGTGGGACGAGTCTGAGACATCTTACTACGAGGCGGCCAGGGCCATCCGCCATGAGCTGCTGGAGGGATCGAAGAGCAAAGCGCAGCAGCAAATGGCCAAAGTCAATACCAAAACGCCTCTCCAATTGCCTACGATCGCTGACCTCCCAGGTCTTGGGGGTATTGAAGCGCGAAAGATTCTCGACACGATGGACAACATCAGTGATTATTTGAATGAGCAAGCTCAGCAGATACACGCTTGGCGCACAAGAGTTATTGACATTCTTCTTACGCGCTTGGTTGATGACGAAGACGACAAAGAGTTGACAGGAGAAGAATACGATGACTCGCTCAAGGCTCAGGATGAGCTATACGTTTACATCATGGCTCTTCGAACACTTGTCGCAGACCGCAACGCTGCTGTAAACGGTCTACAGGACACTCTTGTCGAACACGAGCTTAGGGCTGCCGAAAAGCAAGCCCTGAGGAAAGACAACGACGAAGGCGATCGCGGTCACGCACCTCAACTTGTGCTTGAAGTTGTCAGGAGACGACGCGAACTGCAAGCGAAACTCCGGGCTGGATCTTTGAGGGGCATTATCTCTAGTATTCGCTCCTTGATGACTACTCTGCAATGGAAAGCGAACAGTGGTGATGTCCGCGCTTCTTCCGAGCTCGAAATCCTTCAGACGCACATCACTAAGGTTCAGGCTATAGTCACAGAACAGGCAAAGGTTATCACTGAACTTGAGAAAGAGCAGGAACTGTATCGAGGCACCATGAACCAACGTCTAGAGTACTATCGGCAGTTTCAACATATCTCCGATACCGTCGCAAAGTACAAGGAGACGCTAGACAGCAGATTCGACCAGCGCGAGTTCGACAGAACCGACGACTTGCGAGAGAAACGCGAGAACAACGCCAATGGCTTCAAAACAAAGTGCACATATCTGAAGCATCTCCGGAGTGAAAATCTGAAGGAGACGACAGCCGAATGTATCATTTGTAGGGAAGACATTGAGATCGGAGTCTTGACGGCTTGCGGTCACAAGTACTGCAAAGAGTGCATCAATCAATGGTGGCAGGCACATCGGACCTGCCCAACTTGTAAGCAGAAGTTGGGCTCGTCCGACTTCAAGGATATTGTCTTCAAACCGACCGAAATCAGAGCGAAAGAAGAGATGGACGCAGCTGCCAGTCGGACGCATGCTTCTACGCCAGGCTCTTCGTCCACCACGTCCATCTACTCTGACCTGTCTGACTCAACGATGAAAGAGATCAAGATGATCGACTTGGAAGGCTCATACGGCACAAAGGTAGATATGATCGCGCGTCATTTGATCTGGATCCGCAACAACGACCCTGGTGCGAAGTCCATCATCTTCTCCCAGTTTGGCGACTTCCTCGAAGTGCTCTACGAAGCGCTGAAAAAGTGGAAGATTGGTGCCAGCAGTATCACTGACAAGAACGGCATCCGGGAGTTCAAGCTAGATCCCAGTGTCGAGTGTTTGCTCCTGGATGCAAAAACCGATTCTTCAGGCCTAAGTCTTGTAAACGCTACCTACGTCTTCCTCTGCGAACCGCTCATCAATCCCGCAATCGAGCTCCAAGCCATCAACCGCGTCCACCGAATCGGGCAAGAACGACCCACGACGGTTTTTATGTACCTTATCAGCAACACAGTCGAAGAAGCCATCTACGATATCTCTGTTGCCCGCCGCCTCGAGCATATCAGCAACAACACATTGTCGAAAACACCGATACAGTCTAATCCCACGACTCCCGCTATCAAAGAACAGACGCTGGACGCTGCGAACTCGGCCGAACTCCAAGCTGCGCCCGTCAAACAGCTCCTGCGCAAGAAGGGCGAAGGAGAGATTGTCAAGGAAGACGACTTGTGGCACTGTCTTTTTGGCAAGCAGCGGAAAGCGGCGAAACCTATAGTGGAGAGGGAGGTTGGCCGTGAACTAAGGGCGCAGGCAGCGGAGGCGAGGATCATGGGATCGCCAGATGCAGGTCCCCGTGGCGCGTCGTCGACTGCGCATTCGGGCACGTTGGAACAGGGTGCGGTTCAAACTTTACCAATCCTTGTAAACAATACGCCAACTTTTGATCTTCCCGCAGCTGCCCGATCGAGGCAAGAACGTTTGGCGCCATTTGCCCCCGATTATGTAGCACATCCCTTGAGGTAATCATGTCAGTGTTGCGATAGCGTGGTACTGGGTAGCTGTATCCATATACTCGAGGCGTACTTGATGAGATCTACACGAATGAATTACAAAGATGTATATATATTGAAAGGATAACAAAATGCACGTAGGCGTGCATGGGTCTCATACTCGCCGAATGATATGATCAGAACACAGCTCGTACATGTGTTGACACGAGTTATATCATAACGTTTGACAGTGATGGACGAACATTGGACTAGACATTTCACATCGAAGCATGGCTGAAGATTGCAATGGTGGTTTTCATATTTGATCAGTAAGAGGAATAGCTCGTAGAGAGCGACTAAAGGCCTGCCTATGTGGTATCATGCTAGAAAGAGACACAAACGCCGGAACCAAATGCAAACGCAGATGCAGTGAGGATGCCAGCCCAGGGTAAAGAAGGTCCGAAACGCCAGCGCTAACAAGAAAAGGGGAGTGACAGCAAAGAGGGGAAGAATATATGTACGAAGAGAAGAGAAAAAGCATCACATGACTGGACCGACCAATCGAAACAAGGTGTTGCAGCGCCTACACTCTAGGCGTCCTCCACTCCCTCACCTCCTGGCGCCCACCTTCATCAAACCCGGCCCGCTCCATGAGCTTCGTGAACGTAGTGTTCGCCGAGTCTGCCGTGAAGCGATTGTCGCGCCGCATACCAGGTGCCTGTGGAGGCGCCAGGAAACTCGGTGCTGGCATCAAGACATCAATGGTCTCCGAACTGCCGCTGCGCGCGACATTCGGACGCTGTTGCCCTTGCTGTGTGTTGAATGTCTGTGTGCTGGTACGGAGGGAACTCGAGCGCCGACTAGCAGAATGAATGCGTTTGGGCTTGGGAGGCGGGGTCTGGTACGGATCTGTGTAGTTCCCTGCGCGTACGGGAGGAGGGTGGAGAGGTGCAGGGTTTGCTGGGAGACCGCCCGTGAAGCCAAAATTCAGTTTGGGGGTGCGGTCCCACATGCTTTTTATCCTGGGGGTAAAGCCGTGGACGGGCGGGTTGGCGTTTGTTTCCTTCATGCCTTGGACGATTCGGTCGGTGGAGTTGGGGCTCGAATGCGCGGAGTGGCTGCCCCGGCGCATGAAGTCGGTCCGGGCGGCGTGCTGGGGGTCGTAGATTGGGTCGCTGATTTGGCGTGCTACATGGCCGAAGTCGCCGGAGTAGCGCTCTTTGGATTGTGACTCGCGCCTTTTCTTGATGATCCAGATCAGGGCGAGGGTGCTGAGGGCGCCGATGACTATGCCGGGGAAGAAGCCAGCTGCGAAGGACCGGCCGTCGAAGCCCTGCTTGGTTTGGACGGGTGCGGTGGCTGAGCAGTCGGAGGTTTGGGAGGCGGACGCCGGGCTGGTGGAGGAGGGTGTTGGGTTTGCGGTTGACGTTGGGGACGGCGATGACGATGGCGAGGTGTCCTTGGCGCACATAGTGCCCTGGCACGTGTAGCCCAACGAACAGCACTTGTCGCCGCATTTGGGCAGGTCAATACCGTCGGTCTCTGAGAGATGCATCTGGTTGTCGGGATGGAGCGTCGCGTTCAGCTGCGTGGTGTCGCAGGTGGTGGGCTGGATGTAGGCGCAGTCCGAGCCGGACGGACAGCAGATGACTGATTGTATGTCTCCGCCGTTGAGAGACATGCAGGTTGAGTCTTTGGGGCAGCAAAAAGAGGAAGGGAAGTCGGATCCGCACTGTTGGAGGCCTGCGCTCCCTCCACATGTTTCTGCTTGGCGGAGGAAGAGACTGGACGCGTGTGCCGTGGGGATGAGGGATAGGAAAAGGCAGGCGAGGGATATCCTCGAGAGCCTGGGAGAGGGTGTGACTGGAGCCATGGTGGTGGAAATGGAAGTGATGGCGGTATTAGGTTGAAGAGGTCGGGCCTGCGAACCTCAAGTGACTCGGAATGAAACAAAGAAATGAGAGAGCGATACGGAAGCAGAGTACGAACAACGGAACAGACAAAGACACGGCCTACCTTGGGTATATCTACCTGCACGAGCTAGACTCGAGGAGCCGCGAGTGACGTTCCTCACGGCGAGAAGGGAGCAGTCGGGCTCTATCGTGTCCACCCATGTCGCCTGTGTTCTGAGAATAGAGGCAGCCGAGGCGCCGAGTGGACAAGAGGCACTGTATGGCGGGCGGAGGGTCTGGCTAGCAGCGTCTGGTGGCAGGTGACTGCGGTGTTTGTGTGGCTCTGCGTGGACAAGCAGGCGAGTGGGTGAAACGAGTGACGCGGGCGCTTGGAGCTCGGCGCGTCGTGATTGGGCGGGGGCTAGCGCGACGATGCAGAGGCCGGAAAAAGATGAGCAGCGAGCAACGGGCTGCCGACTCCAGTTCGCCCGCCGCCCGCAACGACAGCACACATGATGATTACACGCTGTCTGGCCCGCCGGCCGGGAGCCATGCAGTCTGCAGCCGGGGCGTCGAGGGTGTCTTGGAGACGGCCGCCGCCCGCCGCCCGCAGCCTCTACACAGTGCCCCCGCTGGACAACCACGCCCAGCTCGAGCAGAACGGCATCCCGGGCGTGCTCTCGCCCACGGGCTTCCGCACCGCCTACACCGAGTACCAGGGCCACATCGTCGACGAGCTGAATGCATCCACCGCCGGTACGCCAGCGCCCCGCCGCGTCCAGGGCGCTGCCACAGGCTAACGTCGCTCTGCAGGTACGCCGTGGGAGAACCAGGAGGCCAAGGCCCTCGTCGTCGACTTCGCCCGCGACCCGACCAAGGCCTACGCCTTCAACATCGCCAGCATGGCCTTCAACAACCACTTCTTCTTCCGCGGCCTCAACACCAACCCCGACGTGCACGCCCAGCCGTCCAAAGACCTCCACGCCCACATCAACAAGCACTTCACCTCGCTCGACACCCTGCGCGACACCTTCCTCGCCACCGCCGAGTCCATGTTCGGCCCCGGCTTTGTCTGGCTCGTGCAGACCAACGACAACAGCCTGGGCGGCACTCTGCGCATCCTGCCCACCTACCTGGCCGGATCGCCTCTGTCGGGCGCCCACTACAGGCGCCAGTCCCACGACCTCAACACACACAACGCCGACTCGTACCAGAACATGAACAAGGTGGGCTCCTTCGGCGTGGCCGCGCAGCAGGACCAGAAGCCCAAGAAGCCGTTGGGCGGCGTCGATGTAGTGCCGCTGCTGTGCGTAAACACGTGGGAGCACGTCTGGCTGCACGACTACGGTGTCCGCGGGAAGAGGGCCTTCCTCGAGCAGTGGTGGGACAGGATTGACTGGGACTTTGTCGGCCAGAACACAACGCTGAAGAGCAAGAGCCCTCGATCTTTCATGGGCGCCTAGAAACTAGGCCTGTACACTGCATGTAGACATATATGTACAAGACATTTTGAAACTACGTCAAGGCATCTCTGCATGCATGGCGCCGGGCGTCGACTCGGGCATCTAACAACGTGCGACCTCGCCCACTCTGCCCGTGAAGAACATGTGTCTGTACTTGCTCACTGACTACCATGATTCAAACGCCCTCAGGCATCGCTGCAGCTGCATGCCATTCCGAACGCTGTCCAGGCCTTGTCTTCTCCCATTGCGGGCTATACGGGATACGGCGCGACATGTACTGGCCTGCAGCTCACCACTGCCAGTGGCCCAAACCGGCTCTGATCACCACCACGTCCTCAAATCTTCACCGGATCGTCTTCTCACACCACCAGATGCCGGCCTCTCAAGGCAGATTCAAAGTACACCTTCGCGATGCGCTGTCCACTCTTCTCAGCCTGAGCCTCGGAAATCATCAGGTGGCCAACTCGCGCCCGTATAGCCGGCGTCATCCTGTGCCACACCGTTGGCGCGCCTCTAGTCAACTGTTGACGCGCAACACCTGAAGACGTCCGCGCATACTTCGGACTAGGCATGTGGACAGGTATACCGACAGCAAAGGCTGCCAACACGTAGTCGAGTTCCAGTTGAGGGCCAAATCCCTCGAGGCCTCCCACGCGCGGACAACCAAGAACATTTATTGGAAACACTGACCAGAGCGCACCGCCTCCGCCTTGCATGCTTACGATGCACTGATTTTCGCCCAGCCCTGCGGCAACTTCTGCATAAGTTCAACACTTCGCGTGCTCGCCTGCCTTCAGCCGTGCACCTTGGCCAATCACAAGGCCGTGATCTTCGCCGGATTTAGTCGTCGGTCAACCAGCGCCCTGCATTAATTCCTACACTATGACCTCACACGACTCTAGGGTTAGCTAGTCGGTAACACATATCGAAGGATTTCGACTCTCTTCGCTGCGGGTGCCTTTTCCCAAGACTCCGATTCTCCACACTGCTCTTTTTGTCTCTTTTTTCCAATCTGGTATTGCGTTTTCTAGCGGGAGCATGGCAGTGCTTGCGGATATATTACCGGTAGTGTCGAGGAGCTCAGCTCTCGCGCTGAAGCTATACGGCGTTGCTGTGGAGTCGCCTGAGGCCGCGAAAGACCTAGTCGCCGTTGCAAACAAAACAAATGGTTTCGCTGCAATACTCAAGCAGCTAGGGACGATCATCAAAGAGGACGATCGTTTGCCGTCACCTGAGGTACGTAAGGACGCGCGAGTCGCGCTGCAATTACGAGAAAGCATGGCCTATTCCAAGATCGGAGTGTTGTACTGGCATAATACCAAGAAGACTTTGGGAATACCACTCATCTGCTCTGTCCGATCAAGGGAGTTGAAGACATTAGTCAAGGAGGAGCGAATGCTTATGCTTTGTTGAATGAGGTCGTGGACACCCTCGCTGACATCCATATAGGCCATCAACACCCTGGACGATGCCATCGATCAGGCTCAGAACTTGCTTACCAGCGTCGAGATGACTACCTCGATCGAGAACGACAAGTTCCATGACCGAAGAGACAGTGTTCGCTCTACTCAACACAGCCATCCCCGTTTAGATCATTCGACCAAGGCAAGCTTAGACTATTTCACAGCTCACCTGGAAGCCTTGAGCATGACGCTCTCTGTTCTGCTGCAAACGTTGTATGCAGCACAGACTATAATGTGGTCGAAGTAAGTTTTGCATCCTTACACTGCACTCGGCCTCTGACCCAGTCGCATCCGCATAGCTCTATCTTCTACTTGAGGTACATCTTGGCTTGGAGTAGTATGCTGCTGACAGTCTTTCAGGTTACGTCCTACGGTATCTCCTCAACAAGCCGCCAAACTTGTTGACAACGAAAAGATTCAACTCGAGGCACTCATTGTTCAACAACAACTATCCATCTTATCAGCTTCAAACTTCTACGAACAATCGCCACGGTCTGGTGCGCGCTTATTGATGGAGGCAGACAGTTCCCAGAGCTTAGTTGTCACAGAGCATGGCGAAAGCCCTAGGCCAATCAGCCTTCGATCTTATCAGGATGAGGACCTGAGAAGCCTCGACACGTCGGTATACACCGAAGCGAATGGTCTGCCTGCGGTCTTCAGTATATCGGCTTCGCGCGCCGAGCACTTGCTACAACAATGGACGAGTCTGCCTCTATTTGAGCGCCGCTTACGAGACGAAGAACGTGAACTACAAAGGCAGAGACAAGAGTATCAACAAGCTACTGTAGAGTCAGATAGCGAAGAAGAGCAGAGCCGCACATCAAAGCTTTCAGGTGATGGCGCTCGGCGAACACAAAGGTCGGGCAGCATACAGCCGCTGTTCACTGAGGCCAGCAGCCTGTCTAGTCCACACCCGGAGATGCATTACGGTCCGCCTGCACCGCCAACACCGATCGCTACACCTCGTACATCACAAGCTAGCATGCCTGCTACAAATGAACAGCAAACAGCTGCTTCGCCCCGATCCAGTCTAGGTAGTCTCCCCATCGAGGCTGCCGCCGCGGTAGAAGCGAAAGAGGAAGACAGTGAAGTCGATCTAGAAATACCTTGGAAGTTGTGTGCGCGCAAATACTACTGGCGCTTTGTCGATGCCAAGCAAGTCAGCTCGAATACTGATCAAGCGTATTCACTTGCCTATTTGGAACGTAGCAGTTGGACCGAGATCATGGCTAGTTGGGTGTGCAAGGAAGCAATCCGAGAGGCAGGTTTCAGGTTTACACAATATCAAAAGGAGCGGAGGGATAGTAGGAGAACGAGAGGGGAGACATGCTTCTGCATCGAACGTCCATTGCAGTTTGACCAAGTCAAACGTCTTGTCGAACGTACCGTTGACATCTACCGGAAAGCAGCACCACAGACTCCACCCCAACAACCACAAGCCAGGAGATCATCTTTCCATCGTGCCCCACCGCCACCTACTGCTCTAAAAGGAAGCGCATTCGACCGCGACAGGACACCAGTGCCGCGAAACACACATCCCCCGCTTGATCGCACGAACACGATGCACTACGCACCGCCGCCTGGGCCACCCCCACTAGACCGATCACTCTCGATGCCTGGACCGGGACTCGTCCCACCGCCACCCCAGCAAAAGATCAACACCCGCACTCCAAATCTCCAGATACCGGTACCCAGTCAATATACCCCTCAACAACCACAACGCCCTCACTCCCCACGAATCCCACAGTACCCACCTCAAGCCAACGGACACCCATCCCAGCCGATGAACGCACCACCATACTACCCACCACCTCCAAACACCCCTTTTGCAAACGCACCCGCGCCCCCACATGCACCAATCCAAAACCAGAATTACCCTGTACAAGCCTCGCCTCTCCGCCAATCCTACATGAACCCCACTTATGCCGGCAACCGACGACATGACGACGACTTTACCACATCCGAGTCTGAGCTCGAACGCCCAAGACGGCGCAGATCCAAATCGAGGAGTAGAGCGTATGAGAAGGAGAGGGAAAGGGACAAGTATGGTAAGAAAAGTCACACAGGGAGGAAGGCCGCGGCGGGCGCGTTGCTGGGTGTTGGTGGGTTGACCGCATTGTTGGATGGTTTGAGCGGACTGTAGAATGTACGAATTGCATGATTTGATCTTGCCACCATTTTGGGGTCTTGAGCGCAAGGTACCCAACGGATTAGTTGCTTGTACAATGACTTACGAATTCATAATGAAGAAGTATCTCGCACTTTCATACCTTCTCTACCATCTTCGACCGTGCAAATCAACATGACGAGTTCCTCAAAACAAGCATTAATCAGAGAATTAGTTTGGAAATAACAGCGATGCATTGAAACCACAAAGACGTTAACTAGGGCAAGGAAAAAAAAGACTACGTAGGGACAGAATAGGAATACGCGACACCATCCACCTCTGCCGACCACCCGTTCAACACCCCATCACATCTTCCCTCTTCCCAAGCTCTTCAAGCGTAGTCTACTCTAGCAAAACCATCCTTCGCACAGAGCATACCCAGTATTATTCTGCCATTACCGCTTCACCGTTGTTACAGATGTGCTCGCTAGCCGGGTCCGGACACGAATCGTTCTCGGACTTGTCCAGGTGACTGGGTATCTCAGATTGAGTCGTTCGCGCAGGAGCCGTACAGGCGATGTACTGTGGAGTCGCAGACAATGCCATCACAGCCAGATCTAAGGTGGAGTCCTCGGATGCGACGGTGCGCTCCATGACCTCGTCGCCCGTTTCTGAGTGGGAACTGTGTTCGTTGAAAGTGTTAACTGGCACATGCGGTTCGAGGCGGGTGTGTCGATCGGTGGCTCCGTCGACATGTGGTTGTACCCCAGTGGCTCCTTCTGTATCATCTTCCTCTCCTTCAAAGCAAACCACTGTCTCGCCAGCAAGCTCAGAGACCGCAGCACATTCCCCAACTGTAGTCGTCCCATTCACTCCCTGCCCAGTAACCCCCCCTCCAACCGCCATAGGCATAATCATCACCTCTCCCAACCCCCCATTTGGTTGCCGCACAACAACACCCTCAGCACCCGCGCCGTCACCACCCCAAAACCCCGTTGTACGCCCTTCAATCAACAACTTCGATTCCTTCTCGTTCTGGATCAGCGAGCAGCACGTGCAAAACCACGTCTTGAGTATATCGGCAACACAAGTGCCGCCGAGGTCGCCTAGTTTGCGGATCCGATAGGTTTGCCATGCGAAGGGGACGCAGACGAGGAAGCCGTGGGCGAGCGGGGTACAGCAGAGGAACGAGTAGCCGTATGCTATGCACTGTTGTCGGTAGTGTCAGTCAGGAATCTGAGAAGGAATTATGCGGTGGGATAGAGTGGGACGCTAATCGAAGCTGGATGGAACTTTGTCAGGGAGGGAAATGGCGTACCGGCACGTTGACAATCTCATAGCCACTCATATCGCCGTTGTAGTGAAGACGGTGCCACGTCTTTCCGCAAGTGACGCAAGGACAGAAGAACGTGACGATACCTACGCTACTTGTTAGTCCATCTTTCTCGTCATCCCCATCCTCATACCAACAAGTGTGGAAAGACTTACATAAGGGCAGCGGATTCAAGCAATCCTAGAGACTTGTGTTCCATGGCTTGGTACGACGCAAATCTGCTTCGATCTCTTCTCTCGCTAACGCAGTCCAGTCTGATATCTGGGAGCCGCACCATCGTCCCCATCGTGAGATGGTGTCACGGGTCTTTTGGAGGGACGGGTGTCCTGTGAGGCGGTCTGGCATTGTGGTATGATGGGCCGACTTCCTGAAAGCGAGTTGATCTCAGCACGGTGTCTAGGGTGAGAGAAAATGATGTATTCGATGCCGAGTATGCTGATGCTATGTGGGAGGGTGCGCGAAGAATAGAGTGGATGGTGTGGCGCAGATGATGTCTGGGAAGGCAAGAGAAGTAGACGCGTGAGCGACTGATATGGACCTCAACTCGCCGGGTAAGGACGATAGAGCCAGGAATCAGGTGGGAGGCGGTGGCGACTAAGAAACAGTCTCCGTCAACTAGTGAAGTCTCAATGATTCACGGTTACCGCATTGGCAATGTATAGCGGGACATGCACAGCAGTTCTAGTTAAGATGATGAAGTGATATAATGTTCTGGAGACAGCCACGCCAAGTTGAGGGACGGTAAGATGCCACGTAATGTCACATTATGATAAATGTGAAGCAACTGAGGAGAAATGTATGCAAGTATCAAATCGCATGCATTGTATAGGCCACGCATATTGGCAGCGCATACTAGTCTATGTAACTAATCATTTGCTCGAAACTATACTTTTATCAGATTCCTTCCACCCAAGTCACGGGGTCAGGTCCGCATATGCGCATGCAAACCAAAACGAGCATTTAAATCCCACCGCCGAGCTGGCCTTGGAAAGACAGCCACCATGATGGTTACCACAAAGAACCGGGGGTATCTTCCTTCGTACAAAGGTTGGGTCGTGGCTAGACCTTCATGAACGCCATCTATGCAGTAAACTTTTCCGTCGTCCAAAACAGGGTCATGCTGCTACTCTCCGCGTGTGGAGAGACCGAGAGACGCAAGGACGACGAGAAAGACGTTGTCGTCGAGGGGTATGACCGGGAAAAAAGGAACCGCTTTTGTCGTAAGATAAGGAAATGCTCAGAGAGGTCATCCGCGTGTGGAAGACTCGGAAAGCGAGAATCTATAGCTCCCCAAGCAGCATGCTTGCAGAAGAGCGAAGTCGTGAAATGTTCGTAATGCATGCCTTTGCGAGAAAGACGAGGGTCCTGCCATCTATGTTCGAGCTCGACAAGAGTGCGTCGAAGGGTATCGTATGCGAGAAGAGCTCGAAAACAGGCAGATCCGCAAAAAAACAGTCGCTGTCTATATGCTGATTGGGGTATGAGATTCCAGATTTCCGCATCGATCCGCGGTAACCGGGAAAGATTCGCAGAAAACATTCGCAAGTGAAGGAAATCGAAAGCAAGCCATCGGTAGCGGCGACACGAAGGCCCAGGGTATCGTAGAGAAGAAAATGTGTCCCGGGCTGGCTATATCGTGAAGCGGTGCGTTGCACGTTTACCACCAAGAGTTGCCGCCAGGGCCGGATGGGTTGCCGTAGCCTCCACCAAAGCCGCCGCCGCCACCACCGTAGCCGCCGGGAGCTGGAGGAGCGTAGCCACCGCCGGGAGCACCGCCGAAGCCACCTCCGTAGCCACCTTGAGGAGCACCTCCCCACTGGCCACCGCCACCGCCACCGAAACCACCACCGCCCATGCGACGAACGTCACGGGTAGCAGCGTTGCCACGGCCACGGCCGCCTCCACGGCCACCACGACCTCCACCGAAGCCGGAGCCCTCGCGAGCAATGGACTCGAGGAAGCTAGGGACCTCTTGGTTGGCCTCCTTCAACAGGTCAAGGAGATCGCGTACGACTCCGCGATTGCCGCGGTTGAAGAAAGCAGTGGCAATACCAGTGTTTCCAGCTCGTCCAGTACGACCGATTCGATGAACATAATCGTCAATGTCGGTAGGAAGGTCATAGTTGACTACATGCGTCTGAAAAACGTCAGTGAATAGCAGGAAGTGAGGAGTAGGGGGATACGTACCACGTTCGGGATGTCAAGTCCTCGAGCTGCAACAGCAGTGGCGACAAGAATTGGGCAACGTCCAGTTCGGAACATCTCCAGAGCCTTCTCACGCTCGCGCTGAGTGCGGTCACCGTGAATGGAGGTGGCGGGGAAGCCCTGGTTGATGAGGAAGTCGGACAGCGAGTCGGCCATACGCTTCGTCTCGACGAAGATCAGGGTGAGACCAGCACCGTGTGTGTGGAGAATATCAAGGAGAACAGAGCGCTTGTCGCCGTCCTCGACGTACTCAATCTTCTGGGTGATGTTCTCAGAAGTGGAACCGACACGACCGACCGAAAGGAAAATGTAGTCCTTCAAGAAGTCGCGGGCGAGCATCTGGATATCGCGGGGGAAGGTGGCCGAAAACATGAGTGTCTGGCGGGCAGCGGTAGGAGGCATGTCCTCACCCTCAACGATACGGCGAATCTGAGGCTCGAAACCCATGTCCAACATGCGGTCAGCCTCGTCGAGAACGAGGTACTTGATGCTAGCGAGGGAGATACGGCCACGCTCGATCAGGTCAACGAGACGACCGGGGGTAGCAACGAGAAGATCGCAGCCGCGCTCAATCTGGCGAAGCTGAGAGCCAATGTCGGCACCACCGTAGACGACGCAAGGACGGACCCAGGAGCGGTATGCGAACTTGCGGGCTTCGTCGAAGATCTGGGAGACCAACTCACGGGTAGGAGCAAGGACGAGCGAAGTGGGGTAAGCCTTGCGTTGACGTCCGTATCCACCCTGAGCCTGTGCGGGAGGAGGAGAGGGGCCATTCTGGAAGGCCTGGGCGAGAATGGGGAAGAGGAAACCACCAGTCTTTCCGGAACCAGTCTGGGCACAAGCCATGAGATCACGGCCACCCATGACGATGGGGATGGAGTACTTCTGTACAGGAGTGGGAACCTTGTATCCGGAGAGCTCGATGTTGCTCAGCAGGTGGTCATCGAGAGGCGGGTTTGTGAAACGTGTGACGGGTTCGGGGACACCCTGACCAGAGGCCTCGACGGGGATGTCATCGTACTTCTCGAAGTTGATACCGGTCTGTTGCTTGGAAGGGTCGTTGGGCATACCGAAGAGGTCGCGCTCGAGGCGCTGGTTGGGCGGGCCGGGAACGTGCTTGCCGTCCTTCCAGGCACCGTCGCCAGACCCGCGGGCGCCTCCAGAGCCACCGCCGCCGGGCTTGCCGTAGGCGTTGGGGTCAAAGTTACCGCGAGGGGCACCGCCCCATCCACCGCCTGGGGGACCGTCGCGACCGCGGGGAGTGAAGTTGGGTGCGTTGGCCCAGCCACCGGCACCGCCGCCGCCGTTCATCTGAGGGGGAGGACCCTGACTGTCACCAGTTAGCATACCTTCCAGTTTTGTGTCCTGGGTGTTGACTGACCCTCCGGGGCCCCACGCGCTGCCGCCGAGACCGCCGCCGTTCATCATCGGGGGCGGGCCGTCCATGGGTGCAGGGCCTCCGGGACCGCCCTGGGGACGGCCGCGAAGGTGAGGGGGGATGTAGGCAGAACGCTCGCCGTTGAAGCCGTTCTGGGGGTTGTGCTGGGAGTCGTTGATGTTGAGACGACCCATGTCGAGTTGTTCAGCCATGATGGGCGTGGTGGAATCGAGTTGGTTGAGGGTGTGTTTGGGAGTGCAATGTGCAGGGCGCAAATTACAGATGTGCTGGCTTCGGCTGGCTCGGCGGTGAGCGACAGACGAAAAGTAGCAGGTCTAAGTGACGAAACTCGTAACTCGCAGGCGGGTGCCTGAGACTCGTTCTGTCAGGAAAGAAGGGAACGCCTCTGTCCTGAAAACGAGAAGTAAAGAAGTGAAGACCAAAAGAAAGGACTTCACAGGAAAAGAGCTTGTAAGGTTGTGCAATACACACAGAGTAGTTTTGGAGGGTGGGTGGTTAGGGAAGAGGGAGACGGCCGCAGGTAAGTTAAAAAAGCGTGTCGGAGAACCCTTCCCGCACTAGTCCCCGTTGGCGCTAGCGCTCCCTCTCAGAGTTCTCAGGCTGTGGCGAGTGGGGAGCGGTGAACGTCACAGATGGAAGCTGTCGTGTGCTGCAGCAGGCTTGCTTTTCATGCGACATGCACTGTGACATGGCCGCAGTTGAATGTAGTGGCGGCCTTTCTAGGTTCTTGTGCAGGCTCCAGGCCATCCTGTGCGACTGTGCCATGGCTTTAGATAACCCAACATTTGTCTTCTTTGCTTTTACCCTGGACGTGCCCTGGCCGTTGCACATCGTCATCGGCGGGTAATGCAGGGACTGCAAGGACATCGTATCCCCTCTACCCTAGCTAGCGTCTTGACACACTAGAGAGCCATGTTCACCATGTATCAGATCAATGCTCTACTAAAGGAACGTTTCTGCATTTCGTCGTAATCTAGGCCATGCTCTTCTCCTTGAGCCCACCCATAATGTTGCTTTGCCCTCCATTTCGCGTTTTCAAGAAGAGCACGCAAATCGCAACGACAGCCCCGATAAAGAAAAGCTTCTGACCGACCGACAAACCATCAGCAGAACCAGCAGCAGCAGCCAGGCCAGGAATTTTGCCCTTGGTGGAAGAGGCCTGGGATACCTCAGCAATGTTGACGATATCGTCGTGAGACGGAGTCGCTGTGATATCGAGTTCGTCGCCAGGAATGGCTGGTTCAGCATGACCGTATAAATCTTGAAGAAAAAGGTACAACTATCAGCAGCTCTCCAACCTGAGGGGTCGACTCAATAGCAAAGAATGCGTACTGATGTCTAGAGTTCCGCGTGAATACCTTCCTCTGGCACCTCGAGCTCTCCGCTCTTGGCGATCTTGACAGTCTGGACCGGCTTGTCTCCAGCACCCTTCTTCACGTTCTCAATCTTCTCCACGACCTCGTAGCCCTCGAGGACCTCTCCGAACACGACGTGGCGGCCATCGAGCCAGCTGGTGATGACGGTGGTGATGAAGAACTGAGAGCCTAGGATAGTCAGTGCATGCTGCAGGGAGTGAAGGGGAAGGGTACTCACCGTTGGTATCTTTGCCAGCATTGGCCATGCTGAGGAGACCCTTGCGGGTGTGCTTGAGCTTGAAGTTCTCGTCGGGGAACTTCTCTCCATAGATCGATTTACCTCCTGTACCATCGCCTTTGGTAAAGTCTAGCGGTTGATCAGCATTGTGAATCCTAGACCCGGGCATGAGTCGGACTTACCACCACCCTGGATCATGAAGTTGTTGATAACGCGGTGGAAAGTAGAGCCTTCGTAACCGAATCCCTTCTCGCCAGTAGCGAGAGCACTGTAGTCTATGTCAGCCCCCAGAATTATGCGTAGACTTGTATCCGTTCGTACCGGAAGTTCTCAGCGGTCTTGGGGACGGTCTTGCCGTAGAGACCGATGGTGATGCGGCCTAGCTCTTCATCGCCGTGGGTAACGTCGAAGTAGACCTGAATATAGTCAGCAAGTCCGTCTATTCATCCGATTGAAAGCTATACACACCTTGTGAGTGATCTTTGGACCCTTTGCAGCCTCGGTGCTCTGAGCAAAGAAGACGAAAGTGATCGAGAGGATCAAGAGGAGCGAAATGACAGCTCTCTGGATGGTAGCCATGGTGCCTGATTGTGTCGGGAAACAATCGAGGGAAGTCGCAAGGTTAAGTAGTTTGGACAGCCCCCTGCGGAATGCGATGGTGGAGGAGGTGTTGAAACGTTGCGTTTTACCTAGGTAGAGCCATTGCCCGCACTGTCGCACTAGCGCCGGCTGGGTCTAGCGGGAAACGGAAGTCTGGAGTTCGAGATCAGACACGACAATTGACACTCCAACACGCGAACTCGCCGTCGGAACGCTGACCCGCCATGGTACGCGACTGGAACGCCCATTTCCCCTTGCGCGCGTCTTACTGACGGTTTAGGTGTTCATCAACGGCTTCAGCTTCACGGAAGCGACGCTCGTGAAGCGATCCCTCGAATCTTTCTTTGGCATCGGGCCCTCGGTCTCGCAGCGCATTATGGCGAAATTCTACATCCACCCGTGGGCGAAAGTCGGCAGCTTGAAAAACGCCACCGTCATGGATCTGACCGCGGAACTGGCCAACATGAAAATTGAGAACGATTTACGGCGGCAAGTGCAGGACGACATCCGGAGATTGAGGGATATGGGCACATATCGTGGAAGGAGACACGCTATGGGCTTGCCCGTGAGGGGCCAGAAGACAAGGACACAGGTAGGTTTGGCCCTAGGAGAGTGGCTGTGGTCTTGGTGGGTCAATGGGCTAACAATCGCAGATTGCTACTGCGCGACGGTTGAACAAGATGGAGCGAGGCGGTAGTGGAAGAGTGGGGCTGTAAGGAGTACGAAAGCCTACGAGTGTATTATACTGTATGGTGCGCAGGCATAGACCCGTGTCTACAAGACGCAGTTAGAAGGAAAACATGGATTAACGACACAACTACATTGAGTATATCGGACGCTTTTTCTTAGTATATCCATTGGAGGTGAGCCGATGCTTCGACAGTGTTACAACGGAGTCCAGCAATGCGGAGCCTTGTCTCACTGTCTCTGCATCGAAAACGCGATCTGTGATTCAGAGACAGTGTAGTTGTGCAGACCTTCACCCGGCCTCAAACTCTTCTTTGCAGATGAAGTCCATTAGTGCAACTCATTTGGAAGTTGACAAGTCGAACTGATCGCTATCCCAGTTGCCCAGCATCGGATACGAAGCTATCAAGGTCAGTGTGAAGGATGTCAGGATCGATAGATAAATTACACCTATGATTTTGTATAACAGAGTAGCAGCTGCTTGGTGACAGCCAGGTGTCCTGTAGCTATGGGAATTAACAATCTGAATATTGAAGCACATGTCTGTTTTGGGTCCGGTCATCCTGACATGGATCAAAAACTGTGGGGAATGTGAAAATGCTCGCGAATTCGCTTGACAACTCGGGACTCGAGTTCAATGGACAGTATGCCACTCAACACACGGTTTCGTAATGCTGATTGACGGCTGCTCACTGTTTCGAACAGTACGTTATGAAGCAAGTGGTTTGCAAACGCCGAGGCAACAATGACGATATTATCTTCCATGATAGCTATTTTCGAAAGTTATTCAAGCGTCCACATTGTTCCCTGCTCAGAAATTGGCTTTGACTTTGCGTTCGCTCGGTACGCATTGCCTCCCGTGAATTAGCCTCGAACGCTACACCATGCGGTTTCTTCTTCTTGGACAGGCAGAACCCGTCCATGTTCTCACTGTATCTGCGTGCATCGCTTTCCTCGTAATTTCCAAAGCAACATACCTGTGGATGTACGCAGATGTAGCGAATGGGAACTGGAACGTCTTGAGGGCATGATGGTAGGCGTTTGTTCATTGAGCAAGGGTTCTCCATACTGGGTTTACCCACGCAGTAGCTGTCCCATGGCGCAAACCATCACAAGGTTCCGATGAGGCGTTATTGGCCTCCATCTTGGCGCCACTTCACTCTCCGATCTATACTTCCTCCACATTTGATGGCGGGAACTGTAGGTCCAGGCGGCGGTTAGCGGTCCAACGGGAGCTTACATTCCGGACGGAGCTCTCACAGGTATGCGCATGCATTGATGAAAGACTACCATTTGCAAATGAGGATAGCTTTCCTTTCACCGTAAGTTCCGCATATTACCAGAGATGTAATGTCCGCGCTCCTGTTGATGCAGTCTTGTCAATTTAGACGTTGGTGATTTGTCCTGTTCAACGCAGCAAAGCTCGTATTTGCAATCACGAAGATCATAATACTTCGGTGTTGCCCCTCGGAGCTGGATATGCGATGTATAATTAGACGTGAGAGAGGCTTGCGGCTTGACCCAACTCGCATGGAAACAACTGTTCCGAGTTATGCTTGCCATGTCTTTGGGGTAGCGTCTGCCTCAGGTTCACCCTGCATCTGTGGAGGGAATGCGTGCGGTCGAAGGATGTGGGTGCTGGACCATCAAGGAGGCTGTTCATGCCGCATCTTTACTCGCCCGAGTGATGATGTCCGCTGCAATGTCGCACCTCATTTCCACGGCTTGCGGTGGGTACTAGCGCAGAGACAGAAAAAACAAAAGACGTTTCTCGGCCTCAATCATCCAAATTACCCCTGACAGAGCATTGCAAAGAGGAATTATTAGTCTGGGCCTTGGGTTCGTTGCGCAGCCTAGGTGCAGCTCGTGATCACCATGTGGCGACGGTTACGGTTTAGTCGTGGAGCTATCAGCGGCTCCCTGCAGTACACTTCGCTTGACGGCGGATGAGTTTCAGATGTAATCGCAGGTCAGTAGGAATCGTATGATTCTGATATGCGTTCCAAGCGGCATGTATCGGCCGTCAGCATACTCGAGCATTCAGCCGCGGTGCAGAGCGGATGGTTGGGCACTCATGGTGATGGACGGCATGCGGTGGTTGTCTCTGGGAGTTCGGAGCTGCTGCATCTACGAGTGCCAAGTGATCGACGGGTCTAGCCCCGATTCGGCCTGGCAAATCCTTCGTGCTGCAGCGACCCAGCCGGCAGCCCTTCAACTCGAACGCCTCCGTGCGCAAGAGACATTATTACCGCGACCATCCAATCGACGGCCAGACGGCTGGCGGAGTTGCTCTCGAGTCTGCCATGAGTCGCAGATTATCGCGCCGCCGAATCAATACACTCTCTGGGCTCGCATGCCAAATCATCTGGGCTGTAGCCAATAGGTGGGCATTTCGCACCTTTTGGCTTGTCAGGCTGTTGTCAGCTTGCCTGCGGGCACCAGCGACAGCAGACCACGCGCACATCTCGTTCTGCACAAGAGGGGCGGTGGATGGTGGCTCGTAGTTGATTACGGCTAGCAAGCCACAGGTGTGCGCCAATGGAAAAGCCAAAGTAGCTTTCTGGCGCCTACGCGGGCAGGTGGTCGACGGGGATGCAGACGGGTTTGGGCATATCTAAAACGTGAGGGGACGCAGCCATCAAGGCGTGCGGAGGCGATGATGGAGACGACGGCCTACAGGGCTCGCTTCTGCTGCAGGAACCAGGCTTGACTTTGGCCCGGCTCCTACAAGGGCGGTTATGGCGCCGAATGAGAAGCCGGCAGGCGACAAGCCCAAATCTCTTCTGTTCCGGCTGCTCCTTCTGACGGAGACTTGTCTCAAGCTGCGCGGGACGCCAGATGCTGACGAGACTGCTGAGCGTGGCAGCTTTGGATTCACCAGACACTCAGAGCGTCGCCGAAACACTAATCCCCGCTGGCCGTCTGCTATACCGTCGACCAGATATCCCGGTCGTCCGCTAGCCCGTTTGAGCCTTGAACATGGCGGCGACGAATACAGACATGCACATGCTTCAGGAAAGGACGGCGGCACATCACATCCTTCAGCACCAGCCGCCGTCGCCCTTGCACTCTCTCTCCGCGCCGTCGCTCGCGGACAGTATTCGCAGCCTTCGCGACGACTCGACGCGCTCGCACAACGTGCCGGCCACGGCGGACGAGCAACACCCGCCCCGAGCACGTCGCAAACCCGTCCCAAGCCCGCTGTATTCGACTGGTAATAGCGGCCCCCCGTGCCAGCAGCCGGGCTACCGCGACTCACCACGCCTCGACGAACCGCGCAGTCCGCGCGAGAAGCTCGACGCATTGCTGGCGGAGGAGCAACAGCATACCTCGCCCATTCGCCCAACCCAGCCAGCGCACCCGCCTACACCACCCACCGTCCCCACCCCGAGCTTCGCGCAGTCGTCGCGGCCGTCTGCGTATGCCAGACTCCGCCAGCTGTCGTCTCCCACGCTGTCTTCGGCTGGCATTTCCCCGCCAGCCTCGCCCGTCACCATGCCTCCACCATCACGCCCGAACCGGCCAGACACGAGGCCGACGGTGCCAGTCCGCAACCCCTCGATAGACTCGGCCGCATCCTCGCTGTCGTCGACGGCCTCGCAGAACCGCCCGCCCGCCAGCCATGCGCCCCGGCCGTCGCAGGACACGAGCACCGCCAACCCCCCAGACATGGCCAGTCTGATGGCCGCTGCAGGCTCACCCGAGGCCGCCATGCTGGCCCTGTGGAAGGACAAGCAGAACACGTCCAGCCACAACGCGCAGCTCTGGCGGCTGGTGGAGAAGCAACGGTCCATGATCATCGGGCTCCAGAAAGACCTCGAGCGCGCACTGAAGGACAAGGACCGCTACCGCAGAAAGTTCAAGGAGTACGCTGAGCAGCTGCCACCCGGCCCCGGCTCGCTGCAAAAGTCCGACACGTTCGACTCGGTCGTGGAACGCGAGACCAGCCAGTCGCCAGCCCTCGGTGAGCAACCTGGTGACGCCGCTCGGCCCAGCGACACCAAAGCCACCGAGCACAAGACATCGCCCCTGACGCAAGAGCACCCCGCACCGCATCTCATCCCAGACTCACAGCTAGCGACGTCGCCGTCTCATTCCACGGCATCCAACATCTCGTCAGCCGTAAACTCACCTACAGACTACTCCGTGCAACCCCTTAGCCTTGGTAGCAGGGGCCTCGGCCTCGACTCTACATTGCTGCAGCCCGGCGATGCTGCTCAACCCCCAGCGCAAGCCCCGAAGCCAGCCACTCCTCCCCAGAACACCTCAGACGTGACGCTCGTCCCGGGCAGCTCACAGCTCCAGCCTCCGCAGATATCGCTGATCCAAGCTACGCCTGTCGTCGGCGGCGATGGCTTTGAATCACCCCCAAGAAAGACTCCGCAGCCTCTGCGAAAGGCACCGCCAGCTCCACTCAACCTGTCGAAACCCACAACGACCAGCGCACATCTCCACCGGGCCGTGCATGGCGACGATGTCGACTCTGATTACGACGATATACTGGAGGTGGATGAGATACCTGTCGTGGAGCTGCGAGGAAGGAGAAAGACTCGAGAGGAAGATGACAGGGTCCGTGAGGCCATGTATTCGAAAGATGAGGAAGCTCGAAGCAAGTCGAAGAAGAAGAAAAGCGAAAGCAAGAGCAAACAAGCGACGCCTTCTGAAACACCAGCAGGCGATCAGCCTCAGGCGGTCCCGGTTCCCCTTTCGCCGCGTCAGTTCAATGCGCTGCAATCGGGCCTTCCACTCTCTCCCCGTCACCCGCCAGCCAACTCTCTGAATGCTCTTCTTAGTCCTGCAAACTCCGATAGTTCTATGATGGCTAACCGGAGCGTCGCATCCCCACTCATGAGTCCAGGTCTACCTTCCAGCCCCCGACCCACGGACAGGCCACTCGGATCGCCGTTACCCAGAAATCCTAAGCAGTCCATCGCATCACCACCCATGTCGCCGACTACCACGCACCAGTCGGCTGCTCGGGCAATGCAGCAACAAGTTCCATTCCCACCAAACACACCTCAGTCGTATCAGTCACCCCCAGTCAACCAAAATCAGCAGCCTAACCAGCTACGCAAAGAGGCGTCGACGGGCCTTTTGACTGTACCAGGTGCACAGCCCAGTCCAGAATCACCATCGAGCAGCCCTACCCTCAACGATGTTCCGGATGCAGAACACGTCTACCGCGGACTCGTGTCAGACCAGTACCCTGGACTCTTGCTGCCCCCGAATGCACTGCCCTCCATTCAAGTAAAGGTCTTCTCGTCTCGCCTTCGGCCATCACGTATGAGCATGCTCGCCCCCAAGCCGCAGGAGGAGGACCCTGTCTTTATTCTTGCCGTCTATGCCCGCTCTGATAACAAACAGCTGTGGCGTGTGGAAAAGACCATTGCTACGCTGCCTTCTCTAGACTCTCAGCTGAGGTCTTTGTGCGACTTTCAGGGACGACTTCCAGACCGTGCTCTCTTCGGAGGACATGCGCCTGCCAAGATTGACGCTCGCCGGGTCGCCCTCAACCAATACTTTGATACTGTCCTGGAAACTCCCATGAACGAGAAGACGGCATTGATTGTCTGTGAATACCTGTCTACTGATGTAATAGGCGCCCAGGCTGGCGATAGACTGGCCCCCGAGCCCACACCAGGTCCGATAGTGTCTGTTCAGAAAACGCAGCGCAAGGAAGGTTACCTCACCAAGCGTGGCAAGAATTTCGGAGGCTGGAAAGCGCGTTTCTTTGTTCTGGATGGCTCAGAGTTCAGGTACTTTGAGGGCGAGGGCGGTGCGCACTTGGGAACGATCAAGCTGCAAAATGCACAGATTGGGAAGCAGTCACAACAGCAGTCAAACCAATCGCCACAACGACGGGACGATTCTGAAGATAACCAATATCGACACGCCTTCCTCATCTTGGAGCCAAAGCGAAAAGATTCGACGAGCTTGGTGCGCCATGTGCTGTGTGCGGAGAACGATGAAGAGCGAGATGCTTGGGTCGAGGCTCTTCTGCAACATGTCGACATACCAGACGAGACTTCGCCAGTCGAGATTCGCGTCCCCTCTGCTACGCGTCTTCAAAAGCAGCAGGCCAGCCAAGATTCGGCACGCTCTCAGCGGAGAGAGAGCCCTGATATGGGAGAGCAGGATCGCTTGCAAGGCCTCAGCTATGACGACACGGTGCAAGCGCAAGCTCCCGTCCGCGGACCCAATCACCGTGATATGATGGCAGAAAAGCCGTCACGGGGGTCGCCTAAGGATTCGTCCTTCCTTCAAGATAATTCAGGTCACTATCCCGCCATCTCAGGACCAAGCAACGGAACCCCCATCAAGGACTCTGAGAGCTGGGGCAGCAAACCAGCGGCAGGACCCACGACCGTCAAAGACAAGAAACGTAGCATATTCGGCTTTAGAGGTCGTGGCGGCTCTTCTGACCTCGCACCAGTACAGGTCAGCACTCCGCTGCAGCCGGCTGTAGAACATCGCCTGCCTCCGGGCCGCAGTGTATTTGGTATTCCACTTATGGAAGCTGTGGAGTTTACGCAGCCTGACGGTGTCAACGTGGCGCTGCCAGCTGTCGTCTACAGGTGCTTGGAGTATCTGCGAGCAAAGAAGGCAATCAGCGAAGAGGGCATCTTCCGGCTCAGCGGGTCAAATATTGTTATCAAGGGCCTGCGCGATCGGTTCAACAACGAAGGTGACATCAGGTTGCTAGACGGGCAGTACTATGACGTTCACGCCGTCGCATCGCTTCTCAAGCTGTACCTGCGAGAACTGCCGGCCTCTGTTCTAACTCGGGAACTGCATCTTGACTTTCTCAAGGTTCTCGGTAAGTGGTCTATCCGGATGACGTTGATTAGTAGATCATGGGCTGACACATTCTAGATATGGACGAGCGTAGCAAAAAGATCCAGAGCTTTAACGTTCTGGTACACAAGCTACCTAGGCCTAACCTTGAGCTCTTGCGACACATGGCGTCTTTCCTGATTGAGATTGTCGACAATTCCGGGGTGAACAAGATGACCGTGAGGAATGTTGGCATCGTATTTGCTCCGACTCTGAACATTCCGGCCCCGTTGATATCCTTTTTCCTGACTGACTACACGGATATCTTCGGTACTGCTCTCGATGAAGCAAGCTCCCCGATCCACGAGATCCGGAACAACACTTCTCACCTGGGGGACGACGCGATTCGGTCTCCTCGGAGGCAGATGTTCTCAGACCTCCCAACGCCTGCATACAACGAGACGACATTCCAGCAGCGTATGGACCGACCGCCTCAAGGCTATCAAGGGAATAGCGCTCCCAACTATCCGCCCCCACAGCCCCCACAGCAGTATCAACAGCAGCAGCAGCAGTACGGCCAACAGCAGCAAGGCCAATACAACGGCTATGATTCGGGATTCATTCCCATGCGACCCAGCTACGATGCGCCAGCCTACGACCAGCCATATCACTCTGGAGAGGGATACGGCAGCTTGAACGGCGCTGTTCAGTCTAGCGGAGCTCGCGAACAGCGGCAACGAAAACGAGAGAGCGGCATGCTTTTGATGAACATGGGCATGGGCGGCCAACGCAAGGGCTCGGGTGGATCCAACCCTCCACGCGGAGATGGACGGATGGATGGACGAATGTATTCACAAAACACCAACAACCCTCTAATGGTACGAGAAGAGACGGCGTTCGAGTGAGCAAGCCTTGGCTCGATTCGCGACAGAGACGACACATGACGATGCACCAAGAATTCAGTCTAATTTTTGATTCTTAATTCAGGACCACGGGCCGGATCTTTGGTTACTTGGAAGCGCCGGAGAGGCGGGATTTGGGGTTCCTTTTGCGTGTTGTACGGATATTCAGCGATACCAGGCGTTTGGCGAGATGGAGCAGGCGACTCGCTCGGAGTTGTGTATGCTTTTCGCGTTGCATACCCCCGCCCCTTGCTTGCAGCAGGCCACTTTCTTTGTTTCGGCGACAGGTTGGCTTCGGCAGTCGCGCGGCGCGTGTTGGAGCTTTCTTTTTGTGCAACTTTTGCTGAGATATCCTGGTTACTTTGATGTATGCGTGGTGCACTGCATTTGCGCAATTGGTTAGGAAATGAATTGAACTCTGCTAGCAACTACTGTGATGGTTGACCATGTTCGTGATGGGATCGCGTTGGCCTAGCGTCCCGAGGTCTGAGCTTGGGCGTGGATGCGCTTTCCGCGCTGAGACGCAGCTTCCCTCTCGGCGATTGACGACTGCGACGCGCCTGCCTGCTTGTTCGAGACGCGCGCTCAGGCGACAGCGGGCCAGCACAGGACTAGTGGAACCAGACACAGAGCACTTGGCCATGGACGACGGAGCGGCTGCCACGGCGCCTCTGCCTGCGCGCCCCGACGAGCCCGACACGAGAAACAGCCTGCGACACATTCTGGCCGCCGACCCCCCGATGGACGACTCCAAGCCCTCGCCCTCGCAAGCCAACACGCCTGTCCCCGATGGGAGCGACGCTGGCGGCGATGCGCCCGACGCCGCCCGCCCCGTCAACGACACGGACCCCGCGAGGCCGTACTACACGGCGACGACGACGACGACGCGCCGCAATGCCAACGGCAGCGTGTCGTCCGTCTACAGCGGCAACAAGATCAAGCACCTGAAGAAGGACGACGGCATCCCGCTGTGGCGCAAGGACATCCAGTTCGACTTCCTCAAGCTCGTCTTCGAGGACGACCGGCCCGTCTTCACCAAGCAGTCGGACAGCACCAGCGGCCACACCTTCGCCGACATCTACCTCGACGCCATGGCCAAGAGCAGCAAGTGCAGCAAGATCCTCAAGGACAAGCTGCTGACGGAGCGCCCGGCTGCCATCAACATGGCCATGGTGTGTCTGCTCGTCAACGTCGGCCGCATGAACACGACGCTCAACTGTAGGCCACCTGCTGTCCCTCCTCGAGCCCCCCTAACCTGCCACAGTCTTCCCCGAGATGCGCGCCCAGCTGCGCACCTACCACTCCATCCCCTCCCTCCAGGCCCACCAAGACCCGAATGCCTACAAGCAGCTGCAGGACGCGCCCCGCTTGAAGTCCATCCTCAAGGGTGCCACCGAGGACCAGGAGCAGCCCAGCACCATCGAGGAGATCATGGCAGCCTCCGTCCCGCGTACCAACCCCGTCAACCTCATCTTCGTCCTGTCGCAATACGCCCCCAAGATCTCAGAGCTGCACTTCTTCCCGCCGCGCGACTTCTTCGACCTCGTCATGCGCTCCAACCTGAGCAGCAAGAGCAGAGCCACGGCCTTCCTCTGGCTCATGTGGTGGTATCTCGAGAGCGACTTCACCAAGGAGGCTGCCGAGAGCAACCCTTTTGGTCCCGGCCAGATGGGTCCGGCCGACGATCCGACTACGGCTGAGTTCCCTATCAAGTGCCCGCCTTTTGACATACTCTCGCCAGAGCAGGAGGCGCTGGAGAACGTCGACTCCATCGAAGAGAAGACTTTCGGTGAGATTAAGCGCAAGGAGAGGACAGCTATATTGGCAAGCGACATGGCGCCCGTCGTGACAGGCCCCAAGCGTACCAACAAGAAGGGTGAGTGCTGCTATTCACCTGTGACTCCGCTCACGTCCGGCTGTAGCTGACCCACCTCTAGGCTTCAACCAAAACCCAGTCTTCTCCATCGCCGCCGATGATGGTGCTTGGACACCTGGACGCGACAGGCAATCGCCTTCCCATGGTATGCTGCTCTCTAGCCTTTGCGGCGACACCGATCTAACAACACCAGGCTCCGCACGAGGACGAGGCAAGCTTGCAAAATCCATCATCGAACGAGACTACCCCTCAGACACTGACCGTACTCGGTCTGCGTCTCCGCCGAACAGCGTCTATAACACAGCCAAGAAGGTGGCTACACCCAACATGCGCATCAATACCCTCCTCAACGAAGACGGACCGGCTTCGTCTCCTGCGCCCAAGGGCCCCGGCCGCGGGAACTGGTCGCGCAATCGCACATCAGGCATAGGCGCCGGAGGAACACCAGCCGCACGTTCTTTCAAGACCAAACTCGACGCTCCACACTCGCAAGATGGCCAGTCCCCCTCCACATCCGCACCCACCTTCAACGGACCACACGGCTTCTACCTCCCGCTCAACGGTTCCGACCCCTCGCACAAACGAACACGTCCCCTTACACAACACCAACTAGCTGTCGAGCAATACAGGAGGCGACGTGTCGACGTCATTCTTGACCGAGGTATTCGCATCGAGTACGCCGCCGCGGCCAAGCGCCGCCGCAAAGCCAACCCCTTTATGCGCAGCTGGATCCGCTGCAAAGGCATGGCCGACGGCTACGACACAGACGAAGAATCGCACGCGCAATTTGCCCAACTTCCCGAATACGAACTCGGCACCAAAACACCCCCGCCCATGCCCTCCGGCCTCGTACCTCTCGACTTTGGCGGCGAAGTCAACGACCATGGCGAGGAGTCGTACTACCGCGCTAAGATGCTAAGCAGAGCCCTGCGTCGCTTGGATCGTTGGGAAGGCGGCAGAAGTGCGCTCAGAGCCCGACCCAAGGGCGAGAGGGGTAGCGGATTGCCAGACGTCCATGACAGACCTGTTTTGGGTAGTGAAGATGAAGATGACGAGGATGATGGCGATGACATGATGGATGTGGATGAGATGGAGAGGAGGGAGGCGTTGGAGGATGCTAGTGAGGAAGACAGCGATGATGATGTTGACATGGAGGGCGAGAGGAGATGGGATCCTACTTCACTTCCGCCATTGCCCAGGATGGCTTGACGCGGTGTTGGGCTCAGTTGAGTAGCTGTGAAGTTGTAACTTTGGCATTCTGTCTTGTCTTTTGTAAGGGTCGGGGTTCTTGTGTTTCGATAGGCTGGGTAGCATGGCGTTCATTGCGTGAGACGTGTAGTCGTCTTTATATGGAGATCGGAAAGATTCATTTGCCAGATTATCTGATAATATCGTTCTCATAAAAGACTGGGTGCATAGTAATACCTTGTAATATGGGGGTGGCTTTGTGTTTGTCGGTGTACGCTGATGACTAGACCACCGTGTTGGTACGATTGATACTGATGACTGTTAAAGACACGTAACCTAATAGAGACATTGGACTTTTGCAACCGTATATTACAGTGCAAGGCTGGGCTAAGGTTGGCTAGTTATCGACACCAGATATGTGAACCTTTTAAGTCACATTCCCAACATCACAACACGACTGACATCAACTTGAAGCTTGAATTCGACAACAACTTGCAGCAAGCTGATTTTATAACACTACAACTAAGCCAACAGAAAGTTCAATGGTATCGTCACAAACAATAACACCCTAACGAAGTCATGCCCAACTCTTGACTACCAGCGGACATCTCCTAGCAAATTATTCCCGCGCACTCCGGCAACAGAGAATCCCTGGCTGCAGCCTCAGATCAGAGCTTTCGCTCGACGACGACGACGAAGACAATGACCAGGAAGACACCGACGGGCGTCCTGGTGCCGAATTGGGTTCTGGTCCCACACCTCCCTAAGGCGCAATTGTATACGCATTGCCATGTTCATTATCCCCACCTGCATTGGCATGGCCATTAGAAGCGAAGTTTGTATGCCCGTTGGCAAGCCCATTCGTGTGTCCGTTCGTCAGCCCCCCGTTCGCATGGCCATTGGTAAGATGGCCATTGAGACCCGTCGCAACAACAACATCCTCGCTATCGTAGTGCAGCCGTAGACTCGTGGGGATGGGACTCTCCTTCGAGCTCGAATCAAGATAATGTCGCATCGTTATGCCGGCGAGTTTGTGCTCCGTGACGGTAAAACGACCCTGTTTGCCCGGTGCGCGCCGCACGTTTGGTAGTTTGAAAACTTCGCGCAGCGTCGCGGCGAGAGACGGGCCTACGAGGCGGGCGCCGAAGCAGAAGTGCAGGCCATGGCCGAGCAGTGTGTACTCCTTGAATGGGCGATGCGGGTCTAGGATCTCCGGGTTGGGAAACGCAACGGGGTCCATGGCGGCTTTGGAAGTTGCAATGAGGATTGTGTGGCCCTTTTTGACGGAAACAGGGCCGCGGACGCCGTCGTTGACGGTAATGTCGCGCGTCGCAACGCGAGGTAGACCGGGAACAACACCAACGTGGCGCATGCCTTCGTAAACGAAGCCTTGGAGTTCGCGGTCCGAGGTCGTAGGGTCCATGTGCGATAGCTCGACGATCCTTGTCTTGTACTTTTCGTACCCAGGAGATAGAAACAAGTCGATCAGCAGACTGGCTTGCTGTGTCAGGTTTCCGGCGACGGGCGCTCCCATACCGATGCAGTCACCGACCATGTCTCCGATGGGCAGCTTGGTGTCCGCTAATGCATGGTAGATGCGGTCGGCGTGTGGGCCTACCTCGAAAGCGGAGCCCTTGGCCATCCAGTCGACGAAACCTTCTAGACGTCCAGTTTGCGTCTTAAGATGGGTTTCGAAGATGGAGCGGAGGGGGGCTGCGGCTTGCATAGCGCCTGCACGCAGCTTCCATTCGTTATGCGGCATTATGTTGAAGGACTGGTACATGACTGGGCGGAGGTTAGCACCTGTTGCAGGTTCAAGAGCGCTAGACTGGTTACTTACATAGTACGAGATACGCTAGGAAAGCTTCGTGGACGGAGAGCAAGCCTCTAGGTTGCTCTTGTGTCTTCAGCGGGAGTGCGAAACGCTCAGCGAGCCAAAGGATTGGCGTGATGTTGGTAACATCACGGACAATGTCGATGCTCATCCTGCCCTTGGCGCCTTTGAGGGAGTTCTTCTTGATGAGATTGCGTACGTTGGTCGTGAAAAACTCGTTGATGTTCTTCTCGAAGCCCTCCTCAAAGAAGACCTTGTGCAGAATGTTGGAGCGTTCATCATGCTTCTTCTGCTCGTCCCAGCCGATCATGAAGTCATGTCCAGCAGTACAGTTGCGAATAGCTGCCTGGTACATGACAACGAAACTCTCACGATCCTCGAAGATTTTCTTGCAACCCTCCTGAGTTTGGACGCTGATGATGTCGTAATCGCTGGGAGGGCGTCTGAGGTCGTACTTTTCAAGCACACCATTTCCTTGAAGAATCTCCTTCGCTGCTTTGGGAGTGTAGAAGGGCAGCAGCGCGTAGCTGGAAGTTCCCTTGAATCCACCCGGAAGACCCTGGAAGAGCAGCTTAGGAAACACACCACCGTATGCACCGGGTGTTGTCTCCGCCAGCAAAGCCGCTCCCCACTGCGTAAGGGTGTTACTGTTGAAGTCGTAGCTCAGGAAACGATCACCGCGAACCAATGCGACGGCGTCGTCCAGGATACCTCGACCAGTCGTTTGACCAGGGCAGACACCACTTCCCGGCATGGCAGGTTTGGTGCACTCGGCCATCAATCCAGGGTAGAGTTCCATGTTCTCCATGTGGCCGTACAACAGCTCGGCTGCTCGTGCTGTCTCTTTATCGGAACACCAATCTTCAAACGTATCGTACGGCTTCAGATTAAGATACCGGCGGAACTCGTTGAGCGTGCAGACATTGAACATCTCACGGGCCTGCAATTGGCCCATGAGGTCAACGACCTTTAGACTGGCGGGGGTACCGTGGGCACCAAAAGCATGGGCAGGCTCCTCGATGCAGTCTTTGATAAGCTCGGAAAGTTGGGCATCGTTGAACCTGCCGTCAGCGCCTCGCTCAAGGCCCCCAAAAGTCCACTCCCAGGGCTTCTTGCTCATCAAGTCATGACCGTATACCTTCATGACTTGGTGGAACATCTCGATTGTCACATCGTCGATGTGGCGGATGTCAGGGAAGACGGAACGGATGATATCTTCCATCCATGTCTCATCCGCGGCACTGAGAGCAGCGTGCCAGTGGTAAAGGACAGCAAACTCCACGGATACATGGCTGCCGGTTCCACGCTCGACACGTGTGCCGCCTTGCTTGATCTCTTTGCCAAGATCAAGAGACCATTCCGAGTTGGCTCGTGGTGTGTTCAGGATGGCAGCGACATAGTCTTTCAGTACGACTGAGGCAAAGAAACCGACGTTAATGTTGCGCGTGATCTGGAAGATGTCCTCGTCTTGCCTGAAATCGAGTTAGGCTCATATCGCGTACAAGGACTGCAGCAAACTTACCATTTCCTGCTTGCCTCGTCCAGAGTATCCCAGGGCTTGTATTTGCCGTCCTCGTTCACTGACAGCAGCGACTCCGCGACGTGGTTGTGGTTTCTCGAGAACATCAACAGTACTGCGACTACACCAGGGGGCATCATCATGATGCGCTCCGAGGCGATTGAGTCTGGGTAGATCAGGCCATCTTTGTAAGTTCGCACGCGATGTTGCTCCTTCTCCGTATTGCCGTACAGGGTGCTGAGGTCAACATAGCTCGAAGTCTCATTGATCCAAGGATCTGTCCTAGAGGTTTGGAAACATTCGTGTATGACTATGGTTGCGAAGGAGAAGAAGAGGCGATTCAGACCAGAGGGGTGCTCGCGGAAAGGACCACTGCGCTTGAGAAGCGCCTCGTATACGTCTTCAACGTCAGGTAAATTTGGCCCTTGAGAAGTTGTCAGTCCTGATTCGCATGGGATGATAGCAACAGGGTACTTACCTTTCGGTTTGGTGGGAGGTACATTTCGCGCATATGGCGAACCTGCCTTGCCCATTTCAGGGTTGTGGGGATTGTTTCCTGAGCCGTCGTGCTTCCGGTATCGTGCCGATGGGCCGGCATGCGTAGGTGTTGGGTGTGGTAAATCATTCCAGAGCATGCTGATGAAACCATCCGACACCTTTGCACTGAGACCGCTGTTCAGAGGAAGACCCTGTAGCATCTGAACTCCCTTCTCGAGGAGAAGTTCTTTGTCGTCCAGAGGCTCACCGGATGCGAGTGTCGTAATGGCATCGAGGGCGAACTTGGCATCCTTAACACCGAGACCTCTAATGTCGCTGACGATGCCAGTCTTCTGGTGGTTCTTCATGCCACTCGACGCTTCCGCTGTTCGGCCATCGCTGGCTTGCGTCGGCTTCCTCCTGATCTTTCCGATCAATGTTTGTATCTGGCTAGGCATGATGAATAAGTGTGTGTATGACCATGTGGAAAAGATGGGAACGGGGAGAATATGAATCCCAGGGCCGGACGGAGTTCACAAAGTAAGTTCAACGTAGCTTGCTGTTGATCTGGGAGGCGCAATGCTCCCCACGCAGGAGCTTGGCCATGGCAAGCAGCAGCGAGCCAGTTGCGTGGCGACGATCGCTAGCAGCTACGGTGTGTTGATCAGCATATGCACTCGGCGAACAGTGTCCTGCGGCTTCCTCAAGGGCGGACGAACCCATGCCTGCATCGGGATGATGTGAGTAGCGTCCGGATCTTGATATCGTCAGACCTCTGATGGCTACAAATGTCCGACTGCTCATTGGTCGTGACTTCCTTTGTGGAGGGTAGTGCCAGACGGATTCTGCGCTACCTTCGCTAAGAACTGACAGAGGGGTATCGAGCACTGCATGACAAGTCCAAGGAATGATCTGTGAGCGGTCCTCAAGACCCACAGCGTAGTAGCACCATTGGCTCCATGAGGAAACGACTAACTAGACCCACCTGTGACGATCCATGGATGGCCTTTGCGACATTGCGAAAAGTCCAAAAGCAACGTGTAGCCAGGAGGTGGGTACGCCTGCCACGTTTCAGGCTTCAGCGCTTTTGGTTGCCTGGGAGTCGTTGTGGTCTCACTTCGGCTGTCTCCCTATGGGAACGTGTCGAAGATGTCGCAACCCTGGCGGTCGATAACATGATAGACAGGAACGGCGACCTGAACTCGCGACCATTCCAAACAGAGACGTGGACAAAAGCCATAGACGAATTATCAAGCGATCGGCATCCCGATTCAGCTTTTTTCGGCTGAGTAGTGGAAGGAGACTCTAGCGCTTGCGGCACCGGAATTGACCGACCTTACTTCCCGACGAATGGTCGCGCAGTCATGTGCTAGCAAGTGGACAGACGAGAGTGAGTTTCAGCTGATGTGGTGGCGGTCAACAACAGGAGTGCCAGCTTGCAAATCTCCGAGTAGGGTGCGGTATCAGGCAGGCACTAGCGACGGCGGTCAGTGGTCTACGGCCTGTCCCGAAGCCGTAAGGTTTACTGTCCGGTTCGTCCAAGACGCCGGCGGTGGTTGTGGTGACTGGGAGGTGCGATCGATAGTCGAGACGACGGCAATCGAGACGGCTGGTGCACGGGCCGCCCCTCCACAAATGATCGCTGGAAGGGTAGCGTCAACCATCGACGCGACGTGCTTTTCCTGCTCACATGTCGGCGAGCAGACCTACACCAACCTCTCCTCTCTGATCGGCGCGTTCTTGTTGAATGCACTGCTTCCGAGTCCAATTGGATTAGACACCACTGCGATCACGAGCAACGCGCTCAGCATTAGCTCTCGGAGCTTGCCTGCCTGGACTGCGTAGCATCGCGTCCATCGGTTACCACCATATTGCCAGCCGGGATAGTGGCGAAACGGTGGCATTGGCTTACTTGCAGTCGAGGGCCACATGCGTTTCTTTTCTGCAATCAATTGCAGCACGACACGGGACAGGATGCGGTGTATCTGTCGTGCCTTCTGCCAGGCAACGCTCAGATGCTTGAGTGGCTGCCGCATCATCGATGTAGCAACTCAGGGTGGGGGCGTCGTATAGCGCATGGTAGTCAGTTTATCTCAGCTTTCAAAGGTCAATAGTCGCTGTAGGGCGAGCGGCACTTCAGAACGATCAGCGGCTGCTATTAGCGGCGGGACTACTCCCAGCCCACCACCTGCGACATCGACGCGTCGATAGGCGAGCTTTGTTACAAGCCGCATTAGCAATGGCGATCAGTATCTTAATGTGGCTTGATACGCTCGGAAGCTTTGGAGACAGACCAGACGGGGAGCACGCGTCAGTTGTGTTAGGCTTTTGTAGCCGATCCCCGCGTTGATAGAGATTACTTGGCTACTTGACACTTCGCGACTGCTTCGTTCTGACGACCAAGCTGGATTCCTGTCAAGGTGCTCTTCCTCGTCAAGCCCCAAGTCTCAACATGGCGCGCAAGAACTCAGAGCAGCCACGCCTACCGAGCGTTTCGCCTCAGGTATCCGCACAACCACCTAACAACAACCCTATGGATTACGGAGCCGTGTCACGACGTCCGAACCATGTGACCAAGAAGTTTGTCCTGTGCTTCGATGGTACAGGCAACAAATTCTCAGGCACAGACTCCGACAGCAACATCCTCAAGATCTATCGCATGCTCGATCGCAATGGGGATGATCAGTTCCATTACTACCAGCCCGGAATCGGTACATATGTTACGAAAGCCAATGGATCCATGACCCGAACAGGTCGATGGGAAAAGTTCCAGTCATGGTACGCGAAGGCAAAAGATAGCGCAATAGGTACGTTCGGCACGGCTCGTTGTGATGCATGGAATCTGATCTGGCGTAGGAACTTCATTCGATCAGCATGTCATGGCGGGATACAAGGTAAGCCATCCCAGGAGGTAGCTCTATCCTCAGCTTAGTGGCTAGAGGACGGAACCCGGTCGCAGCTGGCTGACATGGACTGGACAGTTCCTAATGCGATACTATACACCTGGCGATGATATCTTCTTCTTCGGCTTCTCGCGTGGTGCATATACCGCTCGCTTCCTCGCAGAGATGCTTGATCACGTTGGTCTCCTCTCTGTAAGCAACTGCCCAATATCTGTCAGGCGATTTCTAATTGTCGACAGGCTGGAAACGAAGAGATGTGTCAATTCGCATGGAAGTGAGTATAGCATGTAGCATGCATAAACTCTCCACTAACGCTATCTCAGAACATTCCAGAAATGGCAATGTAGATTACCGGACGAAAAAGGCGGCAAAGATCGCAAGCCAGGCGAGAAATCTGAGAAGCTAAAGCTTCTGGAATTCATGTGCGCGTTTCGCGAGACGTTCAGCCGTCCCGTCAAACCCATTCGGTTTCTGGGCCTCTTCGATACAGTCAATTCCGTGCCTGCTTTCGAGAACGCCTGGATGCAACGTAGCAGATTCCCCTACACCGCAAGAAGCAGCGCCCACGTAATACGACATGCAGTATCCATCGATGAACGACGCGCAAAGTTCAGACAAGATCTCATCTCTCAAGAGAAGCCCGACCGGTCAATGTTGTACAAGCATCGCCACAGACACCGGCAGCACATGAGGGATCTGATCCATGGTGATCATGAAGACCATGACCTAGACGAGAAAGACCACGACGAACAGCAGAGTAGAGGTCGGCGAGATACATTGGCACCACCACCTGAGCGTTACAGAGATCCACATGAGACTTCAGGCGTACGCAGCCGGAGCGCGGACTGCTCCCAGCTTGATGGCGTTCACGGCTCTGCTACTCCTTCGATGCGATCCTATGACGCTGCGGGAACTTTCAACTCTCAAGACGAAGATGGCGAGCAGGATATTCAGGAAGTCTGGTTTCCTGGATGCCATGCAGTAAGTGTGCTCGTCACGGAGGTTCAATTACAATACTAACGTCGTGTAGGACATCGGAGGAGGCTGGCCTCTTGGTGATGACGACGCAGCACTGAGCCACGTAGCCCTGGTGTGGATGGTGCGCGAAGCTCAAAAAGCTGGGCTCGACTTTGACGAAGACAAGCTCGCAGCTCTGAGTTGCTGCCACGAGGAGCCCACAACCAACGTGTCGCGAGCGCAGAACAACATCCCGATGATTGCAATCGATCCTGCGTCGCCCTCACCCGTCATCGCCAATTCGGGCGCGCAATCCGTCGACACAGCTGGCTACACTGACGACGACAACATCCTTTCGCACCATCGCGAACACCCTAACACGCATTTCCACAAACATTTCCACAGCGCTGCGACCAAAGGCCGTATCCACGACGTCCTGCAATTCAACAATGGTGCCAATCGCATGGGCGTCGTTTCGTGGAACATAATGGAGTACCTGCCTTTCCGACGCATGGACTTACAGGAGGATGGGACATGGAAAGCGATCCGATGGCCTTTGCCCAAGGGTGAGACGCGCGACATACCCGCGAATGCCGTCATCCACAGCAGCGTGATTAAGCGTATGCGCGCGGATCCAACCTACCGACCAGGCAATCTGATTGTAGGTGGCGGTGGAAGAGGTGTCAGGCACGCTCCCAAGGACATGGGTATGGGCCAATGGGTCGTTGCGTGCGATGAGGGCCATCATGTAGGCGAGTGCTTCATGCGCAGAAGCCCACCTGAGAGAACAAAGACGGAGGAAATGGAGCAGCCAGCGTGCGTGGGTGGCATGCAAGTAAGTATCACCGATCCGACTACTCGAACTGAGAACTAACGAATCAAAGGGAAACTACTTCGCTGGCCGCAAGAGGTCGACTGCTCTGTAGACCAAGACACTCGTCCTGTACGCCTCTTCTACCTAGATGTCTTTCAAGCATTGTTTCTATTTTACTCCACTTTTGATACGGCCGTCTTGAAATCCATGTCCCTGCACAAGATGACGAAGTGGGATGTGTTCGTGTTATTGTTGTGACAGTATTGGAAGTCTGTGGTTTGGCCTCGATATATGCATATCGCTACTTGTTCCGCCTGTGTCGAGTTCACACCTCTTCCAGCATCATTCCCATTCATGCAAATGCTCAAGCCTTCTGGGCGTCGTGACCCCAGTTTTTCAAGCTCTTGTAGCTCTTGCTATCCGTGTCCTTCTTCGCCTTGTCCTCTTGCGCAAGATGCCTCTTGCAGTATGCTACCACCTTGCGCATGTGGTCAATGTCTTCTTGTTCATACTTGTCCGCGTCCTTCTGCGGATTGTTCTGCAGTATAGCAACGATTTTACGACCCGAATCATGGCCGACTGTCTCGCCGGAGCCGTTGTCTTTGGACCTGTAGGCGTCTTAGAGGATATGCATGTCATAAGATTCGCAACGTCAGCACTGCATTCGTTGCAGGCAGGGCTTACCAGCCGGCTCCAGCGGATTCTTCGCTGCCAAGCCAGTCTTGTAGTTCGTCTGCCGACATGTTGACCAGCTCGTTGAACTCCCTTGCGATCCCGTAAGCACTTTGCTTGCGTTGACGTTCATGGGCCACTTACTCAATCACGGTTTCGTTGTCTTTGACCATTTTGTGATCTACTTGTGAGTCCGGAGGTTGTCTATAGGAAATTTGAGTTTGGTGTACTCCGCAATGTCTTCTCGAGTGTTCTTGTTAGAGGTTCTGGGTTGATACAGCATTCTCAGTTGGCTCCTGAGTATCGCGACATGATGACATCACCATCGCGTTCCAACGGTGCCTAGAAGGACCAAGGAACGCCGCACGTGACTTGGCAGACCGCGTTGAAGGGCATTGTCTTTGTTCACTCAGACATCGATACATCGAAAGATGCGGGAATGACGACGTTTCAGATCGTACCTGGCATCGGCGCGTTGCCGGCGCAGTGTCTCTTCCCTTCTGCGGTGATAGGATTACTATGTACATCCCACCGGATGCGCTAAACCGCACAGAGCAAGAAGCCGTGAGAGTCAGTTGTCGTGTAAATTACCTAGACACAAGTCATGTTGTAGGGAGAGTTGCGCAAGAAGGTTGCTGTTGTTGGTGCTTGTGTTGTTCCTTCTCCAGCTTTCGTCCCCAGTGCTTACTACCGAGGAGAAGTTTTCTCCAGTCTCCGCAACCTCCACACCCCTTCTTCTCCCCAACACGCAGGCTGCCCCTCAAAGCCTTCACACCTACTCCACGACGTGGGAACTGCCGAGATTACGGCCTCACTTTCTCGTCCGATGCGGGTCGGACATGCCAAGGCAATGGAAGGTTCTTAGTGCCTTCCTTGAGCCTCATGTGGGCCGCTCTCGCACCAATCCGTCGCCGCAACCTGGCTTACGTTGCATCCAAACTGGGTCCCTCGCTTTACTTGACCGGAGAGAGACTGCAAGCGATCGGAGATTGCAGTCCAAAACAAGCACAGCGACAAAGCTTGTGCCGGTTCGCGCGGCAATTGTTCAAAGAGTCGGAGGGATGGTCGGAGCACAGGTGTTGAGGCTGCACAGGCCCGGATGGGGTCGTACGTATCTCCATCATCCCCACTGCCGAGAGCGTCTGTCGCATCTTGAAGTGAAGTATCTTCACCGACATGGCCCCGGCCGAAGAATACGCGTCGTCGAGTCGATATCCACAAGTCACGCGACCGTCACCAAGTTTCTGGCGCCCGGCTGTGCGGCACAACGGTCCCTGGAGCGCGTCGCTGAGTGCTTTGCGCCTGAATGCGGGGTGCGCATCAGAGGCGTTCACTTTGCACGTTAGGGATCTAGCAGGACGCCTTGTACAACGCCTACCGTCAGATGAGCATGTGAGAGCACGATCCGATCCATGTGTGCTCGAGGCCGTCTATCTCTTGGTGGGCTTCCCGGAACGTCGGGCGGATTTGGCTTGGCTATCGAATCGCGACCTGCTTCCCCACATACACGCCCCTTGTCCCCCAGCGGCTGCGTCGCATTGACAAGCCCACTACTGCAGTTTCAGACCCCCGGATCACTTTTGTTTGGCTGTGGAGGAGGTGAAGCCAAGCTGGTAAGGCCGCTCGCGCGCAATTTCGCGTGACGGCGTGGCGCGTATGACGTAGGAGCCCCGGAGTCGAACGCTCGGCGCGATGCTGGGCATTACCGCATTACGGGACACGGGACTGGAATTGGCATCGATACTTAAGATTCGTCGTGTGCCGAACAAGTAAATCCATCTTGTCTCGCACATCGGTCTTGTCGTGATCGAATCGTTACTACAACCATGGGTCTGGGCAAAGTGTACGTTTGACGCCGTTCGATTATGCATGAATGCTATATTGACTCTGAATAGTTCTGTCCGCGTTCGCGGTGCCGAGTGCGGTATCGAAGCCATCATTCTTGGAGTTATCACATCGATAGGTGGTTTCCTGTTCGGTTACGACACGGTATGTATCTGCCAATCTCTGCATGTGAATGCGTGTGGCTCACGTAATGCAGGGTCAAATCAGTGGAATCCTCATCTTCAAGGACTTCATCCAGCGTTTTGGACAGGACCAGGGCAATGGCGAGAAAGCATTCGATCCCACGATTTCGTCCCTGCTTGTATCCCTCATGTCCATTGGTACTCTCATCGGCGCGCTCGCTGGTGCTTACACTGCCGACTGGTTTGGTCGTCGCCGCAATCTCTCCATCGGTGTGCTCATATTCGTCATTGGCAACATCATCCAGGTCACAGCGATGAACACCTGGGTCCACATGACTATTGGTCGTATCGTTGCTGGTCTTGGTGTCGGTATTCTCTCTATTGGTGTACCGATGTACCAGTCTGAGGTCTGCCCACGAGAGATTCGTGGTGCCGTCGTCGCATCTTACCAGCTTATGATCACTGTTGGCATCCTGAGTAGGTCTGGCCCATATGTGTGCTTACATAGTACTTACTATATGCAGTTTCCAACATTATCAACTTTGGTGTCCGTGACAATCCGGGCCAAGACAGCGATGCCGCCTGGAGAATCGTCATTGGCCTCGGAATCGGCTTCTCGCTCCCTCTTGGTTTCGGTGTACTCTTCACGCCAGAATCGCCCAGATGGTTGGCCGGTAAAGGCCGTTGGGAAGAAGCGCGCATGTCAATGGCTCGTCTCCGAGGCTTGGCACACGACCCCAACCACGAGTTGGTCAACTCGGACTTCAAGGAGATGGAGGATTCCATCAACGAGCAAAAGAGCGCCGGGCAAGGTACTTGGGTGGAATGCTTCACTGGCCAGCCATCCGGTATCCCGCGTCTTGCATACCGTACCCTCGTCGGATGTGCTATCCAATTCTTCCAGCAGTGGACTGGTGTCAACTACTTCTTCTACGTAAGTTCCCTCGAATAACGACCTCACATGCACGCCGCTAATCGTCACAGTATGGCGCGACTATCTTCCAATCCGCAGGCATTGATGATCCTCTCCAAGTTCAACTTATTCTTGGTGCTGTCAACGTGGCCATGACGATCCCCGGGTTGTACCTCATTGAGCGAGTCGGTCGCCGTGTGCCGCTCGTCATTGGCGGTCTCTGGCAAGCTACTTGGCTGCTCATCTTTGCCATCATCGGTGTTGCGCTCCCACCGCAAGACAACCCCACTGCCGGTATCGTTATGATCGTTGCTGCTTGCATGTTCATCGCAAGTTTCGCCGCCACCTGGGGTCCTTTCATTTGGGTAATCATCGGCGAAACTTTCCCGCTCAGGACTCGCGCGAAGCAAGCCTCTTTGGCTACAGCGTTCAACTGGCTCGGTAAGCAACATGCTTTCTTATGCCGACTTCGCTTACTAACGACCATTCTTAGGCAACTTCCTGATCGGTTTCCTCACACCTTACGCTGACGACGGCATCGGATACGCCTTCGGTTTCGTTTTCTTCGCCTGCAACTTCGTCGCCGCCGGTGTCGTTTACTTCTTCGTCTTCGAGACCAAATCGTTGTCTCTTGAGAACGTCGATATCATGTACTCAGACCCGAGCCTATCTGCCAGGACCAGTAAGAAGTGGGTCCCGGCTGGATACATCAGCCGTAACGAACGCGACGACTCATACTGGGAGCGACGCCACAGCGCTGTCGGCGCTACTGGTGCTGTTGGATCTGAGAAGTATGGCGACAAAGATGTCGATACTTCGCCCGAGAGGGGCATGTCAGTGCATCAGGAACACATTGACGAGGAGCGCCGAGGTTAGGGTTTCTCTCGATGCATACTCAGTTCATATCCTGGTATTTGGGACGAAGATGCATTCGCACAGCTCAGTGAACCGCTTCCTTTCAGCATGACGCCGCACTCTACCAAGCGGTATACATAATACACAGACTATCCCATTCAATACAATATCATCTACTGTTTCCAGTGTCCAAGTCTGCTTTGTCTCCTGTTCCGTGTACCTGATGACAAAATGCCGACACAGCCACATCCCTGCTAAATTTAGCGTGCTGCGTGGCGCATTCCACAAACAACGCGTCAGCTCCACGTCTTCTCTCCAGCCACTCTCCGCTTTCACTCACCAGAAAAACAAGAACAGCATCTTCATTCCTCTGTACTTTGGCTGCTCAGTACCCAGGCTTCCGCTCTGCCCACGCTCAAACACTTCATACCACAGAGACGTACAACTACACCGCCATGCCGCCAGCAGCGTCGCCTCGCAACACCAGCACGCTCGCCAAATTAGCGCGCCGGACCCTGGTCACAGCGGGGCCGGCTGTCGCCTCGCAGGCTTCGCATCACTTTGAGCGCCGCGGATTGAGTGTAAATCACACCCAAGGGGTTACGCTGGGTGTTATTGCTGCGTATGTTGTCGTTATTGCGTTGTTGTGGAACTTGCCGTATGTACGGTGGGTGTTGTGGCCGTTCAAGGTATGTAGGTAGCGTGGGACAATGGGAGATGTTGATAGCTGACGAAACCCACAGATGCTCGTCATAGCCTTTCATGAATTCTCTCATGCAATAACATCCTGCTGTACCGGCGGGCGAGTGGAGTCCATCTCCCTTGATCCCCATGAAGGCGGTGTAACGCATATGCGCGGCGGCAAGCAATTCATAACTCTGCCTGCTGGCTACTTGGGCTCCTCATTGATAGGTGCTCTGCTGACCTTCTGTGGCTTCAACATCGTGGCATCCAAAGTAGCGAGTATAGTGCTAGGCGTTTGCTTCTTGCTGACACTATGGTGGGCGAGAAAAGACTGGTTGACTATCGTCACAATTCTTCTCAGCGTAGGGCTACTGGTAGCCTTCTGGTTCATCGAACATGGCGAGGCGTTGAGGTTCATGGTCGTAGGTGTCTTTCCCTGTCCCCTCGAAACGTCCTTGCTAACGCCGCTCCAGCTTTTCATCGGCGTCATGTCTTCTCTCTACAGCGTCTGGGATATCTGTGACGACCTCATTCTCCGTAAGGTCAACTCGTCTGATGCCAGCGTCTTCGCTAAGCGGTATGGCGGTTCGTCGCAATGCTGGGGTGTCATTTGGTCGCTTGTCTCGTTGGTGTTTATGGTATGCGGGATCCTTGCGGGGTTGGCAGCCTTTAAACAGAGCTTCGAACAGCAAGAGAAGGATAGTCAAGACTTTATTCCTACGGTACGGATGATGATGAGGGTGTGATCTGTCGTCCAATAAAAGGCCTTTTCTGGATTGGCGTCTGTAGATTTGGCATGTGTAGTTGGTGATGCTTGATATATCCGTATAGCATAGAGCCTTGCAAAACTCAGATCGTTTATGACAGGGGGATGACATTGACACTCGTAGTTCAAGGGCAACGAGAGTGTTTTGCGGCAGTAATGGTTAGCCGAAAAAGTACCTTGGAGCGAATGGAGTTGGCAATCGTATCTGCGTTGGCATGGAAGAAGAAAGTTAAAGGTACAAGTTCCGGTCGCGCCATGCATGCAGCTCACGACCACCCGTCATGGTAAGAGTAAGGAAGTCGTTACCATCGAAAAGAAAAGGGGTCTCACACTTTTGGTCCGCGGCGTCACCAAATCCAATCTCCAACGTGCTCATTCCTACATGCGTCTCTACCACCGTCTCACTCGCCTCCAAAGAATCCACCAAACTCCTGTTCCAGAGCCCGCTTCATCCGCTCAAGTACAACCCTGTCCTCGCCATACTGTTCCTCGACTTGAACCAAAAGCATGTCGTGTACGGCGTGTCCCATTCCATGACTATTCTCGAGGCCTCGTCTTGTTGCGTTTCTTCTCCAAGGCTTAAGTTCGTACGGTGAGAGTCTGAGCAGTATGTTTGCTCTTCTTGGACGGGGGCTCGGACGTTGGCTCCTCAGCGGGCCGCTTGCTTGTTTTTGGATCTGTGATTGGTACCATTAGGCCGCGAGACCTAAGCAACGCAAGTCGTCGTTCGAGTTAGGCCATGTTGAGCCAGTTGAAACTTGGACTCGTTCGGTGGTGATGCTTTTGGTTCGTAGAGTAAAGTGGGGTCGGTGAGATGGAGACAAAGGCGCAGAGACGGCTTATGTATCCATGGACAGGAGCGGACTCTCTCATCCCCGGGTAACGGAGAGCTGTAGTAGGTTACATATTGATTAGGCTTTGCAAGATGAAGAGGAGATTGTGTTGGTGATTTGCAGGAGATGGACAAAGTTAAGGTGACGTCGGGAAGTCTAGATACCCACGCAAGTCTTGATCGAAGTGAAGGTGAGAAGAGGGTAAGTTCAGAACGGTTACACTATTCTGATACCAAGATGTCGCCGAACGGAGCTGCTGCTTATAAGTGCTCGTACATCGAAGAGTGTGTAGCGCTTACTGCGGTTGGTCACGGGAGGTGGCTGGCCAAAGGGAAGAGTGAGGCTAAAAAGAGGGTCGACACGTTCACATGTGATTAGATGAAGATCCATATGAATCGCAATATCTCCCCTAACGCAATCCCACCCCCTTCACACTTTCGAAAAGCGCCTCCTCTCTAACGAGCACGGCGCGATTCAAATCCTTCTTTTGCACGCTCGGGACGCCGCTCAAATGCAATGTCAACTCGAGCTCACCCACCAGACTCTTGAGCACATGCTCCACGCCTTTCTCTCCTCCAAGCGCCAGACCATACACATACGGCCTACCAATCAGCACGCAGTCGGCTCCTAGCGCCATGGCCTTGGCAATATCAGCACCCGATTGTATCCCGCTGTCGAAGAAAATGGTCAACCTATCCCCAACGGCATCAACGATATGTGGCAGCACGCCTAACGACGAATTCCCTCCATCGAGCTGCCTGCCTCCATGGTTACTCACAACGACGCCCTGCACGCCAATTTCCACCGCCTTCCTCGCATCAGCCAAGCTCTGAATGCCCTTGAGCACAATCGGCCCATGCCAGTGTTTCTGGAGAAACTCGACATCCTCCCAACTATGGCTCTCGCCCGGGAAAATCGTCCTCATCCATTCTGGCGCCGCAGTCTCCATCTTTCGTTCTACATCCACGCCATGTCTCGCTTTGAATTGTTTCCGGAACACAGGATCCGTCATGCCAAGTTCTACGCCTGTGCGGTCGGCGCGCATGAAGGGGTTGTACCCGTTGTCCATGTCTTCGGGTCTCCATCCGAGGATGTACGTATCTAGAGTTACAAACAGAGCTGTAAAGCCGGCGTTATTTGCACGTTCAAGTAGCGAAATGGTGATGTCGTCGTGTTCGCGTGACGGCCAGTAGAGTTGGTACCAGCGTTGACTGTTGGGGCCGTTCGCTGCGGCAGTATCTTCTATACTCGTACTACTTGCCGTACTTAGGATGTACGGGATGGCTTCTTTGGCTGCTGCTTTTGCAGCCGCGACCTCGCCTTCTGGGTTGAAGATTTTGAGTACACCGACGGGCGCCATGGCGATGGGTGCTACCATCTTCTCCCCAAAGATCTCGGTTGTCAGGTCGGGGAAGCCGTCGTACTTGACTAGGCGGTTGGGTACAATCGACCATCTTCTAAAGGCACTGCGGTTCTTGTCTGTGGTCTCCCGTACGCCGGCGGATCCGTATACGTAGCCTTTTGAGTCGGCTGACATGCGACTGCAGGCCAGCTCTTCCCATTTGTCAGCCTGGAAGGTGAGCGGTGGGCGTTCAAAGTCCAGTCCGCGCGTATATGTCTGCATTTCGTAGTCGACGGCATCTTGCTCTGGCTTGCGAGTTTGGAACTTGGGATGGTGTTGGGTCGCTGTAGGTTCGGACATGGTGGCTTTGGGTCTCTAACGGGTTGAAGTGAGGATTGAAGTGAAAAGTCGCGAAGAAACCTTCCGAGGGATGGCGTATGGCTAATGCACGTCACACCATGGCAGCTTCGCGGATACTTTCGGAAACGACGCAGTGACGTCACGCGCTGTCATGGCAAAGCACCTAGGTATGCCTAAGCATGCTGACAGATGGAGTACTTGCGGACACAGGTCCGTGTGGTGATGCATTTCTACCCGTCTAATAAAGTGCCTCTATGTGTCGGCTCCGTGATGACAGCCTGCGCAAAACATGCAGCCTCGGCCTGTGAAGAAAGGCGGGCATCCCAAACTCCATCCATGCAAATGACGACCATGGCAGTACAACAAGCAAGGCTACGTGGAACGTCTAGACAGCGACACAGCCGCCGTCAATCTTCAGGTGGCCGCCCGTCATGAACTTGCTGTCTTCGCTGACGAGGAAAGCGACGACGCTGGCCACGTCGTCGGGGCTGCTGAAGCGGTCGAGGGCAGTCTCCTCCTTGAGCTCGGCCAGCTTCTCCTTGCTCCAGCCGTCCTTGTAGCCGGGGGTCTGGATGATGCTGGTGTGGATGGTGTTGACGCGGATGTTGAGGGGGCCGAGCTCCTCGGCAGCGGTGAGGGCAATGCCGCGCAGGGCGAACTTGCTGGCGCTGTACGAGATGAGGTTGGGGAAGCCGCGCAGGCCGGCGATGGAGGAGCGGATGATGATGGAGCCGCCGGCGGCCGTCGTCTGCATGGCGGTGGCGGCGTACTTGACGCCGAGGAAAGCTGGCAGTGGTCAGCGGGTCACGTGGGGCCAGGTGGGGTCACGTGGGCGTACCAGACTTGGCGTTGATGGTCATGATGCGGTCAAAGTCGTCCTCGGTCACGTCGAAGATGCTCTTGGACTCGCCGCGGTGGCAGCAGTTGAGCAGGGCGGCGTCGAGCCTCTCGAAGCGCTGGACGACCTTCTTGGCGCAGGCCTCGACGTCGGGCTCCTTGGTGGCGTCGGCGACGATGGTCAGCAGGCGCGACTCGATGGGGATGCCCGTGGGGATGGCGGCCTTGAGCACGGGCACGGCCACCTCGAGGGCCGTCTGGTCGATGTCGATGAGGGCGACGTTGCAGCCCTCGATGAGCAGGCGGCCGGCCGACTCGACGCCCACCTTGCCGCCGCCGCCCGTGATCATGACGACCTTGCCCTCGAGGCGCTGGATGGGCAGCGGGCGCGTCAGGTTGGTCGACGTGGGCGCGCGCTCCATGCCCGGCCGCGGGGGCTTGTTGAGGTTGAGCGTCGAGATGGCGGCGCCGGGCGTGCGCAGGCTCTCGGTCGTGTTGGCGCGCTGCATCGTGTGTGTCGGCGTCGTCGGCGTCGTCGTCGGGCTGGGGAGCGTCCGCGATGCTATTTCTACGTGCGGTGCTCCCTCTCACCGGACCCTTCGTCTCCCTCAAGATGACGTAGCGCCGGGGTTCCCTAGGCGAAATCTTTTCTGCAGCCCGCGCTGATCAAACCCGTCCGTTGAGCCTCCTGCTGGCGGCCGGACCCACCGCCCCGCCCTGGCAGCCAATGCCGCCCGCCGACGCCATCACTTATCGCACCCCATGCGCACCGCGGTGGGTGCGGTGGGCAAGACACCTGTCGTGTAATCTGCGCCGTTCCACCACTCAGTGACGCCCGCCGCCGCCTCCCCCAGGTGTTCGAACAAGGCGGTCAAGCACTGCGCTATACTGCCAAAGCGGCAGGTAGTCCGGATCCATTCGTCAAGCTACTGCCCCGTTGCGCCCGGGTAACGCGGAACTTAGGTACATGGACACGTTGACATCCCCTTCCTCTCCCACAACCTCGCACTCACCAGTCCAGGAAGTAGTCGATGCCGTCCGCCAGAGCTGCCGCGCCTACTGCCGCGTGGTCACTGGACGGGTACTCGTGGATGCTGACATCCCTCAACGCCGGGCTGCCCTCCAGCCTGCTGTACAGCTTCTGGCTCAGATCCGTCATGCGCTGCGGCACGAGGATGCTCTGCCTGAACGCAAACTCCGCGTCCGTCTCCGTCCGTCGCTTCACCAGCTTCTGTTCGAGCGCGCCGTAGCTTATCTGGAAAGCAGGCTTGGTCGCGTTGGCCGTGTCGCTGGCCGAAGGCGACACCAGCGGTGCGAGGAAGTCCGTGTTGTTGAAGACGTAGTCGTCGTTGAAGAAGAGGGCCGGAGAAGCGCTGAGGAACGTATCGAAGAGATCAGGCCGTACCGTGAGCGCATACAGGACGAAGAGTCCGCCAAAGGAGTGGCCGTAGAGTGCGTCGCGGTCAAACTCAGCTTTCGGGAAAGCCGTCTCCTGAACCCATGGCCGGAGAGCGTTGTCGATGAACTCGATGAACTCATCCGCATTGGACTGCACGCCAGGCACCGCAGGTAAGGGGCAGCCATCGCAGACTGGAGGCTGGAAGTCGTAGCTCCGCTGCGTGCTGTATGGTGAATCTTCGATGGTCTCCGGGTAGCCTATGCTGACGACAATGCAGTCGGGCATGTTGAACTCGACGGGACGGCGGCGGCGGAAGGCTTCTGTGGCAGTCATACCCAGAGCATTGCCGTCCAGGACATACCTAGTAGCCGTGTCAGTCCGAAACCCCGTGGTGCCGCTGCCGCTGCCTGTGTCCTTACATTGTCTCCACAGTCGACGTCTCCTCCTGTGAGGTCCAGTTCAGCGGCCATGCCAGCTGAATCTGGTATTCCCAAGATCCGTTCTTCGCACTCCAGAACCCTAGGTTGGGCAACACATTGGTAGGAAACTCGGTCATGAGTGGCGTGAACTGCCAGGTACCCAATGAACTCATCCTCGCGGTTGTAACGACGGTCCGTTTCGCGTACTGTTAAATTCAGGGCAGACTACCTTCCAGCCGGAAAGTCGTGGTTTTAGTACCTGACAACTACCAGAGTAGTCGTCCTAGAAGTATAGACCCAAGGCGCGGGGTGCCAGCCCGTGTTCTATGCACACATCACGCCGCAATCGCAAGGGTCCCGCACTAACTTTGCTGTGGTGGGTTAGCATGGACGCGGCATGGCATTCTAGTCTCGGTACCTGTACTCTGACATCCCAGCGCCTTATTGGGACATGTATATATTGCCAAGACGGGGGATTATCCTTGTTGTCTCCCGTCTCTGCAGTCTGTTCGCCTTTCGTGATGATATCAACGTGACTGGACATCTTGTGACACGGGTCGTCGTATAGGATCTCGATCTGCTCAGGCGTCCGCTGCTACAGTCTCAAATTAGTGCCATGGAATTGCGAGTCAAGCAGCTATCCAAGTGGAGGAGGCGGGTCAGAAGAGTTCGTCTGCGTTCTGGCTCTTGAAGAACGGCGGTTGCATGCGCGCAGCCGACGAGCCCCAAGCCTACTCGACGGAACTATCGAACGGCAAACCTGGCTACATCGCGTCAATGCAGAAGTCGTGATCAGGTCGCGATACGCGATGAATTCATTCGGGGGGATGTCTCCGGTGCAGCTAGGTGCGCTACATCCACGTGCTCCTACCATCGCAGATGCAGCCGCTGTCACAATCACTTCGGCAGTCCAATCGAATGACCGGGATATCGATCTGATATAACCGTTGCGGTGGGTTGTCCTTCGTCGGCGTTCTTACAAACAGTCGGTTGGCGCAGTCCTGGCTCACGACAAAGTTCGTTGGTTGGCGTCAGCGCATCGGGCCGTAACCATAAACGTTAACGCCATCCGGACGAGGCAGGTCCTGGGGACCCAAGTGCCGGGAACACAACCTCTTCTGACACAGACTCAACGCCGGGTTCAACGGCGAGTCATCCAAGATTTGGATTTGTGATCTTATGCGACCAATTACGAGAGGATGCAGCGATGCGAATCGCATGAACGCAGACGACGATAGTTAGAACAAAGCGATGACAAACGTCACAAAGGTGTTGCTGAATAACATGCTAGAAGGGTGTCTACTTGATACAAATGTAACCATCTTTCTTTAAAAAGCACCTCGTCCAGGCAGCGGATCGTTTTTCGCGGGGCAAGATGCGTCATAGATTGTCGGATTGACAAACTTGGGCATAGGGTCGTTGTTATAAGCCAGCTCGACGAGTGTAGCATTGCCTTTGCACGTGTTAGCGTAGAAACAGGCGTTCGGGTGTTCCCAGTGCTTACCCGAGTTATACATCGGCCATCCGTACTTGGTCAACCCCTCCTGCGAATCACGGGCAAACGCAGCCCAGGCGCCCTGGACATGCTTCATATACTGGTTCTCAGCAGGAGAATTGGGCAGGCCAGAGATGTCTTGAGCGGTACCGAAGACCAGGCCTAGGTCAGAGCCGTGGTAGGCCGCGCTTCCTCGAGGCCCGAGGCCTGCGCTGCCGTTGTAGAGGCGAAGGTTGTCCCAATCTCCGTGGTATCTGTATCGCCAGGTCGGTACGTCGTACTGCGCCCTGTATGCAGCGGACAAGGAGGATGGGCATGTGAAGCCACGCTGGGTGAACAGATCCCATTGCGCGTTGGTAAAGTTCAGCTTGGCCGCCCACCCTGAAATGCGATACCAGCCGTCTTCGTGGTCCGCATTGCCGACCAAAAGCGGAATCTTGGCGAAGGAACCGTCCGCTGAGAGTTGCTGATAATCCGCAAAAACCGTCATGTTGTCGACGGTTGGATGGAAGGTCGCTTGAGTCAGACCGACGCTGGGAAGACCAGGAACCTTTGCCGAGGCAGCCAGAAGAGCAGACATGTCTGCAGAACGTACGCAAGATACGACAGCGGCAGAGTCATTGGCAGCACCCCCACAACCGATGGTCTGGGATACATTGTACCAGATAGACTGCGAGTACTCGACTGTGTTGGGAACGAAGCTCAGTGAGGTTCCAGACATGGGGATGAGACCCGACACAATCGGGTCGTTCTTCCAGGCGTATGCCCAGTAGTCGACAGCGGCGCCACCTGCACTTTGTCCAAAGATGACGATGCGCGAAGGGTCGCCTCCAAAGCCAGCGATATTATCGCGCACCCATTCGACAGCGCTACGGTGGTCGCGCAGGGCCGCGTTCTTCTCAACACCAGGAGCACCAGCGAAGCCGAAGATGCCCAATCGGTAACTGACCCAGTCAGTAGGTGTAGGGTCGACCACAGCGGGTGTCTTACTTGAATGTCACAACGACGACATCCTCAGCGTCGGCCAGATACTGCCCGTTGTAGAAGGGAGAGTGAGGGCCGGGGATCTGGAAACCTAGCGTGGCTGTTAGAAGTCATCCATGACAGCCGAAGGGACCACGTACGTCCTCCGTGAAGAAACACCAGCACTGGTTTCTTTGCATCGGCATCACCAGCACTCGCCGTCCAGACATTGAGCTTCAAGCAGTCCTCGGACACCGAATTGTTGTTCTGAGCTGCGAAGTTCTTCCACACACGCAAGCCGGATGGCTGTGTGAAGTTGGGGAAAGCTGATACTGGCGGCTTAACAGCAGGGCAGTCACTGTAAAGTCATTAGACGTATCCTACATGTTCGAACTCTCAACATACGGAGACTACAGTCTGTCAGTGATTGAGCACTACCCAGTGATGTCGTGATTACTGACCCACTCGGATGCCTCGAAAACGGTTCCTTTGGGCGCGTCGAACTTCTTCGGCGCAGCAAATCTCAGTTCGCCGACTGGCGCTTCTGCATATCGAATGCCCAAGAATTCAGTCACACGTGTCTTGTTAGACGATGGGTGACCGATCAAGGTACCGCTCGACGTCTCGATGTTGGAGCCATTCTTCGGCGCTGCGACGGCCGAACCGAATAGCGAAGCTACAGCTGCAGCGGTAAGGAGGAGGTGTTGCATAATTTCAACTCGAAACAGCAACTACCATGCGCTCGACGGAATAACTTCAAACAGCTGGAGGGCGACCAGCTGACTTTATTGGAGCGAGATGTAAATCACGGCTCGGTGGCAAGCTGTTAGCTCCACGTTCCTGCGTTGCCAGCCGTCGTCGATGGGACAAACAGGGCTGCAACCAGACAAAGCTCCGACCAGACAAAGTCCCGAGGCAGATGGCAGTGTTGCGAAGGACTCATGCCGAGTGCGCGCGGTCTTACGCCGGCGTCAAAAGCTTCGACGTTGTCAGACAGGACGGGTACGCACGAGGCTTCATCTCGGCTGCAGCCCTAGCAAGGACAACACTAGTCCCAATGCGCTACCCGTCTCCCAGTCGCCCGGAACCTTTCGATCTGGCGGACCTCTCCATCGTCGTGACATACGAACCCGAACACTTGGGACTTTGATGCTGTTCATTCCGCTCAAGCCTTTGCTTTTTCGATACAACTCAAGACCCAAACCTGACGGGCGTAGGCGATGAGTGCGATTTGCCTACATCCGGCACAATTCCGGGCACCGCTGATCGCCATCTGATGTCACCCACCCATACCTGTTCAGTACACTGCACCGAGCCGATTGGCAGTCAGCCCTGGCATTCACGGCAAACGCCTGGACCGTAGCAGGGAAAACCCTGAGCGCGCACGGCATTGTAGAGATCGACATGTGTGGTCCCCGAAGATTGGTACACCAGATCCAATCGCGTCGGATACGAATGCAGAGAAATTCGCCGTCAAAGCATTCCCGTGATGCCCCCACGGAAGGGTCATCAGCCGCTGCACACCCTATACCCTGCATCGCCGTATCTTCAGGGCCGGGTACCTGGAAAGTCCCATGCTGCACGAGGCCCATTAATGATTATACCGTAGGCTCCCGCTGTTCGTGGGTCATCCACAGGACTTGCTCTCCAAAACTTGAGTGTACCCTCATGCGACATGGCTCCCAACGTCGGCCTTGGAACTCAAGGCTCAGTTGAGCGTGGATGGGGCCTCTGGCTCACCAGCGTCTTAGCCGTCATCGTCGCGGGTCTCTTTGTCGCCGGACGCCTTGCACAGCGATTGACCAAGCGAAGTGGTCTGGGAATGGACGACTACATGATCGTCGCTGCCTTGATATCATCGGTCGTGCTCTCTGTAACAGAGTGTCAAGGTTAGTGGACTCGCATCACCTCGAGGGACACTCGTTAAATTCGAACAGCGGTAGTCTATGGATACGGAAGACCATGGAAATCCTTACCCGCCGATTCCCGCATCATCGCTCGCCAATGGTTCTACGGAGCAAACAGTAAGTAGATTCTCAACGACCGTACAATCCTTCTGGACAGCATGGAGTGCTCTAGGAGCCCGGCCTGAATGGCTACGAAAGGACATTTAGTGGAGATGGTGCAAAGCGTCACTACGAAGCTTACTGACCGTTGCAGTCGTCTACAAAGTCGTTCTGATGTTCAACAAGATCTCTGTAGTTTGTCTTTACTACCGAATCTTCGCCATAACCACCAAGTCGTTCCGTATTGCTTGTCACATCATGAGTAAGTGCTCTGACATGACACCAGTTCATCGGCTGACTTTGATGTAGACGCTTGGATCATCATCACCGGCTTCGCATTCACTATCGCGACCGTGTTCCAATGCACACCAATCGCGGCCTTCTGGGACAGGACTATACCCGGTGCCCGGTGTTTTAAGAATGAACCCTGGTGGATCTCCTATGCGACGGTTCAAATCACGACCGACTTTATGCTGCTTGCGATGCCTTTTCGGCAGATATTGAGTCTTTCTATGGGACGGGCTGAGAAGTTGGGCGTGGCGCTTGTGTTTGGCACTGGAGGCTTGTATGTGTCTGAGAGTTCCGTCAAAGGCCCATTGCTAACTTGCTAGTGTCACTTTCGCGTCTATATATCGTGCCACCACAATCGCACGATCCGCAAACAACCCCGATCCAACCTGGGGTCCCGTACCCGCGACAATATGGTCGGTGATAGAAGCAAATGCGGGTATCGTGTGTGCTTGCCTTCCTATGCTGCGCGCTCCATTCGTTCGCTTTTTCGGGCCACTTTTCGGCTCGGGCATAGGCACCAAGAACACTACGAAGCGTCAATCGTATCCCATGGGCTGGAAGAGCAACCATGGGCCGGCTGGAACCGGCAACAAGAGCAACGTGTCTGGCAAAAGTGCCTCTGAGCGAGAAAGCGAAGATGATGCACTGCCAGCGAGTAGGCTGGGCGAGCTTGATCGCCGGGGCAGTGGTATATTTGTCACGAACGAGTTCAGTATTGAGCGCAACGAGCTACAAAAGCAAGAGACGGACACAAGGTCGTGCGACCAAGACGGCGATACGAATACGGCGGTGAGCGTCAATGAAGAGAAGCCGGGGGGGAAGAGCCCATTCTACCATGTTTGAGATGACCACGCTACTTGTTCGCGCCCAGCGCGGCCGTGTTAGAGCTGGCTCTTCATCAGATACTGCAAATGCCGTCAAACAGACAGGCTGAGCGTTTTCGCCGATGTGCGCAGCCTGATCGTCAGCTCTCCCAATGGAGACAACTTAGTGTGTGTGTTTTCGGTCCTATACTAGACGGCCGCTAGCGAAAGCGACGCGCGATTTTCAATGGCCAATTCAGCAACCGCTTGCCTACTGACAGCCGGTCTACTCACATGGCCTCTTGACGAAACATGGCGCGGATGCTGGTTTCCATGCGTCTTCCACGCACACGGTGGTGCAGATGGCTGCCGAGCGTCGCGATGATTTCCTACCGTCGGGGCGACAAAGGAGGATGAGGTCAGGTACGACTGGACAGCCCGCGCGGCCTTGGGCGATGTCGCGCAGACCGCCAACAGCTTCGGTAGTGTTACGACGTCTTCCTAGCCCTCCCAGAAACCTAGAGAGCTAGATAGCAGATGCAATGCAACGCACACTAGATCCCAGACACTTCGCGCGCCAGCAAGCAACAGTTTCCGCGTCGTGTTGCCGCAGAGAACCAGATAAGCACCGAAGATGGCTGCACGATCTAGATCGCGAGCCGCAGCAGAAGAGTGAAAATTTGGCAGCCGAATCTGCGGTCGCACGTTGACTCCCAACAAAGAGAGGCCGAGCAGTGCGGCATTTATCTAGCCCTGGCAACGTGTGGCGTCGAAGACACAAGAGTGCAGCAGGCAAAGGCGTGGCATGGACTGTTGCAATGCTTGGTTGCGGACAACGGGCGTGTTCGCAAATGAAGAGCGTGCAGCGAAAGCCAAGACAGGACAGAGGCTTGCCGATCGGTGCCCCGCTTCCTCTGCGCCACAGCTGGATATTGGTCTCTCCCCCAGACGTCATGCGCACATGCAGTGAATATCGACTTGACCGGATCCGTGATGTATCCTGATTTTCCTCCAGCTGGCGCGCGCGCTTCTGTGCTCTGCCATCGACATCTCTCGAGCTGAAGCCGCGACGAGCCCCGCCGACATGACGACCAAGAGTACCACCGACTTTGTCGAATCAACCGAGCCTGTCGGAGCCAAGACCAAGGCGCAGGTCCTCACCGACGTCTTCTCTCTCGCGACCCAGTTCAGCACTTGTGTTGAAGCTTTCAACCTCATCCATCCTTCCAAGGACCACGACCATGCGCAGAAGGTTGCGCTTGCCAAGCTCGGCCTTCAGCAGGGCAGGTTGCTGATCTTTGGCGATGCCGTGGGCATCTCTGCGCCGCCCGCGACGATTGCTCGACACATGATCCCCAGCCATCCGGGCATCACGAACCCGGATCCGCATCTGCCAGTCAACTTTGGCGTCCGAGACCCGAGGCTTGACGACGAGGTTATCAATGCAAAGGTGCGCAGGGCCCTGCATGAGATCGCCGGCCGCCCTAGCACTATGTCGCGCGATGAACTGATGAACGTATACGGCCTGAAGAGTCCAAAGACGTTCTCGCGCCTGGAATACCCAGCACTCGACACCAACCGACTAGAAGGCTTCCGCGAGAAGTTTGCCCTCCTCAAGGATCTCCTCGCACAGACGGGCGCGCGGGCGACTCTAAAGCGCAACCTGAGCATGACCACCTCGCATTGGACCGTCAAGGACACCACGCGCTTCAGCGAGTACGTCAAGGTTGTCCGCACCGAAGTCGATGCGCTCATTGATCTCATGGGCGTCAAGGAGCAGGTTGACCGGGGAATCCGATCCGATCTCAAGAGCATGGGCTGGCACCCTGACCTCACAGGACCAGCAGTGCGGCAAGACTGGGAGAAGCTGCGTCTGATCCGGGAAGCCTGCGTCGTCGATTATCCAGAGTACATCGATGTCATCGACAAAGCCATGTCGTACATCACCGAAGAAGTCAAGGAATCCAATCTCGCTCGAAACCGTGCTGTACTGGGTCTTTCAGAATCCAATGTGGATGCAGCAGGCGCGCGCCGCAAGTCAGACTACGATGTCCGCTCCATTCCGGCTCCTTCGCCAGCCCACGTCGCCGGACTCAAGCCCTCAAAGCCAGAAGCAAAATCCCACATCCAGCTGGCTGCCGAACGTGCCCTGAATCCAAACGCTGGCAAGGAAAAGCGCCCGGGTTGGCTCTCGGCTTTCAAATTCAAGTCGTGGTCCAAGAGCAGCAAAACCGCACACGACAAGCAGCGCTCGAACAGCGTTCCACATACTCCGACCGTTGACCCTCAGCGCTCCCTCTCAGCAGGCGAGGCACCAAATCGCGCCTCGGAAGACTCCAACACCCTCCAAGCCGTGCGCTCCAAGTCCCTTAGCGCAATCCCCAGCGACAGCACACCACAGCCTCCGCCTTCAAATCTAGACTCTCGCGTCCGCAAGCTCAGTCTAGATCACGGAGACATGGCGGGTATCCCGCCCATCCAGGAGAATGGCGGCGAAGTGACTAGTTTCCCAGCAAGAAGCGGGCTAGCTGAGTTCGACGACGATATGGACAAGAACGCGCTGGTGCAGGTGGACACGGCCAAGAGTGAGGGGAGCAAAGATGAACTGGAGAATGTCAAGACCGTGAATAGTTACATTGATCGGCATGATATGTATCCAGCTATAGGTCGCATTGAAACCAAGGATATCAGGAATGTTGCGCATACGCCGGGTCTTTAACGTCTGGCGCGTGTGCTCACGAGGCCAGTCTAGCGAGAGACGGGGAGTAATTTGTAATCACTTAGTGCATTTTGGTTTCAGAGGAAGAGAAGATATAGTTATAGGGTAACTCAGTGTCAGCCTGTAGATGCTGATTGTGTTCCAGAGCGAGGAGCTCACGAATGCTTCGCTACAGATTTATCATCATTTCCACGTCGACGGAGTGCGTTCAGAGTCATCATTCCATTGTTGAGCTCAACCATGATCTCGCTTACCGAGGGCAGCATCCGAAAGTCGACCAAATTGGATCACAGCCCCAAACATCCATAGATTGAGCCTTTTCTGCTTACCGTATACTTGCGGAGATGCTATGTGGAATGCTAAAGAGGCTCACTATAACCACAACACCATTTACATACCATCCGTGAAGTCAACACCACCAGACATATGCTCATACCAGCCTTGTTCTTTCTTTCCCCACGTGTCTACTCATGAGTACCCGATTGGCAGTTGTTAGGAAGACAGACTACTCGAGCGAACGGCTCTGCATACTCTGGAACGTCTAATGGCGTCACTCGTCAACGCTTACATGCCTTTCGTGAAGACGCTCTACCCATCAAACATGAAGCCATGAGGCCTGGAAGATGAGGTCTCTCTCAGTAGCGTTTTGATTCATTCGCGATACCTCATACAATGACCTGAAGTACGTAAAAATCTACGAAATGCATCAGACGGGAGCATCTGGAAACGGTCATAGCTGAGGAAGTGGAGACGTTTATAGACACCATGTGCGTTTGGGATGGCTGAACACGGGGCGCTGATATACATCCAACTCTGTATCAAAGAAATATGTTGACTCGCATGAATGAACCATCATCGCCGCTGAGATGTCCCGCTGCAACGGTCCCTTTACGACCGGCAAGCGATGTCCATGTATTCAGTGCCTCACGCTTCGGCCTCGACCGCACCTTTGCCAACACCACTATTGTCGACATTTAAATCGTATCAACAAACGTCCAAATCCTATTCAAGCGCCCAAGGCGTGGTGAAATCCAGATCTGTCACCGCCAGGGGAAGGGCTAAGTGGTAGCTGACGTCAAGCTACCCAATGAAGGGAACAGGCTTCCGCAGAAATAATACGCATAGCTATATTATACCCGTGTTTCCATCATCCGAATAAACATCGTATGTTCTGCAATGCATGCAGCCGCGGGATCTGATAGTGGTGGTGCAGATTTGTTGATTCCCGCACCTCCACCATGACACACATCAAACGCTTTATCTAGTAGATCCTACTGAGCCACGTGATTGGAAAACGTCGTTGACTTCTCTGTCTTGGCATGGGCTACATTGGGATCCTTCGACACTCACCGTGAAGGTGAGTGCATGCTCTCGTCTTCACCTTCACCTTGAGTCCAGGCAGATCGCTTGTTGACTTTTCTCCCTCGCGACTTCCTCCCCATACTTTTGTCAACCTCGTCTCTCGCACCTTGCTACATTGTTCAAGCTCTTACTCCGCAACGTTGGGGCCAAGGTAGTCATCCCCCAGCCATTCTTCTGCGCGCACGCTCTAACTGGATTTAGAAAAGTTACACGTCGTCGCGCGCTCTTGCGGGCTCGATCGTGTTTTGCTTGCGCCCAGTCAACCTGGCAACAACAGCAAACCGCGTCAACAAACACATTTCTGGAACAAAATCCACCCGCCACATACCAACAACCATCGAAACGATGCCGCCTAACGGTCTCTACCGCATGCCGCAGCATCACCTGACTGGTCAAGGCGCCTCAATGAAGCGTCCGTCTTACAACAGCATGGACTTCAAAGAGGACGAGGAGCCGGCACCTATCAAAACCAACGATGGTGCGACGGATGAAGTTGCCGAGGAAGAGAAAGCTAAGAAGAAGCAAGAGAAGGCCGAGAGGAAGGAAGCCAGGAGACTGAAGAGGCTGTCCAAAGAAGCTAAAGCTACCAAGGAGCCCGAGAAGGTAGAAGGGAAGCAAAACACTCCACCAGTCGATGCGACACCTACTGTCAAGCTTGCTGCGACTCCTCTCAAGAATGGGAAATATGGTCCACGCGGTCCGTACAAGAAGAGGGAGGTTGGATCCGACGGCACACCAGTTTCTGCTGCGAAGAAGCGCAAGCGAGAGAGCGAGGCCGCAGTCGCTATGCCAGCTACCGTACCTACGGAGTCACCCAAGAAGAAGCCCGGACGGCCAAAGGCTTCGGACAAGAAGGATGTTGTTGAGTCTAACAAGACGGCGAAGAAGGTCGTCAACTCTGGCGAGACCAAGGCTAAGAAGCAGAAACTGGAGAAAGCGCCTGCTGCCTCTGCCTTGCAGAAGAGTTCCGACGTCGTCAAGACCCCGGTACCAGCGCCCTCCGTCGCAGCGGCTCTGTCTTCTCGTCCGAGGCAGACTCCAGTTCCGCTGCCTCACAAGACAGCCGTCCCGCTTCCTCGAAAGACACCTGTCCCGCTTCCTCAGAAGACACCGGTTCCGCTTCCTCAGAAGTCTCCCCATACTCTGAAGGACGGCGTCAGTAAGTCATCGGCCAAGACTACCAAGGCCGCTTCCGCTCAGTCTGAAGTCCTTGTCACCGAGACTCCTCTTTCGCAGATGAGCCGCACTCCTGCAACCACTCCTCGTGTGTCAGCGATTCCTTTCAGCCTTGCACCGGCACAGTCGTCAGCAGCGACCACAAGCAAGAAAACCGAGGAAGCACCTACTGCCGACGAATCGTCTCCCGATATCCCTCTCATGACTATCGCAAAACTTGCCAAAGCCGACAAGCACGTGGTCGGTAGCCAAGGCTCCGTCAATCCACTCACTAACAGCCAAATCGAGAGCTTCACCTCTGCGAACCTCATGAACTTCAAAGAGCCCCTAAACCACGCCCCCAAACCACGCCCCCGAGGTCGTCGCGCTGTCAGCGAAGCAACCAGCACCACGTCGAGCACCTCTTCCTCCACAACCCAAAGTGTTCTGGACATGTATCTGCGCCCTAACAAGCCATACACTCGGCCCGACGAGGAGCTCTCTCCCTTCGACAAGAAGAAGAAGAAGCATGTGGAGAAGCACACCGAAGCCAGCTTTGACGTTTTCACTACTACCTTCACCACTTCCCAGCGTACCATCAACTTCACCGAGGAAGCCGAGTACATGGAAGAGTATGACGACTGGCTCTACGACAGCAAAGAAGCAGGTCCCCTTCCTTGCCTACCCCAGTTAACAGGCTGCTCCTCCAAGAGCGAACAGCTGCTACAACTGCAACGCTCCGATGACACCAACACTGCCGCGCTCAAGGTGGTCGTCACAAACGCATTGCAAGTGGAAAAGGCCAACGCCGACATCAAGCGCGCCGAGACTGCATCCACCTTCTTCCGCTACAGTATCTTGACCCGTGTCCCCATGCCTCTTGGTGCGATTGAAGGATCCTGGAAGCTGTACTGCCCCATGTACACCGAGACCCACATCGACAACCACGGTTTCGGCCAGCGCACTCTCAGGGTTTCCTCCATTATTGGTCTGAGCGCCGCATCCGGTGCCCATAGTGCCAGTCTCAGTATTCCATCTCGTTCCTCGCCGTATGCCACCCACGCGTTTCATGCTCCCCCTCACGCATCTTTCCGCATTGTCCAGGCCAAGACAGTTGTCGGCAAACACAACATAGACATCATGTTTCTAGGGAATGGATACTTGAAGCTCAGGGTTGACATGCACCTTTTGACTACGGGTAAGACGGTTGCGGAGAAGAAGGCGGCCAAGAAGGGTAAGCAGGCTAAGATCAAGGCGGGACAGGGTATCTGGGAGTTCCTTGGTGTGCACGAGAAGGCAGTCGATTGGGAGCCCGAGGTCGATGAGGTGGAGAAGGAGGGTAGGAGGCTGACTGCAAAGTATGATGGGCGCTAAGGAGAAGCGTGAGGTTGATGGATCGAGTCGGTGATTGGTGGGTGTGAGCTATATGGAACATGCATTGTCGGAGGACGAGTGGAGAGTTAATGAGGTCTTCGCGTTGGGGGAATCCTGGGGTAAGAGTTGGGCTTCGCAGGAGCTTTGCAGACTGTTACTTACGGTTTTCATACGCCAGCCGATGAAGATATTCAGCACGGCAAGACTGCACTGTCGGTCGTCCAGACATGAACCGATGATGCCTGTCTATTGCACGTCTTTCTTGTACGATACTCATAATAAACATACAAGGCACGTATACTCGCTTCGCTGTGGCGTGACTGTTGCTCTATTCATACTGTTCGCATCTACGTCTACCACTCGTCACTGAACGAAGCAAAAACTCCTAGTCTCATGCAAGAGGTATCAAAACATCCCTTCCTCGCTATCTCCTAAAACACCTACTCCCCAATTTCTTGCTTCTATATGCAGGGTGACTATATTACGCGTTCCTTGACCAGATCAGAGCGGAGATGTGACCGTCCACTGACCCGTCTCAGCGAGTGAGAGGGAGAAGAAGAGGAAGAAGAGGAAGAAGACACCTAGTCCTTCTTCGCCCGGCCGTTTTGCTGTTCGACAAGCTCCAACTTCTCGTTGCCCTTTTGGATGAAGAACTTGCGCTCGAGGAATTTGAGACCTTCGTCGATGATGCTGGTTTCATGTTAGCCTTGCTCTTTCGTTGATTCTAACAGACTGTGAGGATGACTTACATGATAGGCGCACTGATGGCCATGACCGCCTTCCACTCGTTGCCGTCTAGCGGGATGACACTGAAGAGTCCCTGCAAGAACGGAATGTAGAGGAGAGCAAAGTGCAAGGCCATGCTCAAACAGATGGCATAGACGAGCATCATATTTTCCCAGAGCGGCAGTGTCAGCAGACTCTCTGAGCTGCTCAAAGCGTTCATGGCATTGAGCATCTCGATTACGACCAGGATGCTCAAGCTGACGGTTGACGCAGCCTGGGCAGACGAGTTGCTAAACATTTCGCAGCCGATCTCAGGGAACTGGGTAGAGCAGCGGTGGAAGTGGCGGAGCTGGTAGAACGAGATTTGAGGACCGTCGCTATTGAACATGAACCACCACGCATAGCCACCGACAGTTGCGGCACCGACATAGGTACCAATAACCATGTAACGGAAGAACAACCAGCCGCTGATGAGAGGCTCGTCGCGCTTACGGGGCTGGCGCTTCATCACATCGTGGTCCGGAGGGTTGAAGGAGAGAGCGGTGGCGGGGAGACCGTCGGTAACGAGATTGACCCAGAGGAGTTGGACAGGAATCAAAGCTTCAGGCATACCCATAGCGGCAGTCAGGAAGATCGACACGACTTCTCCAATGTTGGACGAAATGAGGTAGCGAATGAACTGCTGAGTGTTGTTGTAGATAGAGCGGCCTTCTTCGACGGCGCCTTCGATGGTAGCGAAATTGTCATCTACAAGGACCATATCAGCGGCGAGCTTGGCTACGTCGGTTCCGGAGCCCATGGCAACACCAATGTCAGCTTTCTTGAGTGCGGGAGCATCGTTCACACCGTCACCAGTCATAGCGACCACCTCACCGGCTTGCTGAAGGAGGTCGACGAGTTTGGACTTGTGCGTTGGCTCAGTGCGGGAGAAGAGGCTTGCGTGCTTAGCGGCTTCCATCTTTTCAGATTCGGAGAGATCATCGAATTGGCGACCAGTAAAAGACTTGCCAGTAAGATCCTCGTTGGGTCCGAAGACGCCAATCTGACGGCAGATGGACTCGGCAGTGTTTTGGTTGTCCCCAGTGATGACCACGACGCGGATACCAGCAGAGCGGCACTTGGCGATGGAGGCGCGGACTTCAGGACGAGGAGGATCCAACATGCCGACGAGACCGATGAGAGTCATCTTCTGCTCTAGCTGAGTGTACTCCTTGGTGGTCTTCGCCTTCGCCAGAAGCGGGTTCGATTCAACGTCTTCAACAGACGCCACAGCAATGACACGCAGACCGCGATTGCCGTACTCGACGATCTCCTTGTTGATAAGACTGGCCAGTTGCTTGCTCATTGGTATCTTCTTGCCGTTCTTGCCAACGACGACATTGGTGCAACGATCAAGAATTGACTCGGGGGCGCCCTTTACGAGGAGCTTCTGCGAGTTGCCCTTCTTTACAAGGACAGACATGCTCTTACGGTCGCGGGAGAATTCGTAGGTTGCTAGGCGGGAATACTGGCTCTCGTAGTGCTTGGTGGCGAAATCGAGGCGTCCTTCAGGCGAGGTGCTGGCGCGCGTGGCATTGTGGGCAATGTCGGGAGTGCCAACCTTTTCTACTAGGACACGAAGGGCACCCTCAGTAGGCTCACCGACGAGGTTATACGTGCCATTCTTGGAGTCGTAGGCAAGGGCGGCATCGTTGCAAAGCGCCGTGACTTCACAGATCTGGCGGACAGTGTCGGATTGCGCCGCGAGGTTCTCGAGAGGATTGCCACGAAGTGAGATCTGGCCCTCGGGCGCAAAGCTAGTACCTTGGACGTCAAACTCTTCAAGGCCGCTGCCTTGTTCGTTGAGGAAGACCATCTTGTTGACGCTCATCTGGTTGGTGGTGAGGGTACCAGTCTTGTCGGAGCAGATGACGCTGCAGCTGCCGAGAGTCTCGACAGAAGGCAAGCTCCGCACGACGGCGTTCCTTGCAGCCATCTTGCGCGTGCCCAGGGCCAAGCAGGTTGTGATGACGACGGCCAGACCCTCGGGGATGGCGGCGACACCGAGCGAGACGGCAATCTTGAGGTAGTAAATGGCGCCCTTGGTGAAGCTGCCATGCGAGGGGTCGTTGAAGTTGCGGATGTTGATGAGCCAGACGAGGATGCAGATGGCCGTGATGACCTTTGCGAGCTGGTCGCCGAAGTCGTTGAGCTTCTCCTTGAGGGGTGTGGGCTGCGAGATCTGTGCCGTGATGCTCTCATGGATGTCTCCAATTGCGGTGTTGGCGCCTGTCAGGACGACCAGCGCAGTCGCATGGCCCGTGACGACCGTGGTACCCGAGAAGAGCATGTTGACTTGGTCCTGCTTGACGGCGTTCTCATCTTTGACGGCCCGGGTGTCCTTGGACACGCTCTCGCTCTCTCCGGTCAAAATGGACTGGTCGATGTTGAAGCTGTTGCTCTGGATAGACAAGATCCTGCAGTCGGCGGGTATCCTGTCGCCGATTGTAACGGAGATGACATCTCCAGGGACCAGCTCGTCGGCCTTGACGCGTTTGACGTGGCCATCGCGCACGACCTTGGCTTCGTTGGCGGAGTATTCTTGCAGAGCCGCAATGGCCTTTTCGGCGCTGGTTTCCTGCGATACTCCGACGACGGCGTTGAGGACGAGGATGGTGAGAATCTATGGGGCCTGTCAGCGCAGTGCAGGCAGAGTCTGGTCTAGTACGTACGACTGCCGGGTCGACGAAAGCCGTCCAGCCTTCGTCCTCTTCAAAGAGGGCAAGTACGAACGACACTGCTGCCGAGCCTAGCAAGATGATGACCAGCTGGTCCTTGAACTGCTCCAGGATGAGCTCCCAGATGGGTGTCGGCGGGTCTTCTGGCAGCGCTGTCCCGCGTGTTAGTGGTGGGCGGCCTCTGCGACGACGCTGACATACCGTTCTTGCCATGCTTCTCCCGTGCGCTCTGCACCTGCTGGGCGCTGAGGCCCTGTTGCTCCTCGACCTGGAACTGCCTCAGCGCCTCGGCAGGCGTCTTGGTGTACGCATTCTCCATGCCCACTGCTCTCGGTGCCGCGTCTGCGTCTCTCGGTGCTCTCGCTGTTGGATGGTCCGCGTGGCGCGGTGGTGGTGGTCGCAGAGATAGTTCGGCTCGCGAAGTGTGTGGTCTTTGCCTATGACGTTGAGATGCACTGGGACAACGTCCGCCTTAGTACTGGGAGCGGCAAGGGAGGGACCGTGTTTCCTGGCACAAGCAGCGTCACAGGAGAAGAGGATGGAAGGTTCTGCGATTGTCCACGGCAGCAACGGCTGTACTGGCGGCGCAACAGCTCTTGTCTCGACTTCGGCGCATCCCAAGAAATCTGTCCTCTAAAATCGACCCGCATGCGCCACAGCACTAGTCCCCTTGCAGCCTCTCCAGCCACCCTTCGTCCGCCAACACGTTTCGCGCACCTCGTTGCCATTCGCGCACCCGTCCGACTGCACCTCGAGCGGAATGTGGCTGGTGAGAGTCGCCGTTCGCAGCGACTCTGCAAGGCTTGGGGCGCGGCCAGATTCCGAGGCCAGGTGCCATGTTCGGCCATGCCCCGCGGCTCGAGCTCCCCACCTTGGACATCATGACTGCAGCTCACCGGGGCAAGACTGCCGTGCCTGCGGGTCAAGCTCGGCAATCCGGGTCTTAGCAGAGCTCACGTTGCCAGCACTGCAGTGTCACTCGCAAAGGAAGCAACGAGTCGAATCATATGGTAAACGTTTCGTTGTATAGTAGCCCGCGTATGCTACTGCAGCCCATGTTCCAGGTCGTCCCAACATGCACAATTCATCAAAGGGTATTATGGCCTACCAAAGGTATCCCGCTCGCTAAACGCCGCAAAAAGCCTTCAAAGGCCCGGTCAAATGCTATCGTCATCATCATGTACCCAGTCCGATCCAGTCATGCCCGCTCTCTAGCATCACCACCTGTATCGTGTACGACTATAATCTATGTATCGTGAATAAACCCAGGCAGCCATAGCGCCGTGGGAGAAGTAGAAAGTGCAAGCTCATTGGCTTGCGCAGTATGTCCGAATCAATCGGGCAATGTCTCGGGTGATGAAGGGCTTGGTGACAAAGCCCTTCATCCCGCTCTTGACTGCTTTGTCCAGAGCGGCATCCGTAATGTCGGCGCTGACGGCCAGGATGGTCGGCTTTCGCACGAGCTCGGGCATCTTCAGAATCACCTCGGTAGCTTGGAAGCCGTCCAGCAGCGGCATCCACAGGTCCATGAGGACGACATCAAATGCTTCAGAAGCCGGCGCGAGCGCATTGCGACGAACAGTTTCGACGGCGTCGTTACCGTTGAATGCCGTGGTAATGTTCTTGTAGCCCAGCCTGCCGAGCATGCTCACCAAAACGCGTCGGTTGATAGCGTTGTCATCCACGACCAGAATGTTGAGGGGCAGCTGTTCGCCGAGATCGGTTGGCACGACGTCCCGCTCCAGAGATAGAGCGCGAGTAGAGTGTTGTCGTGGGGGCGATGAAGTGCGGCGGGGAGTAGCAAGGCCAATGTCATCTGGCGATCTTGCAGAGGGGGCGGTGATGACAGGTGTGATTGGTGGCCGACGTTCCCGCTCGTGTCTGAATGCATCAGAACTCAGCGGAGGGGTGACTGGGCCCCGGCCAAGGTCCAGACGAGGTACCTCGGGATCGATAGACATGCGAGACTTGATGGACAGGGTGGGGGACCCAAATGGTGTTGCAGGGCGACTGCATATTTCGCCTGGGGTAAGCGGGACTCGCATCTCAAATTCTGATCCTCTTCCGGGTCCCGACACATGCGAACGCAGGCAGAAGAGATCGCCACCGAGCTTCCTCGCAATACCCTTCGCGACCATGAGACCAAGGCCCAGCCCCTCACTCTGCCGTGTCATGGAGTCGTCTTCTCTTGAAAACGGCTTGAACAGGTTAGGCAGAAACGCCGCTGGGATGCCGGAGCCCGTGTCCTTGATGTTGATGACAATGTAGCGACCTTTTGCGCTGAGTGTCGCTTGGAGTGTGATGGATCCGTCCTGTGTAAACTTGATAGCGTTGAGAGCAAGGCAAGAGACCATCTTAGCAAGGTCCCGTTCGTCAATGACGATTGTCTCTGGCACATCGGCGGAAACAGTCCACTCGATCCATTTGGTGTGTGCCTCTCCATTCGAGCTACGCGTCCGAACTTCAATGCGCTCTCCCGTATCCGTGGCCTCGGCGATGGCGGAATCCGGTCGTCCTCCTACTTTGAGCGCATCGTTGATAACGTACTGAAGGACTTCTCGCAGGTTGGTGTGTCGCAGTCCAGGGACCTTGGAGTGTTCGGATGCGAAGATTGGCGAGGTGGTGGAGTCACACTTGCCCAACGATGTTCCATGTGAGCAGGTGTGGTCTAGTCGGTCCAGTTCCAGAGCGCTTGCGTCTGGAGGACAGGACTTGGTGCCGCGCATGGGAGGCTCCTCTGAAAAGGTGTCTCGAACTCGTTGGCGGGCACTCTTGACCACGCGTGTCTTGTTAGCATGGTCTGCCCAGGAAACTTCGTGTCGTCTTCTTTTGATGCCGCGTAGCGGAGCGCGCATGTCGTTGCCGGTAATCATCAGATCCGGCCGCATCTCGCGCCAGAAGGTGTTCCACTGGTCGGGCGTCTTGTCTAGTGGCGAAAGTGGGGTCTCTGGTACGCCCATGTTCATGTCATAGGCGTGGACAACATTGTCGGCTGCTTCGACTGCGCGTCTTGAGCTGTCTGATACGTAGTTAGCATGGCTCGGTTCAAGACTCGATGCTGGATTGGTGTTTCCCAGGAGGATTAAGCAATGGTTTTGCAGGATTGTTACACACCTTGGACCGCCTCAATGTTCTCCCTGAGTGTGTCGAGTATCTCACGGGTCCGCGATTCAAGTTGCAGGGATTCTGATGCTTCTTTTACGTTTGCCATCATGACGTCTAGCATACCAACGACACCCTGCATCGGCGTCCTCAACTCATGGGATAGACTCCGGGCGTAAGGCTTCAATGACTGGGCAACTGAGACGGCTCTGTGGGGCACGATCCTGGGTATCTGAGCTCGGATTGGTTCAGCAGCCTCTGCAAAATCATTGCCTTCCAAGACGCGCTCTAGGATCATGTCTTCCAGGCTATGGAACAGCATCTCAAGAAATCCCCAGCTCAACACGCGCCGAGCAGCCCCCTCTTTACCCCACATGACACCAAAGTGGGCGAAGCACTTTCCTTCCGCAAACAAGGGGATTCCAAGGTAGGCCTCGCCCGGGATGATGAGGTCGTTTGGATTGTCGAGAATAAAGTCGTTTAGTCTTTCGGGGATGATGAAGACTTTGTCGTGCTTCATGTAGGCACACGGACACTGGTAGGCATGGTACTTGAAGTTTCTCAGGTGGCCGGGTCCGTTGCCATGGTCGTCGTTGATGTAGAAAGCCTCGCCCATGAGGCAGGCTCCAGGCTCGCCGATGGGTGGCAGTTCGACGGCAACATTCTTGTCGTCGACGAGGATGCGCTTGGAGACGAAAGCGTACTGGGCGTCGGCAATCTTGGCCAGGCCTTGGGTGAGCTGGATCCAGAAGCTGTCGGTATCAGCCTTGCGGAGGGCATCCTTGAGTTTGACGAGCTGCTCGGCGGCGTTGCTCTCTGCCGGCACGTAGAGCTGGGACAGTCCCTCTCTGAAGCCGTTCTCGCCTTGCTGTACGACCATGCCAGGCATGGGGCGGGAGAAGCAGAGCGACTGACGCTCGATTATATCAGGTGGGATGGTAGTAGGTCCCTCCATCGTTCAGACTTCCATGCGGGCAGTCGGCACGGGGGTCCAGGATGGGCACAGGGGTCTGGGTCAGACGAGGTGGGCAGCTGGAGGGAGGATATGCAGAGGCGACCAAGGCAGGCGGAAACACATGCAGAAGCGGATTAGTAACGTGGGTGGGAAGGGCGAGGAAGGCGTGATGTGCGGGACTGAGAGAAGGAATGCGAGGAATGGCAGGCACGGCGGGCAGTCAGCGATATGGTTGGTCTTTTGCTAGAGTCGCACACAAGAGGGCTGGTGGACGATCTAGAACCTGTCCCGGAGCCGTGGCTTTGCGCGTCCTTGCACCTCGCGCCTGGCACCTTGCACCCTCACCCTCCAGGCCCGCCGCTCGTTTTGGTGGTGACTCTGCTGGCTGCCTGGCGCGCTTCAAGAGGACAGCGGGCCCCGACCGCTGCTGCTGTCTCGCCGTGAGGCTCGCCGTGCTGCGAGCTGGCCCCATGCTCCCCAAGACGGTCCCGCCGCCTTTCGCCTTGGACGCTGGGGCAGAGTTTGAGCGTCGAGGGACCCTGGCGGCTTTGGTCAGCACGCTCGGTGGGCCGCGCCTGCTGGAACAGTCTAGACGCGCTCGGCTGCCGGTCGCTCCTGCACGATTCCCAGCGCTACCCCAGTAGCCCCTTCCGCTTCGGCCCCTATGAAAACCTCGCCCGCACAGTCGCCGCCGACGCTCACGCCTGGCCCTACGCCATGACGATTACAGTCGCCCGCCCCAACATGCACATTACCCTTTCGCCGTCGTCTTTTCTTTTTGCCCATCCGCAAGTCCATGGCCAGCATGCTTTATTGTGGCGCCCCGAAGCTGCCTGTCTGCTGCTCAACAGTTGCCACGCCGCGGCGCCCACCCACGTCGGCGCCCTCCAGCCTTGGTCCAGCCTGACGTCAGCGGCTCCCGCTCCCACGCAGCGCACCGCGCCCGTTTGCTGCCCTCGCATTCCCCATGAAGCCGCACTGCCGTCGTGCAGCACAGTGTTTGCAGATGGACAGCGCCGCACCGGGCTTAGCGCCGCCGCTTAATGGCGCCAGATCGACGATCGGCCGAAACGGAAGCTAGCGCCCTTTGTTCTGCTGCCCAGCTGTCTGCTCGTGCTCGCGTCGTCCATCTCTGCCCTTACGCAGCTCCGACACCCGCCCACCAGTCGCCTGGCCCGACATTGCCCTCTTTTTCGACACCGTTGCTGCGGCCTCTGCTTCACTCTGTGACGCCGCCCCTCTGCATGTCGCCCAGACTCTCGGCCCTCGAGCAAACAGTAACGTGTCATCTCTCAAGCCCAGGCCTCAGGCTGCATGCTCGGCCTTTTGCTACCCTTATTCCCTGCGCTAGGGACAAACCATCTTTGTCTGACGAATCAGCCGCTGCCCTTCCGCTGTCCGTATTCACTTCACAGCTTCCGTCTGCTGGCTCGACTTCCGCCAACGTCCAAAGGCCCTCGAGAGGCCTGAGGTCAGAGTAACGTTACATGGTGTCTGCTTCACGTCGTGACTTCTCCAGACCCGTGGGTGGGCTCCTGTTTGGGAACCCGTCGCACCAAGCATGCATCAACTAATCAGAACATGATCGACACGACATCGTGAACGGCGTCCTCCCATGCGAGTAATGATGTGCACCGTGTGCTGATCAGCTTCTCTAGCTGGGGCTCAGGCCATGTCAGCATTCATGCCCTTCTTTCTTTTATCTTCCCTTTTGGCCTCACCTACACCACCATTACCCGTGAACACTCGTCGCTACCAAGCTGCCATCCAACGAGTGCTGTGGACATGTGCGACGCCTGGCATGCGGCTATCCAATCTTCCGGCGCTAGCTGCACCGGACCACTCCAGGGCTGCAGAAGGAGCAGCCACAAACCATGAAAGCTGCCAGTACCCGCTACATCACGTTGCTAGGACTTTTCCAGTAAACGTCGGCGTCTTGGTTCTCACCGCAACTGCGATAGTGGAGAGGCATTCTTCAAGCGACGGCCGGCCGGCGGTAGCATCTAGATCGTGAGGCGAACATCGTCGAAATTTTACGACGACTCCTCAAGATCTTGCTGCACCCACGACCCACTCACCGGGTCGAGATAATGCGCTTGCCAATCACACCTCTAAGCAGACGTCTTGACACCACTGATTGAGCGACGCTATCATCTATTGGTTCATCACAGCTGGCGAGGTCAAGAGCATATGAACCATGGTACGCATCTGACATGCCGCGCTAGAAGCTCTACCCGCGGAGCCGTCGAGCTGTCCAGACCATTGGCCAGCCCAAGGTCTGCCTACTCCAAGCCTTTGCTGCACATTTGTTTCTATATTGCTCCAGATGTTCAGCAGAGGCGTTCACAACACACCTTGTACCAACGAAGACTCTCGATCTCTCGGGAATCTACTCCGCGATGATGACGGCATGGACATCCATGTTTGCTGTCTATACATTGCGCCCATCTCTAGAATCCTTGGCAACGGTCTGGGCCTACCCATATCGGGTACCTGGTCTGCCTCGTCGATATCAAAAGCCGCACGACCGTGCTCCTTAGGAAGCTTGCATCGACAGCTGACATGTAGACAGCATTACGGGCTTAACGCGCGCGCTCTCAAAACAATCAAATGTTTTTACTCTGAATTACGCCGCATCAGCCTGCAACATGGTGAAACGGCTCCGGCCCGCTCCAGAACAAGATGCTTCTTGCTACGCCGCCGCTCAGGACATAAAGCAAGCACGGCGAGCTGAGGGCGGCGGTGCGTCTCATTCGGCCAACTAATGTCAGACGGCAACGATGACAAGCCTAGGCTTTGACAGACCCTGAGTAGCTCCTGCATATCCCTTGCGCTTCTTACGTTGCACCGCGTCTCAGGCTCCGAACATGGCTATTGTGAAGCTCACAGAGAGCCCAGAACAGATCTATCTTATGGCGTGCGCTGTAGTGTCTGCTCGGGGTATCGATGGCTTGTACAGCCCGGGCCGCCAACGTGCCGAGTTCCGGACCGTCTCTAGGCCAGGGCATGAGGTCGTTCGCCGCTCGATTCACACCTACCAATACCGAGATTTGGCCGAATACCTGCTCAATTGACTTTGTGAGAGGGTACGCAGAGCATCGCGAAGCCGGCGTGTTGCAAGCTTGATCATCGGCATGCTCAACGAGTTTCCATCTATCAGCTAGGACTGTACAAACCTTCAGTGCACATGTGTGATGGCGGGATGCCGGAAGAAGCGCAGTCTGATCAACAGGCAGACAGTCAGCTCCAGTGACATCGTCCTTGTACCATTCGATTTCACGCCGTTCGTAGCAAACGCACACCAACACTACGATGAGTACCAAGGTACTTTGCCACCCGTCTATCAGCTGGCAGTCCATACTATATGGTGTCCTCGATGGTAGTTTCCAACTGCCTAGATATGAGCATCGCGGTACTTGAGTGGTCGTGTACCATTGATGCATGGGACAGGGTCATACATGTACACCATTTCAATGTACCTACAGTTCGGCACCTTGTTCAAAGATGTGATATCACACCATCACGGCCTAATCAATAGCCTGAGTATGCGCTCTTTTCGAGCACTGTACCCCTCACATACCACTAGTTCAGACTCATGAGCAGCTGAAGGACTCTTCAAAAGCATCCGGCCCACGCATCAGTTTATACGATGTCTCCACTCTCAAATCAACAAGTCAAGATCATGTCTCTCCCAATGCCATCTCATCAACTCTCGGCCAATCTGCTCCTTCTCCTCCTATTACCACTCAACACCGCTTCCGCAGTCCTGCAATCCGCCTGCACCATACCAACGATAACAACAACAGTCGCGATGGACACATCTACATTCGTTGCTCCAACCGACGCGACCGCCACGTCTCCGGCACCAGCGTCCACAACAGCGCTATGGCAGATTGACCCCATGTGCCTGCCCGGCGTGGCTCAATGTCACCATTTCGGTGATCGATTCCGGTACTGCAATGCCACAGGCTTCTGGGTCCCGAATTATTGTGGTGGGGATTGGATTTGCTGTGCGTATAGTGCGAGAAACGGGGCTGGGCCTATGTGTGAGAGTAGGGAGCAGTGTGAGGTAGTTGGTGGGCCGGGGATGGCCCTGGGCCTGTGGGAATAGAACGGTATATCGAGGTAGATGCTGGAACTGGGATGGGGACAACACATATGTGGGTGATGGAAGTAAGACGGCAATGCGTATGAGCAGTAACAGACGGCCTGGGCGGTAGTAAATCGACTAATTGTACTTCCTCAGTCTTACTCTTCACCTCAGTCGTCGTGCAACGAGCTCACTGAACGTTACTCGGTCATAACACATCATTGGCCGTCTGTTACATTCATCTTGGTATTCTCTCTATTTATCAAGTGTATAGCCTTCGTTAGAAATGAAAGATACCCCACACTATGATGCTGCCTGGAGAAACCGATGTCGATCTTTCCATTATTCTCAGGCAGACCAAAGTAAAGCGTCTTTGTAGTTACGATGACAGCAGGAAGGCAGTGCTCGGTAGGGTCCAGATGAAAACTCTTGACTTTGAATGAGCACAGCAACTCTAGCCCGAACGCTCCACTCAATCGCGGATAAGGAGCAGTTCGACAGGCAAAACCGAGAGGTGCTGGCTCCTGGGCTTGTCGGAGATACTCCGAAGAAACCTCAATATTGGTAGTGGCAGTGGGCCGGATCGATGAGGTGTAGCTTGGGCTTCGTCGGAATTGTAAGGGATTGTGTCTACTTTTACTGACAGGGCCGAGAAGAAAGGCTACAGACGATGGGTTCTCCTACGCACCGACCTCTCTATGTCCGCGCTTATTTTGTCCAGAAAGCGGGTAGTTCACATGTTGTAGCAAGGTCACGGAAACCGTCATGTCAGAGTGAGTACAGCGTTGAGTACTTTGCGTCGAATACATGTCTCCCCAAGGTGATATACAGTGCATGGATATACAGTGCATGAGTCAGAACAAAAACGTCCTCGGGTGATTCAGCTGCTAAGTAAACGCAAGAAGGTTCTGCAATAGCAACTTCGGGATCAGAGAGATGATGTTACGGAAGATGAGGAAATGTC